>Ga0070689_100001838_pt1 | contig 13675 bp, 12 predicted proteins | sample KBSS23HmetaG_FD_64669 | JGI IMG/M metagenome (GOLD analysis project Ga0070689, IMG submission 64669) | Switchgrass rhizosphere microbial communities from Kellogg Biological Station, Michigan, USA - KBS S2-3H metaG | ecosystem: Host-associated > Plants > Roots > Rhizosphere ...
GTGACGTTGTTATCCGGCGCGTCGAACACTTCGAAGAACGGATACCGCAAATTGCGCCGCGCGAATACGTAAACGCTTCGGCGCACAGGGTCGGCCGCCACGTTGTTCATCGTCCAGTTTTTGGCGGCCGCCGCCAGATCAGCAGGCAGGGGCGGCAGCGCACTTGGGCCGAACATCGTCGCATCCAGCCGTCCGCTGACTGCCAGCAAACTGTCGCGGATCGCCTCCCCTTCGAGGCGCACACGATTTTGCCGGGAAAAAAGTTTGTTTTCGGGATCGCGCTCCAAGGCTTCCGGCGAGGGTTCGCTCGACTGTTGGTAGGCGGCCGAACGAAGGATCAGCCGATGCATGGCTTTGATGCTCCAGCCGTGCGCGACGAACTCGCTGGCGAGCCAATCAAGAAGTTCGGGATGCGTCGGTCGCGCGCCGCGCGTGCCGAAATCGCTCGTCGTGGCCACGAGACCCCGACCGAAATGATGTTGCCAGATGCGGTTGACCAAAACGCGGGCGGTGAGCGGATTGGCCGGACTGGCAAGCCACTCGGCCAGCGCCGTTCTCCTGCTCGTGGCAGTCGATCTGTTGAAGTTCGGTTCCTGCGGTGAGTCGGCATCTGGTTTTTTCGAGGCTGTAACTTGAGCCTCCTCACTTCGGCTGCCACGGAGCATCGCTGGAAACCCCGGCGCCACTTCGTCCCCCGGTTGCTGATAATCGCCACGATGCAGAATGAAGGTGCGCGGAGCAACCCCGTTGGTATTGGCCAACGCCATCGTCGCCGGCAGCGCGGAGGGCTTGGAGATTTTCTTGAGCTCGTTTTGAAGGTTTTCCCGGCGTGATCGATCGGCACCGGAAAGCGCTTTCGCCAATTCCGTTTCCGAAACCTTCACCATGCCCGCTGTTTCCTGGACGGTATTCTCCTGCTCGACCGTGCGTTGAGGCTTCGGAGTCTTGTGCGCGAGTTGAGCATCCTCGGAAAGCGCCGCGAGCTTCTCATTGAACAGCCGCTCGCGGTGCGGTGCTTCCAGCTCGTCGATTTGCTGCCGCAAAACGCGGCTGGCCTCTTCATACACCGTCTGGGAACGGTCATGCGCTGCTCGCTCGGCGGCGGTCGGGATCGCTCGTTCGCTCTTAAACGTGGCCGGGGCAAAGAAAGCCTGCATCGCGAAGTAATCAACCTGGGTCAGCGGATCGAATTTGTGATTGTGGCAGCGCGCGCAACCCAGCGTCAGGCCAAGAAACACGCTTGCGGTGACATCGGTCATGTCATTGAGCGTGTTGAGACGGCGTTGGACTTGATCCGCCGAATCGACCATGTCCGGGCCGAGCAGATTGAACGCCGTGGCGGTGACCGCTTCGGGCGAGTCCGGCCAGAGTTCATCGCCGGCGATCTGCTCGCGCAGGAACCGGTCATAAGGCTTGTCCGCGTTGAACGACTGGATGACGTAGTCGCGGTAACGCCACGAGTGCGGGCGGACCGCATCGTGCTCGAAGCCGTCGCTCTCGGCGTAACGCGCGAGGTCCAGCCAATGCCGCGCCCAGCGTTCGCCGTAACGGGGCGAGGCGAGCAAACGGTCTACCAGTTGGTCGAAGGCGTCGGCTGAACGGTCACTGACGAAGGCGTCAACTTCCTCGGGCGTGGGTGGCAGGCCGAGGAGTCCAAACGTCACGCGTCGAATCAACTGCCCCCGGTTGGCGGACGGCGCCGGCGCCAGGCCCGCGCTTTCCAAACCAGCCAGGATAAAGCGATCCACGGGTGTCTTTGCCCAGGTCTGGTTTTGCACTTCTGGAACAGCCACCGGCCAGACGTTTTGGAAGGCCCAATGCCTGGCTGGAGTTTCGCTCCACCCGACGCAGGTCGTGGCACAAAGAATCGAGATGACGATGCGGTTCACGGACAGTTTGTGCTTCGAAAGAACAGCGAGTGGCCGTCTCTGTTTCACAGATTAGAACCGAAATTCTTCTCAGTGATCAAGGATGGATCCCGCTGGGAAAAACCGTCGAGCGGCAGGCCCTTGCGCTGATGGACCATCCAAACATCGCAAAGGTGTTTGACGAGGGGGCGACGGAAAGTGCGGTCGCTGATCCCGAAGGCAGGGCGCGTCACTCCGTGCGCGCCGATGTGGGGAATTCCGAAGGCGGCGCGCAGAGGACTGACGCGCCCTGCCTTTCCGCCGGCCGCCCTTACTTCGGGATGGAACTTAGCCCACTACCGGCAAATCACGTCGATTGACAGCAAGGAGAAGTAGTGTCCTAATCACGACACTGCCCAATGAAAAGTGATGTCTTAGTTCGAGCAAGCTGCTCTCATTTCCATTCACAATAACCATTTATTATCCATGCAAACCTACCCTGCAGCGATTGGTCGGACGGCTAACCGTGAGTCGAGGGGGTTGACGGCGTTTACGCTGATCGAACTACTCGTCGTAATCGCCATCATCGCCATCCTGGCAGGCCTGCTCTTGCCGGCCCTTGCCAAAGCGAAGGAAAAAGCCGTGCGGACCCAATGTCAAAACAACGTCAAGCAGATTGCGTTGGGGATGCACATGTACTCATTGGATTTTAACGATTACCTGCCGGAGCCTAATTGGAACTCACCCTGGGTTAGAAAAGGCTGGCTTTACGATGCCGGCTTGGGATCGCCCCCCGATATTTCAAGAGCCCCTTACAGCACGAATCAGGTGCGTGCTTACGAGACCGGATTGCTCTATCCCTACGTGGGAAGCATCGGGGTTTATCGCTGTCCCCTCGATCGGACCAACAAGGTCGCCTGGCGCGGACGCGCTCAGAAGCTGTCGAGCTATTTGATGAATGGTGCGGTCTGTGGGTTTGGCCGCGTCTCTCCCAGTTCTTTCAAGGCGACTCAGTTCCTGGCGGACGCCGTCATTTTCTGGCAGGCATTGGAAACGAATCCCGGTGATTTCAATGACGGATCCAGCAGCGCTGACGAAGGCATTACCAAGCTGCATTCGATTGGCACCACCATCGGCGTGGTGGACGGACACATCGAGTATCTGAAAACCTTGAAGTTTTACGCCGAAAGCAGTGAGCGGGTAAAGAACCGCCTCTGGTGCAGCCCGGACACAAAGGACGGTCGGTAATCTTGAGGCGAGTTCGTAGAGCCATGAAGGGAACTTTCATCCATTGCGCTTTCCTGGCCGCTATCGTGGTGGCCTTGAGCGCCTGCCACAAAAAAGACGACCCCGTCTTGGAATTGGAAAAGGCCGCCGCCACGATGGCCGCGCCGGAAACGGCACCGGCGGCACCAGCAGCGCCTGACGCCGGGCCTCGCCCCGCTCCTGCCAGCCCTCCTCCGGCGAAACAGGTGCAACAGGCGATCACTGATTTCAAAGCCGGCAATATGGAAGATGCCGTGGTTCGTCTTCAATTGTTGCGCACCACGTCGGTTCTGTCGCCCCAGCAACGCATGGCCTTGCAGGACAGCGTTGCCGCAGTCATGACCGAGATCTACACCCTGGCCGAAAAAGGAGACGCGCGCGCCAAAGCCGCCGTCGCGCGCTACGAGCAGATGCAGACCACCCGGTGACGGAACCCACTTTCCCGGTCCATCACTGATCCAGCGAGGGCCTTCGATCACTTGATCAACTACTCTCCTCCCAGGGAGAGGGGGCGAAGGGCGGGTGAGGGGCGCTGCACTTCGCCAAGCCAAAATCCAGAATCTTCACCGCAGGTCACTTATTTGAATTCGAAGCCACGGCGTTGAAGAAACAAAGTCAAACCTCCACGAGCTCGGCGATTTGAGCTTCCAACCGCTCCCATTGCTCGCGGCGAATATCCAAAGCTGGGGGTTCAACCTGATCCCGTTCCGGAAACTCGTCGTATGTCCGACCATCAAGCGACCTTCCAGTTTCGGATTTGCGCACGCCGCCCCATTGCTTGAAGAAAAACGCTACCTTCTCGGCGCGGCATAGAGCGCGAACGCTACGCACCCATGCCGGTTCCATTGGCCGCGCGCCCGGACCGCTTTCACCGCCTACGATGACCCAATTGATGCCTTTCAAATTCATTGGGCCGAGATGTTCTAGGAGCGGTTCAACGGAGAGGAAGCGGACCTTCGCAGGTGACTGACGTAGGAAATCAATGCGAGGCAAGCCATGCCTGCGGTTTTCCACGCTAACTCCCCACCAAATATGGTACTGTTCCGCCGCGAAACGAAGTTTGCCTTTCAGCAGACTCTGGAGGCGATCCGCGCGCTTAGTAAGCACCTGATAAGTATGCCAGTTCGCAGCCATCATCACACGAGTGATCGAGACGATGTAGTCATCTGGCACATCCTTGTGAAAAAGGTCGCTCATCGAGTTGACGAAAATCATCCGAGAACTTCCCCAGCGAAGCGGGTCACTAAGTTTTTCGGGAACGAGTCGCAGGTCAAAACCAAACTCGAAGGGATGACCAGCCACGCCACGAAAACGCTCGGCAAACGTTTCAGCGTAGCAATGCAAACAGCCGGGACTGATCTTCGTGCAACCGCGAACTGGATTCCACGTCGCGTCTGTCCATTCGATTTTGGATTTGTCACTCATCTGCCTGCTGCTCGATTACGATATTTGTTAAAGATGTGTTCTGCAATCTTGTTGCCTGTCGCATTTTGAGAAGCAAACAAGAGATAATAAACGACTGCTCCGCGCGTATTGCACATCGGCAACGGCTTGGGAACATATTTGAACCCGGCTACCACTGAAAGACGTTTGCAATAAGCTTCCACTACTGCCTCGTTCGTATCCTTTTCTTCCATTGGGCCAAACAAACCTTGTTCGGTTCGATACGCGTTCTGCCGCCAAGAATCATCGCCCCAAAACGCCGTCATTCTCTGACCTTGTTCCGGCGTAACCGCGCTGGGATTGTTTTTCAGGGCATTCATGTTCGCATCCATGATCATGAAATTCAGGAAGATTTCTATACTCTTCATCTTGCCTGCAGTTTCAACAACTTCCCAATTCGGATTCAACTTGTAGGGATCAAGTAGACACAGCGCTCTTCGATAATCCTCGTAGCGACATTGCGGAAACACATCTTTTAGCAAAACATCGTTGCAATCGCCTTGGTAGACCGTGACGCACTTGTCAGAACCCATTTTGCGGAGACGCTCCACGCGGTCTTCTCGCATCTCGACAAGATGATAGTGAGTGAAACGTGGTTCTATAGCCAACACACGTGCAGGGCTTCCCCCGATGACTTCTCCACTCCCCTTGGAAATGTGAGCTCCCGCACCGGCAAAGCCGTCAATGTAGGCGACATGCTTTATGACCGGTTGCGATTTGAGAATCTTCGCATACTCCGTCGCGTAGTCTTGGAGGATTTGGAGTTTAATTTCAGTCCAGTAACCTACAACGTCGAGCCCTTCAGGATTTCCTGGCATTTTAGATTCCCAAAAACCTTCTTCACCGTTGCCTTCACCGCAGCATCCATCTTGATGAGCGTCGGTCACGGACGTTTGAAGCTTTCGCCCGGGGCAACAACTTCACCGCTACGTCGCGATTCAGCCGCGTATCCCGCGCGCGGAACACCTCACCCATCCCGCCGGCGCCGAGTGTGGCGGTGATTCGGTATTGGTTGAGCGAGGCACCGATCATAGATTTAGCGCAACACGGTGGTGCGGCTTCAGCTCCGTTTGAATCCAAATAAACGCGCGGAGTTTCCGCCGAAGACCTTGGCCTGATCCGTTGCGGAGAAAAAGCTGAGGTGTGAGCGCGCCTGTGCTATCGCGGCGCGATAGGTTGTTCCCGTCGCTTCAGAGCTGAAACCGCCGCCATAAATCATCCGGTCCGGCCCGAACTCCTGCGCCAGTCGCTTGATGATCGGGCCGATATCCCGGTGTGGATAGGTGGTCGGCGAAGGGACGGCCGAGAGTTTTATCACTGTATTCTTGGACCGAGCCCATCGAATGACCACTTCATGCTCGTCCGGCGTTCCCTGGAACGGACGGCCCAGATGGTCGATGACGACGCACACATCCGAAAACTCCTTGATGAGAGGTTCAAAACCGGGAGCGTGCCGCGGTTCGAAATGCAGTTGCACAGCAAGTCCATGAGCCCCGGCGACCTTCCATAACTCGCGCAACGCCGGCTGGCCGAAGGGCGGCAGACGGTCAGGAGCATAAGCATGAACCCGCGCTGCCACGATCGGCAACCGTTTCACCAGGTCCGGCATTCTGGCCAGCGACTCAGGCTGGTCCGCAAAAAACAGACACGTCCCCTTGAAGCGTGATTTGCCGACCTCGAAACAATATTCGAGGTAGCGGTGATCATCCTGGTAAGGCTCCGGGTGAACAATGATCGCGTAATCAACACCCGCTTCATCCATGCACTGCAGCAAACGTTGGGGCGTCGCCGCCGCGTCGGGACGATAGGGCGCGCGGGGATGATACGGGAATCGAGCATTGTCCTTTCCGGCAAAACAATGGACGTGCGTGTCCACGACCGGCGCGCGGTTGGAGGATTTATCGGCAGCCGCGACGAAACCAACTCGAGGCAACGTCAGCGAGAGACCGGCCGTGGCGAAGAGAAACTGGCGGCGGCGGATTTTCGTTGGCGAGCCCATCGCGCTCGTTACTTCCGCCGCAGCGGCCTGCCAGCGATCGTAAGGACCGGGGATGCTGGAGTTCATGGAACCCTAGTGACACGCATTTGCCGCCGACAATCAAGTTGGCTTTTCTAGACAGGATCGCCCGCTTGCGTTGTTCGGTCGCGTCGTTCATAGGGAGCTTTGCCCGAGCCACTGGGCCAGCCACTGGTGGACCTCCCGGTAAAACACCCGGCTGTTTTCGCCCTTGAGTATCCAGTGGTTTTCGTCCGGCCAGACCAGCAACCGGCTGGGCACACGCTGGCGCTGCAACAGACTCCACATTTCCAGAACGTTGTTGAGCGGAACGCGGAAGTCGTTCTCACCCACCGACAGCAACATCGGAGTCTTGAAGTCCTTCGCGTACGTGGCCGGGCTTTGATCGAGCCAAGCTTGCGATTTCTCCCAAAAAGGCCCGCCCATCATTTGCTCGCGATGATAAATCGCGTCGCTCGTGGCCCATTGGGAGTAAAGACTGGCAAGACCCGCGTGGCTGATGAGGCATTTGTAGCGCGTCGTTGTCGCTTCCAGCCAATTCGCCAGATGCCCGCCGTAGCTGGCCCCGGCCGCCGCCTGTCTGGAACCATCGATGAACGCAAATCGGCGGATGGCTTCGTCCGCCGCCGCGTTGATGTCATCCGCCGGGCCGCGCAACGGGTCGGCGAGAATGTCGCGGGTAAACTTCTCTCCATAACCGGTGGAGCCAACATAATCGGTCAGGAGCACGATGTAACCGGGTTGCGCGAGCAGGTGGTAATTCCAACGGCGCGTGATCGAATCCTGCCACATGCTGGCGTGTCCGCCATGAACGAGCACCAGCAATGGGTATTTTTTGGAATCATCGAACGCGGGCGGCAGCGTGAGGAAACTGTGGATGCTTCGGCCCAACTTGTTCGTAAACCAAAATTCGCGCAGCGGTTGCGCATCCACCGCCGACGCAACTTCGACATTGAAGCGGGTCAGTTGGGTCCGGCGCCCGGAGGCAAGATCAATGCCGAAGCTCTCGGCAGGACTATGCGCTGCTTCCCAATTGGCAAAGAGCATCGGTGTCGCGGCCTTGTCCGGGATGCTCAACGAGCGCCAGACGCCTTGCGGAGCATCGACGGCGATCCGGGCTTCGCTGCCGCTCACCGGGGCCGACCACACGCGAATGTGTCCGGCGTCCTCGGCCGAGAAGTAAACTGTCTGGCTGTCAGGCGAAAAAGCGAAGTCCGCGACGGATCGATCAAAGGCCGGCGCGACAGAACTCACGCTTCCCGTCCAAGGCCAGCCTGCGGAAGCGAGTCGGCTCAACGCGTAATAGTTTCCTTTCTCGGCGGTCGTGGTGAAACACACCCGTTTTCCGTCAGGGCTGAACGCGGGCTTTTCATGACTGACCTCACCGCCGGTCAGCGAACGCGGCTCTCCGCCGGCGACTTTGGCCTCGTAAAGATGGTGGAGGATTTCCGAGTAGGCGGCAGCATCCAGGTTCGTGGTGGCGGTGAAGACAATCGACTGGGAGTCCGGCGCCCACGCCGGTTGCAAGTCGTCGCTCGCGCCCTCGCCAAAGGCGCCGCTGTAGCCTTGGTATTGAACCAGCTTCGTGCCGGCCAGCACATCGCGTGCAGGTGCCGAACCATTGGCCAGCATGACAAACAGATGGGTCTGCACATCATCCAGCCATTTGTCCCAGCGCCGCACCGGGAACCCGTCGTAAGTGCGGACCTTGGATTTCGCCTTCTTCCGCTCTTCGGCGATGTTTTTGTTGGCCGCGTCATTCGTCGCGCCGCGATGCACGGACGCTTGAAAGAGAATCTCGTTGCCGTCCGGACTCCACTGAGGAGATCGGGCTCCGAGCGCAAGTTGAGTCAGGCGGTGCGCCTCCCCGCCGCTGGCAGCGATGACGTAAATCTGGCTGACCTCGTCACCTTCGCGTTTGGCACTGAACGCGACCTGGGTGCCGTCCGGACTCCAGGCTGGGCTGGTTTCCTTCCCTTTCGCGGTCGTCAAGCGGCGAGGTGGCGCGCTGCCATCGCCGGGTGCAATCCATAGATCGGCGATTTCGTCTTTTTCGTCGTAAGCGGGTTCGGTCACTGGCACGACGACCCATCGGCCGTCCGGCGAGGGCGCGGGAGCGCCGACTTGTTTGAGGAGCCAAAGCGTCTCGTGCGAGAGGACTTGTTTCGCTTCAGCGGAAGCCGCCGGGCCGCCGGATGCCAGAACCGTCAAGATCTGGAGGAGAATAAAGCGTCCTTCATTCATGGAACAAATCGCATGACTCCAAGCGTTTCCCGTCGCTGACGATACACGACGACATCAATTCCCGACGCCGGGTCCGGGGGCCCGGCCTACAGGATGTTGTAGGCCGCGTGCCCCTACGCGGCGGCACTTTTGGCGTCGTGTATAGAGTTTGAGATAACACTAGTGCGCGTTCGATTGGCGGGCGACTCTTATTTTCAAATTGTCCGCTCCATGAACTCGCCCTTGCTGTTCCTGAGTTGAAATGCTATTTCGAGAAATCGACCACCCATGAAAGCTCCAATCACATTCCTCACCCTCGCGGCCCTCCCGTGCCTCGCGCTCGCGGCCGATGTCACGGGCACTTGGAAAGCCGAGTTCGACTCACAGATCGGCCTCCAGAAATATACCTACACCCTCAAGCAGGACGGCACGAACCTGACCGGGAAAGCCAGCTCGGAAGTCAACGACCAGAAGCGCGAAGCCGAGTTGATGGAAGGCAAGGTTGACGGCGAAAAGATTTCGTTCGTCGAGATGCTGAATTTTCAGGGCAACGACATTCGCATCAGCTACGCGGGCGCGATCTCCAACAACGAAATGAAGCTCACCCGCGAGGTCGGAACGTTCGCGAAGGAGGAGATCGTTGCCAGGCGGGAACCGGGCGCCGCTCAACCTGACGTCGCGTCCGGTCAGCGAGCGCAAAGCGGTCGCCGCGGATTTGGCGGCCCCATCGTGCTTGGCCCGGATGACAAACCGGCCTTTCCGCCCCCGCCGGACGGATTCGACAAAGCGCGCGATGGCATCGCACACGGTAAACTCGACATGGTCGAGTACGACTCCAAATCGGTCGGCAACAAACGCAAGGCGCTCGTCTATACGCCGCCCGATTATTCCCCCGACACGAAGTATCCCGTCCTTTATCTCCTGCACGGCATTGGCGGCGACGAAGAGGAATGGCGCCGCGGCGGCCATCCCGAGAACATTCTCGACAACCTCATCGCGGACCACAAAGCCGTGTCAATGATCATCGTCATGCCCAATGGGCGCGCGCAACCGAACGACCGCGTCGGGACGAACGCCATGGCGACAGCGCCTGCGTTTGGCAAGTTCGACAAAGATCTGCTTGGCGACCTCATCCCGTTCATCCAGTCGAAGTATTCCGTCAAAGCCGATCGCGAGAGCCGCGCGCTTGCGGGACTCTCGATGGGGGGTGGGCAATCGCTGAACTTCGGGTTGGGCAACCTCGATACCTTCGCCTGGGTCGGCGGCTTCTCGTCGGCGCCGAACACGAAGCAACCGGCGGAGCTCGTGCCCGACCCGGAGGCCACGACCAAGCAGTTGAAACTTCTCTATCTCTCCTGCGGCAATAAGGACGGATTGATTCGCATCAGCCAGGGCGTCCACGCCTACCTCAAGGAAAAGAATGTGCCGCACATCTGGCACGTGGACGAGCACGCCCACGACTTCCAGCACTGGAAGAAGGCGCTCTATCAATTCTCCCAACTGATTTTCAAACCAACGTCCTAGTGACCGCGATGCACGCCACCTGACTCACCCGCAACCGAAGTTCAGCAACCCGACACCATGAAGTTGAATTACGACACTCCCCACATCACCCCGGCGTTGCTTCGCCCGGTTACCGGTGCGCTGGCCGCGCTTCTCGCGCTTGCTGCATTCCACCCGACTACTGGCGCTGAGGCAGACGCCGGCTCGGCGGTTGGCCTGAAGTTGATTGCTGAAGGATTCAGTGCTCCCTCCGTGCTCGTTTCCATTCCCGACGGCTCGGGCCGCCTGCTCGTGGCGGATCAGGCTGGGGTCATTCAAATCCTCGACCGCGATGGAAGAAAGTCTGCGCAAACCTTTCTGGATCTCCGTGAGAAACTCTGCACGCTGGGCAAAGGCATGGAGGAGCGCGGCCTCCTTGGTCTGGCATTGCACCCGCAGTTCAAGTCCAACCGCAAATTCTACGCGGTCTATAGCGCCCCTCTTCGAACCAACGCGCCGCCCAAGTGGGATCACACAGAGCGCCTCAGCGAGTTCCAGACGGCCGGCGCCGATTTCACCACCGCTGACCCGGCCTCCGAACGCATCATCCTGGAAATCGACGAGCCGGACTGGAATCACAACAGCGGGCGCCTCGCTTTCGGGCCGGATGGTTATCTCTACTGGACCGTTGGCGATGGTGGCGCGCCGAATGACGTTGGCGACACCGCGCGAGGGCGCGGGCACCCACCCGAGGGCTTTGCGCAAAACCTCCAGAGTCTGCTCGGCAAGGTCCTGCGCCTCGATGTTGACCACGAAACGCCCTACGGCATTCCGCGCGACAATCCCTACGCTAACGGGATGAAGGGTCGTCCGGAAATTTTCGCTTACGGCCTGCGAAATCCGTGGGGCATGTCATTCGATCGGGGCGGCAAACATGATCTGATTGTCGCCGACGTGGGCCAGGATCGTTGGGAGGAAATCAATGTCATCGTCAATGGCGGAAACTACGGCTGGCGACTGCGCGAAGGCTTGGATGGATTCGATCCGAACAACCCCGGCAGCGCCCCAACCAACGCCGTCACCGTCGGGGCCGACGGCAAGCCGTTTGTCGATCCGGTTTTTGTCTATAAGACCCTGCGCGGACGGGGCACCGATCCTGATTCCTACGGCGTCACGATCACCGGCGGTTACGTCTATCGAGGCAAGGCGTTCCCGTCGCTCGTCGGCAAATACGTCTTCGCCGACTGGTCGCGCAGCATGGCCATCCCCGACGGCACCCTGCTGATGGCCACCATCCCGTGGCGGGAATCCGGTGAGGCGCGCTGGACCGTCCAACCGCTGGTCCTGAAGGATTTTCCAAACGGACGTATCAAGGCCTTCATCTGGGCGCTGGGCGAAGACGACAATGGAGAACTCTACGTGCTGACCAACGGTGCCAACATGGTCACCGGCACGCGCGGCAAGGTGTTCAAGCTCGTGCCGCAGTAGAATCCAACATGAAACCAATCGTGCACGCTACCTTGCTCACGGCAGCGCTGATCGCCATCGGCGCGACCGCCCGGTCCGCCGACAAACCCGTCACGCTCAAGGATGCCTACCGGGAGCATTTCCTTGTTGGCACGGCCATCAACCGCAGCATGGTGACTGGCGCTGCGTTCCGACGGAGTCCTGAGCAGAACGCCCAGGACGTCGCACTGCTCAAGGAACAGTTCAACCAAATCGCCCCGGAGAACGATCTCAAGTGGCAGCTCGTCCATCCACGGGAAGGGAAGGACGGCTACGATTTCGGCCCGGCAGATGCCTTCGTGAATTTCGGGATGAGCAACAAGATGCAGATCGCCGGGCACACGCTTGTGTGGCACAGCCAGACGCCGAACTGGGTTTTCGCGGGCACAAATCCACCTCCGGTCGTCACCAATGCCGTGCCAGACTCCGTCGCGGACACGAACCCGCCCGGAACAAACCGGTTTGGGCGCGGTCGACCTGGTTTCGGCGGCGGTGGCTTTGGCCGCTACACCGGACCACGCGCGTCCCGCGAGGAGTTGCTGCAGCGGATGCGCGACCACATTCACACCGTGGTCGGGCGGTACAAGGGCAAGATCAAGGTTTGGGACGTTGTGAACGAGGCGATCGCCGATGGCAGCGGCACGAACATCCTGCGGAACACGCTCTGGCTGGAAATCATCGGGGCGGACTTCATCGCCAAGGCCTTCCAGTACGCTCACGAAGCGGATCCGGATGCGCTCCTCCGCTACAATGACTATGGCCTCGAGAACCCGGCGAAGCGCCGGAAGCTCATCACGTTGATCAAATCGTTGCAGCAGCAGAAGGTGCCGGTCCACGCCATCGGCTCCCAAGCGCACGTCAATGTTTCGACAGGCTTTGAAGTGATGGATCAGGCGCTATCGGAAATGGCGACGCTCGGCTTGACCATTCACATCACAGAACTCGATGTGAACAGTGCGCAAGGCGGTCAGCGCAATACCGGCGCGGATATTTCCGCCAATGCCTCCACCACCCAAGACGGCCTGGTGAGTGACGCCGACCAAAAATTGGCCGACGCCTACGCAGGTCTTTTCCGGGCGTTCGTGAAGCATGAAAAATCCGTAAAACTGGTCACCTTCTGGGGTGTCAACGACGCGGTTTCCTGGCGTGCCAATGGCAAGCCGCTCTTGTTCGACGGCAACGACCAGCCCAAGCCGGCCTTTGACGCGGTCATCGCCGAAGCGAAAAAGGCAGCCGCTGCGAAGTAGCGGCTCACCGTGAAATGCACCCGCATCGATTCCGTCAAACTGTAATCTCTGCGCGTTCGTCCGCGGCAAGACGGATCTATTCCTTCGACAATAACGAGCTCGAGGTCGCCAACGCGGTGAAATGGGCGATCGAATCGGCCAACAAAATCCATTGCGTCCATCGGGGCGCTGAGCTGCTGGCCGAGGCGACGCCCGCCACGGCGCGACGGTTGAGCGAAATCTCCAATCACATCGCGAATAGTCTTCGCACGCTGTTGGCCAGGTTCACTGCGAGAATCAGTCGGTTTGCCTACATTGAAGCGGGCTGAAGCCCCCGCTCCGGCATTTAAGAGATGAACTCTAGTCTGTAGCTGCTGCGAAGGCAGCGCCCGCGATGAAAAGTTTATGAACAGATCGGTGCGATTCATTGAGGCACTCTTCGCTGCGGCGCTGTGCGGCAATCTCGCCTGCGCCCAGCCCCCGCCGGGTGTGGGATCAACCAACTCGACCGCAGCCCCAGCGCGCGCCCGGGGAATCGGTGGCGGTTCTAACCGCCCAGCGGACCAGCCCGTGCCGAGAACAGACCGGAATTCGCAGATTGCCCACGAGCAGTTGCTCGAAAAAGCGGAGAAGGGAGGCATTGACGTTTATTTCCTCGGCGACTC
>Ga0070689_100001841_pt1 | contig 13666 bp, 14 predicted proteins | sample KBSS23HmetaG_FD_64669 | JGI IMG/M metagenome (GOLD analysis project Ga0070689, IMG submission 64669) | Switchgrass rhizosphere microbial communities from Kellogg Biological Station, Michigan, USA - KBS S2-3H metaG | ecosystem: Host-associated > Plants > Roots > Rhizosphere ...
ACGATGCAGCCCGGCTCGACCACGACGACGCTGATCGGCCGGCAGTCGAGCTCGATGCCGCGCTTGATGATCGCCGCGATCATCCGGTTGGCTTGGCTCAGCTTGATCGACATGAGGTTCCTCCCCGTTTCGATGCGACTTTAGAGCATGAGCCAGAAAGGTGGGAACATGCTCCCGTCAAAATCGTGATAATAGTCGCGTGCGATTCGCATGACGCATCGAATCAACATAACGCTGATTTCAGCGGCGGCTTTGATCGCCCTCACGCTGCCGGCGCGCGCCGACCTGCAGATCTGCAGCCGCATGAGCTACGTGGTCGAGGCGGCCATTGCGATCGAGGACAAGGGCGCGGCGGCGACCCGTGGCTGGTTCCGCATCGACCCAGGCCAGTGCCGCACGGTGATCCAGGGCACACCGCCCGGCGAAACCCTCTACCTGCACGCCCGGGCGCTGCCGGTGTACGGCGGCTCGCCGTTGCCGCAGGCCGGGCATGCCGACTTCTGCGTCGGCGCCGACACCTTCACGCTGCCGGCAACGCAGAGCTGCAACCGCGCTGGGCAAAAGATCGCCCGCTTTACTGCCGTCAAGCCGACCGAGACCGAAAAGGGGCTGGTGGCGTATCTTGCCGAAGACGGCGAATACGACAACGAGCAGGCCCGTGACGCGGGTATCCAGCGGCTCCTGACCATCGCCGGCTACGACGCCGGTCCGATCGATGGCGTCCGCGGCGAAAAGACCGACGCGGCGCTGGCGCAATTCATCTCCGACAACCGGCTCGGAAACACCGCCGCCGGGCGCGCCGACTTCTTCGACGCCTTGATGGCCGCCGCGCAGAAGCCCAATGCCGTGGGGTTTGCCTGGTGCAACGAAACACGCAATGTCGTCATGGCGGCGTTCGGCTTCGAGGATCAAGGCGCTGTCATCACCCGCGGCTGGTACCGCGTCGCGCCGGGCAAGTGCCTGCGCCCCGACGTCACCGGCAAGCCGGGCCGGCTCTACAGCTTCGGCGAGGCGGTCGGTTCCGACGGCCTGCCGCTAGCCGATGCCGGCAAGGCTGCCGCTCAGAATGTCTCCTGGGGCGGCTCGACCATCCTGTGCACCCGCAACGTCAAGTTCGAGCTGTCGGACCACAAGGACTGCGGCAACAACGGCTTGACCGCCACCGGCTTTGCCACCGTCGAACTGACCGGCAGCAGCGGAACCACGGTGCAGTTCAAGTAGTCGCTGCACCCTTGCGGACCGCGGGCAGACGGTGCATTCGTCACCGCATGAGCATGCAGCGTTCCGCAAAAGCCCCGCCCCGCCGTTTCGCCTCGGTCGAGACCTGGGTGTTCGACCTCGACAACACGCTCTATCCGCACGACCTCAATCTCTGGCAGCAGATCGACGACCGCATCCGCGCATTCGTCTCGAATTTCCTGAAGGTCAGCAAGGACGAGGCGTTCCGGGTCCAGAAGGACTATTACAAGCGCTACGGCACCACCATGCGCGGGCTGATGGCCGAGCACGGCATGAAGCCTGACGATTTCCTCGAATTCGTGCACGAGATCGATCATTCGCCGCTTTTGCCCAATGCCGAACTGGGCGACGCGATCGAGAAGCTTCCGGGACGGAAGCTGATCCTCACCAATGGCACCCGCAAGCACGCGGAAGCCGTGATGAAGCGGCTGGAGATCGACCATCATTTCGAGGACGTGTTCGACATTGCCGCGGCCGACCTCGATCCCAAACCTCTCCCACAGGTCTATGACCGCTTCCTCAAGAAGCATGGCGTCGATCCGCGAAAGGCCGCGATGTTCGAGGACTTGGCGCGGAACCTGAGCGTGCCCCACACGCTCGGCATGACCACCGTGCTGGTGGTACCGCCGGCCACACGCGAAGTGTTCCGCGAGGGCTGGGAGCTGGAGGGCCGCGAGGCCGCCCACGTCGATCACGTCACCGACGATCTCACAGGCTTCCTGCGGGCCAACTGCTGCCCGTGATCGCGACTCCAGTTGGACCCGCTTGACATCGCTGCCCTGGACCCCGACAAAAACCGCACATCCGGGGACAGCCATGCACGACGATCTCGCCAAGACCATCGACGACGCCTTCGAGAAGCGAAACGACATCAGCCCTTCGACCCAAGGGCCGGTGCGCGAGGCGGTGGAAGCGGCACTCGACCTGCTCGACCGTGGCAAGGCGCGCGTCGCCGAGCGCGGCGGCAATGGCGCCTGGACCGTCAACCAGTGGCTCAAGAAGGCGGTGCTGCTGTCGTTCCGGCTTCGCGACAACGGCCCCATTATCGGCGCCGCCGGCGACTCCGCCTGGTGGGATAAGGTGCCGACCAAGTTCGAAGGTTGGGACGACGAACGCTTCAAGGAAGCCGGCTTCCGCGCCGTGCCGGGCAGCATCGTGCGGCGCTCGGCCTATATCGCGCCGAACGTCGTGCTGATGCCGTCGTTCGTGAACCTCGGCGCCTATGTCGACTCGGGCACCATGGTGGACACCTGGGCGACGGTCGGCTCCTGCGCCCAGATCGGCAAGAACTGCCATCTCTCCGGCGGCACCGGCATCGGCGGCGTGCTTGAGCCATTGCAGGCTGGTCCGGTCATTATCGAGGACAATTGCTTCATCGGCGCACGCGCCGAGGTCGCCGAAGGCGTCATCGTGCGTGAGGGTTCGGTGCTGGCGATGGGCGTCTATCTCGGCGCCTCGACCAAGATCATCGACCGCGCCACCGGCGAGGTGTTCCAGGGCGAGGTGCCGCCCTACTCCGTCGTCGTGTCAGGCACCATGCCGAGCAAACCGATGGCGAACGGACAGCCGAGCCCGAGCCTGTACTGCGCCGTGATCGTCAAGCGCGTCGACGAGAAAACCCGCTCCAAGACCAGCATCAATGAGTTGCTGCGGGACTGAATTGCCCTGTACGTGCTGGATGGCGCTTTAACACAGCTGCCCGGAGGGATAGATTCGTTCATTGCTGCGCATAACGGGGGCAGGCAATGGATTGGGGTCATCTGTTCTTCAAATTCGACGGCCGGGTGAACCGTGCCAAATTTTGGATCGCCGTTCTCATTTTTGCCGCGATCAACGTCGTCCTGGCCATCGTCGGTTACGTGATGGATCAGAGCGTGGTTTTCCAAGCCCTCAACAGCATGCTCGGCATTGTGATCCTCATTTCCAGTATCGCTGTCGGCGTCAAGCGATTGCATGATCGCAACAAGTCCGGCTGGTACCTGCTGCTGTTCTATCTCGTGCCCAGTGTCCTGGTGGTGATCGGCGTCTTGATCGGCGCGTTCGTGGAAGATTCAACCATCATCGCCACCGTGCTGGGACTCTTGGCTTTTGCTATTGCGGTCTGGGCCTTCATCGAGATGGGGTGCCTGCGTGGCACCATCGGCATCAATCAATACGGCCCCGATCCGGTTGCCCCGGCGACCATTCCGCCGGTGCGCTTGCCGACCTGACGGCAGAATTGACGCCAGCGGCCCAAGGCCTGATAAAAGCCGCTGCATGACCAGCCCCGCCGATCCCGTCGCCATCGCCCGCGATTTGCTGCGCTGCCCGTCGGTGACACCGGTGGAAGGCGGCGCGCTGAGCTTTCTCGAAACGACGCTTAAGGGCGCGGGTTTTACCGTACATCGGATGACATTCTCGGAGCCCGGCACCGCCGACGTGGAAAACCTCTACGCCCGGATCGGCACCGGCGCGCCGCATCTGATGTTTGCCGGCCACACCGACGTGGTGCCGCCCGGCGACCCCAAGTCGTGGTCGCACGCTCCGTTTTCCGCCGACATCGCCGATGGCGTGCTTTATGGGCGTGGCGCGGTGGACATGAAGGGCGCCATCGCCTGCAAGGTTGCGGCGGCGCTCGATCATCTCGCCGCCAACTCTGGCAAGCCCAAAGGTTCGATCTCGTTTCTCATCACCGGAGACGAGGAAGGCATCGCGGTCAACGGCAGTCCCAAGCTGTTGAAATGGGCGGCCGCGCATGGCGAAACATTCGATCATTGCGTCCTGGGCGAGCCGGGCAACGTCGATGCGCTCGGCGACACCATCAAGCTTGGACGGCGTGGTTCGCAGAACGGCGTGCTCGTCGTCACCGGCAAGATGGGTCACGTCGCCTACCCGCACCGCGCCGACAATCCGGTGCGCGGGCTGGTCAAACTGATGGGCGCGCTGATGGACGAGCCGCTGGACAAAGGCAGTCACAAGTTCGATCCGTCGAACCTGGAGTTCACTTCCATCGACATCGGCAACCCAACGGTGAATCTGATTCCTGGGGAGGCGCGGGCGCGTTTCAACATCCGCTTCAACGACTGCCACGATTATGCGTCGCTGAAAGCGCTGGTCGAGCAGCGCGCGAAAAAGTCGGCCGGCGACAAGGTGAAGTGGACGATCGACTGGGAGCCGTCGAACGCCGACGTGTTCTATACCGAGCCCAGCCCATTCACCGACGTGGTGGTCGGCGCCGTCGCCGAAGTGACTGGAAAGACGCCGAAGCTCTCCACATCCGGCGGCACCTCGGACGCACGCTTCATCAAGGATTATTGCCCGGTGGTGGAGTTCGGCCTGGTTGGCCAGACCATGCACGCCATCGACGAGCGCGTTCCGGTCAAGGATTTACAGACGCTGACAGCGGTGTACCGAAAAATCCTCGACAACTATTTCCGCTGACGGACATTGCGTCAGTAGTCGACCTTGACCAGATAAAGCCCGTCCGGAGGCGCGACCGGCCCGCAGGCTGAGCGGTCGCGGGCTTCGAGCGCTCGGGCGAGATCGGCGGCCTGCCATTTGCCGTCGCCGACCACCACCAGCGAGCCGACCATCGAACGCACCTGGTTGTGCAGGAACGAGCGTGCCACGGCGGTGGTGTGAATCTCGTCGCCCAGGCGCGACACATCGAGCCGGTCGAGCGTCTTCTCCGGCGACTTGGCCTGGCATTCGGTCGAGCGGAACGTCGTGAAGTCGTGCTTGCCGACGAGGCGCTGGGCGGCGGCGTGCATCGCCTCGGCATCGAGCCGGCGCGGCAGCCGCCAAGCGCGGCCGCGCTCAATGGCGAGATCGGGCCGCCGGTTGGCGATGCGATAAAGATAATGCCGCCGTACCGCCGAGCGGCGCGCGTCGAAATCGCCCGGCACCTTTTCCGCCGATAGGATCGCCACCGGGAGCGGCCGCAGATGCGCATTGATCGCGTCGCGGACGGTGTCGGTGTCGCGCTCGCTCGCCAGATCGAAATGCGCGACCTGGCCGAGCGCGTGGACGCCGGCGTCGGTGCGGCCGGCGCCCTGCACCATCACCTTCTCGCCGGAGAACGCCTCGATCGCCGTCATGATCGCGCGCTGCACCGACGGCGAATTTTCCTGATACTGCCAGCCAGCGAACGGCGCGCCGTCGTACTCGACGATGATTTTGTAGCGGGGCATGGTTCAGCCTAGCGCCGCGCCGTGGCGAACGGGCGTGCCGCGGAGGAACTCCTCCGCCTTCATCGGGCGGCCGCCGGCCTTCTGCAATTCGACGATGCGAACAGCACCGTCATCGCAGGCAACGGTAAGACCGTCATCCAAAATCGTGCCAGGCGCGCCGCTCCCTACACCTTTGGTGGTGCGCAACATTTTGATCCGGTCGCCCGCCAACTCGCACCAGGCGCCTGGAAACGGCGACAACCCGCGGATGTGGTCGTGAACCGCTTTCCATGGCTTCGTCCAGTCGATGCGTGTCTCCGCCTTGTCGATCTTCGCTGCGTAGGTGACGCCGTCCGTGGGCTGGTGCGTGAACTGCAAGGTGCCGCGCTCCAGCGCACTCAACGCGCGCACCATCAGATCGGCGCCCAGCGGCGCCAATGCGTCGTGCAACTCGCCCGCGGTCATGTCGGCACCGATGCGGATGCGTTCCATCATCGCCATGTCGCCGGTGTCGAGGCCCTCGTCCATCTTCATCACCGTGGCGCCGGACTCGGCATCCCCCGCCATGACGGCGCGGTTGATCGGCGCGGCGCCGCGCCAGCGCGGCAGCAGCGAGGCATGCAGGTTGAAGCAGCCGAGCCGCGGTGCATCGAGAATGGGCTTCGGCAGGAGCAAACCGTAGGCGACCACGATCGCGGCGTCGGCCTGGTGTGCGGCGAAGGCGGCCTTTGCCTCAGCGCCCTTCAGCGACGCCGGCGTGTGGACAGCAAGGCCGAGGCGTTTGGCCTCGCGCTCGACCGGCGACGGCACCAGCTCCAGCCCGCGGCGGCCGCCGGGCTTGGCCGCGCGCGTGTACACCGCCGCGATATCGTGGCCCTGCCCGGCCAACGCCAGCAGCGTCGGCACGGAAAAATCCGGCGTGCCCATGAAGATCAGGCGAAGCGGCATGCTCAACCCGCCGCGCTTTTGATCGCCGGCTTGCCGAGCTTTGCCGCCTTGGTGAATTTCTTGATGACGCGGTCGCGCTTGAGCTTGGAGATGTGATCGATGAACAGCACGCCATCAAGATGATCGATTTCGTGCTGGATGCACGTCGCCAGCAATCCCTCAGCGTCGATCTCGTGCTGTTGGCCGTCGAGATCGAGATAGCGAAAGCGAACCGCGGCCGGCCGCTCGACCTCCTCGTAGTATTCCGGGATCGAAAGGCAGCCCTCCTCATGGGTGTTCTTGTCGCCGGATTTCGAGATGAGCTCCGGGTTGATGAACACCTGCGGCTCTTTCGGCTCGTCCTTCTTGGCGAGGTCCATGGTGACGATTCGCCTCGGCTCGCCGATCTGGATCGCCGCAAGCCCGATGCCGGGTGCATCGTACATGGTGTCGAACATGTCCTCGACGAGCTGTTTGGTCGCCGCATCGATCTTGGCGACCGGTTTGGACAGCAGCCGCAACCGCTTGTCCGGCAAAATCAGAATGTCCCGCACCGCCATGTCACTTCCTTTGGCCGCGATTTAAGGGCTGGACTTCCCAGGGTCAATGTGTTCTCTCTTTGTTCCTGTCGAGAATCCTCCTGCGGCTGCCGCGGCTCCGAATCGACCCAATGCGAATCGCGTAAAGACACGCTTCATGGAAACCGCACTGCTCGTTGCTCTCGGCCTGGTTGTCGGCCTCGCCATTGCCGGCCTCGCCATCTTTGTCGGACGGTCGCGGACGCCGGCCACCGATCCTACCGCCGCGCAACTGGCGGCCGAGCAGATCGCCGCCGCGCATCTCGCCGACCAGCGCATCGTCGAACTGGGCGCACGGGTGCAGCAGATGGGCGAGCTGCTCCACCAGGCGCAGGGGCGGTTGCAGCATTCGGTCAACGAGCGGCTCGACGCGGTGAGCCTGCACCTCGGCACCTCGGTCCAGACCGCCACCAAGCACACCACGGAAAACCTGCAGAAGCTCAACGAGCGGCTGGCGGTGATCGACCACGCGCAGAAGGGCCTGACCGATCTCACCTCGCAGGTGACGTCGCTCCGCGATGTCTTGTCCAACAAGCAGACCCGCGGCGCGTTCGGCCAGGGCCGCATGGAATCCATCATCCAGGACGGTCTGCCGAAGGGCGCCTACGAATTCCAATACACGCTCAAGAACGGCAAGCGGCCCGATTGCGTGGTGCTGCTGCCCGACCAGCGCCCGCTGGTGATCGACGCCAAGTTCCCGCTCGAAGCGGTCACCGCATTCCGCGACGGCAAGACCGAGGACGAGCGCAAGTTTGCCGCGCAACGCGTGCGGCAGGACGTGATGAAGCACGTCAATGACATCGCCGAGAAATACCTGTGCCCCGGCGAAACCCAGGATACGGCGTTGATGTTCGTGCCATCGGAATCGGTCTATGCCGAGTTGCACGACGGCTTCGACGACATCGTGCAGAAGGCTTATCGCGCCCAGGTGATGATGGTGTCGCCGACCCTGCTGATGCTGGCGATCCAAGTGATCCAGCAGATTCAAAAAGATTCGCAGATGCGCGAGGCAACCGATCTCATCCGCACCGAGGTCGGCCATATGATGAAGGATGTGAAGCTCTTGGGCGAGCGCGTTCGCAAGCTGCAAACGCACTTCGGCCAAGCCAGCGAAGATCTCGGCAATATTCTGACGTCGGCCAATCGCATCGAGAAGCGCGCCGTGAAAATCGAAGAGCTCGAGTTCGACGGCGACGAAACGCTCGCCACCAACGTCATCGCCGCGCCGCTGCGCAAGGTCGGGGCGGGCGAGTTTTGATACCAGTCCGCATTGGCTAGAACGGCTCCCGATCCTTGGAGAGTGACGGGATGACGGCCACCGCCGAGACGAAGCCCGCGAAACCAAGCTGGCGCGAAGCGCTCACGGTTTATCTCAAGCCGCGCGTGCTGATCGTGCTGTTCCTCGGCTTCTCGGCGGGCCTGCCGCTGGCGCTGTCCGGCGCGACGCTGCTGGTGTGGCTGCGCGAGGCCGGCGTCGATCTCGGCACCATCGGGCTGTTCGCCCTGGTCGGCACGCCCTATGTGGTGAAATTCCTCTGGGCCCCGCTGGTCGATGCGCTTGATGTGCCGGTGCTGTCGCGCTGGCTCGGCCGCCGCCGCGGCTGGCTCATTTTCTCGCAAGTGCTGCTCATGGCGGCGATCGTGTTTCTCGGGCTGTGCGATCCCGCGGCGGCGCCCTGGCTCGTTGCGGTCGGCGCGCTCCTGGTTGCCACCGCCTCGGCGACCCAGGACATCGTGATCGACGCCTTTCGCGTCGAGAGCCTCGACGAAAGCGAGCAGGCCGCCGGCATGGCGTCCTATGTCGCAGCCTATCGTATCGCCACGCTGGTCTCGACCGCTGGGGCGCTGTTCCTGGTCAGCGGGTTAGAGGGTCTGGGGCTCAGCCGTCACGCCGCCTGGAGCGCAGGCTACGCCGCAATGGCTGTGTTGGTGCTGGTCGGCATGGCGACGACCCTGATCGCGACCGAGCCGGATAAATCGGCGCAGGCCAAAGTTGCCCATGCCGGCGAGAAGCCGCTGAAGCGCGTCATCGAGGCCGCGGTCGGCGCGTTCTCAGATTTCCTGGCGCTCGATTTCGCGCTGGTGGTGTTTGCCTTCGTCATCCTGTTCAAGTTCACCGATGCTCTGGCCGGCACGATGACGGCGCCGTTCGTCATCGATCTTGGGTTTTCACGCAATGAATATGCCGCGATCATCAAGGGCGTCGGCCTCGCCGCCACGCTGATCGGCGGCTTTGCCGGCGGCTTTCTGGCCCGCGCTTATCCGCTCGCCACATGTCTCTGGATCGGCGGAGTGTTGCAGGCACTAGCCAACCTCGCGTTCTCCTGGCAGGCCGTCGTCGGCTACGACGTCGCCTGGCTAACCTTCGCCATTGTCATGGAGAACTTCACCAGCGCGATCGGCACGGTAATCTTTGTCGCCTATCTCTCGGCGCTCTGCCAGAATCCGCTGCACACCGCCACGCAATATGCGTTGCTCACGGCACTCGCTGCATTCGGCCGGACTTTTCTGTCGTCCGGCGCCGGATTCCTGGCGGATGCGACCGGTTGGGTCTGGTTCTTCGTGATCTGCGCGCTGGCCGGCCTGCCGAGCCTGGCCCTGCTCTGGTGGCTGCAAGCCCGTGGGCACTTCGAGCGGTTCGCGCCGCGGAAAACCTAGGCGTCGTCAGCGCGATGCCTCCGCGCGTCCACCGTTGCCAGGCGATCCCTCACGATCTGGTTCCAGCCCTTTCTGCGGGAACACCTGCCATTTGTCCCGGCTGTCCCACTCGAACGGCTCGCCATCGCACTTGTCCTTGCGCCAGACATTGAGCAGGCGGAAATGCCAGCCGGTCCATTTCATTTCCTGGATAGTGCCGCAGTCGCCCGCAGCGCGGGCCTTGTAGGTGGCGCTGATGGTTCGCGTCTTGGCGTCAAAGGCGGGCGATGTGACGCTGTAGGCCGTTTGGATGCGGCCATCTTTCCAGCTCTGAACGGCGAGCAGCTCGGCGCCTTGCGGCCGGCCCACCGGAACCGCGAACAGGATGCTCCCGGAGTTGTAGTCGCCCTGCCAGCAGGTCACTTCGACGATCTGCAACCGCGGGCTCAGCATTTCGGTGCCGACGATCTCGGCCGCATTCGGCGGAACGCTGCACTGGGCCTTTTTCAGCGCGGCCTGGATGACGGGCTGCGGCAGCGCCGGCCGGTCGGCCTCGGAGACGCCAGCAGTCAGGGACACGGTCAAAAGAACCGCACCGATGGTTGAGGACATATGTATCTCCAGGCGCCGTCCTGGAACAAGATTTTGTCGGAAAATCGGTTCGGAGCCGGCCAAACGATGATCCCGGCCGAATCTTTAAAAAATAGTTAAAGCGGTGTCCGGCTACGGATCGCGGCCGACAAGGTTCCCTCGTCGAGATAATCGAGTTCACCGCCGACTGGAACCCCATGGGCGAGCCGCGTCACCGACACATTGGAACCATGCAGAAGGTCGGTGATGTAGTGCGCGGTGGTCTGGCCATCCACTGTGGCGTTAAGCGCGAGAATGACCTCCTTCACCGCCGGATCGTGGGCGCGCGAAATCAGCCCATCGATGGCGAGGTCTTGCGGGCCGATGCCGTCGAGCGGCGACAGCGTCCCGCCGAGCACATGATAGCGCGCGTTGAGCACCTCGGCGCGTTCCAGCGCCCAGAGATCGGCGACGTCGGCCACCGCCACGATCACCGAGACGTCGCGGCGCGGATCGGTGCACACCGTGCAGGGATTCTGGGTGTCGATGTTACCGCAAGTGCGGCACACTTCGATCTTCTCGATCGCGGTCTGCAATGCGGCGGCGAGCGGCGCCATCAGCGGCTCACGCTTTTTGATGAGGTGCAGCGCCGCGCGCCGCGCCGAGCGTGGGCCCAAGCCCGGCAGCCGCGCCAGGAGCTGGATCAGGCGCTCGATTTCGGGTCCGGCGGTGGATTTGGCCATGATCGAATCGGTTGAATGGACAACGAGACGTTAGCTCGTCATGGCCGGGCATAGCCAGCCGAAGGACGGCGTCGCTACGTTCGCCTATGACGTGGAGAGGTGCTCGGCTGAAACACTTAAAACAACTTCAGCCCCGTCGGCAGCGACAGGCCGCCGGTCAGCCCTTTCATCTTGTCCTGCATGACCTCTTCGGCCTTGCGGCGGGCGTCGGCGTGGGCAGCAACCAGCAGGTCTTCGAGGATTTCCTTTTCGCCCGGCTTGATCAGCGAATCGTCGATCTTGACGCCCTTCATCTCGCCCTTGGCGCTGAGCTTGACCGTGACCATGCCGGCGCCGGCGGTGCCTTCGACTTCGATGCGGTCGAGCTCGGCCTGCATCTCCTGCATCTTCGACTGCAATTGCGCAGCCTGCTTCATCATGCCCAGAAAATCGGCCATCATATTTTCCTTTGGAGCATGATCTTATCCGAAAACCGATTCCCACTTTTCGGGATCATGCTCATTCGTCGCGCTCCCAGTTATCGCCAAAGCCAATGTCGTCAGGCAATGGTATCTCCGGTTCGGCGGTGATGGGCGGCTCCGGGGCTGCGTCGTTGCCGCCGCGCACCCCGACAATCTCGGCCCCGGGGAATCGTTCCAGCACCGCCTTGACCAATGGATCGGCGCGCACGCCGACTTCGAGCTCGGCCTTCTTAACATCGGCCACGGATTTCAGCGTCGGCGCGCCGGGCTCGCGCGAGATCACCACCATCCACGACCGGCCGGTCCACGTTTGAAGCTTGCGCGATAGATCGTTGACCAGCGTCTTGGCGGCGCCCGGCTCGAGCGCAATCTCAAGCGTACCATCCTCGAAACGAACCAGCCGCACGTCGCGCTCCAGTGCAAGCTTGGTCTGGATGTCGCGCTTCTCGCTCGCCAGCGCCACCAGCTCCGCGAAATTGTTGATCACCAGCGCCGGCGCGTTTTGCGCAAGTGTTGCTTGTTGAGGTGCGGGCGCGGACTGAACAGCCATCGCGCGCGAACCGCCGCCGCGCGGCGCGTCATAACGGGGAGCGGAAGCCGAAGAAACCGCAGCTGGCGCCGGGCCGGCAGTCGCACCGCCGCCATTGCCTTGCGGCCGCTGCGTCGCACCTGAACCCGCGCCGTTGCCGTCATCGAGCGAGCGGATCACCTCGTCGGGCGTTGGCAGGTCGGCCACATAGGCAATGCGAACCAGCAGCATTTCGGCCGCGGCCAGTGGCCGGCCTGCGGCCTGGACCTCGCCAATGCCCTTGAGCAGCATCTGCCAGGTGCGTGACAGCACGCGCATCGATAGCGTCGCGGCGAGCGCGCGGCCGCGCGTGCGCTCGGCCTCACCCAGGGAAATGTCGTCGGCCACTGCCGGCACGATCTTGATGCGGGTGACGAAATGGGTGAACTCGGCGATATCGGCCAGCACCACCAGGGGATCGGCGCCGATGTCATACTGTTCGCGCAACTCCTTCAGCGCCGCACCGACGTCGCCCTTCATCAGCGATTCGAACAGGCCGATGACGCGGGTGCGGTCGGCCAGGCCCAGCATGGCGCGCACGTCCTGCGCCCGGATTTCCCCCGCTGCATGCGCGATCGCCTGGTCGAGCAGCGACAGCGCGTCGCGCACCGATCCTTCGGCCGCCCGCGCGATCAGCGCCAGCGCCTCCGTCTCAGCGCCGATGGCTTCCTTCTCGGCGATGCCGGCGAGATGCGTGACCAGCATCGCGGCATCGACGCGGCGCAGGTCGAAGCGCTGGCAGCGCGACAGCACCGTCACCGGCACTTCGCGGATCTCGGTGGTGGCGAAGATGAACTTGGCGTGCGGCGGCGGCTCCTCCAGCGTCTTGAGCAGCGCATTAAAGGCCTGGGTCGACAGCATGTGAACTTCGTCGAGGATGTAGACCTTGTAGCGCGCGCTCACCGGCGCGTAGCGGATTGCGTCGTTGATCTGGCGGATGTCGTCGACGCCGTTGTGGGAGGCGGCGTCCATCTCGATCACGTCGATGTGCCGGCTCTCCATGATCGCCTGGCAGTGTACGCCGAGCTTCGGCATCGCGATGGTCGGGCCCTTCACCGAGCCGTCCGGCAATTCATAATTGAGCGCGCGGGCGACGATGCGGGCGGTGGTGGTCTTGCCGACGCCGCGGACGCCGGTGAGGATCCAGGCCTGCGGGATGCGACCGGTCTCGAACGCGTTCGAGATCGTGCGCACCATGGCCTCCTGGCCGATCAGATCGTCGAAATTCGAGGGCCGGTATTTTCGCGCCAGCACGCGATAGGACGCCGCCGGCGCCTCAGCGCCGAGGCCGAGCCCGATCTGCTCCGGATCGCTCGGACCTGGACTGGGCTTGGCGGCTTTGTCGCGTTTGGGGGTGTCGTTCATGTTGGGTCGGCGGTCATCATACGCCGCGACAAGCTGGAGCGCCGCATGAATGCGCGGAAGCACCCGCGCAAGCCAAGGAGGCTGTGGATTCGGTGGGAGGCTGACGAGCGACCCGATCCGTGCTCGTTAGGGCTGCTTCCTTCCGGACCTGACCCGGTTGGCGAGTGGTTCGTCCACCGCCAACCTCCCGGCCCCTATATCGGCTGTCCGGGCCGCCAAAGCAAGCGGTGGGACCCACGCCGGACGGCTGGTATTCGGCCGGCAGGCACGCAATAGAATAGGCCATGATTTTCGCACCCTCATTGGCCGACTGGGAGCTCGATCCGCTGCTCGAGCGCGACACCATCGCCATCGGCGACATGCCGCTCAGCCGCGCGCTCCTGATCAAGGACGCCACCTACCCCTGGCTGCTGCTGGTGCCGCGCCGGCA
>Ga0070689_100001842_pt1 | contig 13664 bp, 5 predicted proteins | sample KBSS23HmetaG_FD_64669 | JGI IMG/M metagenome (GOLD analysis project Ga0070689, IMG submission 64669) | Switchgrass rhizosphere microbial communities from Kellogg Biological Station, Michigan, USA - KBS S2-3H metaG | ecosystem: Host-associated > Plants > Roots > Rhizosphere ...
AATCATCCCACCGCGTCCATCTCCGGCAACCTCCTTTTCTTTCCAGGTCCGACCGGAAACTATGGCTACATCCAAAAGTCGACTGGCAATTATTTCTCCGCCTCCGATGCGCGGCTCAAGCAGGATGTGCACACGCTGAGCGGGGTGCTGGACCGGGTGTTGCAGATGCGGGCGGTCTCCTACCGTTTCAAATCCGCGCCGGACTCGCCGACCATCGGCTTCATTGCCCAGGAAGTGGAGCCGTTGTTTCCTGAAGTGGTGGACGATAATGATGGCAGGAAGAGCCTGACGTATTCGGCGCTCGTGCCGGTGGCCATCGGCGCGATTCAGGAGCTGCACGAAAAGATGAAGGCGTGCACCGCAAAGGCCGAGGCGAAGGGCCTGCGGAGCGACGAACGAATTCAGAAGCTTGAAACGGAGAATGCAGCCTTGCGGCGCAGCGTGGAGGAGCTTACGAAGCTGGTGGGCACGCTGTCCCAAAAGATCGAGCAACGCGGGCGATAAGAGCGCACCAGGTTAATCACCCATTAACCCAAGGAATCCAATGACCACCTCGCGTTCGCCGAAGTCTCTATGTTCCCGTTGGCAGGATATTGGAGTTTCGCCGAAAGAAATTCTCCCGGTCATATTTGTATTTGATGCCGGCCAGCCGGGGATGGTTCACCGCGTAAACGGCGGCGGCGCCGCTTTTCGCCTCGTAGGTCTGAAAGTTCGCGTAGATCCGTTCATCCGCGCTCGGACGCAGCAGCCGCAAGGATTCGTCCGCCCATCGGGTCAGGCGTTGGCCGGTAGCAGGATCGTTCCACGTATAGGCGAGTCGGACATTCAGCCCGCCGGCCTGGCGCAGTGGAAAAGCTGTGTCGCTCGGCGCCAGCCGGCAAACCTGGCCATGCATGTAATGGCTAATTCCCATAATCGCCTCCGGAGAAGCGTAGCCAAATCGATCGACGATAACGTCGATCAGCTCGTCCGAGAGGCGATCCCGATACACCGTTTGAATCCCGCGAAACGCTGGCGGTGGCGTGTTCGCCGGGTTCGTCGCGGCCGGTCTTTCGGCGAGCGTGGCGAACTCCTGGCGCCTGATGAGTTCCTTGGTCGGACGGGCGATCGCTCGCAATGACTGCAGGGTTCGTTCGGCTTCACTCTCGCTTCCGGCGTGGCAGAGACTCACGAAAACGCCGCGTTCGCCAGGAGTGAGATTGAGCGTCGCCTGGAACGCATCGGGTGCCTCATCCATCAATTCGCGGAAAAACCGCAACACCACCCGCGCATCGCGCACGGAATAATGGATATCGCCTCCGGTGACGGGGCCGATGGGATGAAGACGGCACTCAAAGGAAGTTGTTACACCAAGATTTGCGCCGGCGCCGCGTAACCCCCAGAAAAGGTCGGGATTACGATCGGAGTCAGTGGTAAGCACGCGTCCGTCCGCGGCCACCACGCGAGCGGAAAGCAAATTGTCGCACGAAGCCCCGTGCAGTCCGGAGAGCCAGCCCAGTCCACCGCCAAGGATGACACCACTCGCGCCCACGCCGGGACATTGTCCCAGCACGGGTGCGAGCCCATGCCGGCCCGCTGCCTGCGCCACCTCGCCACTCAACACACCGCCTTCGGCGCGGGCCGTTCGCCGCACCGGATCGATGACAATCCGCTTCATTCCGGAGAGATCAATGACCAAGCCGTTTGAACAGCCCCATCCCAGGTGACTGTGCCCGCCCGCGCGCGCGGCCACTTCCAATTCATGATGCCGTGCAAACTCCACCGCTCGCAACGCATCCTCCTCGTGAGCGCATTGTACGATGGCCCGCGGTCGCCGCTCTGTTGCTGGATTCCAGTAGAAGACCCGCCGCGCGCTTTCATATGAGGGATCGGTGGGGAGAATCAGGCGACCTTTGAGCCTGGCGCGCAACCGGTCGAGAGCGACGCGGCTGAAGTCACGTCCTTTGGTTTCCTGAAGACTCCGACAGCCGGCGGCGAATCCAAAGGCCCCTGAAGCGGCGACCGTTCGTTTGATGAAATTGCGTCGTGTGTACCCGTTCATCTCTGCTCGAGTCCAGCCTGCATGAGGCCGCCTCTTTTCGGCGAGGCGAAAGTCAGGCGTGCGGACTCCCCCGCCGTTGGCGTTCGTTTTCTAAACTCCGCTGCGATCCTCATTGTGCAAAAGCCTTCAATCACCATGACGTGCAACGCAAACGAATCCCAACGGGATTCCGTCACGGAGCCCAGGGTTGCGCCGCCAGGCGCTACCCTGGGTTATCATCGCAGTGAAATATCAACCCCAACGGGGTTGCGCCCTCATTCACGGTCCGGTTAGGCGGAACCCCTTCTTCAGGGTTCACGGCGGAATGGGCCTGCCCTGAGCTTGTCGAAGGGCTGGCTGACCCAGAGTAGGCGCTCGTTCCTGGCGCCAACCCTGGGCTCCGTGACGGAACGCCGTTGGGGTTCTCTAGGTTTGGTGCACGGGCACCGGTTGCAGGCGAAGGCTAAATTGAAACTTGAAAGAACACATCCTTCGTTCGTTAATAGTCCTGAACCCTCAGAACAGTTCACCGCACAGCGGTGGACTGTCCCGTTAACGCCAGGGTCACGAAGTCGCGACGCTTGGTGAAAGAGAGCTCGATGAATGCTGTATTAGATGTTCGTAGGGGCGTGGCCGCGGTAGTGCTCGCGTTGGCTATTCAGTCATCTGCGGCGGAGACATTGATTCCGGGGGCATTGCCGGTTGTCACCGTGATCGCCTCAGATGCCGAGGCGAGTGAAATAGGGATTCTGACCGTAGTCGATTCCGGCACGTTTACGTTCCAAAGGACGGGCGACTTGAATTTGCCGTTGTCTGTTTCCTTCCAGTTAAGCGGTACCGCCTCCAACGGCGTCGACTACCTACGCATCACCAATCGCATAGCGTTTGCGCCGGGCGCGGCCGAAGCTCGTCTCAACGTGAATCCAATCTATGACACGCTGCCGGAGGGAGAGGAAACAATCGTTGTCACGCTGGAATCACCGGTGTGCGTGCAAGTTTTCCCGCCGCCGCCGGGCTGTTATGTCGCGGGCTCACCCCATCAAGCGATTGTGACACTTGTGGATTTCCGCGGTTCAACCAACCAACCGCCGTCTACGCTCATCTCGACGGGGTCGGTGTGGAGGTATATCGACACGGGCGCGGATCTGGGCACGGCCTGGCGGAGGCCAGGCTACGAGGACAGCGCCTGGCCCAGCGGGTTGGGCAAGTTCGGTTTCGGCGAAGGCGATGAAAGCACGAGGCTGAACGTCTGGTCGAGCAACGGTCAGCAAGTCATTACCTACTACTTCCGTCATTTGTTTACGGTTCCCAATCCCTCTGCCATCAGCAATCTCGTGCTGCGTCTCTTGCGCGATGACGGTGCAGTCGTTTATCTCAACGGGACGGAAATCCGCCGCGACAATATGCCCGCGGGCGACATTACTTACACCACGCTCGCTTCCCTGACCGCAGGTGACACAGAAGAGCGATCCTATTTGGCCGGACAAATCCCTCCTGCACTGCTCGTGTCCGGCGTGAATCTGCTGGCGGTGGAGGTGCATCAATCCTCGGGGGTGAACGGGGATCTGGGTTTCAGCCTGGAACTCACGGCCAATACCCCCATCGGCCTGCCGCTCGCGGTGGCGTTGGATGCGACAAACCTTGTTTGGATGACGGGTGGTGACGCGGCTTGGTTTGGCCAAACGCAAACGACGCATGATGGAGTGGACGCCGCCCAGAGCGGCCACGTTCCGCAGGGCAGGAGCAGTTGGCTGGAAACGACAGTGGATGGGCCCGGCCTGCTCAATTACCGCTTCCAGGTCCGGACGGAGCATACCAACAGCACCTTGAGACTGCTCATGGACGGCTCAGCGGTTCACATTTACTCCCTGCACCTGGGCTGGTCGGGTAATGGCCGCGCTGTGCCTCCTGGCCGGCATACTTTGAGGTGGCTGTTGGAGAATCCGGCCGACGGTGGCGGTTCCGCTGTGGCGTGGCTGGACGAAGTCGTCTATGTGCGTGACCCAGTGAGTCCGCCCGTGATCACCAGCCTCATCACCAATGGTTCAGGGTGGAAATATCTCGATACCGGTGAAGACTTGGGCAGCTTCTGGCGCGGAACGGACTTCAATGACTGGTATTGGCTGTTTGGGCCCGGACAGCTTGGTTTTGGTGATGGCGATGAAGCCACTGTCATCCGCTCCAGCCTTGACCCATCGGGATTCCCTAAAATCGTCACCCACTATTTCAGACACGCGTTCGCCATCGAGGAACGGGCGCAATTTCGGGCGCTGGCTGGCCGTCTCTTGGTCGATGACGGTGCGGTGGTTTACCTGAACGGCGTGGAGGTGTTTCGTTACAACCTGCCGGCGGGACCGATCGCGTTTAGTACGCTGGCCACCGCGGCAGCAGAGAACCAGGTTGCCGAGTTTTCGGTTCCTCTCGAATTGCTCAACAACGGCTTCAACGTGTTCGCCGTTGAAGTGCATCAAAGCAGCCTGAACAGTTCGGATGTGAGCTTTGATTTGAGTGTCACGGCCGAACGCGATCCCAACTCCTGGCCCGTGGTGCGTCTCATTAGCCCGGCGGATCATGCCATGTTCAATGGCCCCACGAACCTGACCTTGGTGGCAGAAGCCTCGGATCCTGATGGGCAACTCGCGCGCGTGGAGTTCTTGAGTTGGACCAACCTGCTTGGCGCCATTGTGCCTGCCGCCGGCCAGACCGCCTTCAGTTTCATTGCCAGCAATGTGCCCCCGATCGGCGCGCATTCCTTCTTTGCCCGCGCCATCGACGACAAGGGCGCCGCGACTCTGTCGCGTCCGATCAGCGTTGGCGTCGTCACTTATCCGATTCCGCCTGTGGTGGGCGTGACCGCGTCCAGCGGCTTGGTGGATGAAGACCCGCCGCGGTCCGCTTCATTCATAATCACGCGCACACCGGTGCGGAGCACACCGCTGACGGTGTATTTTGATCTCAGCGGTGAAGCCGTGAATGGTGAAGACTTCGAGCTGGTGCCGCTGCAAATCACCATCCCGGCCGACGCCAGCTCTGCCGAAGTGGTCATCTCGGTCATCGACGATTTCGATGTGGAAGATGTCGATCCTGTCACGCTGACGTTGCGTTCCACCGCCTGGGGCCACATTCCTTCATTCCCGCCGGGACCGGATGGTTACTTCATCGACGAAGCCCGGCGCGAAGCGACGATCCGGATTGAAGATGATGACACCGTGTTGCCGCCGGCGGTGCAGATCGGTACTCCTGAGCGCGGGACCACGTTCGTCGCGCCCGCCAGCATCCACATTTCCGCGGTGGAATTCCCGAGGGACTACGCGGTTCGGAGTGTCGAATTCTTTGCCAATGACGTGAGCCTTGGATTTGCGTTGAGATCGTCGAATGGAATCAGTGGGACCTGGTCGCTTAACTGGAGCAATCCTCCGCCGGGCGAATATTCTTTGGGCGCGCTCGCGATCGATGAAATTGGTCGCCCGTCGCACGCGACAACGATTCCCATTTCCGTCATCCCGTTTCTCCCGCCGCAGTGTCCCTGGCCCGTGGAATGGCAGCTGGTCTTGAGCAACGCACCTTCCACCATCAAGCCGACAGACACGTTTAGGATTGTTCAGTCTCTGCCGGACGGCGGTTACGTTCTGGGAGGCGAAAGTTACTCTGCCGCGAGCGATTGGGATTACTGGACTGTGCGAATCGATGGGGACGGCCGTGTCTTGTGGAGTCATTCGTTCGGAGGCGCCGGCGGCGACGAGTTGCGGGACCTGCAGCTGACCAGTGACGGCGGCTTCCTGCTCGGCGGGTGGTCTTCGTCCGGGATTGAGGGAGCCAGGACGAGTCCCAATTACGGCGGTTACGATTTCTGGATTGTTCGCCTCGATGCGAACGGGAACAAGCTTTGGGATCGCTCCTTCGGCGGCGCCGGCCACGATGGCATCTATGGCCTCCAGCCAACCACTGACGGCGGTTACATTCTCGGTGGCGTTTCTGAGTCCGGTGTCGGCGGCAACAAAACAAGTCCCAACCTCGGCATGTTTGATTTCTGGCTCGTGCGCGTCGACGCCAACGGCAACAAGCTTTGGGATCGGAGTTACGGCGGCGCGAAACGCGATTTCTGGGCCAAGGCGCGGCAGACGCGCGATGGCGGCTTCGTGATGTTCGGCACGAGCGAGTCCGAACCTGGCGGCAACAAAACCAGCCTGCTTTATGGCGAGGACAATGCGTGGATCGTTCGCACCGACGCCAACGGCAACAAGCTCTGGGACCAGTCCTACGGGGGAAATCGTTTCGAATGGCTGGCCGGGGTCGCGGAGTTGGCCGATGGCGCGCTCCTTTTCGCCGGCGGCTCGGCTTCGGAATCCGGCGGCAACAAAACGACTCCGGCGTTTGGCGAAGGCGATGGTTTCATCCTGGTCCTGAATGCGGATGGCTCCAAACGCCGGGATCAATCCTTCGGCGGCATCTCGTATGATTGGTTCCTAAGCCTTGCGCCCATGCCGGATGGCGGATTCATCATCGGCGGTGCGTCCCAGTCGCCCGTGAGCGGCAACAAGACCAGCCCCAATGTTTCGGTGCAAGACCCTTGGCTGGTGCGATTGGATGCCAGCGGCCATAAGCTTTGGGACCGCGTAGCGCCCGGTGGGTTCCTGGAGGACGTACGACCGACCTCCGACGGCGGATTCATTATTGTCGGGCAATCCTCGTGGCAAGACGTGAGCGGCATCGATGGTTGGGCGCAAAAACGGGGACCTCTGCCAGATACCTGCGATACCGATGGCGACGGCGTTTCTGACGATCGGGATCAATGCCCAGGCACTTCAACAGGCGCAGTGGTCAATGCGGACGGTTGCAGTCTGGCTCAGCTTTGTCCGTGCGACGGGACCTGGGGCAACCATGCGGAATACGTGCGCTGTGTCATTACGCATGCCTGGCAATTCTTCCGCGCCGGTTTGATCAGCCCGGACCAGCGGCGAGAGTATGTCCGCAATGCGATTCTTTCCAATTGCGGCAGGCGTGAGCATGAGCCAGTCGAACTGCATATGCTGCCCCTGACACCCGAGGAATGTCGCCGCGATGGTTTCCCAATGATCCTGAGTGGCGATGTCGATGCCGAATGCGTGATCGAAACCTCGTCGGATTTGACGCATTGGCTGCCGATGCAAACGGATGCGGCGACCATCACCGGCTCAGAAATCATTTGCCCGCCTGACGATGCTCCGACTCGTTTCTTCCGCGCGCGGCTGTTACCCTGACAGGTTTTCAGCTGCGCGGCCTGTAGCTTCGGCAGCGGCTACCCCCATGCAGGGTACGAGACGAGTCATTGTTTCTGTATCAACCGTCCCTTATCTTCAGGGTTACGACGTGTCGGAATCGGGAATTACACCAGACGCGCTGCCGCAACCGCTGTTCGTGACCACTCGCTGGTCGGTGGTGCTGGCCGCGCAGGACAAGTCGTCGCCGGATTCGGCGGCGGCGCTGGAGACGCTTTGTCGCGCCTACTGGTATCCGCTTTACGCCTACGTGCGCGGGTCGGGACGTTCACCGCATGATGCCCAGGATTTGACGCAGGAGTTTTTTGCGCGGTTGCTCGCGCAGGACTGGCTTCGAGTCGTGCTGCCGGAGAAGGGGCGGTTTCGCACGTTCCTGCTCGTCACCATGAAGCGGTTCCTGACGAATGAGTGGCACCGCGACATGGCGCAGAAGCGTGGCGCTGGGAACGTGCCATTGTCGCTGGATGCCGTGGCAGCCGAACACCGCTTCGCCGCTGAACCGCCCCTGGCACCCGACGAACTCTACGAACGCCGCTGGGCCATGACGCTGCTGGATGAATCCCTGGAACGGCTCCAAAGGGAATTCACGCTCATGGCCAGGAAACAGGAGTTCGTGTGTCTCAAGGAATGGCTCACGGCCGAGAGGGGCAGCATTCCCTATGGGCAGATTGCGACGACTCTTGGCACGACGGAAGGCGCGGCGCGGGTGGCGGTGCATCGGATGCGCAAGCGGTTCCGTATATTGTTCCGTCAAACCATCGCCGAAACCGTCGATGCTGCAGGTGAGGTGGACGCGGAGATGCGGCATTTGGTTGACGTCCTGAGCCGGGCGTAGGCGCAGCGCGTTGTAACAACGGACAGCGTTTCTTTATTTACTCAGTGATGAACACGCTTCGACTTCCCACCTGCCCCAAGTGCGGCATCCCGCTCCCGATCGATGCGCCGAAAGGGCTGTGCCCGCGCTGTCTGGCGGCGATGAATCTGGCGACCGAAACAGGGCTCACGGGGGCGGACGCATTGACCGCGCAGCCCCCGCTCTCGCCCGCAGAGCTCGCGCCGCATTTCCCTCAGCTCGAAATTATCGAGTGCCTTGGACGCGGCGGCATGGGCGTGGTTTACAAGGCGCGGCAGAAGTTGTTGAACCGCTTTGTCGCACTCAAACTCCTCGCGCCGGAGCGCGTGGCGGACGCGAAATTCGCGCAGCGTTTCACCCGCGAGGCCCAGGCGCTCGCGACACTTAATCATCCGAGTATCGTGACCATCCACGATTTCGGCCAGGCGGGCGGGTTTTACTTTTTTCTCATGGAGTTTGTTGATGGCGTGAATCTGCGGCAGGCGATGAAGGCCGGTCGCTTCACGTCCGAGCAGGCTCTGGCCATCGTGCCGCCCGTTTGCGAAGCTCTGCAATACGCGCATGAGCACGGCATCGTGCATCGCGATATCAAACCCGAGAATCTGCTCCTCGACAAAGATGGCCGGGTGAAGATTGCTGATTTCGGTATTGCCAAGATGCTCGGCGCGGACGGATCGGACGTTGGCGTTGCGGAATCCCAACCGTTCGGCACGCCGCAGTACATGGCTCCGGAGCAAAGGGACCATCGTCGCACCGATCATCGTGCGGACATCTACTCGCTCGGCGTGGTGCTCTACGAACTGCTCACCGGCGAATTGCCCGGCGCAAAACTCCAGCCGCCCTCGCGCAAGGTGCAGATCGACGTGCGCCTGGACGAAATCGTCCTCCGCGCGTTGGAGGTGAAGCCGGAACTACGCTACCAGACGGCGGGCGAGATGCGGACGCAGGTTGAGACGCTGGTTTCAACTCCCGGTGGCAAACGACGCGGGAATGCTGAAACTTCTCCTACCGGGCCGCGCTTCCTTAAAGTCGGCACATCTACCTTCACCACACCGGAACAACTCGCCACCGCAGCAGGACAATTCTTCGCCGCCCGCAGCACGCGCGGACAACTCCTCCTCGATGACCGCCAAATCACGCACTCGCGCGGCGGGATCATCCCGCTGGCCGCCATCCGCGATGTGAGCATCGGGAGGTATCCGCGCACGATGGCCCCGATGGGCATTGACATCCTCAGCGTGACTTACGAGGAAGACGGACAGCGCAAACAAATCCTGCTTTCGCCGATGGAAGGGTGGCTCGTTATGCGGTCCACCGCCAACGCGCTCGTCGCCGAGTGGTTCACGGCGATCCGCGAGGCCGTCGTCACTGCCACGGGTCGCACACCGGGACAGACGCCCGCCGCCCAACTCGGCGTGCCAGGCAGACACAACTTGTTTGTCCCGCTCCTTTTCGCCCCACCGGTTGCCTTCTGCTTGCTCATCGTCGCTCTGGCCCGGCTGAGTCCAGGATTTACCACCTCTGGCCTCGGCCTGTTGCTCATGCTCCTCTCGGGAATCATGGTGGTTGTCGTGTCCGTCATCCTCGTGCGCGAACGCCGGGCCAAATCGCCGGCTGGTTCGGGAAGTCGATTCAGCCGGTGGCAGCTCGTGCTCGGCATGCTCGCGCTCGTCGTCGCGTTCTCCCCGGCGGTCCTGCTAATCTACCGACGCTCGCCGTCGGCCGGCGTGAACGAAAGTGTCGTGAGCAGTCGGGCCGTGTCTCCCACCAGGTTACGCACCATGGCGGCTTCGCCGTGGGTAGCGCAGTTTCCGGGCGGTGGCAGCATCGAGCTGCTGGCCGTGCGGATTCACCCCTCGACCAACGCACCGTGGTGGCTGCCGGATGGCTCTCCCTCGAGTTACGAAAGTTCCATCGAGGCCGAACGCAGCGAGCAGATTGCCGGCGGCGTCCTGGGTCTCGCGCGAATCCATTATCCGACCAACCACGAAAGTTGGCCGCGGCGGGCCGGTCAGAAATACCCGGCCTCGTTGCGACTGGGAAACGGGCCACGGTTTGCCGTCCAGAATGGGCGGCGCTTACCCATGGCTTCGGACGCGTCACCGAACACGATGTTTGGGGTGGTGAACTTTGAACAGGTGCTGTCCACGGAGAACGAGACGACGCTCTCAGTCAAAGTGACCACGGCGGACTGGCACGTGCTCACCGTGCAGCGGCCCGGCCTGATGGCGTCACTGTTCTCCGATGCGGCGCGCAAGGAGTGGAAATTCTCCGAAACCCCCGAGGGCAATTTGAAAGTGACTCTCTCGCACACCATGGACAGTCCGGAAATGGAATACCGTCTCGTGGCGGTGAGCGTGGATGGGAGGGAATTCCTCCCGACGACGACGCAGCGCACGAAACGCGCCCATGAAATGTTTGCCACGTTCGATGCGGCGTTCAACCCAACACCTGGAAGCTCGCCATTGCCGTTGCGTCGTGTCCATGAAGTTCGCTGGGAAGCACGGCCTTATGAAGCGGTCGAGTTTCGCAATGTCTCGTTGCAGCCGGGTCACAAGACATTGGTGACGATCAAAGATTTTGGCGGTGAAAGCCACCCCGGAACAGAAGCCAAGGGCCTGTGAAATTCGTCTCGCCCCTCTTCCAGCCGGACGATGTCCAGATCTTCACCCTCGATATACTTGGGGACATTCACCTACCCTGTTGTGGACGTCTCTATGTGCCGAACAGCCCATACGCTCAAACCACCTGGCCAGAGCCGGGCGCATTTCGTAACAGTTATTCTTTCATTCCTCGCCCTCGCCGGTCCCTCATTGAACGGTTCTGCAGCGGCCGGGCTTCAACTTGCAAGTCCGGACGGCAAGGCGCGATTGGAGTTTTCCTGGCAACCGCAGGCCCCCTTGAGCTACCGCGTCACCTTTCGTCAGCAGAGCGTGATCGAGTCCTCGCCGGTGAGGATCCTCCTGAACGGTTCCGAATTGAGCACTGGAGTCGAGTTGGGCCAAGTTGAGCGTTACAAGCTCGACGAGAAGTATCCATGGCGCGGCGTTCATGCGGAAGCCGTCAACCAATGCAACGGCATCAGGATTCCAGTGACTCACACAGCGAGCAAAACCTCCTACACCTTGGAAGCGCGCGCCTTCAATGACGGCGTGGCCTTCCGCAACATCATTCCCGGCGAGAGAAACGAATCTCGCCTGCCGGACGAAGCAACGTCATTCGTCCTCCCGACGGGCAGCACCGTCTGGTATCACGGACTGAACGGACATTACGAAGACGTGCACGAACGCAAGCCCGTCGGCGACATCGCGACCAACGAGTGGGCCGCACCGCCCGTCACCTTCCAACTGCCGAACGGCGCAGGCTTCGCCTCAATCACCGAAGCCGCGCTCGTGAACTACAGTGGCATGGCATTGCAAGCGGATGGCCGTCGGGGCTTGATAATTGGTCTGGGCCACAAACATCCCATCTCCTATCCCTTTCGGTTGCGTTACAGCAACGACGTTGAGCGAGTCTCCATACCGGCAACGGTTTCCGGAACCATCACCTCCCCCTGGCGTGTGGTGATGATTGGCTCCGATCTCAATACGTTGGTGAACTCCGACATCGTTCACAATCTTTGCCTGCCGCCGGACCCGAAGCTTTTTCCAGGAGGCATGCTTACCGACTGGATCAAACCCGGTCGAGCGGTGTGGAAGTATCTCGACGGCGGCCCGAACACCTTCGAAAACATGAAGGAATTCTCGCGTCTGGCGGGCAAGTTGGGCTTCGAATACCACGTCATCGAAGGCTTCTGGTCCCGTTGGACCGACGAGCAGATCAAGGAGTTGGTTGATTACTCGCGACAGCAAGGCGTCGGCCTTTGGTTCTGGCGTCACTCGCGCGAGCTGCGCACCCCGGTCGCACGCGCGGAGTTCTTTAAGAAACTGCACGCCCTCGGTGTTGTCGGCGCCAAGATCGATTTCTTCGATCACGAGCACCGGGATATTGTGGATCTCTACCAAACGCTGCTGGCCGAAAGCGCAAAGCACAAGGTGATGATCAACTTCCATGGGGCCAACAAGTCAACGGGAGAGGCGCGCACGTGGCCAAACGAGATGATTCGCGAGGGCATTCGTGGCATGGAAGCAAGGCGCCTGCAGGCGCGAGCCCGTCACAACACCACGCTCCCGTTCACGCGCTTCCTCGCCGGGCCTGGTGATTACACACCGGTTATTTTCGGAGAGCGCCGTGGCGACACCAGCTGGGCCCATCAGATCGCCACCGCGGTTGTCTTCAACGAACCGCTCCTCACCTACGGCGCCCACCCGACGAACCTTCTGAACAATCCAGCTTTGGAGCTAATCCAGAGCATCCCAGCGGTCTGGGATGAGACCATCGTCCTGCCGATGTCTGAAATTGGCGAACTGGCTGCCTTGGCGCGGCGCAAGGGCGACACCTGGTTTCTTGGCGTTCTCAACGGTCCGAGCGCGCGAACAACGGAAATCCCCTGCACTTTTCTCGGCGCGGGCGAATTCAAAACGCTGCTCGTTCGGGATGAGATTGGCGATCCAGCGGCTGTAAAGATGGAGAAAGGCCAGTCGAGCAGCAAAGATGTCTTGAAGATTACCATGAGCGCCGGCGGAGGCTTCAACGCAAGGTTTGCCAGGTTAGCTGGTCACTGATCGCATGCGCGCGTATGCGATGGCACGCGTGTCGACTTTGTCGTTTGCTGCGGTGGCCTTTGTCATCCGCCTCACCGGGCGTCTTTCCTGAAGACTTGCGTGGCCGTTTTGAGGAACAAGTCGCGGGCGGCCCACTGGTCGGGTCCGGGGCATTGCACCATGAAGATGGCCACCATTCCCGTGGCCGGGTTGACCGACAAATCGGTGCCGTAAGCTCCGTCGTGGCCGAACATGCCGTTGCGCAGATGATAGCCAAGGCTGTAGTTGACTTTGGTCGTTCCGGTTTGTTCTTTGCGCAGTTCATCCATGGCGGCATGCGACAGGTAGCGCCTGCCATCCAATTCGCCGTCGTTGGCCAGCATGAGGCCATAGCGGAGAATGTCGTGCGTGGTGGAGAACAAGCCGCCTCCCGCTTCAGGAAAACGGTGAACGCGCTGGCTGTAAGGTTGCGTCAGGAACTTGATTTCCCCCCGGGCGTAACCGTTTTTCTCTTTGTTCGGACCGTAAGCGCTGGCCAGCCGGGCCGTCTGCGCTTCACTCGGCCAAAACGTCGTTTCGGTCATGCCCAGCGGATCAAAGAACCGTTTCTGCAGAAACTCTTCGTAAGCCATGCCGCTGACGATCTCCACAATGCGCGCGGCGATGTTCATGCCTTGATTGCCATACTGGTACCTATCGCCGGGCTGCGATTGCAGCGGGCCGGTCACCGAACTGAGCGCCCGCGCTTTCAGCGGCGTCCCGTCCGACCCGGTGACTTGCTGCAGCTCGGACGAGCCGGTAAGCCCGCTCGTGTGACTTAATACATGACGCACCGTGACAGGCCGAACCAAAGGTTTCAGCAAGACATGTGACTGGTCTTTCTCTTCAAC
>Ga0070689_100001844_pt1 | contig 13658 bp, 8 predicted proteins | sample KBSS23HmetaG_FD_64669 | JGI IMG/M metagenome (GOLD analysis project Ga0070689, IMG submission 64669) | Switchgrass rhizosphere microbial communities from Kellogg Biological Station, Michigan, USA - KBS S2-3H metaG | ecosystem: Host-associated > Plants > Roots > Rhizosphere ...
TTCGACCGCACGCTGGACGTGAGCGGGCTCGCCACGTTCGCGCAGTTCTCGACCGAGCTCGCGGCCATGGCCGCGGGCAACGTCGAGGTGCTGCTCGTCCACGGCGCGAACCCGGTCTACGCCGCGCCCGATTGGGCCCCGGTCAAGGACGCGTTCCTCAAGGTCCCATTCAAGGTGGCGCTCGCCACCACGCACGACGAGACCACCGCTCTCTGCGACGTCATCCTGCCCATCTCGCATGCGCTCGAGAGCTTCGGCGACGCCTGGACCTCGCGCGGCGTGTACGCGCTGCAGCAGCCAGCGATGAAGAAGCTGCCGATGTTCGACTCGCGCTCGCTCGGCGACACGCTGATCGCCACGGCCAAGGCCGCGGGCGGCGGCAAGAGCTGGCCGGACACCTATCACGACTACCTGCAGGGCAAGTGGAAGGCGCTCCAGGCGCGCTTCGGCAAGGGCGACGACTTCGACACGTTCTGGGCCAAGTCGCTCGCAGCGGGCGGTGTGTTCGAGGACGCCTCCGACACGCCGGTGAAGTGGACCGGCACGCCGGCGTTCGCCGCTTCGGAGCGCTTCGGTCCCGGCGAGTTCGCGCTGGTCCTGACGCCGTCGAACAACTTCTACGACGGGCGCGGGGCGAACCGGCCGTGGCTGCAGGAGCTGCCGGACATGACCAGCAAGACGGTGTGGGGCTCGTGGGCGGAGATCCACCCCGACACCGCGCAGAAGCTGGGCGTGAAGCAGGGCGAGCCGCTGCGCGTCGAGACCAGCGCCGGCCACGTCGAGGTGCCCGCCTACCTTTACGCCGGCATCCGCAAGGACACGGTGGCGATCGCACTCGGCCAGGGCCACACCGCGTACGGCCGCTATGCGACGAACCGCGGCGTCAACGCGGTGCGACTGCTGCCCAAGTCGATGGACGACGCGGCGGGCGCCGTCGCCTACCAAGGTGCCAACGCCAAGCTCGCGCGCGGCACCAACTCGATGGAGCTCTACCTCCAGCAGCCGGAGAAGAGCCAGCACGACCGCGCCATCGCCCAGATCATCCCGCTCGCGGCGCTGCTCGCGGGGAAGGCCGAGGGCGAGGAGCACGAGGTGGCGCCGTCGGCGGCGCATTATCCGGCGGGTGAGGGCCACGCGGAGCCCGACGAGAGCATGACGCGCGGCGGCAAGCACACCGAGCCCAAGGCGCGTCCCGAGAACTGGCAGCCGCCGGCGCACGCGGTGACCGCGTACCAGCCGAAGGTCAAGGGTCGTCACCCCAGCGACGACCCGGTGAACGTGGGCAGCTATCCGGGCGCCAAGCACCGCTGGGCGATGAGCGTGGACCTGAACTCGTGCACCGGCTGCGCCGCGTGCGTGGTCGCCTGCAACGCCGAGAACAACATCCCCGTCGTCGGCCCCGACCTGGTGCGCCGCGGCCGCGAGATGCAGTGGATCCGCATCGACCGCTTCGAAGAGAAGGTGGCGGGTGGCGCGAACGACGTGCGCTTCATCCCCATGATGTGCCAGCACTGCGGCGACGCGCCGTGCGAGATGGTGTGCCCGGTCTACGCCACCTACCACAGTCCCGAGGGGCTGAACGCGCAGATCTACAACCGTTGCGTCGGCACGCGCTACTGCTCCAACAACTGCCCCTACAAGGTGCGCGCGTTCAACTGGTTCGACTACTCGGCGCCGGAGAAGACCACGTTCGCGTTCCCCGAACCCTTGAACTGGCAGCTGAACCCGGACGTCACCGTGCGCTCGAAGGGCGTGATGGAGAAGTGCACGATGTGCATCCAGCGCATCCTCGAGGGCAAGGGGAACGCCAAGGACGAGGGTCGTGCGGTGCGCGACGGCGAGATCCAGACCGCGTGCGCGCAGAGCTGCCCCACGCAGGCGATCACGTTCGGCGATCTCATCGATCCGGAGAGCGCCGTGCACAAGAAGAGCTTCGGCGAGCGCAAGTACTGGGTGTTCGAGGAGCTGTACACGAAGCCCGGCGTGACCTACCTGCAGAAGGTGTCGCGCGACACCACGGGAGCCGAGGCGTGAGCACGCTGACCCCGCCCGCCCCGAGGGTCGTGGCTTCCGCCCACGCGGACCCCGAGAAGCGCCCGCTCACGCAGGCGTCGCTCAACGACGACGTCCTCAAGCTCATCAGCCTGCCGGGCAAGATCTGGTGGGCGGCGTTCCTGTTCGACCTCGCCGTGCTCGCGGTGGCGCTGGCCGCGGTGCGCAACCTGATCGTGCACGGCTGGGGCGTCTCCGGCTTCTTCCGCCCGGTGATGTGGGCCGTGGACATCACGAACTTCGTGTTCTGGGTCGGCATCGCCCACTGCGGCACGCTGGTCTCCGCCGTGCTCTTCCTGTTCCGCTCGCACTTCCGGCGCGCCGTCTACCGCGTCGCCGAGGCGATGACCGTGTTCGGCGTGCTGACCGCGGCGATGTTCCCCGCCATCCACACCGGCCGCCCGTGGTTCGACTACTGGCTGTTCCCGTACCCGAACCAGCGCGGCATCTGGACCAACGTGCGCTCACCGCTCGAGTGGGACGTGTTCGCCGTGAACACGTACCTCACCATCTCCAGCATCTTCTTCCTCGTCGGTCTGATCCCTGACGTCGCCGCGGTGCGCGACCGCGCCAAGCACCCGCTGATGAAGTTCATCTACACGCTGGTGTCGTTCGGCTGGACCGGCGCCAACTACCAGTGGAAGCACTTCTACGGCGCCTACCTGTTCTTCGCCGCGATCGCCACGCCGCTGGTGTTCTCGGTTCACTCGATCGTGTCCTGGGACTTCGCCATGGCGCAGGTGCCCGGCTGGCACTCGACGCTGTTCGCGCCCTACTTCGTCGCCGGCGCGATCTTCTCCGGCGTGGCGATGGTGATCAACCTGCTGATCCCCATCCGCAAGGCATTCAAGCTCGAGCACATCGTCACGCTCGATCACATGGAGAAGCTCGCCAAGCTCGTGCTGCTCACGTCCACGATGGTGGGCTACTCCTACCTCACCGAGTTCTTCATGGCGTGGTTCGGCCCCAACAAGGCCGAGGCCGACCTGTTCTGGTTCCGCGCCACCGGTTACCTGTGGCCCGCGTTCTGGACCATGTTCTCGTGCAACGTGATCTTCCCGTTGCTGCTGTGGTTCAAGGGCTTCCGCCGCAACATGGTCGCCATATTCATTCTCTGCCTGTTCGTGAACGTGGGGATGTGGTTCGAACGCTTCGTCATCATCGTCACCTCGCTCAACCGCTCGTTCGACCCCGCGACCTGGTTCCACTACACCATCAGCATCACCGAGATCGCGCTCATCGTCGGCTCGTTCGCCTGGTTCTTCATGTTCTTCCTCGTGTTCGTGCGCGTGCTGCCCGCGTTCTCGATCGCCGAGATCAAGGAGACGCTGCCGCCGCCGCGCCGCGGGAACGGGGTGCACGCGTGATCGGGGCGATCCAGAAGCTGCTGTTCCCGCCGCCGCCCAAGTTCTACGGCGTCATGGGCATCTACTACTTCGTGGACGACGCCGCGAAAGCGGTGACGTCGCTGCGCCAGGCCGGGCACAAGCAGGTGCGCGTGTACTCGCCGGTGCCACACCATGAGATCGTGCACGCGCTGGAGGAAGGTCCGTCGCTCGTGCGCTGGGTCACCGCCGTCGGCGGGTTCCTCGGCTGCACCGGCGGCTTCGCGCTGTGCTTCTACACCATCTACACGTGGCCCATGGTGATCGGCGGCAAGGAGCTCTACAGCGTGCCGCCGTTCACGATCCTCGGCTACGAGAGCATGATCCTCCTGGCCGGGCTCTCGAACCTGTTCGGCATGCTGGCGCTGGCGCGCCTGCCCGAGATCCGCCCCGCCGCGCCCTACGATCCGCGCTTCCAGGAAGACCGGATCGGCATCTGGGTGGCGTGCCCGCCGGACAAGACCGGACCCATCGAGCAGACGATGAAGGGCCACGGCGCCGAGGAGGTGCAGGTCCATGCTTAGGCCCCTCGCCGTGCTCGGGCTGCTCGCGCTGTGGTCGGTGAGCGCACAGCAGGGCTGCAACGACCTGAAGAAGTCCGTCACGCACCTCAAGTACTACCCGATCCGCGACATGCGCCAGACCGTGGCGCCCGATCCGCAGCGCGGGATCTGGTCGGAGAGTGGAAAGCCAACGGTGTGGGACGGCACGCCCGACTCGTTGAGCGTGCCCACGATCGGCGTCGACGCCTACGCCGCCGCCGCCACGCCCTACGACGCGGTGGAGAAGAAGATCGAGGCGCCGCCCTCGACCGACGCTTCGATCGCGCATGGCGACAGCCTGTTCCACACCATCTGCTGGACCTGCCACGGCAAGACCATGGCCGGCGACGGGCCCGTGGCCGCCAAGTTCGTGCCGCCGCCGGATCTTCTCGGCGAGAGCACGCGCGGTCGCACCGACGGCTTCATGTACATGTACATGCGCCACGGCGGCGCGATCATGCCGAGCTACGGGAACGTGTTGAGCTCGCGCGACGCCTGGAGCCTCGTCCACTACATCCGCTACATGCAGAAGACGAGCCCGCGATGAACGACGACACCATCCTCAGGGACATCGCCGCGCGCCTGCCCGGCACGCGCGACCCGAAGAAGCGGAACATCTTCTTCACCATGATGGCCGTGGGCATCGTCGCGTTCGCGTTCCTGATGATCACGAACCCGCTGCGCGCCTGGGGCGCGTGGGCGATCAACACCATCTACTTCCTCGGCATCGCCGAGGGCGGCGTGGTCCTGGCCGCCGCGATCCGCCTGTGCAACGGCAAGTGGGGCGGGCCGATCATGCGCATCGGCGAGTCGCTCTCGAGCTACCTGCCCTACGGCATCGGCACCATGGTGCTGCTGCTCGTTGCCGGCATCTGGACCTACCTGCCGTGGACGCACCACGTGGAGCCGCGGCAGATGCCGTTCCTCAACGTGCCGTTCCTCTTCATCCGCACGCTCGGCGGCCTGGCGCTGTTCACCTGGCTGTCGATGAAGCTCGTGCGCGTCTCACTCCGGCCCGACTTGAAGCTGCTGATGCCGTACATGGAGCCGAGGCTGAAGGGCGTGTACGAGAACATCGTCGGGGAGTGGCGCGGGGACGAGGCCGAGGCCGAGTACGCCTCGCACGAGGAGGCGCACCAGTCGCCGCAGATCGTGCTCACGTTCGTGGTCTTCTTCTCGGTGATGGCGTGGGACTTCATCATGTGCCTCACGCCCAACTGGGTGAGCCCGCTGTTCGGCTGGTTCGTCTACGCCGGCGCGTTCATCTCCGGCATGTCCGTGGTCGCGATCCTCGCCACGCGGCTCCGCGCCAAGCGCGGGCTCGAGGGCTACATCACCACCGACATGTTCTGGGACATCGGCAAGGTGCTGTTCGCCTGGTGCATCTTCTGGGCGTACCTGATGTGGTCGCAGTACCTGCCGATCTGGTACGCGGACATGTCCGAGGAGACGTGGTGGGTGTTCCTGCGCTTCGAGGACCCGTGGCGGCCGCTGGCGTTCGCCGCGTTCATCATGATCTTCGCGATTCCGTTCCTGGGCATGCTCAACAAGACGAGCAAGACGAACCCGGCGTTGATCATGGGCTTCAACAGCGTGATCCTCGCCGGGCTATGGATCGAGCGCCACGTGCTCGTGATGCCGTCGCTGAACCCGAATCACGTCTGGGTCGGGCTGCCCGAGATCGGCGTGACAGTCGGCTTCGCAGGCTTGTTCGGCTTCGCGGTCCAGGGCTTTCTGGCGCAGTTCCCGTGCGTGAAGGTCACCGACGTCTTACGCCCTCCGGGGCACCCGGAGCACTGACGCGGATCCCTCTCGCGTCATGAACCGCCCGGTGCCTCGCGAAGGCGCCGGGCGGTTCGGTTTTCAGCGGGCGCGTGGCCCGCGTATCGGAAGAGCATCGTGCCGGGATGGCGGAACGGTAGACGCAGCGGACTTAAAATCCGCTGGGCGCAAGCCCGTGCAGGTTCGAGTCCTGCTCCCGGCACCAAGTCGACGCCGCTGATGCGGAAGGGTTGCAAGATGCCCTGCCACAGCCACGCTCAGCGGGTAGGCCATTCCGGGCGGAACGTGGCTTGCTCCATCAACGCTGTCAAGAGTGGTTTGCGGGCCGCGCTCTATCACTCCGCGGACGATCTCGCTAGAAGGAAAGGCCGTCGGTCGACCGCGATCTGGAGGTGCTACGATGAAATGCGCTAGGGGTTGGCCTGTCGCGATGTTGCTTGCCACGGCATCCTGTCTGAGTGCTCATCCCAGCAGCACCTCCGACGCGCGTGGAACACAGCCCAACCACGGGCCCGAACTTCGGCTAGACCTGCGACCGCCCGAACACCGGGGCAAGATCGTAGACTCAATGGAGGAGCCGAACCATCCGGACACTACGGTCGACGGATTCCCTGGCTGGTTGTCCGACCTGCCAGATTCGATGAAAGCGACTGTCGCTCGTGCCGACAGAGAAGTTAGTGTTCTCGTATATGTGAACAAGGACGCGGGCCCCGTTGATCTTAGTGTTCATGACACCCAGGGTGTCATTAGGAAGCTCGGCCAGCGCGGGGATAATCGCTCGCCGCAGTCGTGTAGCTGGGACATCTGCGACGCTCGGCGCCACCGTGTAGCGCCTGGTCTGTATGAAGTGCATGCCAGCAACCGCGTCGGCGTGCGGATCGGATACCTCCTCGTCAGGTAGCTATTGATTTGCACGTTAGGCGAAGAAGAAATGGGCTCTCATCATTCCCGCGATGTGGCGTTCCGAGGGTCTGCGGGCCCGGCTGGCGGAGTCGGGCGGCCGTTCCCGCACGCGACCCGCACACGGCGGCCTCAAGGCGTCAGAGGCGTGGTGCGGACGCCTAGAAGTTGATGCATTGGTCCAAGACCATGTCGACGGTCTGGGAGTGGTTGGCGAGAACGCGCGTTTCGTGATGACAGGTCTGGTCGTAGGGCATCGGCGCGAACCCATCCTGGGCGACGAGGCTGACGGAGTCCGTCGAGGCCGGCACGCTCAGGCTGTACCGACCAGACGCGTCAGCGAAAGCTGTGTCGCGAGTGCTAGCCGTGACCCGCGCGATCGGCGCGGGCCCGCCCGAGCGGGCGAGCGTCACGGTCCCGCTGATCTGCACCATCCGTGGCTGACTTGGCGTCGTTTGCCCACAGCCCAGCAGGGCCATCCCCAGCACCGCGAGTGCGGCAAACTTCATGGGTGCCTCATTCCACCCGGCCCAGCCGGGGACCGCGACACTTGCGCGTCACGTCCCATCGCCCGAGATCAATCTAGCTGCGAGGTTAGCACACGAGCCCGCCTCCGCGACCCGGGCCCTTCGGCGACATACAGCCGCTCACGACGCGCGCGCGGGTTGCGTCACTCGTCGAAGCGTTCTTCGGCCTCCTGATTGAAGGAGTTCACCGAGTTCCATGGCCGGGGCTGGGGGGAGTCAGGTGACGAGCCGACTGCTAGTGGTCATCTGGTTGCTCATCTTCGCCAGAGTGGCGGAGGCCATCTTCCTGCCTGTGCCCGTGTCGGTTCACTCGATCGTGCAACAGAGTTCGGACGTGTTCATGGGAGTGGTTCGGTCTGCGAAGACCTCCGGCAGCGTCGTCAAGGGGCATGTCTTCATCGAGAAGTCTTGGAAGGGCGCGCGAGCGGGCCGAACGGTTATCGTAGAGGCGCCGCTCGACGGCGAGTGTGGAGTGCACCGGTGCCGTCGAAGTGAGGATCGCGGTGGGTGAATGGGGAGCGCTAGGGGTGCCGCGCAGGAATCACTGGCACCAGCACTTACAGGTGATCTAACCTTCCGGTGCATCCCCCGAAAGGAGGCCTCCGATGACGACCACGAGACTGTGCACCCTGCTCATCGTGACGTGCGCCATCGCACTGATGTCCTCCGCGGCGCGCGCGGCGGAGACCCTGCAAGCTCCTCCCGAGGTCATGGCGGGGCCCGATGGAAGCTTTACGTACGAGTTCGATCTTCGGAAGGGGCCCGGAACCGCGACGTTCGGAGGCATCGACTGGCTGGGCACGGTGAACGTCGTTGGAGGCTCTACTAGCGATGGGTTCTGTATCCCGACGGTCGTGGAGGGACAGATCATCCGAGCTTTTGTGAACGCTCGCCTCAAGGACCCGAGTCTTCCCGGGAAGGTGTGGGAATCGATCTCGCTGTGCGGTGGGGGCGGTGGCGACGACTCGACGACGGTCATCCGGCCCTATTCAGCGCTGGATGTCGGCGGCGGCCCTTCGGCCTCCGTGAACCGGCTCTGGAACGAGCCCAACCCGTTCTCGCGCGAGACCACGTTCCACTTCAGCCTGTCCGAGCCGAGCGAGGTCGAGTTGAGCGTTCACGACATCGCGGGACGCAAGGTGGCGAGCGTGGTGGAAGGGGAGCAGTCCGCGGGACCGCACGAGGTCTCCTGGCGGTTGGCGTCCGGTTCGCTCGGGTCGGGGGCCGGTGGGGTCCTGTTCGCTCGCCTGCGCGTGGGCGGCGTGGTTCTCAGCCGGCGGCTCGTGCTGCTCCGCTGACCGTGCGCCGAGCCTCGCTCGTGGCGGCGGCCACGTCCCTGTGAGACCCATGCGCGCGCTGGCCCGCGCGGCGGCGAACGATCAATGCACCACGACAAGCCTCGCCCGCTCGTGCCTTCCGCTCATCTCGAGATCCAGCCAGTAGACCCCCGGAGCGGGTGCGAGCGCGCCGCTCCAGGGCGCGCGCTCACGCTCCGTGCCCAGCGCCCTGAACCGGCCGGTGTTCACACGCCTCCCGGTCACGTCCACCAAGCTCCATTGGACCTCGTCTCCGGGCTGCGGTGGCCGCGTCCACACGATGTCCACTTCGCCCCGTGACGGCTGGGGCGCCAACGCGATCGGCCGCGCAGAGCCCGGCTCGTGCGTGGCCGCGGCCAGCCGAGGCAGGAGCAACGGGGGAGTGATCTGCATCGAGCGCCGGCTGTAGCGCGTGAGCGTGGCGAACGGATTCGCGAGCACGTTCTGGATCGGGCCCGTGGGGTCGGCGACCAGCAGGTCCCAGATCAGGTGATCCTCGACCAGAGCCGAGTCTGGAAGTCCGCCCGGTGCTCCTGGAGCGAGTCCCGGTAGCGCGAATGCTCCGCGGCCGGCGGGCGACCACACCTCCCACAACATCCGTGATCCGGGCTCGAGCCGGAAGTTCGCGATCGCCCAGGTCGGATCCGTGGTGATGCCCGGCCTCCCGACCGGGCCCCACGTGAACTCGCTGCCGTTCTGCGACAGCTGCGGCACGAGGAAGAAGCCCTCCACAGAACGAGTCGCTGGCAGCGTGAGTGGCCTGCGGTCGACGCGCCCCGCCTCGTACGCGGGCGACGGGGCTGGGTCGTGGTAGCGCGCGGCGACATAGGGCACCGAGGTCGAGAGGTCCCCGGTGGGAGCGAGCCCCGAGAGCGTGAAGTGATCGAGGTCCTGCGCCATGGAGCTCTTCAAGTCGTAGAGCAGCGTGCGGGGCCCGCCCGGCTCGGGGACGTCGGCGACCGACACCGCCTCCACGGCGGTGCCAGTCGGCGCGTCGGGAACGCGCACGGTGATGGTGGGTGAGAGGTCGACGTCGCAGGCGGGCACCAGCGACAGGCTCCCGTTCACCGCGACGCGTTCGATCCCGACGCGGCGCGTGGTGACATCGTTCAAGCTCGCGCTTCCCAGGTTCGACACCGACGCCCTGCCGGCCAGCACCACGACGTCGTAGGTGTCGCGGTCGGGCACGAAGAAGTGGTAGTTCGGCTTCTCGAAGCGGTAGACGAGGTACTCGGTCTGCCTCGGGATCACGATGTTCCCCGGCAGGTCCTTGGCTCCGACGACCGGAAGGCTCACCTGGTCCGTCGGGATCTCGACCGGCGCGGTGCGACGACCGAGCACGTCCGCGAGCTGGAGCGCCGGGTAAACGACCCCGACATCGACATTGCCATCGTTGTTCGCGGTCTGGATGCCGACCGTGGTGCCCGAGATCTCCGCCTTGGGCCCCTGGATCGTGGCGCCGATGGTCTCGGCGTGGAGCGGAAGCGTGATCGAGTCGCTCGCGGCTTCGATCACCGTGAGCAGCGAGAAACCCGCCGCTCCCGCAGTCACGGTCTGCGGACCGACGAGCGCCGCGTCATTGAAAGTGATCGAGCCGTCGGCGGCGGTGGCGCCCCAGTTGTTCGCGAACGGCGCGCCAGGGGCCGAGCCGACCTGCACGAAAGCGCCTGCGATGGGGGTGCGGGTGCGCGCGTCATGCACCACGACGCGCAGCACACCGGCGTGCGCCACGAGGGCGAAGAGCGTGGACAGGGCGGCCGAGGTGACGAGGGTGCGCGTGGGCCGGTTCATGCGATGCTCCCTAGACTCGGCCGCGTGGATCGAGCGGACCTCCTCGAACTCGTGGTTCGATTCGCGCCGGGGCTCGATGGATCCTTGGGGAAACCGATGGGCCCGATGGCGTGATCGCCCGACCCACATCTCGGGCGTGGGCGCATGCAACCGACCGACGTGCGCGGGAAGCGCCAGAACCGTGTCAGGCGGAGCGCCCCACCAGCGCCGCTCGCAAACTTCCCAACGCGGTCATTCACCCCTTGCGCCCGGCCGATGATGCTAGTAGATTAGCAGTGTGCTAGTGAAGTAGCAGCGCCCCGCAGCCCCAGGAGACCGCACCGTGAAGCCGGAGTCCCATACCAGGCTCGGAAGCCGCGAGCGCCAGATCATGGAAGTGGTCTACCGGCTCGGCCGGGCGACGGTGGCCGAGGTGCTGGCGCAGATCGAAGACCCGCCGAGCTACTCGGCCGTGCGCGCGATGCTGCGCATCCTCGAGGACAAGGGACACCTGAAGCACGTCTCGGACGGGCCGCGCTACCTCTACCTGCCCGTGGTCTCGGGCGACCGCGCGCGGCGCTCCATCCTCCAGGACGTGGTGAAGCGCCTGTTCGACAACTCCACCGAGAAGGCCGTCGCCGCACTGCTCGAATCCTCCTCGACGCGCATGAGCGACGCCGAGCTCGAGCGGCTCCAGCGCCTGATCGATTCCTCTCGTCGCAAGGGGAGGTGACCTCATGTCCCTCGTCCACGTGTTGTCCGGAGCGCCGGTCGCCACCGGCGTGCTGTTCCTCGTCGAGCTGATCGTCAAGGGCACGCTGGTGCTCGCCGTGGCCGCGCTCCTGGTGCTGGCGCTCCGGCGCGCCTCGGCGGCGCACCGACACCTGGTGTGGGCGTGCGCGTTGATCGGCCTCGTGGCGCTGCCGTGGATGCAGGTCGCGCTGCCGCGGTGGAAGGTGAGCACGACGCTCATGGCGCCGACCGCGCCAGGATTCGGCCTGCTCGCAGCCACGGTCGAGCCGGGCTCCGAGAAGGGGACACCCGCCGACCAGTTCCGGGCCGAGCTGAGCGCTCCGCCGGCCGAGAAGCCCTACAAGCTCGAGAAGCAGCGCGAGGCCAAGCCCGACCAGTGGGCGAAGCGCGAGGCGACCTTACTGCCCGCCGCGGGGACGACGTCGTCGACCGCGGAGCCCCGCGAGAGCACGAAGGCAGCGCCGTCGGGCACCCCGATCTTCGCGGTGATCCTGCTCGTGTGGATGATCGGGGCACTCGCCGTGCTGGCCACGTTCATCTCCGGTCACCTGGCGTTGCGACTGGTGCTCCACGACGCGCGCCCGGTGCGAGACGGCGAGTGGCACGCGCTGGCACTCGAGGCGGCCGACCGGCTGGGCCTGACGTTGCCGTTCTCGCTGCTCCGTGCGGAAGGCCTCCTGGTGCCGGTCGCGAGCGGGCTATTGCGGCCGCGCGTGCTGCTGCCGGAAGGCGCGGACGCGTGGCCGCTGGAACTCCGCCGCGCGGTGCTGCTGCACGAGCTGGCGCACATCCAGCGCCACGACTGCCTGACGCAGGCGATCGCCCAGCTGGCGTGCGCGCTGTTCTGGTTCCACCCGGGCGTGTGGTGGGCGGTCTCGCGGCTGCAGATCGAGCGCGAGCGCGCGTGTGACGATCGCGTGCTGGCTGCGCGCACGCGCGCCAGCGACTACGCGGACCAGCTGCTGGCCATGGTGCGCTCGCTGCGCGCGAAGCGGCTCTCGGCGCTCGGCGCGGTGGCGTTCGCGCGGCCGTCGAGCCTCGAGGGCCGGCTGCTCGCGGTGCTGGATCCGCTGCGCGACCGGCGCGCGGTGGGCCGCGGGGTCACGCTGGCGGCGGCGATCCTGGCCGCGCTCCTCGTGCTGCCGTTCGCGGCGCTCCAGCCGGTGGCAGCGGGCACGATGAAGGGAGGCTTCAAGTACAAGGCGAGCGAGCCGAGCGACGCGTACCTGCTCAGGCCGTCGAGCGTGATCCCCGTGCCCGAGCCGGCGCAGCCGCTCGAGCAGCGTATCGCGTGGGCGCGCGGCGATGCGGGCCGGAGCAACGCGAAGGTGTGGTGGCTGGGCTGGTCGTTCGAGCCGAGCCTGTCCTTGAAGGGCGGGCTGCTGTGCGATTCGGAGGGCATCAGCCTGGATCAGTTGGAGCGCAGCGGCGTGTTCACGATGGAGGACGTGCTCGTGGGTCGCGCGCAGGGCACGTCGGATCCCAAGCGGACGATGGCGAAGGACGACCAGGACCACCGTCCGGCGCTGATGCTGATCCGCATGAACGGGGGCTCACCCGACCGCGTACGCATCCAGACCGCGGAGCTTCCCGCGGACTTCCGCGGTGAGCCGCTCTATTGGATCGAGTCGGTCGCGGACGAGCAGGCGTTCCGGTGGCTCGCCGCCTCCGCCGAGAAGGCGCAGGACCCACTGCTCGAGAGCCGCCTGGTCGAGAGCATCGGCTTCATGGGGAACTCGGACCTCGTGGTCCCGTACCTGAGGAAGACGTTCCAGACGAGCACGTCGGAGAAGGTGCGCCGGGGAGCGGTCGAGGGGCTGGCCCTGCACCCGTCGACCGAGGGCGTGCAGCTCCTCACCACGGCGGCGTACACGGATCCCTCGCCGGGCGTGCGGCGCGCGAGCGTCGAGTCGCTCGGCCGGTTCCAGACCCAGGAGGCGCTCGACGCGCTGATCGCGATCGCGGGTCAGTCCGAGGCCAACGACGGCACGCGGCGTGCCGCGTTCGACGCGCTGGGGCAGAGGGTGAGCGAGCAGGCGCCGCAGCCGGAGCCCAGCGCGAGCGCGAAGACCGAAGCCAAGTCGACGAAGGCGAAGTCGCCTGCCCCCTTGCCCAAGCAGGAACCCAAGAAGTTCGATACGCCGGAGATGAAGGCCAAGCAGGCGGAGCAGAAATCCAAGGTGGACGCCTCGGAGGCGATGTCGCGCGGCGACCACGAGGTGCAGCGCCAGGCGATCGAGTCGCTCGCGCGCTACCCGGAAGCGCAGAGCCTGCCGCGGCTCAAGAACCTCGTCGAGACCTCGCCGGACGAGGACCTGCGCGCGGAGGCGGTGGAGAGCATCGGCCGCGTCGGCACGCCGGGTGCACTGGCGCTGCTCGAGGACATCGCGTGGAGGAACACGCAAGACCGTGCGCGCATGATGGCGGTGGAGAGCATGGGCCATCGCTTCCCAGGCGAGCAGGCGTTGGACAAGCTCTCGAAGATCGCCGACAGCCATCCGGACGCGGACACGCGGCGGATGGCGGTGGAGTCGATCGGGCGCGTGGACTCGCCGCGCGCGCACGAGATGCTCGCCAAGCTCGTCGCCGAGGGCCGCGACGTCGACTCGAGGCGCCAGGCGGTCGAGAGCC
>Ga0070689_100001845_pt1 | contig 13643 bp, 13 predicted proteins | sample KBSS23HmetaG_FD_64669 | JGI IMG/M metagenome (GOLD analysis project Ga0070689, IMG submission 64669) | Switchgrass rhizosphere microbial communities from Kellogg Biological Station, Michigan, USA - KBS S2-3H metaG | ecosystem: Host-associated > Plants > Roots > Rhizosphere ...
GCCGACACACACTACATCGCCACCGAATACATCGAAGGCGAAACGCTGCGCCACTGTCTCTGGCGTGGTCCAATGAAGCTCGACGAAACACTCGGCGTCGGCATCCAGGTAGCGATGGCGCTCGAAGCGGCGCACACCGCGGGCATCGTTCACCGCGACATAAAACCCGAGAACATCATGCTGCGGCAGGACAAGTTTGTCCGCGACCGGTTCGTAAAAGTGCTCGACTTCGGACTCGCGAAACTCACCGATCGCGACGCACCCACGACTGATCCCGAAGCCGTGACGATTCCGATTACGGAAACCAGTCCCGGCGCCATCATGGGAACCACCGGCTACATGTCGCCGGAGCAGGCGCTGGGCGAAAACATCGACGAGCGCTCAGACGTTTTTAGTCTCGGAGTGGTGCTTTACGAGATGTTGGCCGGAGAGCAGCCGTTCAAAGGAAAGACTGACAGCCACACGCGCGTCTCGATCATCGATCACGAGCCGGTGCCGTTGGTCCAACATGTTTCCAATGTTCCGCGCCAGTTCGAGCGTATCGTTTCAAAAGCGCTGGCGAAGGATCGGCTCAAGCGTTATCAAACCATCACCGATCTGAAAATCGATCTCGAACAGCTCAGAGACGAGCTTCACATTTCAGACACTCTTGAGCCGGCGAGACAAGCAATGCGCGAGACGCAAACTGATCTGCATTCCTCAGGACCGACGATCGTCCGAACGCAGGTCAACACTGTTGCCGACAGTACGACAGCGTCGAGCGGCAATGATTACAAGCCTGTCGCGAGTCGCAAGAAATGGATTGCGTATGCCGCCGGCGTGCTGGCGTTGTTGTTGGTGGTCGTGGTCGCGGTGATTATGTTTGCGTCGTCGTCGCCGGCGATAAACTCAGTCGCCATTCTTCCGTTCGTAAACGATAGTAAAGATCCGAACGTGGAGTACCTGTCTGATGGTATCACCGAGAGCATCATCAACAGTCTCTCGCAGTTGCCAAATCTGAAAGTGATGTCGCGCAATGCGGCCTTTCGTTTCAAAGGATCGAACCTCGATCCGGTTGAAGCAGGTCGCAACCTGAATGTCGGCGCTGTTCTGACCGGTCGGCTCGTTAAGCGCGACGATCGTTTTGTGATTAAGACAGAGCTGATCAAAGTCGCGGATGGATCGCAGCTTTGGGGAGCAGAGTACAACAGCAGTCTGGCCGATATCTTTTCGGTCCAGGACGAGGTGTCGAGAAAGATTTCGCAGAGTTTACGGCTGCGGCTGTCAGGCGAGGATGAAGAGAAGCTGTCCAGGCGTTACACCAAAGACACCGAGGCGTACGATCTCTATCTCAAGGGAAGATACTCCTGGAACCGTCGCAACGAAGAGGGTTTTCGCAACGGCATCGACTACTTCAAGCGCGCTGAAGAAAAGGACCCGACATTCGCGCTCGCTTTCTCCGGGCTTGCGGATTCGTACGCGCTGCTTTGCGACATCGGGGTGGAGAGGCCGGTCGACGAAATGCCTAAAGCAAAGGCGGCGGCGCAGAAGGCTGTCGATGCCGATCCGACGCTTGCGGAGGCGTACACGTCGCGAGCGTTTGTCAGGCTGTCGTACGACTGGGACTGGCTGGGAGCACAGAACGATTTTCAGCAGGCGCTAAAGTTGAACCCGAAGTATCCGACGGCGCATCAATGGTATGCGTCGTATTTAATGCAGATGGGTAAGTTCAGCCTGGCGAAGGCGGAGATTGAAGAGGCTCAAAAGCTCGATCCGCTCTCGCCGATCATCAGCGCGAACAACGGTCTCTATTCGTACTACCAGCACAACTACGACGATGCGATCGCGAAGTATAAAGTGATGCTTCGCAGCGATCCGGATTTCTGGGTGGCGCGTCATTACCTGGCGCTCGCGTACGTACAAAAAGGAATGCATCCGGAGGCGATCGTAGAGCTGCGTAAACTGATCAAGGCGCCTGAGAGTGGTCCCATACCGGACAAGGTTGTTGAAGCCGAGTCTGAAGCGTCGGCGTCGCTCGGGTTTGCGTACGGGATGGCGGGCAAACAGGCGGAAGCGCGCGCGATCATCGATCAGCTAGATGCGCTTTCGAAACATCGCTATGTTTCACCGCTCTACTTCGCGATTGTGTATGCCGGGATGAAAGAGAATGACAAGGCGATCGAGTATTTGAACAAAGCATACGAAGCGCGCCATCCCGGATTGGTGCTGATCCGGATCGAGCCGATGTTTGATGGACTCCGATCCGATGAACGCTTCAAACAACTAATCAAACGCTTCGAACCCATACCTTAATCCGTGTTTTTATCCGCGTAGATCTGTGGCTAATAATTCAGACAACTCGGCCGGCAAAGGGGATTCGAATTTCACGAGTTCGTTTGTCCGCGGATGAGTGAAGGCGAGTTTCTCGGCGTGCAGGAAGTGGCGTTTGAGGTGGCGGATGCGCGCCCGCAGCTGCGGATCCTGGATCGTGTTGTCGCGTCCGCCTCCGTAAGTCTCGTCACCAACAACAGGATGCTTCAACCACGCGAGATGAACACGAATCTGATGTGTCCTGCCCGTTTTAAGTTCCACGTCGAGCAGCGTGAAGCGATCGAAGCTGCGCCGCACGCGATAGAGCGTCAATGCACCGCGTCCGCCACGCACGATCGCCATGCGCGTCCGGTTCGAAGGATCGCGCGCCAATGGCTGTTCGATCTTTCCAGAGCTTGAAGCCACGCGCCCATGCACCAACGCGAGGTAAGATTTAAAAACCGTTCGCTCTCGAAACTGATCAGAAAGGTTCTCGAGCGCGGCTTCAGTCTTCGCGACGACCAGCAAACCTGACGTGTCTCGATCGAGACGATGTACAATACCGGGTCGCACGTTCGCGCCCGGAAGCTGTTGAAAGTGATATGCGAGCGCGTTAGCGAGCGTGCCGGAAGGGGTACCGGCTGCGGGATGGACCACCAGCCCCGCCTGTTTATTTACGACGACGAGCGTCTCATCCTCGTAAACGATCTCGATCGGAATGTTCTCGGGCGTAAAGAGGTCCGCCGGAGGAGCGATCAACTCCACTTCTATCTCATCATGTTCGCGGAGTTTATATGACGGTTTGGCGGGCTTGCTGTTTACCAGGACGTCTTCATTTTCAATGAGGCGTTGCAGCCTTGCGCGACTCCATCCCTCTATTTGTGAGGCGAGATATGCGTCGAGACGAATTCCGGCTTGATCCGCGTTAATCCGCGAAAATCTGTGGCTAAAACTACTATCCATTCCGGCGTTCGAAATCTTTCATGAACGACACCAGCGCCTCACAACCCGCGCGCGGAAACGCGTTGTAGATCGACGCACGAATGCCGCCGACTGAGCGGTGTCCTTTCAACCCATCGAGTCCTTGCGCCGTCGCCTCCGCGACAAACTTCTTTTCCAGCTCTTCAGCCGGCAAACGAAACGTGACATTCATCGTCGAACGACAATCAACGTCGGCATGACCACGATAAAAGTCAGTCGCATCGATCGCGTCATAGATCAACTGCGCCTTCTGGTCATTTTCCTGCTCCATCCCCGCCAGGCCGCCTTTTTCCTGCAACCATTTGCAAACCAGGCTGAGTATGTAAATGCCCCACGTGTTTGGCGTGTTGTAAAGCGACTTGTTCTCGACCTGAATGCGATAGTCGAGCATCGTCGGCAGGTTTTCGGGAACGCGCTGCAAAAGATCGTCACGCAGGATCACGAGCGTGACACCGCTCGGTCCCATGTTCTTCTGAGCGCCCGCATAGATGATGGCGTATTTATTGACGTCGATGGCGCGCGAAAGAATGTCTGAAGACGCATCCGACACGAGCGGAACATCGCCAACGCTGGGCTCACGTTTCCATTGCACGCCTTCGATCGTTTCGTTGCTGGTCATGTGAACGTAGGCTGCGTGTGGATTCAAACTCATCTCCTCGCGCGACGGCACACGCGTGAAACCACCATCAGCCATCGTCGCGGCAACGTTTACACCGCCGACTTTCTTCGCTTCCTTGAGCGCTTTTTTGCCCCAGCTTCCGGTGAGCACGTAATCAGCGCTGCCTTCGTGCGGCAAAAAGTTCATCGGCACCATCGAAAACTGCAAACTCGCGCCACCCTGAAGAAAAAGGATGTGATAATTGCTCGGAATCCCCATCAGCTCGCGCAATCCCGACTCCGCTCGCCCTATGATTTCGTCAAACGTCTTCGAACGGTGACTGATCTCCATCACCGACATACCCACGCCCGGCAGGCTGGGCATGTCGCGCTGAGCTTCTTCCAAAACCGGTACCGGCAAAACCGCCGGGCCCGCGCTGAAATTAAAAATTCTTTCCGTCATTGCTGTCTCCCTTATTCTTCAAAACGCGAACGCAAAGCTTTACCCGCTACCTTGGTGACGAACGAACGCGGAAAGAACCGCTCCGCTTCGACCGTAAGAAAGTTGGTCCATCCGGAGATGACGGTCGGTTTTTCTCGCGGCAACGCTCGCAACGCCGTTTCGACTACTTCCTCCGGCGTTTGTATCGTGCGCATCGGTGGGCGATCTATTCCGGCGGCTTCGAAGAAGTTTGTTTCCGTCACGCCCGGGCACAACGCCATCACGTGAACACCGTGCGAACGATTCTCTTCCCAGAGTGCTTCCGAGAACGAGAGCACGAACGCTTTCGTCGCTGCATACGTCGCCATGTAAGGCACAGCCTGGAATGCCGCGGTCGAGGCGACGTTGATGATCGTGCCGCGCTTGCGCTCGCGCATGGGCCCGAGGAAACGGTGCGTCAGATCAACCAGTGCCCTGATGTTGAGCTGGAGCATCTCGAGCTCGTGATTGGGATCGAGTTTGACAAAATCGCCCATCGAGCCGAAGCCTGCGTTGTTGATGAGCATCTCGATCTCGAGCTCGCGTTTTTGCGTCTCTTCGAAGAGCTGCGCGCCGGCTTCCGGGTGTCGCAGATCGAGTGCAAGGTACTGCGCGCGAATGCTGGTCAAACGCCCGAGTTCGTTGCAGAGCGCGATGAGCTTGTCTTCAGAGCGAGCGACGAGGAAGACGTTTCTCCCGCGGGCCGCGAGTTTTCTGGCAAAGGCCGCTCCGATGCCGGACGATGCTCCAGTGATGAGGGTCGTGTTCATTAAGTTTATCTTAGCCGCAGATTTCCGCAGATTAAACGCAGATCTGCGTTAGTCTGCGGAAATCTGCGGCTAAAACTATTTCAACTCAAGCAGATCCAATTCGATGATGTCTGCATTGTTTGCTTGAAGTTTGTTGAGGGTTGCTTTTGTCGGCGCATTATCCAGGTTGATGCGAGCCACGGCCGCTGCCGCGCCTTCAAAGACGATGTTCTCCATTTCCTGAACGTTGATCTGTTCCGCTTTGATCGCCTCGAGGACGCCCGCGAGCACGCCCGGTCGATCGAGATGGCGGACCACCAGACGATGCGTTGCCGGAGTTTGTCGCGCCAGGTTAACCACGTTCGGAACTTTGCCTGTTTCCTTGAACTCCTTCACGATACGCACTGTCTCTGCTGCAATCGCTTCCTGCGCCTGGTCCGTTGAGGCGCCGATGTGATGCGTGCCGTAAAGACCTTCTTCCTTGACGATGTCATCCTGAAAATCACCGGTGCTGCTGGTCGGTTCAACTGCATACACGTCCAGTCCTGCACGAATGCCACGAGTTCTCATGGCAACGCCGAGCGCCTGCTGATCGACGACTTCGCCGCGCGCGGTGTTGATGAAGTAAGTACCTTCCCGCATCGCGTTGAAAAAGTCTGTGCTCAGCAGATGCCTGGTTTCGGGATTCAATGCGAGGTGAACACTCACGACATCCGAAGCGCTCGCAACCGCTTTCGGCGACTCTTTTAATTCGACGCCGAGCAGCGCTGCTCGTTCAGTAGTTAAACTCCTGCTCCACGCAACGACCGGCATTCCAAACGCACGCGCTCGCGGAATCATCTCCTGACCGATCTTCCCGACCCCGATCAGGCCGAGCGTACGACCGTACAACCCACGCGCTTTCGAAAACTCCTTCTTGTTCCACTCACCGCGACGCAGCGTCACGACGTTATCTGCGATGCGTCGATCGAGTGCGAGAATCAGTGCAAACGCAAGCTCAGCAACCGCGATCGAATTTTTGCCGGGACAATTCGAAACGTAGATGCCGCGTTTAGAAGCCGCGGAGACGTCTATCGTGTTGAAGCCCGCGCCCGCGCGTACGACCAGCTTCACTGATCCAACGTCGAGCATCGGCTCAGTTACCTTTGTCCCTCTCACGACCAACACGTCGGGCGCTTCTTTTTTAATTGCGTCAACGAGCGCGTCATCCTTCAGATCCGGCTGGTACGAAGTCTCGCAACCGATTGCCTCCAAGCCGTCGCGGCCGGATTGTTCGAATTTGTCGGCGATTAAAACTCGCATAGTTTTTCAGATCGTGTGTATCAGCAAACCATCTCTCAGCTTGGGCTCGAACCAGGTCGACTTGGGCGGCATGATCTCATTCGCGTCGGAAACCATCAATAACTCCGCGACCGTGGTTGGAAACAGTGAAAACGCAACGGCTGCTTTGCCTTCATCAACAAGACGCTCGAGCTCTTTCGTCCCGCGAAGACCACCGATGAAATCGATTCGCTTGTCAGTCCGGACGTCCTTAATGCCAAGAATCGGATCGAGCAAACGATCCTGGAGGACACTCACGTCGAGCATCGCCACGGTTCCGGTGGGCAACGTAGTCTCTGGAGAAATCTGCAAACCATACCACTTGCCGTCGAGATACATGCTCCAGTGACCGCGTTTCGGCGGCTCAGGATTCGCATCTTCGCTGATCGTGAACTGTGTCTTCACGGCATCGAGAAACTCTTCTTTCGAAAGTCCATTCAGATCGTGAACGGTACGATTGTAAGCAAGTATCTGCACCTGCGAATCGGGAAAAATCACCGTCAGAAAATAGTTGTAATCTTCCTGACCGGTATGCGCAAAGCTTTGTTGTTTTAACTCGGCGCGCGCGCGACTCGCGCTCGCAGCACGATGATGGCCGTCCGCAATATACAGCAGCGGCACCGATTCAAAACTCTTCACAAGCGCATCAGTGTCGTTGAGACGCCAGATGGTATGGCGAACACCATCGGGGGCCGTCAGGTCGTACAACGGTCCGGCGCCGATCGCAGCGTTGACCTGTTCGTCGATTTCGGTGCGCGCCCGGTAAGTTAAAAAGACCGGGCCTGTCTGCGCGCGCAACATGAGCATGTGGCGCGTGCGATCGTCTTCCTTATCGCGTCGCGTTCGTTCATGTTTACGAATCGTGCTGTTGTCGTATTCGTCGATGGAGCAGCAGGCGACGATGCCGATCTGTTCGTGGTCACCCATGATCAGGCGATACAAATAGAGGCTCGGCTCAGTCTCTTTTTCCAGCGGGCAATCGGCCACCAGTTTTTCAAAATTCTCGACGGCTTTGCGATACACGACGTCGCTATGGATGTCAGTACCCGCCGGCAGGTCGATTTCCGGCCGCGACACGTGAAGAAAACTGAGCGGGTTTCCGTCAGCGAGAGCGCGCGCCTCTTCGGTGTTGACGACGTCATAAGGCACACTGGCCACCAAGTGCGCGCGGTCAGCTTGCGGGCGCAAAGCACGAAAAGGACGAATAACCGCCACAGATCCTCCTAAAGCTTACTCTGTGATTAATAAAGGCTTTGGTGATTAAGACTAGCCTTTTAGGTGTGAAAACTCAAACTCGTTGAGCTAGAATCAACGCCGCTTTATGGTCAGGACCATCGCAAAAACAGGACGTATCCTATCGGGCTTCACTCGCAACCTCGTATCCAGACCTGGCGAAACGTGGCTCTTACTGCGCATGGCCTGGTGGGTCGCTGTTCTTTGCGTGACCGCTCGACTCTATTCGTTACCTCGCGCACTACGGATCGTCGCTGGAAATAACAACACGAACCAACCAGCACAGGTAGCGACAAACGAAAAAGAGCTCGCCCGCGCGATCGATCTAATTCTCTCTGTCGACTTTCTGATCTTCACTCCGATCTGCTGGAAGCGCGCGGCTGTGCTTCACCGTTATCTTTCGCACAGCGGAATACGCACGCGCATCATCTTCGGCGTGCGCAATGAAACTGATGGTAAAGTCGCCGGCCACGCATGGCTCGAACACGATGGAAAGCCGATCCTGGAGAAGGTTCCTCCCGAATACGTCATCACCTATAGTTTCCCATAAAACTTTAGCCGCAGATTTTCGCGGATGAACGCGGATCTGCGGCTAAATATAAAACCCGTTTGTTCTTGCTTATGGCAGCGCTTCGACGTTGAAGAAGAACTTAAAGCTTCCTGTTTGCTGAATGCCAAGCAGGAACCGCACGTCGATCGATGCTCCGTTGGCAATCGGAGTAGCCAGCGTCACTGTTCCAGCCGACATCGATGAGTTGAAACCACCACCGTTTGGCTGTGACGGAGGTTGCTCGAGTGTCGTTCCGTTGACGGTCACGTTGCTCGTACCGCTGCCGCAAGGAGGACGGTCGACCGTGACTACTACCGAAGTTGAGGTTCTCGGACGCAGATCGGCGATGCCGCTCGGCGCCGGGAACGTCGTCAGGTCAACGACACGAAAGCGCAAGCGGGTCACGTTTCCGCCTGTGTTGTTGACGATTGTTCTGCGAATATCGAGGGTACCGAATGTCGAGTTATTCGGTGGATCTGATGTGAAGTCGCGCACGCGATTGGGCGGCGACGTTGCGGCAACACATACATCCAGGAGGTTCACAGCGAAAGAAGCGTTCCGCTCGATTGGTGAGCTGAGATTTTCAGGTCCGGGTGCGCCGAGACGTTGGCCCGCGCCCGCGGACGTGCCGTTGGTATCGACAAACACGAAGTCCGCCGCGTTGTTGTTTGTATCCTTGATGCTCCCACCGGTGGGGCAGGCGCCAAAGGTCGTAATCGAACCGCCCTTGCCACAGTTATCGCGATAAAATGAGTAATTGATCGAGAAGGGAACTAGTGCGGGGTATCCAGTGCCTTCCTTGTAGAGAGTATTTGCTTCTGATGTCGAGCCAACCGCATCGAGACGGTTTGCTAGTACGAAGTTGGCGGCGACACTGGTATTGAAGATCGCGATACCAGCGTTGTCGGGAATGTCAGTTGTGTAAGTAGCATCGCCTGTTGCGGTGGTCCCATTACCAGCCGGATAGGAAGCGAGACTGTATCCAACACTGTTTACGCAAAGATAATGTCCACGGTTGGGGATGACCGTACCATTCGGGATAACGCAACGAGCTACGCCGTTTGAAGCCGCCACGGCATAACCGGTCCCGCCACCTGCGACGGTATGATCCGCGCCACTGTTATTTGCAATTTCGATGAACTCGTCGTTCGCGCCATTTGGACCACGGACGCGGAATTCAGAAATGACTAATTGCCCTGCCGCAATCTGCGCTAGACCAAGCATCATAACGACCAATCCAGCGGAGACAACGGAAAACCGGAATGACTTTGACATGCCTATTTCTTCTCCTTTAAAGGTGGGCCCACAATGTTCAGTGTGGCGAGAGAAAGTACCACGCCTTTTTGGAGGCAGTCAACGAAATTAAACATTACTAAAACTATCCTGATCCGTAGTTATCTGAACCTTTTGTGGAAACCTGTGGTCCCAGTCGATGAAGATCAAATACATCGCGAGATGGTGGGGAAAGAAAATGTTCATCAGGAACAGTGTCGACAGGTGAAAGACAATTCCGAATCCCAGTATCCACCAGCGCACTCGTCGCCAAAAGACAGCCAGGGGAAACGCCAACTCCCAGATGAGCACTAACGCAACTGCGAACGGCAGCCAGGTCTTGACCTGCGGCAGCCAGAAGGCGAGCTGAAAGTGAGTGTCGTGCAGGTTGTCGAGCGAGTGAAAGATGGCCAGGGCCGGCAGGTTGTCAGGGCTGAGATATTTGAGCCCCGCCACGCGCAGTTTGATAAGCGCCGAACTGAAATAGGACCACGCCATCAACAACTGCATCAACAGGATCGGATAAGCGTACGCAAACGCCGGTCGCTCTCTTCTCGCTTTCGCGATCCGGCTATCGAGTGAAAAAGCATCGCCGCAGGGAGTGAATGCCAGCACGGCCAGGTAGTAAACGGCTAGCATCTCGTCGTGATTGAAGTGTCCGAAGCTGCGCAAAAGTCCCTGGTAGAAAAGCACTAGTAAGAAGGAAGTCTTCGTCGAGACTACAGTCAGAAATCCCGCCGTACTCAGCAACAGCGACAGCACCATCACCGTCTTCAAAAGGGCCATCGCCGAAGGCGTTTGCAGTTGCTCGTAAAAGCTCCACGGCAAAAGTTTCATCACGCCTGTGGGCCGCAGGATTGTCGCGGGAAGTGTGCCGAGTGCAGAGAAGGAGGTGAAGAGAACTGAAACCAGAAACGTGCCGTGTACTACGCTGCGCACGACACCCAGAGCGAAAGCGCTTGAGGGAACGATGCGATTTACAATTCCTTGCGCCACGATTCTATGAACTTGTCGTAATCAGCATAACGACCACTCTCCCAGCGATACATATCGAGTCGAATCGCCTTCAGGCGCTGTGGTGAGGAGTCTGGCTGTTGTTTGTTGTAGAGATTACCCCAAGCCTGGAGTAAGTCGGGCAAGCGCGCACCCGGCGGAAGATTATCAACGCCGCCGGCACGACGAATCAATTCTTCGTTTTGTGGATGAATCGAGTCGAGTTTGAAGCTGCGGTTGTCGATGGTGGCGTTGACCATGGTCCAGGTACGGCTGTAGAGCGCGTTGGTCAGGTTGATTGGCCTGATGTCGATGGTCTCGCCGGAGACGGTTTCACCGCGCAGGATGCAGTAACTGCGGCCACGCTCGAGATCGCCGCCGGCCATCATCACGTTCCAGGCGGCGAAGGGATAGAGGTTGCGCACAAACAGAAACGACCACAGGAGTGGCACGAAGATCGCCGCCGTGAGAATGGCGTATTTAGCGATCAGGTGTCGCTCGTCGCGCTTACGCTGCGCCCACCAGTTTGTAGCTTTGGAAATTATCGACAATTCTTTGCACGCTAACGGTGGCCTGGTCGGGCGCGACTTCGTAGCTGGAAGTGATATCGGCAACGATCTCATTCATCGTCTTGCCTTTTTCCAGGCCTTTCCAAACGACCATCGCCGTCTCGTTCAGTTGGTAATATCTCTTCGTGTTGAGATCGACGAGTACTCCTTCACCTCCATCAAAGTCTGTAACCACGACATGTTTCCCTGGCATTAGCTTAGTTGAACTCATTTGTTTCTAACCTCTTTTGCTCGAGTTGACGATAAGGTTCGACGGCCCATGCGGCTGCCGCTTCGCGCACGCGGTCAGAAGCGAGTTTCTGTTTCGCATCGGCGTCGGCAGCGAATGTGCGTATGCCGGAAACTTCTTTGGAGTATACGCTGGCGACGCGCGCGATCGAGTCCAGTTCTTCAGCCGCGGGCCTGACCTTGAAAAAGCTCAACACACTGGATATTACAGGTACTGACAGTTGGTTGTAATTAAGCAACATGCTGTTCTCGTTCGCAAGACTGTGCGCTTTCGAGTAAAGACTGCCGATTGTCCTGGCACACAGCTCTTCCAGGCCCATGTCGTTTGGTGAAGCGCCGGTGATCGAAGCGAGCACGCGACGATCGTTGTCTTTCAGCCACGGCGGCACCTCGGCGAGGTTGGAGACGATTGTTTCGATCGGATCTCGATAGAGAAAAACCCACGGCACGCGGGGCCAGATGCGGCTGATGCGTTCGATTTGAGCGAAACTGCAGCATGCGAACTTTACGAAGAGGTGTTGCTCGTTGCCGTTGCGACGTTGGGCCAATGCGCGAACTGTTGCCCGCAGGAAAACTGAGTAGAGCGACTCTTTGATGCCGTCACTGTCGGTGATGAATCGCGCGATTAGTTTGTCGATGGCGTTGGCTTCGGATAGAACGATCGAATTGGCGATTGCGCGGCAGGCGTTTGCCACGAGCGTTGAGCCGCAACGTGAGGAGTGAAAGATGAAGCCGGTGGGTTCGACGCTGTCGAGCGACTGCTCGAGTTGCAGCAGAGCGTCAAATTCTGTGAACACCTCACTTTTGCCATTCGCCTTCGCGCGCTCGACGGTTTGCTGAAAGAACGGCTCGCTCAGGCTCACACCCGACATCTCCATCCACAACAGCCCCGGCCGCTTCTCAACGACGACCGCATCCACCGGCAACCAGCCTTTGAGATCGGGGAGCATAATGATGATCACGAAGAATTAACCACAAAGGCACCAAGACACAAATAATTTTTGTGCCTTTGTGCCTTCGTGGTTAGGTTCTATTTAGAATGCCACGGAATCTTGCCGAAACTTTGCAAACAAAACATGCAGGGCGATCCGGTGTAGATGTCGGGCGTCAGCGATTGCGCGCGCAGTGCTGCGAGCGCGTCCTTTCTGCGCTGCAACTGCGCCGCGGCCAGGGCGGTGAACTTCTCGTAAGCCGAAGCAAACGATTCAACGTTCAAATCCGCTACCACGTCGCTCTCCTTAGCTCCTCCACGGAAACCGGATAGATTGCAGCACAGCGAGAGACGCCCGCGATAGTCGATATTCATGCTCGTGCCGGCGAGCGGTGCGCACGGCGGGCGCGTGTCGTTGACGTTGTAGTAACCGACGTCGATGCCGATGTTCATCTTGAAGATCCGCGCGAGAATCGCGATTTCCTGCTCAGCGACGCGCTGCTCTTCGAGAGTCAACGCGGAGTTGTCTGCGACGGCGCTGGAAGTTGGCATCACGTGTACGAAGTTTAGCGACGCGGCGCCCATTCGCGCCGCGAAGATGGCGATCTTTTCAAGCTGATCCACCAGGTCGCGACGAACCACGATCTTGATTCCAAAAGGCATCTGCGACATGTAGCAACGCGAGAACGCCCGCACGAGGCGATCGAAAGATCCGTGGCCACGCCAACGATCGTGATCTTCGCGCGTGACGCCGTCCAGGCTGAAAGCGACGTGCGAAACGGAAGTACGATTCTCCTGAAGCGCAGGCCACACGCGCTCGAAGTGCCAGCCGTTAGTAACGAAGCTTACCGTCAGGCCGGCGTCGCCGATCGTCTTTATTGTTTCCGCAAACTGCGGATGAAGAGTCGGCTCGCCGCCGGTGAAGTTGATCCTGGTGACGTTGGCGGCAGTGCGAGCTTCAGCAAGCACGCGACGCAGGAGCTCGATCGGAAAGAATTCGGCGTGTGAGCTGTAGAGGTTTTCGTCAGCGCGGAAACAGTAGCTGCAATGCAGATTGCAGATGTTGGCCAGTTCGACGCTCAAGCGCCGTGGTCCATAATCGCCGCCAAACGAAGTCTCGGTTTCCATTGGTTACGCTGGGGTGGCCACGGAGGGCCACCCCTACAATTGATTCTTCGCAATCGTGGTCGTCTTACGATTCGTTGTAGGGGTGGCCCTCCGTGGCCACCCCACGCAGCAACTCAGCAGCGCGTCCGCGTACGAGTAGATCGCGACCGGCGGAGAGATTGAAGCCGGTCGCCTGACGTGCCAGCGCGGAGAGCGCTTCCAGATTAGCACTGGCTATGGCCGTGTCGTAGGTGGCCCATGGACATGCCTTGATCAGCCGCATCATAGTTTCCGCTTGCGTGAGTTTACTAAGCCGCGTCTTCTCGTCACCGTTCAAACGAGT
>Ga0070689_100001846_pt1 | contig 13641 bp, 11 predicted proteins | sample KBSS23HmetaG_FD_64669 | JGI IMG/M metagenome (GOLD analysis project Ga0070689, IMG submission 64669) | Switchgrass rhizosphere microbial communities from Kellogg Biological Station, Michigan, USA - KBS S2-3H metaG | ecosystem: Host-associated > Plants > Roots > Rhizosphere ...
CCGAAGGCGTTCGCTAATTTCAGCCCAGGGTTCGAGCTTGCGAGAACCCTGGGATCATTACATCTAAGGCATTCTAACCCTGAAAGGGTTCGCCAACCGCCGAACCCTTTCAGGGTTTAAGAACAATTTTTTAATCGCTTCCCAGGGTTGTCGCTGCGCTCCAACCCCGGGCTGAAATTAGCGAACGCCTTCGGCGTAATTGCGGTCAAATTTCAAACTGAGGCACTACCATTGCTAGATAGGCTTGATCTTATGAGTAAAGGCATATATCACCAGCTCGAGCCTGTCTGACACACCCAGCTTTGAATAGATCGAACTAAGATGGTGAGTAACAGTCGTCTCACTGATGAACAATCGCTCTCCGATTTGCCGGTTCTTGAGTCCCTCAGCAATGAGCGCAACGACTTCTCGTTCACGTTGCGTCAGAGATTCGATCTTGGTCAGCTCGGGATCGATCTCTTTTTCGTCCCTGCCCGACATTTCCCGGAGCATGCGGCCCATCGTCGGACGGTCAAGCCAAATTTCTCCAGCATGGACTTTTTCAATCGCTTTAATCAGCACATCCGGCGCGTGCTCTTTCAGCACCACGCCCATGGCGCCGAGTTGGACCGCCTGGCGATGTGCATCGGTATCGCGTAGGCCCGTCAAGACCAGGATCTGAGCGTTGGGTGTTGTCTCACGTAATTGGGTCAGAAAAGTAAGTGCGCTTTCTCCTCGCAGATCCAGATCCAGAAGAATCAGATTAGGTGAATCTTTGGCGGCCAGCTCCATCGCTTCCGTGCGATTGGATGCCATAGCCACCACCGTCATGCCCGGATGATTTTCGATGAGCATGTGCAGTCCGGCGCGCACGACGAGGTGGTCGTCCACTATCAGGATTCGGATTGGGGCGGAGGATTTATCCGTCTCTGACATTTATGTTTCTCATTCACACCGGCTTCAGCCCGGTGGCAAGCGTACGAACATTGTTGGGAAACCGTTTAAACGGTTTCCTGCTGGTGCTCAAGTGTAACACCGGGCTTTAGCCCGGTGTGAGTGAAACGACTCACAGCGGAATTCGGATACTTACAACTGTTTGATTCTGGTCGTCTGTATAGACCTCGAGCTGGCCTCCGAGTGCAGCGGCGCGCTCGGCTAGCGAGCGGGGATGAAAAACGGCCCGGTTGCTGTGCTCGTTTGTATTCTTGATATTCAGAACAAAGAAATCCTTACCGTAGTCCAGTTCGGCTTCGGCTCGAGGTGAATGCGTGTGTCTACGAATATTGCTGAAGCCTTCGGTAATCATTTGAAAGATTTCAGCCGCCAGACGATCTTTAATACCAATCTCTTTTGTGGCCTTCACGTCCACTGTAATTCCCGTCGCCGCTGAAAATTTTGCGGCGAAGCGGCGAACTGCCGGCACCAGCATCGTGTCGTACCGCTCGCTCGTTTTGAGACCGTGAATGTAACGACGCAGCTCCTCAATTTCAGTCACCGTCATCGCGCTAAGCTCTCTAACGTCGTGGCCGACGTCGTTATTTCCGAGTTCAATCTTTTGACGTATGGCTGCGAGGCCCAACTGAAGTCCGATATACGGTTGAATCACGCCGTCGTGAATGTCTCGCGCGATCCTCTGGCGCTCGTACTCTGCTGCCTCCGACGCCAGCCGATCAACGAGACGAATGTTTTCCAGCACCGGAGTAACATGCTCGATCATTTGAAGCACAAAGCTTATGTCTGAGTCGTTCATCGTCTGCGGCGAGCCGACCACGTAGAAGCGTCCGGCCGGATGGCCCTGGTAGTAGATCGGCACTGACATGAATTGCTGTGCTTCCAAAGTATTTCCAATGGCGGCGAAAGTGGAGGGAACCTCGCGCGAAGAAAGCGATGTTTTGATGTCGTAGATTAGCCGTTTTGATTTTCGTTTATGAAAGACGAGTGCTGCCGGGGGTGATGGTGACAGCAGTAGAGTGGCCATTTGATTCGGTATCGTTTTAACGACCCAGGCACTCGGCGTGGGCCCGCTCACTTTGCGCAACTGGAAGCTTCCTCCGGGAATCTGGACCACCGCGAGACACGAATCGGCCTTATAGAAATAACGCAGGCGATCCATCATGCGGTTCACTGTCTGGTCCAGCCCAAAGCGCGGGTCGGAGAAATCTGAAATATCTTTCAAAAGCCCGAGGCGACTCTTTAGCTTTACTTCGTGACCTCCCCAGTGGGCGATCATGTAGCCCAACGCGAGAAGGGAAGTTGGGCGAAGAAGAAACTTACCCAACTCGAGTGCATTCTCCGGATGGAACCACACTCCCACAATCGTGAAGAGCGCGGCAGCGGCGAGAGTCATCCGGAGGCCTTCGATAAAACCCCAGCCAAAAGAAGCTACGAGGATAGAAAAGAACAGAAAGAAAAAGAACATGCTATTGCTGCCGCCAGTGAGAACAATCAAAGGTATGTACCAGACGAGATCAAGCCAGTGCAGAATCCTTTGCGGCAGCAGCACACTGCGTCTTATCGACAGGACATAGATCACAAAGCTGTAAACCGTATAGAGAACGAGAGCGACGTAAGTAGCCCTTGGCCCAGGAGGATCGAGCATGCTGATGAATAACGCCGACGAGGCGAGCACGAGCCGCATCGTCGAAATCATCCTGAGGTCGATCCACCGGTCAGATGAAACATCTTTGGAGGAAAGTATGTTGTTTGTCGAACTGTGGTCCAAGGAAAGGCTCCAAACGGCTTTAGAAGTCAATGCTGCGGCTTCGCCGCCGGATGTGAGATATCGTCTTGAAAATCAAGCGTCGGTTCTGAAACTTGACTCATCCACTCCGGCTTCACCGCGGGATGTAAGATACCGTCTTGAAAATCAAGCGTCGGCCCTGAAATTTGACTCATCCACACCGGCTTCGCCGCCGGATGTGAGATATCGTCTTGAAAATCAAGCGTCGGTTCTGAAACTTGACTCATCCACACCGGCTTCGCCGCCGGATGTGAGGCGGGGCTTTGCCCCGCCGTATTCTTGGATTTTAAGATGGGGCTATGCCCCTGGTTCGGGCTCAGCCCTCGCGTTTATGGGCATAGCCCGTACCAGGGGCGTAGCCCGATCAAATTAAATTAAGCTTGCGGCGAGGCAAAGCCTCGCCTCACATCAGGCGGCGAAGCCGCAACGGTTCAACTGGGAAGTGCCTTCGCGTGCGAAGCCGCAACGGTTCAACTGGGAAGTCCCTTCTCGTGCGAAGCCGCAACGGTTCAACTGGGAAGTGCCTTCGCGTGCGAAGCCGCAACGGTTCAACTTGGAAGTGCCTTCTCGCGCGAAGCCGCAACGGCTCGGAACAGGCTTAACGCGCCGGTGCAAAATATCCAATGCGGGTATGAGCTTTGTAGGACGGATTTGTGATCTCTACGCGCACTCGCCGAAAACCACCATCGCGGCTCTTATTCAAAGGAGGATAGTAAAGACCATACTGGTGTCTCAGCTCATCGGCAACCTCGGCATAGGTCGCATCGAGAGCTTGAAACGAGCGCGGCCGGTACAGGCGGCCGCCAGTCGCAGCCGTCAATTCCTCGAGCCGTTTTTCGCTCAGGTCCAACACTCGCAGCCCTTGTTTCAGATCTTCTATTTTTAACTGATTGAATCTTACCGAACTGTCTGGGCCAGCCAGCAGGTTATCCAGCTCGGAGCGTTTGGCAGCGCGTGAGATTTCAGTATTGCTGACAACGTAGGTCGTCACCTGGGCTCGAAGCAGAGCCTCCAGAGCACTTTCAAGGTCGGTGGTTCCGCGGCCACTGTCGATACCATCCGTCAGTACAATTACGGCGCGGCGCGATTTTGTCTCGCCAAACTGATCGCGAGCAGCCAGCAACAACGCATCGTTAAATCGAGTGAACATTCCGGGCTCGATTCGAGCCAGCGCGCGTCGCAATTGAAAGCGACTGCGAGTCCAGTCCTGCAGCAGCTCCACACGATCGTCAAACTTGATCAGGCTGATGCGATCTTCCTGACTCAATCTTGCCGCAAAGCCTTCGGCTGCACGGCGAAAGTCTTCGAGGTTGGTCGCGACTGAAGAAGAAGCATCAACCATGAGCACGGCGTCGACGGGCACTTCTCTCAACGTGAGGTCGTTAACAGGCTGCTCGCGATTGTCTTCAAAGACTCGAAACTCGTTGCGGGTAAGATCCTTTACTAACGCGCCGTTCGAGTCGCGCACCGTAACGGGCAGCAGCACTTCGGTAGTCATTACCGAGATCACGTCGCCGGGATTGACTTCCGGTTCTGGTTGCTTTTTCAGCGTAGGGACGGGAGGCGGAGCACCGAGTGCGTCGTATTCTGAAGGCGCCGGCGTGGGTTTCGGTTTTGCGGAGGTTTTCGGGTTTCGTTGGGGTTGTTTCCGTTGGGCACTGGAAACGAGACCGGTCTGGTCCGGACAAAGCGACAGCAAAAGAAGTGCTGCCACACTAAACAGCAGCATGACTGTGATCGAACGAGGTCTTTTTTTTCCTGCCGGTACCATTAGGTAATGCGCCCCAGAATATGAAAAACTTCGAAAAACCCCTTATTTCCAGAAAAGGAAACGCCGAAGGCCACTTTTAGAAGCAGAAACGCCAAAGACCAATTCAGCCCGGAAAGAAACAGAAACGCCGAAGGCGTTCGCTAATTTCAGCCCAGGGTTGGAGCGCAGCGACAACCCTGGGAGTCAATGGTTAAAAAGCACAGAAACCCTGAAAGGGTTTTTCCGCGTTCAATTCTCGTCGAGGTTTTAACCCTTACAGGGTTGGATCGCTATTTGGATTGATACCCAGGGTTGTCGCTGGCGCTCCAACCCCGGGCTGAAATTAGCGAACGCCTTCGGCGTTATTTCAAGTTATGTTAGTCGGCTGAATTAGCGAACGCCTTCGGCGTTATTTCAAGTTATGTTAATCGGCTGAAATTAGCGAACGCCTTCGGCGTTATTTCAAGTTATGTTAGTCGGCTGAAATTAGCGAACGCCTCGGCGTTATTTCAAGTTATGTTAATCGGCTGAAATTAGCGAACGCCTTCGGCGTTATTTCAAGTTATGTTAATCGGCTGAATTAGCGAACGCCTTCGGCGTTATTTCAAGTTATGTTAATCGGCTGAAATTAGCGAACGCCTTCGGCGTTTTTCAAGTTATGTTAATCGGCTGAAATTAGCGAACGCCTTCGGCGTTATTTCAAATAGTCCTGGGGCTCTTGCGCCCCAGGCTTTATTCTCAACGCCTGCTTCGCAGGCTAAAACCCTCTACTTGATTGGCTCGTCGCCCATCGCGACCTTCATGGCCGCGAGGATCTTTTCGCTGACGCGCTGCTTCCGCAGTTCTTCCAACTTCGCCGCCGCCAGATCGAACTCCACCGGCGACTGCTCGATTCTGCGAATGATCGTGCCCTCGGAAAAACCGGCTTCCACGAGCTCGACAATCGAATCGTTTGTGAGCGTCTTCGCCTTTTCCAACTTGGTTGTTCCAGCGCCGCCGGCTTCAGTGGGTGGTTTCAAGATGCGCACGGTGGCGCTGCCGGTCGTCACCGTCTCTCCGGAAGCAGATCCATTTCCACTGCGGCTCCGAGTTTCGCCTCTTGCTCCTCCGCTCGAGCCAAAGATGTTAGTGCCGGGGTCAGAAGATCCGTTACCTGAGTTGGACCCCTTCGGCAGCTCCATGCTGCCCAGCGACATATCGTCGGCCCATGACTCATCGTCAAGAGGATCCATTCCTTCCTGACGCGCGAGCATCGCCACGATAATCTTTTCACTGACGCCACTGCGCTTCAGCTCGATCATCCGGTCTGGCGACAGATCGAACGCGGGTACACGCGCTGAGATAATCGAGATAATAGTTTTCTCTTTGAAGCCGGCCCGCACGAGTTTGACTACGGCTGTATTTGTGAGTGTCGTCGTTTCGTTCTGGCGTTGTTGGGCCAGAAGAGTCGTCGACAGGATCAATACCAGGGAGACGATAAGGATGCTGCGTCCAAAAAATGATTTCATGCTTGTCACCCCTCTACTTGCGCGGAGCCGGCACGTCGTTATCCTCTTGCGGTTGGCGGCCGGACAATCCATAGCGCTTGCCGATCTTCTTTACATATTCACGAGTCTCTCGATACGGGGGAACATTGCGGCCATACTTCAAAACGGCCCCTTCGCCGGCATTATAACTCGCGAGTACTAGATTCACCTGTCCACCAAACATATCCATCAGCTCTCGGAGGTATTTAGTGCCGCCGCGAATATTGTCGGCCGCATCAAAGGGCCGCCTAACTCCGAGCCTGCGCGCCGTGCCTGGCATAAGCTGCATCAGGCCCTGGGCTCCCTTCGGACTTATTGCACGAACTCGGAAGTGTGATTCGTGTTCGATCACGAGAAAGACCAGGTAAGGATCGAGTTGCATCCGGTCAGCATTGGTTTTGATTAGCTGGTCTATAGAAGAGTTTCCGGAGGTCCAATCTCTTCCTCTCGACGCGGCGGGTGACCCCGGCTCTTCGCGTTCGATTCGAGCGATTCGTTCGCGATCCACGAAGACAGAAACTGTACCGCGGTGATACCAGGCACCCGCGGGAGTTTCATTCACGTCGTCGACCTTGAAGCGCGCGCCGCCAACGAGATAGATCCACAACGATTTTTCAGGAGCTGGTTTAGCCGGAGTGGGTTGGTTAACGGCAGTGGTCTCCGGTTTTTTTCGCGCGGCGTAGACGGGATCGATTTTCGTAACTTCACTTGTGAGACTCTGAGTTACGCCGCCCAGCGTGTACCACACCTCAGTACCCTGTCTCCAGGCTTCGTTCACGACCAGGGTCCTGCCGTCAGCGAACGTAATTCGTTTGCCTACAACTTCGCCATGGTTTTCTTCATTCGAAGCAGCGGGTTCGGAATCTGTTTTAGCAGCGTTCTTCTTCGCATCGTGGCGCGTCCGTGTTTGCGCAAAGACGCCGCCAGCGCAAACTAACAACGCGACTATCAGCGTTAAAGACTGGACTGCGGTTCTTCCCATAACTCAGCTAATACGCATTTCCCTTGGGTTTTTGTAGGGGCGGCCCTCCGTGGTCGCCCCAGTTCACGCCGATTCTGCGCTGGGGTGACCACGGAGGGCCACCCCTACAATTATTTTTTCTAAGTAACGACCAACGGTTCCGGCGTGGTTTGTGCCGGCGCCGCTCCAGCAGCCTTACGTGACAATTGTCCACTTCCAAAGTAATTGTTCCACGCGAGATCGATCAGTTCAGAAGTCAGATGCAGCGCCAGACCTCTAAACTGACAAATGTCCTTCACTCGATTCAACAAGTCTCGCGGTTCACACGATTTTGGCGCACGGCCTTCCTCCGTGTATTTCGCCAGCAGGTGCGACAGGGTCGACTGGTCAAACGCTATCTTATGTTTTGCAGCCGCGCGTTTAAATATCTCGACGTAGTCGACCGTTGAAGGCGGGTCAATGCGTGCGCGATAACCCAGGCGGCGCAGGAAGGCTTCATCAACCATCCTGTCTTCGTCGAGATTGGTCGAGAACACTACCAGTTGTTCAAACGGTAGCTCTATCTTCTTTCCGTTGCGTAGGGCAAGGTAATCTACTCGTCGTTCAAGTGGAAGAATCCAGCGATTGAGAAGCTCCTGCGCGGGTATACGCTGGCGTCCGAAGTCGTCGATCACGAGCGTGCCGCCATTGGCCTTGATCTGAACAGGAGCTTCGTAGAATCTTCCCGATTCAGACCACGACAGCGCAGTGTTCTCAAGTGTCAACTCACCACCGACCATGATCATCGGTCGCTCGATTTCCACCCAGCGCGAATCGCGTTCGGCGGGTTTTTCCGAAACTCGCCGGTGATAATGCGGATCGTAAATGCGGATGATCTCGCCTTCACTCTCTATCGCATAGGGAATCCAAATCGAGCCGGCGAGAGCCGCGTTGATACGCTCAGCAACGGCGGTCTTGCCAGTTCCCGGTGGTCCACTTAGAAACAACGATGAACGTGAATTGATAACGCATCCCAGTGTTTGAAGCAAAGCTTCGGGCAACACGAGATCGCGGAATGCGTGTCGCACGGTTTCAATCGAAGCAGGACGCGAAGGCACTGCCTGAAGTCGCGTCATGTAGAGATAGTCAGCGACTGAAACCGGCGCCGGGCCGAGATACCGGCAGTGTGCTTCGATTTGTGCGAGACGTTCCCAACCGTAGTCCAGCATCGCGTAGTGCGCGCTGTCGCCGGCGCTTTGCAGCCGCATCTCGATCAGCTTTTCTCTATAAAGCTGGTAGAGAATTTCTTCCATCAACGCCGAGGGCAGATGAAGCTTTGCGGCGATGGAATCCGCGGTCGGATGTGGGATGAGAGAAAGATGTTTGAGGGCGAGGTCGCAAAGAAGCGTCTGCGATACGCCGATTTCGTTGAACTCTTCAGGTGTCGGTGGGCCGAACCTCTCGAGTTCCGCTCGTGTCAAAAAGTTCAATAGGCCCATCGCGGATATCCTGTTTACGAGTTTGTCTTAACTCTTAGCCTGCGAAGCAGGCGTAAGCATAAAGCCTGGGGCTCAAGCCCCAGGAAGAAAAAACGAACAAATTCGGAGCCCGTGAAACGGGCGATTGCGCGTCCAATTCATATTTCAATAAGCCGTGGGCTGTCGCCCGCCTTCGCGGGCTCGTCGCCCGAAATTAAACGACGATCCTGGGGCTTGCGCCCCAGGCTTTATGCTTACGCCTGCTTCGCAGGCTAAGAGGATGAATTACTTCTGCGCCGCCGCTGATGTTTGCAGCGCCAGCAGGTTCCTGCGAGCGTTTTCCGCATCAGTGATGCGGCCGGTCATTCTGTAAAGCCCTGTAAGCCGGGCCAAAACTTCAACCGACTCCGGGCGTAACGAGTTAGCAATCTCCAAATGCTTGATCGCTTCCTGGCCAAGACCCTGGGCCAGCAGTTGGGCCGCCATGTTCACATGTGCATCATATGCGCCGACGGCGCGAACAAAACTCTGGTAAGCCTCGTCAAACTTTGCCCGCTGGCATTGGGCAATCGCGAGGTTATTCCAGATGCGCGCATCATTTGGGGAGAGTTTCGCAGCCCGCTTCAACTGTTTGAGGGCTGCTTCGAAATTGCTGGTCTGAAGCAGAAGATATCCGTAGTTGTTCAGATACTGCGCATTGTCTTTGTCAGCACGCACCGCAGCCTCAAACGCCTTCAGCGCACTATCGTTCATGCCCTTGCTGCCGTAGGCGATACCCAGAAGGTTCTGGATCTCCGCCGATTTAGGATCGACTGACTGGGCCGCGCTCAACTCCCCAATAGCTTCGTTCACTTTACCGGCGTTCAATAGAGCGCGAGCGTTTTGCAGATGAACGTTTACTGGTGCCTTTACGACCGCGGTAGCCGGGTCAGCTTCCGGAGTTTCTACTCGTGCGTCTCTTACACGAGTTATCTTTGCACTCTCAAACGTCGCTGCATCTTTGTCGCTAATCTTTCGCGCGGATGATGGCTCAGTCTTCTTTTTATCACCACCGCCGCCGAAGAGGCGGCCGAGCGCGCGGAACGGAGCTCCCAGGGCACGTGCGAAACTATTACCTTTCTTCTTCTGCGTTGCTTCAGAAGCCTCCTGATCGACGTCAGTATCCACTGACGCAGCCGCTGCCTCCGCGGCGGTGAGCGCGGTCCAATCGAACCCTTCCGCAGTGACAACACCTTGATGCGGCACCAAAACGAGTGCGAGAACGACGGCGATTAAAGAAGAAGCATAAGTTCTGTTTGCCATGGGGTTCCTCCGGTTTTTATAGACCGCCAAAGATATCGATGAGATTCAGAGCCGCGGGTGCGAGAATTATCAGAATTATCACGGGAAACAAAAAACCGGTCAGCGGAATCAGCAGCTTAAGCGCGGCCTTTTGCGAGGCTTGTTCGGCGCGCTGGCGCCGTTGCGTTCGCAGCGAGTCAGCAAATACCCGCACTGCTTTTGCTATTGACGAACCGTAGCGATCAGCCTGGATCAGCAAAGCCACAAAGCTGCGAACGTCGTCAACTCCGGTTCTTTCAGCAAGGTTGCGTAAAGCTTCTTCGCGGCCACGGCCAACGCGGATTTCGAGATTCACTAACTCGAGTTCGCGGTGTAGGTCGGCATGCGTAGTCCCCAGTTCTTCGCCGACTCGATTCAATGCGGCGTTTAGTCCGAGCCCGGCCTCAACGGCGATTACCATCAAATCCATCGCATCAGCGAGGGCCCATCTGATTCGCTGTTGCCGGCCCGCGATCTTCTTGCGCAGAACGTAACGCGGCAGATAGAAACCGAGTGCTGCGCCAATGCAGCCCCATATAACGTATGTGCTTGCCGCACGGTCAAAAAGTAAACAGCCGGTGGTTGTCAGGACCGGGAAGGCCACCATCAAAGTCACCTGGATCGCGCGAAATGCCATTGCTGCATCATGCGAGGCAAAGCCTGCCTGAAGCAGCATTTTTTGCAGTTTCGCAGCTTCGGCCGCGGAGAGCGGCACCATCCGGTTGAGTGGCTCGGCAACCCGCTCCGCCATCGTGGTCACCGGATTATTCTCGATTAAGGTCAACGACGGATCCATGCTCTCGAGGCGCGCTGTAACCACGTTCGCGGGACGAGCAAGTAACCAGTAAAGGCTCATGACCCCCAGGGCGATGCATGTAAAAGTTAAAGCGACGATTAAAATCAACATGACTGTTGTTCCTTCATGTAGGTGGACCAGGCCGTCCAATCCTTAGACCTTGATGGCCAGAATCTTTCGAATCAGAAACATACCGATCAACTGCAACACAATCGCCACGGCAATCACGATATGACCTCGCGGATCCCAAAGCAGCTTGCTCATGTAATCCGGGTTAAGGACCGAAAGCAGAAACACCAACGCGAACGGCAAACCACAAAGGATCCATGCGGAAGCGCGTGAGCTCGTGGTCATGGTGCGGAAGTCTTCCATCAACTTGAATCGATCGCGGATCGTATTGGCCACACGCTCGAGAATTTCGGCAAGGTTGCCACCGGTCTCCCGTTGGATATGGATGGCCACGACGCATAACTTGAGGTCCGGAAGCGGCACGCGATCGACCAGGCGATCCAGAGCAAGCTTGGTAGAAAGTCCGAGCTTCTGCTCTTCAAAAGTGACGCGAAACTCGGAAGCGATCGGATCAGGCATCTCGCTCGCTACCTGGTGCAGTGCCTCTGTGAATGCGTGGCCGACGGCGAGTGAGCGACTCAGCAGATCCAGCGTGTCAGGCAATTGTGAATTGAACTTCAGCAGCCGCTTGCGGCGTTTATACGACACGTGAAGAAGCGGCATTGCTGCCGCGATGAAGAAAATTCCAAATGCCAATATGCCATTTACAACAGTGTACGCGGCCAGCCCAGCCAATACACCGGCTACAAAGCAAAACGCGAGCAGACGGCTAACCGTAATCTGGGAATCCGCCTGCGTGATCATCCTTTCCAGCTTCTTCGCCAAATTAAGCGTATTGAGGACTCGATTGAGGGTCTCGTTGCTCCCCATCAGACCATCACGCGAGATCTTTATGGCCTCCTCAGTGGGCCGAGATGTATCGCGTAACGCTTCAGCAATACGTCGGTCGATGCGAGCCTGACGTGCGTCGGATTTGCGCGACGCAAGCAGAAAGAGCGCGTACGTGGCGAACAAAAAGAAGAGCAGTATCAACGTTTGAATTAACATCTTGCTCGAATCTCCTAAAAGAACGCAGGCAAGTTCATGCCGTACTGTTTGAGTCGTTCCGCGAAACGAGGCCTGATGCCGGTCGTACGGAACCGTCCCAGGACTTTGCCGGCGGCATCAATTCCCGTTCGCTCAAACTGGAAGATCTCCTGCATGGTGATCATTTCACCTTCCATGCCAGTGACCTCCGAGATCGAAACTATGCGGCGGGTGCCGTCGGTGAGACGCGCCACTTGAATCACCAGGTTTACAGCCGAGGCAATCTGTTGGCGCATGGCCCGATCCGAAAGTCTCATGCCGGTCATTTGAATCATTGTTTCGAGGCGGCTCAACGAATCGCGCGGGGTGTTGGCGTGAATAGTTGTCAGCGAACCATCGTGACCGGTATTCATTGCCTGAAGCATGTCGATGGCCTCGGCGCCACGAACCTCGCCAACCACAATGCGGTCGGGTCGCATACGAAGGGAATTGCGAACCAGGTCTCGCTGCGTGATTTCACCTTTACCTTCGATATTCATGGGCCTCGTTTCGAGCCGCACGACATGAGGTTGCTGGAGTTGTAATTCGGCAGAGTCTTCGATCGTCACAATGCGTTCATCGGCAGGAATGTAGGCCGACATGGCATTGAGTAGCGTGGTCTTACCGGCGCCGGTGCCTCCTGAGATGATGATGTTGAGACGTGCACGAACGCACATTTCAAAAAGGATGGCGATTTCCTTAGTGAGGGCGCCATTCTCAATCAAGGCCGGCATCTTCAAAGGATCGGTACCGAACCGTCGAATTGAGAGTGTTGGACCATCGATGGCAAGCGGCGGAATGATCGCGTTAACGCGTGATCCATCCGGAAGGCGGGCATCCACCATTGGTTGCGCTTCGTCGATACGGCGTCCGACGGTCGAAACAATACGTTCAATAACGCGCATCAGATGCTCGTCGTCTTTAAAACTGATAGGCGTCCTTTCCAACCTTCCGCGTCGTTCAATGTAAACGTTGGAATAGGAGTTAACGAGAATGTCGGAGATCGTGGGATCGGCGAGTAATGGCTCGAGCGGACCGAGGCCAAACAACTCGTGATGTACCTCGCTTACCAGGCGATCGCGCTCAATGGTTGAAAGCGGTACTTCCTCGGCTAATAGCAAGTTCTCAGCCATGCGCGAAACTTCGGCATGAACTCGATCGGGAGGGAGGGTATTCAGCTTGGTCAAATCCAGACGGGTAACGATTGCGCTATGGAGACGCGCCTTCATCTCCTGAAAGGCTTTGTTTCCGTAGATCGACTCATCGAGGGCAGCGGCAGTGCCATCGGCGTTCGACTCTTGAATGTATCTTTCGCGTAGTGCCATAAGAATCTTCCTGTACTGACCTCAGTCTATGAATCCAGGTTTCGTATCGCTCTCAAATCAAGCCTTATCCATCATTGGTGAGAGGTGCAAAGCCCCGGTCCCGGTCTGACTCTGGCGTCCAAACATTCCCAGCAGTCCTTTGCGTCGCTGAGTGGAAGTCGGATCAACACCGTCGAAAACGAGCGATGCAATTCGTTTCAGCTCGAGCGTAATTTTCGAGGCCGGTTCGCTTTCCACCAGCGGTTGGCCCAGATTGATGGAATCAATGACCTTTCGATAATCATTCGGAATCAGGCCGAGTATTTTCTCGTCAAGGTGCGCTTCGACTTTTTGCAATTGCACGTCGATGTTCTTACCCCAGCGGTTCACTATGACGTGAACTTTTGTTTTGGGATACTTCAATCGATTGAACACCTTCATCGCGCGGTTTGCGCTTCGGATACCGGGAATATCCAGGGTCAGCACGATCAGAATGTCGTCGGCAAGATCCAGGGCCGCGACTGTTGAGGAATCAAACGTGTGTGGCAAATCGAGGATTATGCATTCGAATTTCTGGCGCAGAAGATGAAGTATCTCGGTGACGTCCTGTGGTTTGACGTCTTCGGCTTCGTGAGCTTCAGGTGGGGCCGCCAGGAGCGACAGTTGCGATGAGT
>Ga0070689_100001849_pt1 | contig 13631 bp, 10 predicted proteins | sample KBSS23HmetaG_FD_64669 | JGI IMG/M metagenome (GOLD analysis project Ga0070689, IMG submission 64669) | Switchgrass rhizosphere microbial communities from Kellogg Biological Station, Michigan, USA - KBS S2-3H metaG | ecosystem: Host-associated > Plants > Roots > Rhizosphere ...
GCCATCGGGTCGGCGCGGTCGCTCACCGATCCGTCGGCGCCGTGCACCCGGAACTTGTACAGCCCGCCCATCGGAAAATCCGGCCAGAACAATTCCCACACACCCGTCGACCCCAGCACACGCAACTGGGCCTCGTTGCCGTCCCAGTGGTTGAACTCTCCGATCAGGCTGACGCCCTTGGCATTCGGCGCCCACACCGCGAACGACACCCCGTTCACCACGCCGTCAGGCGTGGTGAAGCTGCGCGGGTGAGCGCCGAGGATCTCCCACAGTCGTTCGTGACGACCCTCGGCGAACAGATGCAGATCGACCTCGCCGAGCGTGGGCAGGAACCGGTACGCATCGGCCACCGCGTGCACGTCCGGCGAATCGCCGCCGCCCTCGTAGCTGATCTCCAGCCGGTAGTCAGCCAGGTTCGTGAACGGCAGCGCCACCGCGAACAGCCCGGACTCGATGTGGCTGAACACATAGGGCTCACCGCCGACCAGGGCCACCACCTGGACAGCATGGGGCCGGTAGGCCCGCACCACCGTGTGGTCGCCGTATTCGTGGGCGCCCAGGATCGAATGCGGGTCATGGTGCTCGCCGGCCAGCAAGCGGTTCAGATCGGCCGTCGGCGGCCGCAGGTGCGGGCTGGTGAGTTGGTTGGTCCGCGTCATTTCCGTTACTCCCTACGCAGTAGCTTCAGTCGTTGGTCGGCCGGTATCTGAGGCATGTTCAGCACATGAGCCACCGCCTTGGCGGGTTCGATGCGCACGAAATTCGATTGCCCCCATTGGTATTCCTCTCCGGTGATCTCGTCGCGCACCCAGAACCGGTCGTAGGGCTCCATGCCCAGCGCGGCCATGTCCAGCCAGAGCGTGGTCTCTTCGGGACCGAAGGCGTTGAGCGTGACCACCATCAGCACCTGATCACCGGTGACCGGGTCGAACTTGCTGTAGGCGATGATCGCCTCGTTGTCGGGGTAGTGGAACGTGATGGTGCGCAGTTGTTGCAGCGCGGGATGCACCCGGCGAATCTCGTTGAGCCGGGTCAGGAATGGCTCCAGCGATTCGCCATCGGCCAGCGCCGCCTCGAAATCTCGGGGGCGCAGCTCGTACTTCTCCGAGTCCAGGTACTCCTCGCTGCCTTCGCGCACCGGCCGGTGCTCGAACAGCTCGTAACCCGAGTACACGCCCCACGTCGAGCTCATCGTCGACGCCAGCACCGCCCGGATCGCGAACATTCCGGGGCCGCCGTGCTGCAGGCTCGCATGCAGGATGTCGGGAGTATTGACGAACAGATTCGGCCGGGCGTAGTCGGCGTGCTCGGCGATCTGCCCGCCGAACTCGGTGAGTTCCGATCTCGACGTGCGCCAGGTGAAGTACGTGTAGGACTGTGTGAAGCCGAGTTTGGCCAGTCCGTACAGGCGGGCCGGCCGGGTGAACGCCTCCGCCAGGAACAACACGTCGGGATCCTCGTTCTTGACCTCGCCGATCAGCCACGCCCAGAAGTTCGGCGGCTTGGTGTGTGGGTTGTCGACCCGAAACACCTTGATTCCGTGCGATATCCAGTACCGCACCACCCGCAGAACTTCCTCGTAGAGCCCGGCCGGTTCGTTGTCGAAGTTGATCGGATAGATGTCCTGGTACTTCTTGGGTGGATTCTCCGCGTACGCGATCGTCCCGTCGGGCAGCACGGTGAACCACTCCGGATGCTCGTTGGCCCACGGGTGGTCGGGCGCGCACTGCAGCGCGAGATCGAGCGCGATCTCCATACCCTGGTCGCGTGCGGCGGCGACGAAGTCGTCGAAGTCCTCGATCGTGCCCAGGCCCGGGTGGATGGCGTCGTGGCCGCCCTCGTCGCTGCCGATCGCCCACGGTGAGCCCACGTCGTCGGGGGCGGCGGTCACGCTGTTGTTGCGGCCCTTGCGATGCACCTTGCCGACCGGGTGGATCGGCGGCAGATACACCACGTCGAAACCCATCCGGGCCACCCGCGGCAGCGCCTTGGTCGCGGTCGCGAACGTCCCGTGAACCGGGTTGCCGTTGTTGTCCCAGCCACCGGTGGACCGGGGGAAGAACTCATACCACGAACCGAACCGGGCCAGCGGCCGGTCCACCCACACGCGGTATTGCTCACCGCGCGTGAGCACTTCGCGCAGGGGGTACTGGTCGAGCAGTTCGACGACCTCGCGTGCCAGCGCCGCGCCGGCACGGGTGAACGGGTCTCCCGGCTCGCGCAGCCGGGCCGCCGCCTCCAAAAGCGGATCGCACAGTTTTCGGGGCGTGCCGGCGGCGGCGCGTTCCAGCAGCCGCGCACCGACCAGCAGATCGTTGGACAGTTCCGTCTCGCCCTGCCCGACGTTGAGCTTGGCGGTGACCCCGCGCCGCCAAGTGGCGATCGGATCGCCCCAGCCGTCCACCCGGAACGTCCATAGACCGACGCTGTCGGGAACGAACTGTCCGTGGAACACGTCCGGCATGCGGCCCGGGGACATCGTTATGAGCTGCGGCTTCACCCGTGCCGCTGGGCTGACCACATCCTCGATCGGCACCGGTTCGGGCGCCGCCGGCCGGGCCGAGTCGTCCACGAGCTGCGGATTCGCGGTGCCGTGGTAGCGCACCACCACGGTGGCTGCCACAGCGTCGTGGCCCTCCCGCCACACCGTGGCCCGAACCGGCACCACCTCGCCCACGACGGCCTTGGCCGGATACCTTCCGCCCGAGACGACGGGCTGGACGTCATCAATTCCGATACGACCAACCACAACCCACCCCGTTCGCTTGGCGCGGCGCGGAGCCGCGTGGTGTTGTACGGCGGACCGCTCGGGCCGCGCCCTATTGTCCGGTCTCGTTTACAGCCTCATCGCGCCCCATACCCACCGTAGTGTCCACGCCAATCCCACGGGCTCGAAGACGTTATTGCGGCGATCGCGCCGGCGTGGCCAGGCGACAGGGCAGTGGCCAGCCGTCTCGGCACCTTCGGTGGGCCAGTCTCTCGGATCGGCGGGTCGCGGTGCTCGACGGCGAAGCCTCGGCGCTGGTCGTGCTGGGTCCGGTGGGGCTGCGACGCAATCGGGCCGTGCGCACGTGGTTGCAGGGAGTGTGGTCAACGCGCCGTTGAGGCGGTACTTGTCGGCGCCAACGAGGTGAGGTGCCACACAGTTTCGGGGTGCCAGGTAGTGAGTCCAGCCCCTGCTTGCACCGATAACACCTGCCCACGAGCGACAGTCCTGCGGCTTCGGGCCAGGCACGACGTAACTCAGATTCCGCGCACACTCCGCCGTGTGCCCCGTCGGGTCGCGTTCGAGACGATCAGCACCGAGACTTCGCCCGGGACCTTCGGTTTCGTCGGCGCCGAACAGTCGCCCTCCGCGAGAGAACTCACGCTATGACTTTATTGACCACTTCTTTCGCAGCTTCCTGCACCTCGGCGAGATGCTCGGGGCCCTTGAACGACTCCGCGTAGATCTTGTAGACGTCCTCGGTGCCCGAGGGCCGGGCGGCAAACCACGCGTTCTCGGTGGTGACCTTCAACCCGCCCAGCGGTGCGCCGTTGCCCGGCGCCGTCGTCAGCTTGGCGGTGATCGGCTCGCCCGCCAGCTCGGTGGCGGTGACCTGCTCGGGCGACAGCTTGGCCAGCCGGGCCTTCTGCTCCCGGTCGGCGGGCGCGTCGATGCGGGCATAGGTTGGCGCACCGTACTTTCCGGCCAGCGCGTCGTACCGCTGCGATGGTGTCGAACCGGTCACCGCGAGGATCTCCGACGCCAGCAGCGCCAGAATGATGCCGTCCTTATCGGTGGTCCAGACGGAGCCGTCACGGCGCAGGAACGACGCCCCGGCACTTTCCTCACCGCCGAAACCGATAGTGCCGCTGAGCAATCCGTCCACAAACCACTTGAAGCCGACCGGCACCTCGTCCAGCTTGCGCCCGAGTCCGGCCACCACGCGGTCGATGATCGACGAGCTGACCGCGGTCTTGCCGACAGCGGTCGACCCCGGCCATTCGGGCCGGTGGCTGTACAGGTAGTCGATCGCCACCGCCAGGTAGTGGTTCGGGTTGAGCAGCCCGGCGTCGGGAGTGACGACGCCGTGCCGGTCGGAGTCGGCGTCGTTGCCGGTGGCGATCTGATACTTGTCGCGGTTGGCGATCAGCGACGCCATCGCGTTGGGTGAGCTGCAGTCCATCCGGATCTTGCCGTCGGTGTCCAGCGTCATGAATCGAAACGTCGCGTCGACCAGCGGGTTGACCACGGTCAGGTTCAGGTTGTGACGCTCGGCGATCGCACCCCAGTAATCGACACTCGCGCCGCCCAGCGGATCGGCGCCGATGCGGATGCCTTCAGCGCGGATGGCGTGCACATCGACGACGCTTGGCAGGTCGTCGATGTAGGCGTCCATGTAGTCGTAACGCTGCGCGGTCGGCAGCGCGCGGGCCAAGGGCACCCGTTTCACCGCTTTCAGCCCGTCGCGCAGGATCTCGTTGGCGCGTTTGGCGATCACGCTGGTGGCGTCGGTGTCGGCGGGTCCGCCGTTGGGCGGGTTGTATTTGAACCCGCCGTCGCGCGGTGGATTGTGCGACGGAGTGACCACTATGCCGTCTGCCAGGTCACTGTCGCGGCCGCGGTTGAACGTCAGGATGGCATGGCTGACCGCGGGAGTCGGCGTGTAGCGGTCGGACGAATCGATCATCGCCACAACGTCGTTGGCCGCCAGCACCTCCAGCGCCGACGCCCACGCCGGTTCGGACAGCGCATGGGTGTCGCGGCCAATGAACAGCGGCCCGGTGGTGCCCTGTGCCGCCCGGTATTCGGCAATGGCCTGCGTGGTGGCCAGGATGTGCGCCTCGTTGAACGCCGCGTCCAGGCTCGACCCGCGGTGCCCGGACGTGCCGAACGCCACCTGCTGGGCGACGTCGTCGGGGTCGGGCTGTTTGGTGTAGTACGCCGTCACCACGTGCGCGACATCGATAAGGTCTTCGGGTTGCGCACGTTGCCCGGCGCGTGGGTGGGCAGCCATGGTTACCGATTCTGCTCCCCGCTCCTAGGGCGGTGTCCTGCAGTCGGGTGAATTGCCGCCATACTTTGGCTCATGCTCGGTCACGACCGCCGCGAACTGGCCGCGTGGCGCGCTCGGCACGGTCGCCCGGGCCGCACTGGAGACGCTCGCCGCGCCCGATCACCGGCGCCTCCGCCTCGACGGCGGTTGACAGCAACACTCGCCAAACCTGCGCGGCGGCTTGACCGATGCGCGCTGAATCAGGGTCGACTTGCCGACGCCCGCGTCGCCGCGCAACAGCAGACTGCGGTGGTCGCCGTGCGTGCAGAGTGTCGCACCGGTTCTCCGCCGATGCGCGGGCCAGCAGCAGACGCCCTTCCCATCGCAGAGAACTATCTGATCGGGGCTCGACACGGGCATAGATCATTGCGCCCGCTCCCGGCCCGATGTCGGCGACGACACGCCGGGCATCGGTTCGAGCATCATGGACGCCGTGACCCACGCCTCCGGAGTCGACCAAGATTTCACTGACGCGGCCTGGCCACGCCGAACGGCGCCCGTTACCAGCGACGCTGTAGGCCGTCGGCGGCGGTTTCATGCAAGCACTGCAAGTACTGATGGATCGCCGAATCGAACACTGTTCGTGTAGCCCTGCCGCACAGTTTGGCGCCGATTGTCACAATCCGTGACAACGTGACGATCCTGAGACCGGTGCGAGAGCAGGAACACCGCACTGACCTGGGTGGCAGGTGCTGTCAGCCCGACTCTGTTATCGGCTGCAGATCATCGCCGCAAAAATGCGGTCGTTCGCTTGCGATTTCCTATTTCTCGTCGAGCAGGCGGAGGTCGGAGGGCTCGCGCAGGAGATCCTCGAGAATCTTGTTGCCCTCGGTGTTGTAGGGCTGGCCCATGTGCTCGTCCCACGCGGCGCGCGAGCGGAACATCTCAAGCATCACCCACGTGTCCGGGTCGTCCTGGGGCTGGACGAGGTGCATGAACACGCAACCCGGCTCCTTGAGGGTGTTTTGCCGCATCGACTGCAGCTGCGCCTCAGCTTCGTCGAGCCGGTCGAGCCGAGGCTTGATGGTGACAACCAGGAACAGGGGTATGTCCTGGCTGTTCTGGTCTCTCATGAGCCATTCCTTCCACGTGCGGACCGTCGGTTACCCGGGCGTCATCGTCCCGCGACAGGCACCTCGATCGATTTTTGCAGAGTATCGATAAACGCATCCGGGCTCTTGCTCTGAACGAAGGTTGCTACCGCGTCGTAAATGGCTTGCTGAAAAGCGGACGGCATAAGTTCGCCGTGCGTAATCGACAGCAAGACCTTGTCATGCCACAACGACTCCGACGCCTGACGCTGGTAGGCCGGTAGCGATGACACGTCGACGTCATTTCGGATCGGTACCGACCCCTTCACCTTGTTGAACGCGAGTGACGTCTTGGGATCAGCGATGGTCTCAAGAAACTTGATGGCATTCACCCCGTCCTTGGCATCAGCCGACACAACGAAGGTGTCCACAATCGCCAGATAGGCGCCCGCAGTTCCGGGATAGGGCACGTATCCGAAGTCCTTGCCTTCCGCGACACCGTTCGCCACAAGCTCTCCGTAGACAGAATCGTTCATCGACAGGAATGCACATCCTCCGGTCGCCAATTTCTTGGCTGCCTGATCCCAGGTGAGCCCGCCAGCATTCGGATCAGCTTGGGAGACGACCTGTCCAAACCTCGTCAATGCCTGTCTGAGTTGGGATCCTCGCCAGTCGAATGAGTCGTCGTGAATCTTGGCCCATCCGTCTGGGCCGACCACCCCGAGCAGAGTGTTCTCGAACAGCTCCGTTGCGGTGAACCGGTCTTTGCCGCCCAGGCACAACGGCGTTTTACCGCTTGCCGCCACTTTGGCCAGATCGTTGCCGAAGGCTTCCGCCGAGTAGCCGGGACCGGGAACAGCAACGCCGGCCTCACGCAGGACCCGCTGGTTGAACCACAGAACATTCCCGCGGTGTGACCCTGTCGGCACCCCCCACGCCTTGACCCGATAGGTCGCTGCGTCGAGCAACGTCGGCGGCATGGTCTGATCCAAGCCCGTGCGTTCGTACACGGCGGACACGTCTGCGATGCGTTTCGCGTCGACCCACGCACGAAGCGAACTGCCCAGGAACGTCTGCCATACATCGGGAGGATCGCCGGCCCGCAGACGGGCAGCGAGCGCGACCTGGACGTTGCTCCCACCGCCGCCCGCGATGGAACCATCGATCACATTCACCTTCGGGTTCGCCGCCTTGAAGGTGTTCAGCAATACCTCGAACGCCGGATGCTCCGATGGCGACACCCACCACGAGACGACTTCGAGTCTGTCGGTCGCTTCAGAGAAGTTGGCCTTTTGTCCGCCGCCGCATGCCGCGACGATCAATGCCAGCGTGATGATCCAGTAGCGTTTCATGCCCGTTCTCCAACCGTGTGGCGTGTGGCTCTCAGGTCGAAGATGGCGAAGCTGGTCACGACGACGAAGCAGACGGCGGGGACGATGAATGAGATCGCCGGACTGGTCGCGTCGAGGAGGCGGCCTTGGATCAAGGGCATGATCGCCCCACCGACAATTGCCATTACCAGTCCGGCGGCGCCAAATTTCGTCGCGGGACCTAGTCCCTCCAGAGCGACACCGTAAATCGTTGGAAACATGAGTGACAAGCAGAACGACACTGCGACGAGGGCCACAACGCCGGCAATATTGGGTGAAAACATCGCAAAAATGCAGAGTAGGACCGCGAGTACGCCGAGAACTGCGAGCACAGCCGTCGCGCGGACCCGCCCGATGACCCAGGTCATGATGAATCGCGAAATGAGAAACACAATCAGGCTCACCTGCAGGAGAAATCCGCCCAACTGGAGCGATCCACCCAGCGCCTGTTGTGAATACTGGATGAGGTATGTCCATACGCAGACCTGGGCCGCGACATTGAAGAACTGCGCTATTACGCCGAACACGTAGTGCTTGTTCGACAGCAGAATCTTCAATGGCGATTTCCCTTCCAGGTCGCCCGCCGGATATTCCTCGACGATTTTCGGGGACTTCTGGAACGCAAAAACAAACGCTATGGCAATCAACACAAATCCCAGACCGAGATACGGTCCCATCACCGCACCGAGTTCACCGGCGCGGATCGTCCGTACCTCGGCAGGGGACAAATTGGCCATATTCACCGGCTCGTCCAACTTGGGCAGGATCAGGGTGGCGGCCAGCAGCACACCGATGTTTGTGCCCACGGGGTTGAAGGCTTGCGCGAAGTTGAGCCGCCGGGTCGCGGTCTGTTCCGGACCCAGCGAAAGGACATAGGGATTGGCAGAAGTCTCAAGTATCGAGCAGCCCGCGGCGATCGCGAACAATGCGACCAGGAACGCTTCGTACGTCATGATCTTGCTCGCCGGATAGAACGCAAACGCGCCCACCGCGGCAAGCAGAAGGCCCGTCAGAAGACCTGCCTTGTATCCGAACCGCTGATTGATGAACGCGGCCGGAATTGCCAGCAAGAAGTACGCGCCGAAGTAGGCCAACTGAACCAGCGAGGCCTGGAATGTACTCATATCGAAGATGCGCTTAAAGCCCGCCACCATGGGAGTGGTGAGGTCCGCCGCCACACCCCATGCGGTAAAACAGCAGATGAGTACACCAAATAGCACCCACATCTTCGGAAACACCAAACTCGGTTTCGCCGTCTCCGCTGACGCTTCTGGGGGTTGATCGGCGTGCTCGGTAGTCGTCATGCTCGGTACCTCTGATCATTGAGAAGGGTTCAGACTGCGGCCCGAACTGTGATCTCGATCACGCTACTCAGGTCGTGCCTCTCACGAAATGGTTTAGCGCAGGATTCGTCAGTCTTCAGCAGCCGGTTCGCCGCCCGATCGCGGGTGGCCCGATCCGGTAGGCGGCGCCCGGCCGTGCGACAGTGAGCGCCACCGACAGCGCGGCAACCTTGAGCACCTGGCGCAGTACGTCGGTACTGATATTGCGCTTAGTGGTCGCCTACAACGCCGTTACCGAGTATGTCGACAACTCCAGTAAGGTCCGCGGCGGCGATGACCAGTCCGCACGCGTGGTCACCATCGGCAGCACCGCACAGGCCATGAAGGCCAACGCCTTCCGGATACTGCAGACGCTCTGATTCGCGCGCCCCGCCCGTCGGAGCGTTCGCTTCCCGCAGAACACCACACACGTCTGCCCAGCTGGCGCGGTTCGCCCATTGGCACAACCTGACCCGTTCGGTCGGCCGCACCGGCGTCTGGGATAACATTCGGGCCGAATCATTCTGGGCGACAATGAAAGTAGAGTTCTACGACCAGTACTTGTGGCCTGTCCGCGCGGCCGCTGGGCGCGCCGTCGGCGACTGGATCGAGCGGGTCTACAACCGGCACAGACGCCACTCGGCCCTCGGTATGGTCAGCCCGGTCGAGTACGAAAACCGATTCAATCAGACGACACAAGCCGCCTGACCCTGTGTCCGCCAAACGGGGTCAAGCCCAGTCCATCCCGGCCCCCACCCAGCAGGCGCTGCGCACCCTGGAATAGTACTGGCGAGAGAACCTGATCGTGTGTGGGGCCGCCGGCCACTGCAAGACGTTCCTGCCCGGGCTGCACGTCGACTGGTTCAGCCTGGAATCGCTCGGCGTGCTGGTGCGCCGCCACCGCGTTGACGACACCGTCACCAAGGCCATCACCCGGATTCTGCGTTCGGATTTGGTCATGGTCATGGTCGACGACATCGGGCTGCTGGCCGTGGGCACCGACGCCACCGTGAGGTAGAGGCCTCCGGCGGCGTCTGGCCGGCCGAGATCGACATCATGAGTGGAATCGAGTTCGAGAAATATGTCGCGGCCGCGATGCGGGATTTGGGCTACTAGACCGCGGTGCAGGGACCGACCCCAAACGGTCCCTAAGCTCTGACTCGACAGACCCCGACATAAGTCAGGAGATTTCATGTCGACAGCGAACCCCGTGGCACCGTGTGACTTCGTTGTTTTTGGCGGAACCGGCGATCTCGCCGTCCGTAAGCTTCTGCCCGCCCTCTATCTGCGCGACCGGGATGGTCAACTACCTGCGCAAACCCGCATCATCGCGGCCTCTCGCGAAGGACTCGACATTTCTGGCTATCGCGACAGTGTGCGCGGCGAGCTGGGCCGATTCGTCGCCCACGACGCGATCGACCAGCAGACCCTCGACCGATTCATCGCTCGCCTCGACTACGCGAGCATCGATTTCGCCGACCCCGACGACTGGCACCCGCTGACCACCCTGTTACCGGCGGATCCGGGCAAGGTCCGGGTGTTCTACCTGGCCTGCGCACCCAGCTTGTTCGGCCCGATCTCCGCCCATCTGGCCACCCACAAGCTGGTCGACCGCTCGTCGCGGGTGGTCCTGGAGAAGCCGATCGGCCGCGACCTGGCGTCGGCGTGTGCCATCAACGACGCCGTCGGAGCGGTATTCGCCGAATCCCAGATCTTTCGCATCGACCACTACCTCGGCAAGGAGAGCGTGCAGAACCTGCTCGTGACCAGGTTCGCCAACACCTTCCTGGAACCGCTGTGGAACTCGAGCTGGATCGACCACGTCCAGATCACGGTCGCCGAATCGCTCGGCGTGGGCACCCGCGGCGGGTACTACGACAACTCCGGTGCGCTGCGCGACATGCTGCAGAACCACCTGCTGCAAATGCTGTGCCTGGTCGCCATGGAACCGCCGACCTATGTCGACCGTGAAACCGTCCGCGACGAGAAGCTCAAGGTCCTGCAGGCGCTCAAGCCGATGACCCCCGACGACATCGAGCGCGCCACCGTCGCCGGCCAATACGGACCCGGGCTGGTCGACGGGGTCGCCGTCGCCGGCTACAAGGACGACGCGGAGAACCCCGACAGCCGCACCGAAACCTTCGCCGCGGTGAAGGCCGAGGTGCGCAACTGGCGCTGGGCCGGCGTGCCGTTCTACCTGCGCACCGGCAAGCGGATGGAGCAGCGCTGCTCGGAGATCGTTATCCAGTTCAAACCCGTTCCGCACCCGATGTTCCCCGACAGCCACGGCGCCAGCGAACCCAACAAGCTGGTCATCCAGTTGCAGCCCGAGGAGGGCATGCGTCTGCACATGACCGCCAAGGAACCGGGACCCGGCGGCATCCGGCTGAAACCGGTGTCCTTGGACCTCAACTACACCGACACCTTCCAGCGGCCCTCCCCCGACGCCTACGAGCGACTCCTGATGGACGTCGTGGCGGGCGACCCGACGCTGTTCATGCGCCGCGACGAAGTCGAAGCGGCCTGGGCTTGGGTCGAGCCGATCCTCATCGGCTGGCAGCAATCCGAACGCGGCCCCCGCCGATACCCCGCGGGAACCAGCGGTCCCACCGACGCGACCACACTCATCGAGCGCGATGGCCGTATCTGGCACGAAGGAGCGGCACCGTGAGCACCATCCACCCGATCCTCGAGGCCGTCACCGAACGCAGCAGCGCGCCACATACCTAACAGCAGACTCGCGAAGCGGAAGGCCGTGGACCCGCGCGCGGGCGTCGCACCAACCTGGCTGCACAGTCTCCTCGTCTCCCCGGCAGCACACCAACCCTGCTGGATGCTATGACCGACACCGGACTGCCCCACCTGGCGCGGTGTGGCAGTGCTTGGCTCGCATGGTGCCGCGGCGCTGCAGGCCAGCTGTGCGCGTGAACAACTCGAGTCCGCGCTGGCCAGCCGAGATGTCATCGGCCAAGCCAAAGGCATTCTGATGGGACGGTTCACCGTTGACTCCTCACACGCTTTCGGTCTGCTGTACACCTCCAGAGCGCCTATGCCGACCGTCGCGCGGCGGGCCGGGTGTCGGTTGCCCCGTGAACTCATCCCGTTAGCGGAGACTGGCGTGGTTCTTTGGTCGTGGGAGAAAACTGTCACGAATACGAGCGGTTGCAGGCCCCCCACCACAGGGGCCACGTCCGACGCGGCTAGCGCCGGCTGACCTGGTGATCCGTTGGATCACCAGGTGAGCAGTCCGTCAGATCACCAGGTCCAGCAGCAGGACTACGGCCAGTCCGCTCACCGACAACAGGGTCTCCATCACCGACCACGACTTGATCGTCTGTCCCACTGTGAGCCCGAAGTACTCCTTGACCAGCCAGAATCCGGCGTCGTTGACGTGGGAGAAGAACAGCGAGCCGGCGCCGACGGCGAGCACCACCAGCGAGACCTGGCCCGTGCTCATGCCCTCGACCAGGCCGATTATCAGCGACGAGGCGGTGATGGTGGCGACGGTCGCTGAACCGGTGGCCAGGCGGATCAGCACCGCGAGGATCCAGGCCAGCACGATGACCGGGAAGTGGGCGCCCTCGGCCCACCGCGCCAGCAGCGTGCCGATACCGCTGTCCACCAGAACCTGCTTGAAGCCGCCGCCGGCAGCCACAATCAGGATGATTCCGGCGACCGGCGGCAGTCCCGACTCGATGGCCATGGTCAGGTGTTTGCGGGTCATGCCGGCGCCCCGGCCGAGGGTGATCATGCCGACGATCACCGCGATCAGCAGCGCCAGCAGCGGGGTACCCACGGTGTCGAAAATCCGCCGGAACCACTGGGTGTTGTCGTCGATGAAGATGTCGACGAGGGCCTTGCCGAGCATCAACACCACCGGCAGCAGCACGGTGAACAGGGTGATGCCGAAGGAGGGACGGCGCCGCTGGGTGCGCACCTGCGTGCTACCGGCTACCTCGCGCACCTGCATGCCACCGTTACCGCCCTGGGTTCGCACCTGCGTGCCACCGTTACCGCCGTCGTCGGCGAAGGTGTCCGGGTCGAAGGTGTGGGGCGCCTCGACCACGACCCATTTCCCGGCCAGCTTCCCGAACAGCGGGCCGGCCACGATGATCGTCGGGATCGCCACCGCGACACCCAGGGCGAGCGTGATGCCCAGGTCGGCGTTGAGCAGGCCAATGGCGGTCAGCGGGCCGGGGTGCGGGGGCACGAAGCCGTGCATCGCGGACAGACCGGCCAGAGCGGGGATTCCGACCGTGATCAGCGACAGCTGGGAGCGGCGCGAAACCAGGTAGATCACCGGCATCAGCAGCACCAGGCCGATCTCGAAGAACATCGGCAACCCGATGATCGCCCCCACCAGTGCCATCGCCCAGGGCAGGGCACGCGGCGATGCGTGCCCGACAATGGTGTCGACGATCTCATCGGCACCACCGGAGTCGGCCAGCAATTTGGCGAACATCGCGCCGAGCGCGATCAGGATGCCGACGCCGGCCGCCGTCGAGCCGAACCCGTCGGCGAAGGACTTGAGCACCTTCTGCAGGTCCTCACCGGCGACGATGCCGACCGTCAACGCGCCGAAGATCAGCGCGAGGAACGGGTGCAGCTTGACCACAGTGATCAAGACGACGATCACCGCGATACCGGCAAGGAAAGCCAGTATCAGCTGCCAACCGGACGCGACAGGTTCGGCGAGCTTGGGGGCGTCATCGGCGAGGATCGTGATCGCCTCGCCCATCATGAAGGTCATCAGTTCTCCTGTTCGGTGGAGCGAGTCAAATAGTTTTCGACGACGGCGTCGATGTCCTGATCGACGTCGACGACGACGCCGTGTTCATCCGCTTCGAGCGGCTCGAGGGTGTCGAACTG
>Ga0070689_100001851_pt1 | contig 13625 bp, 11 predicted proteins | sample KBSS23HmetaG_FD_64669 | JGI IMG/M metagenome (GOLD analysis project Ga0070689, IMG submission 64669) | Switchgrass rhizosphere microbial communities from Kellogg Biological Station, Michigan, USA - KBS S2-3H metaG | ecosystem: Host-associated > Plants > Roots > Rhizosphere ...
GCCCTTTTCGAGCGCGGGCGCACGGTAACGGATCGCCCGGGAAGTGGTTTCCAGAGCGGAGTTGCGCGCGGCACGGTGGATGGTCGCCATGTTTGCCCGGGTCTTTTCAATTCGTTTTCATTAGAGCATTGTACTTTCATTTGGGAAAGGTCGCTGCGCGCGAGAATCATTCATGAGACTACTGACGATGGTGGCAGTCGCCACCGCGATGGCCGCCTGCAGCAGATCGCCCGAAGGCGCGTTCACGCCAACCGAACGTGGCGTGACGGTCACGCCCGCCGCGGGCGACGCGGCGCGGGTGCGGATCGAAGTGCGCTCCGAGCGGATCATGCGAGTCACGGCGATGAAGGATGCCGGGCTCGACGCACCGCCCAGCCTCATGGTGACGGAGGCGCCGCCGGCACCGCCGTTCAAGGTGGAACGTCAGGGCGACGACGTCGCCGTGAGCACCGCGCGCCTGGTCGCGCACGTATCGCTCGCGAACGGCGCGGTGCGGTTCACCGATCCGGCCGGCAAGACGCTGCTGGAGGAGACGCCCGCGCGCGTGCTCAACGGCGGCGTATCGCAACGCTTCAATCCCGGCACGGACGAGGCGTTCTACGGCCTCGGCCAGCACCAGAACGCGCAGATGAACCTCAACGGCGAGGACGTCGAGCTCGCCCAGCACAACATGGACATCGGCGTGCCGTTCCTGGTCTCGAGCCGCAACTATGGCGTGCTGTGGGACAACAACTCCATCACACGTTTCGGAAATCCGAAGCCCTATGGCCTCGCGTCGCGGGATCTCAAGATCCGCGACGCCAGCGGCAAGGAGGGCGGCTTCACCGCGCGTTACTCCATCGACGGCGCGCTCAGGCTCGAACGCGTCGAGAAGGACATCAACTACCAGTACATCCGCGACCGCTCCGGCTGGCCGAAGGAACTGCTGGTGCCGACACAGCCCGCGCCGGGCGCGCCGCCCAACATCCTGCCCAACCAGAGCGTGGTCTTCGCGGGCAGCGTGGAGTCGCCGCACGCCGGCGTTCACAAGTTCCAGCTGTACGGCAGCAGCTACTTCAAGGTGTTCGTCGACGACAGGCTGGTGCTCGATCGCTGGCGGCAGAACTGGAATGCCTGGTACCACAACTTCCAGGTGCCGATGGAAGCCGGCAAGCCGGTGAAGATCCGCATCGAGTGGATTCCGAACGACGGTTACATCGCGTTGCTGCACAACGATCCACTGCCGGACGCCGAGTCGCACTCGCTGACCTTCACCTCCGAGACCGGGCATGCCGTGGACTATTACGTCGTCGCGGGCACTTCGCAGGATGACGTCGTCGCCGGCTATCGCCAGCTCACCGGCAAGGCGGTGCTGCTGCCGCGCTGGGCCTATGGTTTCTGGCAAAGTCGTCAGCGCTACACCACGCAGGACGAGTTGTTAGGCGTCGTGGCGGAGTACCGCAAGCGGGGGATCCCGCTCGACAACATCGTGCTCGACTGGTTCTACTGGAACGAGGATGCCTGGGGTTCGCACGAATTCGACAAAAGCCGTTTCCCGGATCCGAAGGCCATGGTCGACAGGGTGCACGCGCAGAATGCGCACCTGATGATCTCGGTCTGGCCGAAATTCTACCCGGCCACGGCCAACTACAAGGAACTCGACGCGGCCGGGTTCATGTACCACAAGAACATCGAGGATGGCTTCGTCGACTGGGTGGGCAAGGGCTACGTCTCGTCGTTCTACGATCCATATTCGAAACCGGCGCGCGACATGTACTGGCGCCAGGTCAACGACAAACTCGGCGTGCTCGGCATCGACGCGTGGTGGATGGACGCCACCGAGCCCGATCCGCATTCCAATCTCGACATCGATTCCATCAAGGCGCGCATCGGGCCCACGGCGCTCGGGCCGGTGTCCGACTACTTCAATACATATGCGCTGGTGCACAGCGGCGGCGTGTACCAGGGCGCGCGTGCGGCGCGGCCCGACAAGCGCGTCATGATCCTCACGCGTTCGGGCACCGCGGGCATCCAGCGCAACGCCGCGGCGGTGTGGAGCGGCGACATCGCTTCGCGCTGGGACGATCTCTACAACCAGATCTCCGCGGGTGTCAGCGTCGGTTATGCCGGGCTGCCGAACTGGACTTACGACATCGGCGGGTTCTCCAATGAGTCGCGGTACTCCGGAAAGCCAAAACCAGAAGATCTCGACGAGTGGAATGAGCTCAACCTGCGCTGGTTCCAGTTCGGGGCGTTCGTGCCGCTGTTCCGCTCGCACGGCGAATATCCGTTTCGCGAGATCTACAATCTCGCGAAACCGGGCACGGCGATGTACGACAGCCTGGTGTGGCACGATCACCTGCGCTACCGGTTGCTGCCCTACATCTACACCGCGGCGGCGGACACCTATCATCGCGACGGCGGCATCATGCGCGGCGTGTCCATGGATTTCATGGACGACCCGCAGGCGCGTGACCTGCGCAACGAATACCTGTTCGGCAAGGCTTTCCTGGTCGCGCCGGTGTATCAGTACAAGGCGCGCGCCCGCCCGGTCTATCTACCGAGCGGCGCCGAATGGTACGACTTCCACACGGGCAAGCGTCTTTCTGGCGGACAAACGATCGACACCGCCGCGCCGCTCGGGCGCATGCCGCTGTATGTGCGCGCGGGTTCGATCGTGCCCGTGGGTCCGGACATCCAGTACGCGGCCGAGAAGCCTGGCGGCGACATCACGCTGCTGGTGTTCACCGGCGCGGACGGCAGTTTCGATCTCTACGAAGACGACGGTGTGAGCTACGGCTACGAGAAGGGTGAGTTCACGCGCATCCCGCTGCGCTTTGACGCGGCTACGGGCAAGCTGAGCATCGGCGCGCGCTCCGGGAGTTATCCGGGCATGCCCGAGGAACGCACATTCAAGGTCCGCTGGATCAAGGACGGTGCAAAGACGCCGTCGGACCTCGACGCGAAGGCCGATGCGACGGTCTCATACAAGGGCGCGGAAATCATGGTGCCGGGTGAGGAAAGTGGGGAAAGCGGGGCGGCGCGTTGAGCCAAGGCTGATGAGCGGGGCGCTTTCCCCACTTTCCTCACCCGGCACCGGCTGGTAAAACCTTCGTCACGGGGGGTGTGCTGACAAACGGAGTGCACCGTGGCGAAGATCCTGGCCGGCGTCGGCCCACGCTTTCCGCAAGTAGTCGTGTTGTTCGGCGCGACCGGCGATCTCTCGCGCCGCAAGCTCATTCCCGGGCTGCTGCACCTGGCAAGTGCCGGATTCATTCCCGCCTGCCGCATCGTCGGCGTGTCGCTCGACGACATGGATGGTCCGGCGTTCCGAAAATTCGCGCGCGCGGCCCATGACGAGTTCTCGGTGCGCAAGGTCGACGACGCCGGCTGGGCGTCCTTCGAGAAGTGCCTGGATTACGTGCCGCTGAAGGCGGGCGCCGCGGCGCTCGCCGATGCCGTCATGCGCGCGGAGAAGGACATCGGAGCGGAGTGCCGCCGCCTGCACTACCTCGCGGTGCCGCCGAATGCCGCGCTGTCCGCGGTGCGGACGCTGGGCGAGGCGAAGCTCGTCGCCAACTCGCGCATCGTCATGGAGAAGCCCTTTGGCACGGATCTCGCGAGTGCGGTGGAGCTCAACTCCCGGCTGCACGAGGTGTTCAACGAAGAGCAGATCTTTCGCATCGACCACTTCCTGGGCAAGGAGCCGGCGCAGAACATTCTCGCCTTCCGCTTCGCGAACGGGCTGTTCGAGCCGATCTGGAATCGCAACTTCATCGATCACGTGCAGATCGACGTGCCGGAAACCATCGGGCTCGGTACCCGCGCCGCGTTCTACGAATCCACCGGTGCATACCGCGACATGGTGGTCACACACCTGTTCCAGATCATGGCGTTCATGGCCATGGAGCCGCCGACCAGTCTTGCGCCTGATCCAATCAGCGAGGAGAAGCACAAGGTCTTCCGCAGCATGCTGCCCGTGCAGCCCGCCGACGTGGTGCGCGGCCAGTACGCCGGGTATCGCAGCGAGCAGGGCGTACCGACTGAATCCGAGACCGAGACCTTCATCGCGCTCAAGTGCCACATCGACAACTGGCGCTGGGCCGGTGTGCCTTTCTACCTGCGCACCGGCAAACGCATGGCGGAAAGCCAGCGCATCATCTCGATTGCATTCCGCGAGCCGCCCAAGAGCATGTTCCCGGAAGGCTCGGGCATCGGCGAGCAGGGGCCCGACCACCTCACCTTCGACCTCGCCGACGCCGCGCGCACCTCGCTGTCGTTCTACGGCAAGCGTCCCGGTCCCGGCATGCGGCTCGACAAGCACAGTCTGCAGTTCGCCATGGATGACACCGGCCAGATCGGCGACGTGCTCGAGGCCTACGAGCGGCTGATCCTCGACGCCATGCGCGGTGACCATACGTTGTTCACCACGGCCGAAGGTATCGAGCGCCTCTGGGAAGTGTCGACGCCCCTGCTCGACTCGCCCCCGCCAGTGCGCACCTACACGGCGGGCTCGTGGGGCCCGAACGCCATTCACCAGCTCATCGCACCGCATGCCTGGCGTCTGCCGTTCGAGCGCGTCTGGCGCGATCCCAACCGCCAAGGCAGCTGACGAGAAAGTCGGACTTTGCTGGCACATTCCGTGGCGCCAGCGCCACGAATTTCGTACCGGCCGCCGATAAAGAGTTCTCCTCGATGCGGGCACGATCACTCCACCTGGAGGGGGCGTGCTTGATGTAGGAGACTTTCATGTCGCACCTCTGGCCGATACTCGCGATGCTGTTTTTGGTGGCGACATGCAGAGCGGGGGAGACCGCCGAATGGCGCGCGTCGACCAACGAACCCGGTGCCGCGAGAGTCTGGCTGCATCCGGGCTTGCCGATCCCCACCGTCCTCGAGTCTCTGAACTCCAAGGGATTCCGGATTAGCTACAAGCCAGACCAGGTCCCGCCGACCATGATCCTGATCGAGCGTCCCAAGGCCAAACAGATCGACACGCTGCTGCGCGAAATCCTCTCCCCATATGACCTGCACGCCGACCACACGATCTACGGCGAGTGGAAGGTGAAGCCCATCAAGAAGAAGAAGATAAGAGTGGCGGCTAAACAATAACGGTTCTCGGTTGCAAACAAGAACGATTCGCATTAACCTCCGCGCCAGCTGCTGAGGAATCCAGCTTCCCGGCGGCCGGACCGCCAGATTCGCGAGCCACTCCCGAACGGGATACCCAGAGCGCGCGGGCAGTTCAAACCGTTTGGGAGGACCGAAGTCAGTGTTGATCCAGAAATCGCGTATTGCCGTCGCCGTGGCCCTGGCGCTCGCCGCCGCATCGCAGACACACGCCCAGCAGGCCATCGACGAAACCAGGACGATGTCGAGGATCGCGGTCGAGGCCACCGAACAGCCGGACTACGGCTCGCGTGAATCGCGTACTGCGACCAAGACGGACACGCCCCTCATCGACGTGCCGCAATCCGCCAGCGTCATTTCGAGCGCGGTCATCAAGGACCAGTCGATGCAGAGCCTCGCTGATGTCGCGCGCTACATCCCGGGCGCGGGCATGGCGCAGGGCGAGGGCAATCGCGACACCATCATCCTGCGCGGCAACAGTTCGACCGCCGATTTCTTCGTGGACGGTGTGCGCGACGACGTCGAGTACTTCCGCGACCTCTACAACATCGATCGGGTCGAGGCGCTCAAAGGTCCGAACGCCATGATCTTCGGCCGAGGAGGCGCGGGCGGGGTGATCAATCGTGTGACCCGCCAGGCGGAATGGGATCGCACCCGCGAGGTTTCCATCCAGGGCGGGTCGTGGAGCAATGCGCGCGCCTCATTCGACCTGGGAGATGCCGTGAACGACTCCGTGGCGCTGCGCGCCACCGGCATGTACCAGAACTCGGAAAGCTTTCGCGACGGTGTCGAACTCGAAGGTTATGGCATCAATCCGACGTCGGCGGTGAAGCTGGGCGAGGCCACCGTGCTGCGCATTTCATACGAGTACTACCATTACGATCGCACGGCCGATCGCGGCATCCCGTCGCTCAACGGTCGCCCCTACGAAGTCGACCCATCCGTGTTTTTCGGCGATCCAGATCAGAGCCACACGGAAGCCACCGTGAATCTCGCCACCGTGGTGCTCGATCACGACTTCAGCGACACCATGCAGCTGCGCAACCGCACTGTCTTCGGCGACTACGACAAGTTCTACCAGAACGTTTTTCCGGGCGCGATCAACGCAGCGACCAGCACCGTCGCGATCTCCGCGTACAACAATGCACAGCAGCGCGAAAACCTGTTCAATCAGACCGACCTGACCTTTTCGTTCGATACGGGCTCGGTCACGCACCGGTTCCTCACCGGCGTGGAGATCGGCCGGCAGGTGACCGACAACTTCCGCAATACCGGCTTTTTCAATAATACTTCGACCACTTACGACACCCCGCTGTCGGACCCGACCGTCTCGGTGCCGGTGACTTTCCGGCAGAGCGCGACCGACGCGGACAATCACGGCACCGCGAAAATCGCGGCGCTGTACGTCCAGGACCAGATCGAATTCAACCCGCAGTTCCAGGCGGTGCTCGGACTGCGCTACGACCAGTTCGAAGTGGACTTCACCAATCACCGCACCGGCGTGAATTTTGATACGCGGGATACGCCGCTGTCGCCACGGGCCGGCTTGATCTACAAGCCTGTCGAAAACCTTTCGCTCTACACGAGTTACAGCCGCACTTTCGTGCCGCGCGCCGGCGCGCAGCTCGCGTCGCTCAATCTCACCAACGAAGCGCTCGATCCGGAAGAGTTCGAAAACGTCGAGTTGGGCGCGAAATGGGACCTGGACGACGGACTGTCGCTGACTGCCGCCGTCTTCGATCTCGATCGCAAGAATGTGGTGATCCCGGATCCCAACGATCCGACTCGCTCCATCCTCGTGAAGGGGCAGACCACCCAGGGCGTCGAACTCAGCGCGAGCGGCAACGTCGGTGCCTGGAGCATCCAGGCCGGGTACGCCTACCAGGATGGTCATTTGACCGATCGACTGGGTGGCCTCGATCTTGCGCAGCTGCCCAGGCACGTCGCGTCCCTGTGGAACAAGTATGACTTCAACCAGCAGTGGAGCGCTGGATTGGGCGTGATCTACCAGGCGGAGATGTTCGCCGCCGCGGACAATCTGGTGACGCTGCCGGATTTTACGCGCGTCGACGCCGGCGTGTTCTTCACGCCGAACGATCACTGGCGCTTCCAGCTCAATGTCGAGAACCTGCTGGACGAGAAGTACTACGCCAACGCGAACAGCAACAACAACATTTCGCCGGGCTCGCCGCTGGCGGTGCGCGCATCGATCACCTCGAGGTTCTAGCGCGCGGCGGCCAGCCTTTCCAGCCGGCGGCTGATGCTGGCGACCTCGGCGCGCAGTTTTGCCGGCGAGCGGATGCGAAAGTCGAACGGCAGCCGCGTGAGCTCCCTCGCGATCCAGTCCAGGTTGTCCGCCTGCGCCCGCAGCAGCACGCCGTCGTCGACGCATTCGAGCACGCCGACGTAGGGCACCAGCCATTTCTGCGCGCTGGCCAGGTCGGTCTCCAGAAGCACTTCGACGCTGTGCGCGCGCGGGATCATGGCAATGGAGCTCTTGAGATAGGCGAGCGCGTCGAAGCCGGCAGGCCGTTCGAAGGCGGCGGTCAAACTACTGGCCGAGGCAACGCGATCCAGACGGAACGAACGCAGCCCGCGCCGCAGGTGGCACCAGCCGACGATGTACCAGCGGCCGGCGCGGAACACGAGTCCGTAGGGATCGAATTCGCGCTCGGTCTGTTCGTCGCTGCGTGACTGGTAGGCCATGCGAACGCGCCGCCGCTCCTGCGTGGCGCCGCACAGCAGGCCGAGGACCTGCTGGTCGATGAGGGTGGCGGGACGGGTGTGCTCGAGGGCGACGCTTTCATCCACGGCCCGCAGGCGCGACTTGAGCTTTGCCGGAAATACGCGCTCGAGCTTGGCGCGCGCGGTCGCGAGGGCGGGCATGGACTCGGCGAGCCCGAGACCGCGCGCCGCCATCAGGCCTACCGCGAGCGCCAGCGCCTCGTCGTCCGAGAAAATCATCGGCGGCAACTTGAAGCCCGGTACCACCTGGTAGCCGCCATACCGGCCCTGCGAGGTGACGATCGGGATGCCGAGCTCCTCGAGCATCACGATGTAGCGGCGCAGCGTGCGCCGGTCGACCTCGAGCGCGCGCGCCAGCTCGGCGCCACCGCTGACTTCGCGCGCCTGCAGCATCTCGAGCAGTTGCAGCACCCGTGTCGTGGGTTGGGACATGACGCATGTTCTCCCTGAACTAGGGCAGGGATTGTCCTAGATCAGAAGTAGCCTGTCTGCCGTTGGTCGAACACCCCGGAGGCAGCATGAACACGTGGAAACAGAACTGGTTCGGAGCCTGGTTGGCGCGACTCATCGAGGTGTTGTCGCGCGGCGAGATGCCGATCGATGGGCTTACGGTCGAGCAGAAGAAGCCGCCCGAGCCACCCAGACGCGAACCGGTGCGCTGGGGGAACTTCCGTTGACGGCGGAACATCACTCCTCGCCCGGGCGGGCCGGTGGCGCCGGCGGCAACCCCACGCCAGTGTGGGTCCGCGAGCCGGCACCACCGGTTCTGGGATATTGCCGCTGCGTCTCCTGCGGAGGATTGGTGCTCAATGCACGGCGGGCAGCAGGCGAGCGGTCAGAATTCCAAATGGCCTGTCCTGCAGCGACGAGTTGTAGTTAGAGCCGGCGCCTTTCAGTGGGAGCTCACAGCGGGCGCGAATTCGCGGATGCTGAGGCCCTTCAGAGGTTCGAGGATTTCTTCGACGCTGAGCATTCCGAGACACGGCGCGGCGCCGGGCTCAGGTCCCGTGCCTGCCGCAATCCTGCCGGCGATCTTGTTGGTCAGGGCAATGGCGGCCGCGCAGGGAATGTTCGGTCCATGATTTTCGCGGGCCACCAGGTTCCAGGTGAGGCGATGCGGGGCGCCGTCTTCATCGACACCCTGCAGCGTGACGAACATCGCCCCGCGGTCGCTGAACACCGGCTGCAGCCAGCGTGCCAGCGTCGCGATCGGCCGCGCGAGCGGCACGAGACTCGCGAGTTTGCCGTCGCGCACGCGCCGTGACAGCCACTCGATGCAGCGATGCGCGGTCTGGCTGGCGAAGCCGGCGTGGAAACTCACGGTGTGCACGGTTGGATACCGCTTCGGCAACAGCTCGAGGTCCGGTACATCACAGCGCCCCAGCAGGCGCACGCCGACCTGCTTGGGAAATTCATGCGCGACCGTATCGAGCCAGCCATACACGTCGATCCACTTGCCGCTCTCGAGCGCGAGGAAGGGCTGGCCACAGCAGCCGAACACCGCTCGGAGGGTGGCCGGGCCGGGCACCACCGCACCCGAACTGATGCCGATGCGGATCGATTCGAGCCGCGAGAACTCGGGCCGATAGCGATCGACCACGGCCGAGGATAAGGCCGGCAGCGAGCTCACACCGCTGACCACGCTCACCCTGGCGGCGCGTGCCGCCGCGTCGAGCCGGGTGATGCCACACACGAATTCGCGGCCGTCGGCGAGATCGAGGTAGTGGCAGCTGGCGGCGATGGCCGCCTGCGCGACGGCGTACGACTGCTTCTGGAACGGACCGGCGGTGTGAATCAGCACCTGGATGCCGAGTTTCTTCAGCAAGCTCGGCAGGCGCGCATCGGTGGCATCGATCGCGCGCGCCTGGGCCGCGGTGAGGCCGAGTTCGTACGCCAGCTCCGTGGCCTTCTGCTCGTCGCGCCCGGCGAGCACCAGTTGCAGCCGCGGATTGCGCGCAAGGCCCGCGGCGATCCGGCGGCCGAAGAAGCCATAGGCGCCGAGGAGCAGCACGCGTGTCGGTCTTTCGGTCACGATTTCCAGAGGTTACGCGGAGAAGCTGCGGCGGTAAAAGATTGCGTGCGGTCACGCGAAGTGGCGAAGATTTGATCAACGAATTCGCCGCGAACGCGGGCGAAATCCAGCCTCGTGCTCAGCCTTCACTGAACGTACAATCCCGCTCCACATTTTTTCTTTCGATGAAGGGCACACGGCCATGGCGCGGGGAATCAACAAAGTTATTTTGATCGGCAATCTGGGCGCAGACCCGGAAACCCGCGCCATGCCTTCGGGGATGACGGTGGCGAACATCCGCGTCGCCACCAGCGAAAACTGGAAAGACAAGCAGTCGGGCGAAAACAAGGAGCGCACCGAGTGGCACAACGTGGCCATGTTCGGGCGACTCGGTGAGATCGCGGGCGAATACCTGAAGAAGGGCTCGAAGGTCTACATCGAAGGCTCGCTGCGCACGCGCAAGTGGCAGGACAAGTCGGGCAACGACCGCTACACCACGGAGATCATCGCCAACGAAATGCAGATGCTCGACAGCCGCGGGGGCGGCATGGGCGGCGGCGGTGGTGACTACGGCGGAGGCGGAGGCGGTGGTGGCGGCGGTGGTGGCCGCGGCCGTCAGCAGAGCGGTCCGCCGGATGACTATGACCAGGGCGGCCCGCCCGGCGGTGGCGGTGGCGGTGGCGGCGGCGACAAGGGCGGCGGCGAGTTCGACGACGACATTCCGTTCTAGTCCGCATTGACCTGTCGGCACGGTTCGCTGCGGCCGTACCTCGTCAGCCGCGCGTGTCGCGGATTCCGTCTTGATCTGTCATCGGGAAGTCGCGTCGTCGCGATTGGTGGCTGGCCTGTCTCTAGAGGTGTCGAATGAAACAGTGGACCGTTTTCGCGGCGGGTTTCGCGCTCGCCGCCGTGATGTTCGGAGCGCCGCACCTTTTCGCGGCGGAAGAACCCAGGCCCGTGCAGGCCAAACCCGTGTTCAGCGAGAAGCTGCCGAACGTGCCGGGAAAGACGCTCACGGGTGTGCTGGTGAAGTACGCCGCGGGCGCGAAGTCGCCGAGCCACGCGCACGCGGGCAGCGTCTTCGCCTACGTGCTCTCGGGCAAGGTACGCTCGGAAAACTCGGTGACCGGTCCCGCCAGGGTCTATGAGGCGGGCGAGGGCTTCTTCGAGCCGCCGGGCAGTACCCACACCATCAGCGAGAACGCCAGCGACACGGAGCCGGCCAGCCTGCTGGCCATCTTCGTGGCCGACGACGGCGCGCAGCTGACCCGGGGAGCCGCGGACAAGCAGCCCGATAAATAGATGTAAGGATTTCCGCGACCCGTCGACTATCTGGACATGGGCATCTCGGAAATCGACGTCGATTACTCCGCACCCCCTGTGGACCAGGCTGACGCGGGTCGCGATACCCTTTTTGAACGTATTGCCGACGAATACTCGGCGCCGATCGCGCGACTGGCGCGTGCCCACGAAGCCGATCCCTCACTGCAGCAGGACCTGCTACAGGAAATCCATCTCGCACTGTGGCGCAGCCTGTCGGCATTCGGCGGACGCTGTTCGCTGCGCACCTGGGTCTATCGCGTGGCGCACAACGTCGCGGCGAGCCACGTGCTGCGCCGACGCCGGCGCGTCGACAAACATCTCGTCGACCTCGACGATGTCGAGATCCCGGCGGATGGGCCGGAGGTCGGCGCATCGGTCGACGCAGCCCGCATGCTCGCGCGCATCCATGCACTCGTGCAGCGGCTCAGGCCCACGGATCGCGAAGTTTTCGTGCTCTACCTCGAGGGACTGGGCGTCGATGAAATCGCCGAGATCGCGGGTCTCTCGCGCACCAATACCGGCACCAAGATCCATCGCATCAAGCGGCTGCTCTCGGAGCAGCTTGCGCCCGGAGAATCCTCATGAACGCGCAGCAGGTCTGGCAAGCACAGGCAATCGACGCGCCGCGTATTTCGCTGGCGTACGTGCGGCATATGGCAAACGATTTCGACCGGCGCAGGCGGCTGCGCGCCGTGCCGGGATACGTCATCTGGATCCTCTCCCTCGGCTTGTATGGCGTCCTGGGCGCGCAGTTTCTCCACGCGAAACCGCTGGGGGTGGCGGGGCTGGCGGGCTTCGGGTTCTTCGCGCTGTATTGCATCTATCGGCTGCATCGGCACGTCTCCGCGGAGTCGAGTCCGGCTGATGCGGGTGTACTCGATACGTTGCGATATCAACGCCGGCAATTCGAGCGCCAGCGCGACTTCCGGCGCGGTAGCTGGCGGTGGCAGTTTTGGGCGGTGCTGCCTGGTTATGCGCTGACGCTGGCGTCTATGTATTTCGAAGTTGACCCGGTGCCCTGGAAATCCATTGGCTTCGCGGTGCTCGTGCTGATCCTTGGAATGGCCCTGCAGGCGTGGAGTGCCGAACGTGGCGCGCGGCGCTCCCAGCGCGAGATCGATGCCCTGGATAGCTTGGCGGGTGACCTTTAAGTCTCTGATTTACAAGCCGTAAAACTGGATCGGGGGGATTTGCGATACCCTAGCGCCCGCTTTATTTCTCCCCCCGAAATGCCCGGCCGCTACTACATCAAGACTTTCGGCTGCCAGATGAACGAGTACGACTCGACCCGCATGGGCGACGTGCTCGGCGCTGGCGCCGGACTCCAGCCCACGGACAACCCGGCCGACGCCGACGTCCTGCTCATGAACACCTGCTCGGTGCGCGAAAAGGCCGAGGAGAAGGTGTACTCGTTGCTGGGCGAATGGCGGGAGCTGAAAAAACTCCGGCCGCACCTGCTGATCGGCGTGGGCGGCTGTGTTGCGAGCCAGGAGGGTGACGCGATCACGAAGCGCGCGCCGTACGTGGACCTGGTGTTCGGGCCACAGACGCTGCACCGCCTGCCCGACATGATCGGCGAGCTCAAGCGCGGCGGCCGCGCCGTGGTGGACATCTCGTTTCCCGAGATCGAGAAGTTCGACAACCTGCCGCCGGCCGTTGCCTCCGGTTCGAGCGCTTTCGTGTCGATCATGGAAGGCTGCAGCAAGTACTGCACCTTCTGCGTGGTGCCGTACACGCGGGGTGACGAAGTGAGCCGCGGGTTCGACTCGGTCATGGGCGAGGTGCGCACACTGGTCGCGCAGGGCGTGGGCGAAATCACCTTGTTAGGTCAGAACGTCAACGCGTACGCCGGATCGATGGCGGATGGCACGATCGTGGACCTCGCCACGCTGATCCATTACGTGGCGGAAATCGACGGCGTGCAACGCATCCGCTTCACCACCTCGCATCCGGTGGAGTTCGGCGAATCGCTGATCGAGGCCTACGCCAACGTGCCGAAACTCGCGAACCACCTGCATCTTGCGGTGCAGTCCGGCTCGGACCGGATCCTCTCGGCCATGAAGCGCGGCTACACGGCGCTGGAATTCAAGGAAAAACTCCGCCGCCTGCGCGCGGTGCGGCCGTCGATCGCGGTGTCCACCGACATCATTGTCGGTTTTCCGGGGGAGACGGAACGCGACTTCGAGGCCACACTGAAACTCGTGCGCGAGGCGAATTTCGACCAGTCTTTCTCCTTCATCTACAGCCAGCGTCCGGGAACACCCGCCGCGTCGCTGCCCGATGACGTGACGCATGAGACCAAGCAGCAGCGCCTCATTCGCCTGCAGACACAGCTCAACGAACAGGCGCGCGCCATCAGCGAATCCATGGTGGGCAGTTTGCAACGCGTGCTGGTCGAACGTCCGTCGAAGAAGGACAAGCAGGAGCTCGCCGGCCG
>Ga0070689_100001852_pt1 | contig 13622 bp, 14 predicted proteins | sample KBSS23HmetaG_FD_64669 | JGI IMG/M metagenome (GOLD analysis project Ga0070689, IMG submission 64669) | Switchgrass rhizosphere microbial communities from Kellogg Biological Station, Michigan, USA - KBS S2-3H metaG | ecosystem: Host-associated > Plants > Roots > Rhizosphere ...
CCCAATCCGTGGTGGCGAGATAGATGCCGTCGGCGCCGCGCGCGATGACCTGCGCCACGTACGGCTCGAACGTGGCGGTCACGACTTCGAGCGCCGCGCGCACGATGTCGGGGTGGGTGCGCATGTGGAGCTTGAGCACGCCGGGCTCTTCGACCATCTCGGCGAGAATGGCGAGCGGCGTGAACACCGTCTCGATCATCGGCACGTCACGCGGCAAACGCTCGCGCAGCATGCGCACGGCATCCAGCTGCTCGCCGAGCGCACCCTGCTCCGGATGCTTCGGCGTGATCGCGCGCCAGTCGTCGGGCTCGTGGACGGGCCACGACTCGAGCACCGGTTTTTCGTCGGGGCGACCCGAATAGCGGTAGCGCACGCCCCAGTCCTCGACGTGATAGTGCTTCCGGGGATTGAGCTTCACCCAGTCCCAGCCGAACTCGCGCTGGTGCTCGAGGGTGGCGTCGACGAGCTCCGAGGCCGAAGACTCCCGGTGATAGAAGTGGCCCCAGAACGAAATCGCGGGCCGATCCACCATCTCACCTCGCAGCGTGGCCCAAACGCGTTCGCGAGGCGTTCTCACCGCCATGCAGCCCCCCGGTCTAGAGGTCCCGCGGCGGGAGTCATCTGACTCTCGTCGACGCCGGAAGCCTACGCCCGGCGGTGGGGATGGACAAGAGTCTCACTCGGCTCCTAGCCTCGATTCATGAGTCGAGCGAAGGCGGTTCTCGCCGCGATCCTGATCCTGGCCATTCCCGGCTGCGGACAGGAGAGGAGGCCTCGCTCGGAAGGCCCGACCGCATTGGCGGTCAACGTGATGGCCGATACCGGCCGGTCCGAGCGCCTGCACATCGAGAGGCCGCCGGCCGAGGCGCGGACGCCCCCGAAGGTCTGGCTGGCGAAGGTCTCGCCGTCGCGGCCGGATCCTCTCGATCCCGCGCTGCCCGTTCCGAGCCCCGACCTGATCGAGGTGGCGCCCGACCCCCCGCGCCTCGAGGTGGATCAGGATCTGAAGCCGCCCATCCTCCGCAGGGCCGGCAACCTCATTCCGCCGATCGGCAAGAAGGGATCGGTCGAGCTGGACGTGCGCATCGACGAGGACGGCGATGTGTCGGACGCCCTGTGGGCCGGCGGCAGCAACGACAGCCTCCTGGTGGATGCCGCGGTGTCGTGCGCGCTCGAGATGCGCTTCTATCCCGCGCTGCAGGGAAGTCGACCGATCGCGGTGTGGTGCCGCCAGCGCTTCGACTTCGGAGAATCTCGAGGAGGGCGCAGATGACGGCCTGGCAGAAAGCGCTGCTGGTTCTGGCGCTCGCGTGGATTCTCACGCTGGCACTCATCAAGATCTTCATCTCGTCAATTTACGACGTGATCCCACCCAAGCCTCCGACGGCAGCTGAGATGAAAGTGATCGAATCGCGGTTTTTCGAAATGCGTCCTCAACTCGAGTCCGTCGTTGATCTCGTCCAGAGCACCGGGTGGGATAGCCTTCTACGGACTAGAGCCAACGCGGCTCGCATGCACGAGGATGCGAGAGCCGCACGAGCTCAGGAAGACCTCGAAGTCATTGATGCTCGGGCCGACAAGCTTCTTGCATCCATGCGTTCGCGGCTGGTCCAGGACAACGATGGCCATGGTTTTGTGGAAGTTCGTTCGGAGTCGCTGATCTACGTGCGCGCGCTGATCCGGAGGGGCCGAGGCGCGAGTGCGGGCTGGTGCTACGCCGGCTATATCTACTCAAGTGAGTGGCCAGAGCACGCAACCAGGCAGCTCACGGATCACTGGTATCTGTACTCGTATGAAACTGGCCCAGGATAGGACCCCGGGCTTCAGTTCAACCGCTGCACCCAGATGCGGCGTGTCTTGATGACTCCGAAGCCCTCGCTGCGGTAGAGATCCAGCGCCCGCGCGTTCTCACCATCCACCGTCAAGCGAACGCTGGGCACATCCTGATCGAGCAGCCAGGCGGTGCCCCAGCGCACGATCGCGCGGCCGAGCCCGATCCCGCGCGCTTCGGGGCGCACTCCGAGTACGTCGAGATCGCCGAACTCCGGATGGATCGCGCAGCGGCAGAAGCCCACGCAGCGGCCGTCGCGATAGGCGAGCAGCAAGCCTTCGGGGCGGAAGTGAGGCTGACGCGTGAGCATCCGACACTGCTCGATCGTCGAGGTCAGACTCATCGGGCTCTGCTCGAAGGCGGCATTCGAGCAATCGTTCCAGTCTTTCAACCCCTCGAGTGAGCCATCCCAGGTGCGCACGTCGATGCCCGCCGGCCAGGCGACTGGCGGCCGCTCGCGATGCGATCGCTCCATGTCCCAGAAGTAGCGGTCGTGCGCGAAGCCGGTCGCCGCCGCGAACGCCTCGCCTTCGGGACAGGGCTCCCAGTAGCTGATCTTCAGCTCGGCGCCGGGGATCTGGCGCGACATCGACGCGCGCGCCTGCTCGAGCAACGCCCGACCCAGGCCGCGCCGGCGATAGCGCGGACGTACGGCGACCCGCGCCACGGACCAGGGGCCGCGGCCGGAATCCATCTTGAACGCGGTCGAGAAACCCGCCAGCTCGTTTTCGCCATCGGCGACCCAGGCTTCCGCGGGGCCGACGAAGGGGTGGTTCAACGGATCGTCGAGCTCGTGGCTGTCGATCAGCCATTGAAACTGAGGCAGCAGCGCGGGGTCGCGAACCGCGGCCTGGAATGCGTCGCGATCCTCGGGGCGATAGGGGCGTGGCGTCGGCATCCGCGCACCGTAAGTGCGCGCGCCGCGCAGGGTCAAAGTGGGTGGCGTGCCGGCAGCGCCGGTGCTAGCGTGCCGCGCCGTGGCTTCGACGTCGCTCGACCTCGGCGCGTTGCGCGCAATCGTGCCCCGTCTCGCGGGGCGGCGCATCGTGGTGTGGGGCGACCTCATGCTCGACCGCTACCTCTGGGGGCGGGTCGATCGCATCTCCCCCGAAGCCCCGGTCCCGGTGGTCGAGATCGAGCGCGAGACCTTTGCGCTGGGTGGCGCGGGCAACGTGGCCGCCAATCTCGCCGCGCTGGGAGCCCGGCCCGTGCTGGTCGGCGTGGTGGGGCGTGACGGCGACGGCGATCAACTGGTCGACGCGCTGAAGTCGCGCGGGATCGAGACCGGGCCGATCGCCCGCGATCCCTCGCGGCCCACGACGGTGAAGACCCGCATCATCGCGCACCAGCAACAAGTGGTGCGCGCGGATCGCGAAGCCCGCGCCGACTTCAACGGTGCGCTCGCCGACGGCACGACTCAGAAGCTGGCGGAGGAGATCGGCCGCGCCGACGGGTTGATCGTCAGCGATTACGGCAAGGGCGTCATCACCGCGTCCGCATTGCCCACGGCGCTGGCGGCGGCCTTCCGTCGCGGCATCCACGTCAGCGTCGATCCCAAGGAGAGCCACATCGACGCGTATCGCGGCGTCAGCATCCTCACGCCCAATCAGCACGAGGCGGGCGGCGTGATGGGACGGCGCGTGGTCGACGAAGCCTCGCTGATGGAGGTCGGCTGGGGATTGCTAAAGCGCGTGGAATCCAAGGCGCTGCTCGTCACCCGCGGTCCGGGCGGCATGAGCCTGTTCGAACAGGGAGGGCGCTACACGCACCTTCCCACCGTCGCCCGCGAGGTGTTCGACGTCACCGGCGCCGGAGACACGGTGGTGAGCGTGGTGGCGCTGGCGCTCGCCGCCGGCGCGGATTTCATCGAGGCCTGCGCGCTCGCCAACCACGCGGCGGGGATCGTGATCCGTGAAGTCGGGACCGCGTCGTGCACGCCCGATGCGCTGCTCGCCGCGCTCGCCGAGAGCCACGCGTGACGTTCCAACGTTTGCCCGACGACGCCCGCGCCGCGCTCGATGCCTGGCGCAAGGCCGGCGAATCCGTGGTGTTCACCAACGGCGTCTTCGATCTGCTCCATCGGGGTCACGTGGAGTATCTCGAAGAAGCCGCGGCGCTCGGCGACCGCCTGGTGGTCGGCATCAACGCCGACACGTCAGTGCGCCGGCTCAAGGGCGAGCGGCGACCGCTCGTGCCCGAGGGGGAGCGCGCCGAGCTGGTGTCGGCGCTTTCGTGCGTGGACCTGTGCGTGATCTTCGACGAGGACACGCCTGAGCGTCTGATCCGCGACGTCGAGCCCGACGTGCTGGTCAAAGGGGGCGACTGGGCGCTCGACCGCATCGTCGGGCGCGAGTTCGTGGAATCGAGAGGAGGCCGGGTGCTGACCGTGCCGGTGCGCGAAGGCCACAGCACCACCGCGCTGGTGGCGCGAATCCGGTCAGGACGCTCCGCGCTCGACCCATGAAAGCCAGGTGGCTCGCGGCGGCCGCGGCGCTGTGGGTCGCGCGGCCCGCGTTCGCGCAAGCGCCGGGCACCGACGCCAGCGTGCGCCAGGCGCTGCAGTCGATCCGTCCTTCCGCGCTCGAAGGGCATCTGCGCTTCCTGGCCGACGATCTGCTCGAAGGCCGGGGCACCGCGACCCGCGGCTACGATCTCGCGGCGCGCTACGTGATCGCTCAGTACCGGCGCATCGGACTCGAGCCCGCGGGATCGGAGGGTTTCCTGCAGCCGGTGCCGATGCGGCGCGCCACGCTGGAGCGGGCGAAGAGCGGTGTGTCGCTGACGGTTCAGGGCAAGCGCCACGATCTCACGATCGAGCGCGACTACCTGATGGCCGCAGACGCCTATCGGCGCCAGAGCGACGTGGACGCCGCGGTGGTGTTCGCGGGTTACGGCATCAGCGCGCCCGAGCTCGGCTACGACGACTTCGCCGGCATCGACGCGCACGGCAAGGTCGTCGCCGTGCTCTCCGGCGCGCCCGCGAGCTTCCCGCACACGCTGCGCGCTCACTATTCGAATGGCCGTATCAAGGACGCGAACTTCGCCGCGCACGGCGCGATCGGCGTGCTGACGATCCGCTCTCCGGTCGACGAGCGCCGCGCGGCGTGGGAGAAGATCGCGCCCGCATCGCGTCAGCCTTCGATCCGCTGGCTCGGCGCCGACGGCGTTCCGGATGGAGCCGCGCCGGAGCTGCGCGTGGCGGCGACGCTGAATCGCTCCTCCGCCGAGACGCTCTTCCAAGGCGCGCCGACGTCGCTGGCCGAGGTCTTCGACGCCGCCGAGAAAGGAAAGCTGCGCGGATTCGACCTGGCGGCCCGGGCGAGGATGCGCCGCGCCTCGCGTCACGAGGCGGTCTCCAGCCCCAACGTGGTGGGACTGCTGCGCGGCTCCGATCCGCAGCTGTCGCGCGAGGTGGTGGTGCTCTCCGCGCATCTCGACCACCTCGGGATCGCCGCGCCGGTGCAGGGCGATTCCATCTACAACGGCGCGTTCGACAACGCCACCGGCATCGCGTCGATGATCGAGGTGGCCGCGGCGCTGGCGAGCATGCGCCCGCGACCCAGGCGCTCGATCCTCTTCCTCGCCGTGACCGGCGAGGAGAAGGGACTGCAGGGGTCGAGCTACTTCGCCGAGCATCCGACGATCCCGATCCAGGATCTCGTCGCCGATCTCAACATGGACATGTACGTCATGGTGGGAGCGTTGCGCGAGGTGGTGGCGCATGGCGCCGAGCACTCCACGCTGGCCGACGTGGCGCGGCAGGCCGCGACGACGATCGGCGTCAACGTGATCAACGATCCAACGCCCGAGCAGGTGGTATTCGTGCGCAGCGACCAGTACTCGTTCGTGCGCCACGGCGTGCCGTCGCTGTTCGTGACCGGACGCGGGGGGGCGTCGTCCCAGGCCGCGCTCGACGACTGGTTGCACCGCATCTACCACAGCCCGCAGGACGATCTCGGGCAGACCATGGACTTCGAGTCGCTGGCGCGATTCGCGCGCCTTCACCTCCTGATGGCGCAGCGCGTGGCCAATCAGCCCAGCCGGCCGCGATGGAATCCGGGAGACTTCTTCGGTGAGCGCTACGGGCGGCGCTGAGCGCGTCCGTCCACGGGATCCGACGCACTCGCGGCGCGAGGACCTGACGCGCGTCGTCCTGGCCCTGGCCGTGGCGGGAATGGGGATCGTGGACCTGCTTTCGGCGCTGTGGTCGCATCCGCCGGAGCGATTGCTCGCGCTGCGCCACCTGATTCCGACCGACATCCTCGACACCAGCCGAACCTTCACCCTGCTCGCCGGAGCGCTGCTGGTGGTGACCGCGCTCGGACTCCGCGCCGGCAAGCGCCGGGCGTTCGTGGCCGCGATGTTCCTGTGCGCGGTCTCGGTCCCCGTCAACGTGCTCAAGGCGTTCGACTTCGAAGAAGCGATCGTGGCGAGCGCGCTCCTGTTCGCGCTCGGCGTCAGCGCCGACGCCTTTCGCGTGCGGAGCGCCGCGCCCTCGATGGCGGTGTGGCGCTCGCGCACCGCGTGGGCGGTCGCCGTGTTGCTGCTGTACGCGGCGCTCGGCTCGTGGCTGCTGGAGAGCAGCTACGGCCATCCGCTCTCGGTGACCGCCGCGTTCGCGGAAGCCTGGCAGCGCCTCACCGGAACCGGGCGTCCGGTCGCGATCGTGCCTCCGGGCGTGCCGCCGGGCGAGCGCCGAATCCTCGAATGGTTCCTGCGCTCGCTTCCGCTCTTGAGCGTCACGGTGGCGTTCGGACTCGCGCTCGGGGCGCTGCGGCCGGTGCGCCACCGCCGGCGCCATCGCGCGGAGTCGGGACACGTGGCCGAGCTGCTGCGCGCGCACGGCGCCTCGAGCGTGTGCTCCTTCGCGCTCGCCGAGGATGCCGACTACTTCTTCAGCCGCAACGGGCGCGCGGTCGTCGCTTATCGCTTCGAGTCCGACGTGCTGCTCGCGATCGGCGATCCCGTCGGGCCCGAGGAAGAGCTGCGCCCGCTGCTGATCGACTTCGAGCGCTTCTGCCGCGAGCGCGATTGGGCGTGGGGCTTCTTCCAGGCGCGCCCCGAGCTGCTCGACCTCTACCGCAGCCTGGGTTGGCGAGCGCTCCACGTCGGCGAGGATCCTGTTCTCGATCCGGCGCGCTTCCAGCTCGATGGCGCGGCGGTGGGCGACGCCCGCCGGCTTTCGAGGCGTGCCGAGCGCGACGGGCTCGAAGTGCGCCACTTCGTGCCAGGATCGTCGGCGTTGGCGTCGGCGCGAGAGGGCGAAGGCCTTCCGGGAATCGGAGACAGCGGCCGCCTTCGCGATCAGCTGCAGCAAGTCTCGAACGAGTGGCTGGCCCATCGGCCCGAAGGGGAGAAGGGATTCTGCGTGGGGCGCTTCGATGCCGCGGGCTTGCGCCACGCCTGGCTGGCGGTGGCATGGAACGCTCCGGCACGACGGGTGGAGGGCTTCCTCACCTGGGAGCCGGTGTGGGCGCGGCGCGGATGGGCGCTGGATCTCATGCGGCGGCGCCGCGCGGCGGCGGCCGGCACCATGGAGCTGCTGGTGGTGCGCTCGATCGAGGAAGCGCGGCGTCGTGGCGACGCGATGCTGTCGCTTTCACTCTCCGCGCTGGCCGAGGTGGAAGGAGACGACGAGCCCGGATCCGAAGAGCTCGCGCGCTCCCGGGCGTTCCTGCGCCGTCACCTCGCGCGTTTCTACGACTTCGAAGGACTGTTCCGCTGGAAGCGCAAGTTCGATCCGCGATTCGAGGATCGATACCTCGTGTATCCCAGTCCACTCGCGCTGCCCCGCGTCACCCTCGCGCTGGTGCGCGCGCAGCGACCCGGAGGCCTGAGCTCGTTTCTCGACGCGCTGCGTCCCCACGCCGCGCCGTCCCTCGGCCGGACACCGCCGCTCCAATCGGACGGCGAATTGTAGAAAAACTCTGGCAAAGCCTTGGCCAAGGTCGCGCTCGGGCGCGACTTCTCGGCACATGCGCGGCGCCGCCCTGCTGGCCCGGTGATTGCCAAAGCTCCTGCGTCGACCGATGTGATCGATCGACATGGGGAGGCAACATGCTCTGGACTATCACGATTCTGCTCGCCCTGCTGTGGCTGGTTGGAATGGTCAGCAACCATACGTTCGGCGGCTTTATCCATCTGCTCCTGCTCCTGGCCATCGTCAGCGTGCTGGTACGCATCATTCAGGGCCGGCGCCCCGTCTAGCGGCAGTCGTCGCTTCGCGGCTCCGGCGAGGAGGTTCACATGCCAGCGGTCGTTCAGGTAGCCGTCGTGCTGCTCAGCTTGGCATTGGTCGCGCTCTGTGTCTTCACGATTCGGGCGTTGTCGCGAATCGAGAAGGCCGTGGATCGGATCGGAGCGACTGCGGAGCAATTGGGAGAAGCCATCACCGAAGCTCGTGGGATGGCTCACGAGGCCCACGAAGTTCTCGAAGTCATGGGTGATGCCGCCTCGCGGATTCAACGGGTGACCACCCGATTCGAGGGGCTCAGTGAACGAGCGTTGTCGGTCTCGAGAACGGTCATCGACGAGGTGGCCGCTCCAGTCGGAATGGCAGCCGCCGTCGTCCGTGGAGTGCGCTCGGGCCTAGGACTCATCGCATCGCGCCTGACCCATGCCAAGGAACCGAAAACCAATCATGGAGGTCAGTCATGAACGAACGTACGGGTCAAACCACCGGAAACGGTCACGCGATGGGATTCCTCGTCGGAGCACTGCTCGGAGCCGGCATCGCCCTGCTCATGGCGCCCGCCAAGGGCAGCGACACACGCAAGAAGATCGGCGAGACGGCTCGCCGCCTGCGTCGCGAAGTTCCGAACAAGGCCCGCGGCCTGGCCAACCAGGCACGCTCGACCTTCGGCGCCCTGCAGGAAGGCGTGAATCAGGGCATCCACGAAGGTCGTTCGGTTTACGAGCAGGAGAAGGACGCTCGTTCCGTCTACTCCGCGGAGCGCGAAGGAGCATAAGCCCGAGACAGCCGAGCCGACACGAGCACAGCGCGTGTGATGGGATGACAGGACCCATCGTTCGCGTGAGTCGGCTCGGCTGATGGGTGTGGGGCGCTTCGCTCTTGATTCCCGCCACGCCGGCGCGTAGCCTACTGCCTCTTTTCGCCCGGCACTTCCCGCATCTCCGCCGGGCCATTCCCTTCACCCCACATGGAGGTCGCGGCTCGTTCCGCGGGCCACGCGCATGCCGGAGACGTTCCTCAACTATATCGGGGGCCGCTGGGTGCCGGCTCGCTCAGGGCGCACCTTCTTCAATACCAATCCCGCGACCGGCGAAATGCTGGGTGAGTACCCCTCGTCCGGTCCGGAAGACGTCGATGCCGCGGTTTCCGCCGCGCGCTCGACCTATCGCTCGTGGCGCAACACGCCGGCGCCCAAGCGCGCCGAGATCCTCTATCGCGCCGGCGAGCTGATCCGCGCCCGCAAGGAAGACCTGGCGCGAGCGATGACGCGCGAGATGGGGAAGATCCTCATCGAGACCCGCGGCGACGTGCAGGAGGGCATCGACATGGCCTACCTCGCGGCCGGCGAAGGACGTCGCATGTATGGGGTGACCACGCCGAGCGAGATGCCCAACAAGTGGGCGATGTCGGTGCGCGCGCCGGTCGGCGTGGCGGGCGTGATCACGCCCTGGAACTTCCCGTTCGCGATCCCGTCCTGGAAGCTGATGCCGGCTCTGGTGGCGGGCAACACCGCGGTGTTCAAGCCCGCGGGTGACACGCCGGAGATGGCGTGGCACTTCACCAAGATCTTCGAGGAGGCCGGGCTTCCGCCCGGCGTTCTCAACCTGGTGTTCGGTAGCGGCTCGCAGGTCGGCGATCCGATGGTCGCTCATCCCGGGATCCAGGTGATCTCCTTCACGGGATCGACCGAGGTGGGGCTGGCGATCGCCGGCAAGGGTGGAGCGCTCGGCAAGCGCATCTCGCTCGAGATGGGCGGCAAGAACGCCATCCTCGTCATGGACGACGCGGACCTCTCGCTCGCCACCGAGGCGATCGCGTGGAGCGCCTTCGGCACCACCGGACAACGCTGCACCGCGTGCAGCCGCGTGCTGGTGCACGAGAAGGTGCACGACGCGCTCGCCCAGCAGGTCGCCGCCCGGGCGCGTGCGCTGCGTCTCGGCGACGGTCTCGATCCCGGGACCGAGGTGGGACCTCTGGTCAATCGCGGACAGGTGGAGAAGGTGGCGGAGTACGTCGAGATCGGTCGCGGCGAAGGCGCGCTGGTCGCGGGGGGTGCGGCGGCCACCGAAGGCGCGCTCTCCAAGGGACACTTCTACCAGCCCACGGTGTTCGCGGATGTGGCGCCGACGGCGCGGGTGGCGGTGGAGGAAATCTTCGGCCCGGTGCTCGCGCTGGTGAAAGTGAAGAATCTGGAAGAGGCGATCGAGATCAACAACGCCTCGAGCTACGGGCTCTCGTCCTCGATCTTCACCAGCGACGTGAATCGCGCCTTCCAGGCCATGCGCGACCTCGACACCGGCATCGTCTACGTGAATCACGGCACCACCGGGGCCGAGACTCATCTGCCCTTCGGCGGCACGCGCGGCACCGGCAACGGCCATCGCGAAGCAGGCCACACGATGCTCGACCCCTTCACCGAGTGGAAGAGCATCTACGTCGATTTCAGCGGGCACCTGCAGCGCGCCCAGATCGACAACAACTAGCAGGGAGCACCGATGAATCTGCACGAGTATCAGGCCAAGGAGCTGTTCGCGCGTCACGGCCTGCCGGTGCTGCCCGGGCAGGTGGCCACCACGCCCGAAGAGGCGCGCGAGGTCGCGCACTCGATCGGCGGAACCGTGGTGATCAAGGCCCAGGTGCTGGTCGGAGGCCGTGGCAAGGCGGGCGGCGTGAAGCTCGCGCACGATCCCGAAGAGGCGGCGGAGAAGGCACGCGACATCCTGGCGCTCACCATCAAGGGCCTGCCGGTGCGCAAGGTGCTCGTCGCAAAGGCCGCCGACATCGCGAAGGAGCTGTACGTCGCGATCGTGCTCGACCGCGCGGCCAAGCAACCGCTCGTCATGATCTCCGCCGAAGGCGGCATCGAGATCGAGGAAGTGGCGCGCCAGACTCCGGAGAAGATCGTGCGGCATCTGGTGGGCGCCGGGGGGCTGCGCTCGTATCAGGCGCGCGCGCTGTTCCAGCCACTGCTGCGCGACGGCAAGCTGGTGGCGCAGGCCACCGACATCCTGCTCAAGCTGTGGACGGTGTATCGCGACGGCGATTGCTCGCTGGCCGAGATCAATCCGCTCGCCATCACGCCCGAGGGCCAGGTGCTGGCGCTCGACGCCAAGGTGATCCTCGACGACAACGCCGAGTTCCGGCATCGCGAGTGGGGAACCTGGCGCGATCCCGACGAAGAGACGCCGGGCGCCCGACTGGCGCGCGAGTTCGGGCTCTCGTACGTGAAGCTCGAGGGCGACATCGGCTGCGTGGTGAACGGCGCCGGTCTGGCGATGGCGACCATGGACCTGGTCAAGCACTACGGCGGCGAGCCGGCCAACTTCCTCGACATCGGAGGATCGTCGAATCCCGACAAGGTGACGGCGGCGCTCAAGATCATCACCGGCGACTCGCACGTGCGCGCGATCCTTTTCAACATCTTCGGCGGCATCACCCGCTGCGACGACGTGGCGCGCGGCATCGTGCAGTCGCTCGAGACCTCGCCGCTGCAGATCCCGCTCGTGATCCGACTCACCGGCACCAACGAAGACCTGGCGCGCAAGATCCTCTCCGAGAAAGGTCTGGCCGCCACCACCTCCATGGACGAAGGCGTGCGCACCGTGATCGCCAAGGCTCAGGAGGTCGCGGCGTGAGCATCCTGATCGACAAGAGCACGCGGCTGATCGTGCAGGGCATCACCGGCCGCGACGGCGGCTTCCACACCCAGCAGATGCTGAGCTACGGCACCAAGGTGGTGGGCGGCGTGACGCCGGGCCGTGGCGGCGAGAGCATCCACGGCGTGCCGGTGTTCGACAGCGTGGTCGAGGCGATGGCCGCGACCAAGGCCAACGCTTCGGTCATCTACGTGCCGGCGCCGTTCGCCGCCGACGCCGTGTTCGAGGCCGCGGATGCGGGAGTCGGCTTGATCGTGTGCATCACCGAAGGCGTGCCGGTGCGCGACACACTGGCCGCGTACCATCACGTGGCCGCGCTGAGGGAGAGCAACGGCGGCGTGCGCCCACGGCTGATCGGACCCAACTGCCCGGGACTCATCAGCCCCGGGCTCTCCAAGGTCGGCATCCTTCCCGGACAGATCTGCAAGCCCGGTCCCATCGGCCTCGTGTCGCGCAGCGGCACCCTCACCTATGAAGTCGTCCACCAGCTGACCCATGCCGGGCTCGGCCAGAGCACGTGCATCGGGATCGGCGGGGACCCCGTGATCGGCACCAATTTCATCGACACGCTGGCGATGTTCGAAGCCGATCGCCAGACCGAGGCCATCGTCCTGATCGGAGAGATCGGCGGCAGCGATGAGGAAGAGGCGGCGCAGTTCATCCGCCGCCGGGTGAAGAAGCCGGTCGTGGTCTTCATCGCCGGCCAGACCGCGCCGCCGGGAAAGCGCATGGGTCACGCGGGCGCGATCGTTTCCGGAGGCAGCGGCACCGCGGCCGAGAAGATGGCCGCGTTCCAGGCCGTGGGGGTGCCGGTCGCGCGCATCCCTTCGGAGATTCCGGCGCTCGTCGCGGCCGCCTTGTCACGGCGCCGCACCGGGCGTTCCGCCCAAGCCACGAGCGCACGCAAGACCCGCAGCACCGCGAACGGGACGCGAACCAAGACGGGATCCCGGGCATCGGAATCGCGCGATGCCTCGCGGAGCACCCGGCGCGTGGCCAAGACCGCGTCGCGCAAGCGTCGTTGACCGATTTCCACCCTCGAGAGGAGAGAGCCGTGGCCCTGGAAAGGACCCTGTTCATCGTCAAGCCCGATGCCGTGAAGCGTAATCTCATCGGGAAGATCCTGGCGCACGTCGAAGAGCAGGGATTCCGGCTCGTCGAGGCCCGCCTCGGCCACATCACCCGCGAAGAGGCGGAGACCTTCTATGAGGAGCACCGCGCCAAGCCCTTCTTCAAGGACCTGACCGACTACATGACCTCGGGGCCGGTCATGCTCACCTGTCTCGAGCGCGATCAGGCCGTGACCTACCTGCGGGAGGTCGTGGGCGCGACCGATCCGGCGCAGGCGGCGCCCGGAACGATCCGCAAGCTCTTCGGCCAGAGCAAGCAGATGAACTCGGTCCACGCTTCCGACAGCCTTCCCAGCGCGGAGCGCGAGGTGAAGATCTTCTTCGGCGTGGCCGCGCTGTCACGCTGAGGTCTCCGACCCGCCTGGAGAGGCGCAACTCGCTGCGGTCAGGCGCGCTGGACGGGTCGCGGAACCCTGTGCTACTGTCCGCCCGGTTCTCGACTCACCGTCGCTGATCTCGATATGTCGGCATTTGTCATTAACTTAGCGACCGTGAACCCGGGAAGGAATCGGGTGGAGGCGAGGGCGGAGGCGACGGCCTTGGACTTGCCGGGGGCGCAATGGCCCGGGGAAGTGCGGGGCATATTCGACATCGACCGAGCCGGAAACCAGGTGGCGCTGATGGGAACGGTGTCCGCCCTGGCCCGGCTCGAATGCGTACGATGCCTCCAGTCCTTCGATCAACCCGTCGAAGCCGAGCTGACGGTACTCGCGGACCGCTCGGGCAGCGGGCGGCGTCTCGAGGAAGACCTCGAGCGCGACAACTACATGAAGTTTCATGACGGCCGCCAGCTCGACGTGCGAGAAGAAGCG
>Ga0070689_100001854_pt1 | contig 13620 bp, 13 predicted proteins | sample KBSS23HmetaG_FD_64669 | JGI IMG/M metagenome (GOLD analysis project Ga0070689, IMG submission 64669) | Switchgrass rhizosphere microbial communities from Kellogg Biological Station, Michigan, USA - KBS S2-3H metaG | ecosystem: Host-associated > Plants > Roots > Rhizosphere ...
AATCGCCGGTCATGCAGACCTGGATCAAGGCCAAGGACGGTGTGTATATCGCCGCGGCGGTGCGCAAGCCGAAAGGTAACGGGCCGTTTCCCGCGCTGATCATGTTTCACGGCGCGCCCGGCGGGCGCGGCATGGATCAGCTCGTCGGCTGGTCGCGCGGCGACCATGGCGGCCCGGTGTGGGAGCGTTTCCTGCAGGAAGGTTACGTGGTGGTGGTCGCGGACTATCGCGGTGGCGACTGGAACCAGATGAACCGGCCCTCATCGACCGGGCTCGTCACGGCCATCGACGACGGCATCACGGTGATCGACTACGTGCAGAACCTGCCGTACGTGAAGCGCAGCGACGTCAGCGTGTATGGCGTCAGCCTCGGGGGCAATCTTGCGATGTACCTGGCCTCGCGGGTGCCCACGCTGCACGCCGTGGTCGCGGGTGCGCCGGCGCCGATCTGGTTCCTGGGCGTCAAGCTCAACCCCGATGGATCCCGCCCCGATCTCGCCAAGGCGGAGCTGGACCCGGCCGTGGTCAAGGAGAACATCGCACCCATCAAGATGCCGGTGCTGATCCTCGTCGGTACCGAGGACCGGCTGATGCCGCTCGACATCATGTTGCACGACGAGCTCGCGAAGCAGGGCAAGGCGGTGCGGCTGGAAATCTTCGAGCACGGTTATCACGACTTCGTGCTCGGCAACCAGGGACAGGAGCGCAAGGACCTGCCGCGCGGTGAGATCCTGCTGCCCGGTGCGCTCGAGGCGCTGGAGTTGACGCTGAAGTTCGTGAAAGAGCCGAAGTGACTCAGGGCCAGCGACGCGTCCTGCCCGTGTGGCTCGGCGCCTCGCTGGGTCTCGCGATGTCGGTCGCGACCCAGGCCCAGGCGGATCTTCGCTACCCGCTTACGGCGGGTGTTTATCGCTTCGACGGCCGTTGCGTTGAGTTTCGGGATTCCATTTCGGACCACCTCGCGTTCTGCAGCAACTCGCTGGGAATAATCACGGCCACGCCCGAGCTGCCGGAGTTCTACTTCATGACTGCGGACGGGAAGGCCTGGGTGTTTCCCACCAAGAAGCTCAAGAAGGTCGCGAACGACGGCCGCCATGCCGAGTTCACGATCGTCAATTTCATGGAGCTCGCCACCGGCACCGTGTACAAATTCAGCGGTGACTGCACGCTCGACCTTGACCAGAGCAATTTGCGCGTCGCGTGCCAGGCGCGCGTGGGCAAGAAGATAGTGCGCAACGCGGTTTTCGAGAGCGCGGGCACATTCGTGTTCTCGCGCGGAGAGACCGCCCAGGGTGGAGACGGGAAAAAGTCTCAGTAGTGCGGCGGTTTCTCGTGCGCGGTCGCGCTCGGACCGAAATCGGAATCCATCGCAGCGATCTTGTCCATCAGTCGCTGGTTGCGTTCGAGCGCGCGATCCAGCTCCTTCTGCTGGCGCGCGACCACATCGCTGAGCTCGTGCACGGCGCGCTCCAGGTGCGCGAGTTTTTCTTCGATGGCGTCGAGACGTTCAGGTGAAATGGAAATGGGGACATTCCTCATTTAGCAGTAACAATCGGCGAATGCCGAGTGGATGCTGAGCGAACGGGGCGATTGTTACAACAAAATGAGGAATGTCCCCATTTCTGGCTCAGTACCAGATGTCGTAGATCACATCGAGCACCAGGCCGGTGGCGAGTGCGGTCAGCAGCACGTCGTCGCCGACCCGCACCCAGGCGTAACCGTATGGCGGCGCATACAGGTGGTACGGGGCGTAGTTGTAGACGACGTACGAATTGCCGTACCAGCCGTGCGGCAGGTAGGCGCCGCGGTACCAGGCGCGGTGGTAGTAACCGTGCGGCGCACGGTAGTTGCCGTAGTGGTACCGATAGCGCGCGTAGTCGACGCGGTCGTGGCGGCGGTTGTCCCAGTACTGCGGATGACGGTTCCAGTCATTGCGGTAGTAGTTCCAGTTGTTGCCGTGATTGTTCCCACGATAGTTGTCGTGCGTATTCCAGTGGTAGCGGTCGCCGTCGTGGTGATCCCAGTTGCGATCATGGTTGTTGTTCCAGTCGCGGTGATCGTAGCTCGGCGGCGCGTGGTTGCCGCTGTCGTGGTGGTCATCGTTGCGATGGTTGTTGTCGTGACGATTCCAGTCGCCGCGGTCGTGGCCGCCATTGTCGTTGCGGTGATCGTTGCCGCGGTTGTCATTGCCGCGGTTGTCATTGCCGCGATGGTCACCGCCGCGGTTGTCGCCGCCGCGGTTGTCGTTGCCGCGATATTCGCCGCGGTTGTCGTTGCCGCGATAGTCGCCGCGGCTGTCGTGGTTACGCTGCTTCTCCGCGCTCACCTCCCGCACGATCCGGGTGGCGGAGTCGGTGCGCGCCATCGCCGCGCCACTGGCGAGCAGCGAAGCAAGAAGAACGAGGGTCACTGGGCGTTTCATCTGGGTCTCCTTAGCGGATCCACTTCGATCCGTTGCGGGGCCAGTATCGAGGCCGACAGCTGAGCGGAGCCTGAACATTCTCGTTCAGGTTGTTCAGGTTTCATACGGGTTGAAGACGGCTTTTCGCGCGTCGGCGGCCGCCTATGTTCAATCGGGAACTACTGAAGTGGGGCGCGCGCGATCGCGATGTCGTTGTCGACCTCGCCATCGAGCTCGCGCCAGTCGACGGTACCGACTCGATTGGTCCAGAGCGGGTTGCGATACCGCGCGGCGGTACTGGTGGTGTAGTCCTTCCAGAAGTCCGCGGCTCGCGTCAGTTCCGCGACTGAATTCCCCTGGTGTTTTTCGTCTCGAGTCTCGCGGAACAACGCGAGCTCGGTGGCGCCGCGGATTTTCGCGGCGTAGTACTTGCCGAGCAGTGCCATGGCGCGGATGTCCTCGAACGTGGCCAGGAGTTCCGAGTTGTTGCCTTGCGACGCCTTTTTCAGGGATGCCAGCGCCGTCAGCGCGGCATCGGCGCGCGCGTCGATTTGCTCGGCAACCCTGGGCGGAATCGTGCCCTCGGGCATCTGGCCGTCGCGCGCGATCGTCGCGACGTATTTCGGAATCGGAATATTGTTCGTGCCCGGGTGCACGGGCTGATTGATGAAGGTCTCGACACTGTGAAATCCGCTGGCGGTCTTCGCGGGGCCAGGCCGGCTGCGGCAGGCCTCGATGTACCACTGGAAGTCGTAATTGGCCCAGTGGAAGCCGGTGACCAGCGGATAGATCATCGAAGCGTCCTGCCACGCGTTGAGCAGCTTCGTGCCGTCGACATCGGGGAAGCGCTGTGAAACCAGCGCGGCGATGCGCGCGTCGTCGAGCGTCGGGTCGTAGGCGAAGCGTCCCCAGAGCAGGGTGTGCAGCCAGTGCTTGTCGATCTCGAGCTGCCGCGGCGAACGTGGTGCCTTGTCGAGGAACTCCCGGCCCCACACCCACATGTCGGAGCCCAGGTAGTAGCCCTGCGACTTCTCGTACGGGATGTTCTTCACGAACTCGCGCACGAAATCCGGCGCAGCCCAGCGGAACATCAATGCATCGTCATTGCGAATGGTCCACAGGGTCTTGAGATTGCCCAGGGATTGTACGAAATCGCGGTGAAAGGTCTGGACGGTCGACGAGAGCGCGTGCGCCTGGGCGTACTTGAAGCTGAAGACGAAATCGACGTTGGGCTGCGCCGTGAGCGGCTTGAACGTCGCCGCGATGTCCTGCGCGCGCGTCTCGTGCTGGCGATGGATGAAACGGAATTGGCGCTGCGGCTGCTCGCGCGCGACATCCAGCACGCCCTGGCCGTAAGTCGCGAACAGCCAGTTCTCCTGGGCCTCGAACGAATGCGCGCCGCCCGAATAATACGCGCTCGCGTCGCCCATGTTCTCGCCGGCCGTGACGCCGATCCCCGCGAGCAGTGGATAGGTGCGAAACAGTTCGCGCACGCTGGCGCGGAAGTAGTCGACCGTCTTCGGGTTGTCGAGCGCGTCGGTGATGCCGTGCTTGCCGTCGACACCGTAGGTGTAGGTATTCCAGGTGACGATGTAGAAATCGATGTTGCGGTCTTTCGCGTAACTCATCACGCGCCGCCAGAAGTCGATCTTCTGCTCGATGGTCAGCTGTCTGACGACTTCCTTGTTGGCCAGCATCTCCGGCGTCACGATGTCTTCGGTGCGCGTGGAGTAGTCTTCGGCGAACTTCACCCTCGATCTCCAGACGTCATCGAGCGCGATGTCTTCGTAGCCCGGCACCTTCACCATCGACGGGAACGGGTGCAGGTTCCAGAGCGAAACGTAGTTGTAGCGGTCGCGCGCCAGCTGATCGAGGTAGGCACGCCAGAAATCGAAATCCCAGACGGTGTCTATGTTGGCCTGCGCCGAGTCGCCCATGTCGGTGTAGCTCGGCGTGCGCAAATCGAGCGGGATGTTGAACTTCGTGCCGCGCATCGAGAGGTACGGGTTGCGGCGCGTTTCGACCACTCCACCGACGCCATGCGAACGGATCTGCTCGGCGAGCTCCAGGCCGCCGTACATCGCGCCGGCGTTGTCCTTGCTGATGATTTCGAAGGCGCGCACTTTCTCCCATTTCGATTTGCGCAGTGAGAAGCCTTCGGGACGCAGGGCGACCTGACTGCGGGCTTCATCCGCGGTCATGTCGTAGTTCGAAGTTGCGAAGTTGACGATGAGCGCCGGCTTCAAGAAGTGGATCGACAAGGCGCTTGCCGGGAAGCGCGTCTCGACCTTGTAGCCGCGCTCCCGCAACGCCGCGGTGAGGTCGCTGATCGCGAACCGGACCGGAGCTCCATGCACATTGGAATCGAATTGAATTACCGCAACGCGCGCCTGCGCCTGCAGCACACCGGGAAGCGCCAGCAGCGCGGCCACGCACAACAGGAAAGCCTTGATCGATCGCATGAACGCGAGCGTACACTGGCCGCGACATGAAGCAGAGATTGCCGGTGTATTTCATCTCCCACGGCGGCGGTCCGTGGTCGTACATGGACGATCCCTCGCGCGCCGCGTACGCGAAGCTCGAGGCCTCGCTCGCCGCCATGCCCGGGGAGATCGGCGCGACACCCGCCGCGGTGCTGATGATCTCGGCGCATTGGGAAGAATCCGAATTCACGCTCACGTCGAATCCGAAGCCGCCGATGGTTTATGACTACTACGGCTTTCCGGACTACACCTACCAGATCCGTTACGACGCGCCGGGAGACCCCGCCTTGGCGGAGCGTGTCAGGGATCTCATCCTGGCGGCAGATATTCCTGCAAGGCTGGATCCCGAACGTGGCTTCGATCACGGCGCATTCACACCGCTCAAGGTGATCTATCCGCGCGCCGACGTACCGGTCATTCAACTGTCACTGAAATCCGGACTCGATCCAGAGACCCACCTGGCACTCGGACGCGCCATTGCGCCGCTGCGCGATCAGGGCGTACTGATCGTCGGCAGCGGACTTTCGTATCACAACCTGCGGCAATTCTTCAGTCCCCGTGGATGGGGCCCGTCCCGCGAATTTGACGGCTGGCTGAGCGGTGTTCTCGAGGTCGGCGAGCCGATTGCCCGCGCCAAACTATTGGCCGGCTGGGAGGCTGCTCCTGCGGCACGCGCGGCCCATCCGCGCGAGGAACACCTGCTGCCGCTGATGGTGGCCGTGGGAGCCGCGGGTGACGATGCGGCGCAGCTGGCGTATCACGAGGACAACTTTCTCGGCGGACTCGTCGTCAGCAGCTTTCGTTTCTCGAAGTCCCCGGATTCTTGAATTCCCCGATATAGTCCCCACAGCCGGGGCACACATCAAAACATCGGCGCGGGGGCTCAGACCATGATCGAGTGGTTTGCTTCACACAACGGCATCGAACAACTGTTCCTGCTGAGTGGCATCGTCGGTGGAATCATTCTTCTCTTCCGCTTCGTGTTGATGATCGCCGGGCTCGACCATCACACCGACGTGCACGCCGACAGCGATGCCGGTTTCCAGGCGCTCACCGTTCAGGGAATCTCCTCGTTCCTCACGATGTTCGGCATCGTCGGCTACACACTGATTCACGGTGCCATTCTCGCCGCCACCTTCGCGATCGTCGCCGGACTCGCCGCCGGCGCGTTCTCGATGTGGCTCATGCACAAGATCTTTCGCGGCATGTTGCGGCTCCAGTCGAGCGGCACGGTCAACCTGTTCGCCGCTGTCGGTAGTGAGGGCTCGGTATACCTCACGGTCGGCAAGGAAGGCGGGCGCGTACAGATCAATTTCGCCAACCGGCTGCGCGAGTTCGAAGCGGTTTCCGCGGACGGTGCGACGCTGCCCACGGGTACGGCGATACGCGTGCAGGGCGTCGAGGCGAATACGCTGATCGTCGCCCCGGTGGATCGTTGATTTCTTGAAGTCGTATCGAATTTGTCAGCGCGGGCATCGCGCGGAGGGTCTCCCATGGATCTCACATACGCTTTCCTGCCCGTCGTCGTGCTGACGGGCATAGCCATCTTCTTCGTCGTTTTCCTGGCATCGCGCTACAAGCGTTGCCCGTCGGACAAGGTGTTGGTGGTGTACGGCAAGGTTGGCAAGGGCCAATCGGCGCGTTGCATCCACGGCGGCGGCGCGTTCATCTGGCCGCTGTTCCAGGACTACACCTACATGAGCCTGACGCCGCTCACCATCGGCATTCCGCTGACCAAGGCGTTATCGCTGCAGAACATCCGCATCAACGTGCCGAGCACGTTCACGGTGGGCGTGGCGACTGAAGAATCGATCATGAACAACGCCGCCGAGCGCCTGCTCAATCTCGACCAGGATGCGGTCGAGAACATGGCGCGCGAAATCATCTTCGGCCAACTGCGATTGACGGTGGCGTCACTCACCATCGAGCAGATCAACCAGGATCGCGAGAAGTTTCTCGATGCGATCCGCCGCAACGTGGCGCCCGAGCTCAACAAGATCGGCCTGTACCTGATCAACGTGAACATCACCGACATCACGGACGAGTCGGGATACATCGAAAGCATCGGCAAGAAGGCGGCGTCCGAGGCGATCAACCAGGCCAAGGTCGACGTCTCCGACCAGGATCGCAAGGGTTCGGTGGGCGAGTCGGAGCAGGTGCGCGAGCGCACCATCAAGGTTGCGCAGAACGTCGCCGAATCAGAGAAAGGCAAGAAGCAGGCCGAAGCCGACAAGCGCATTTACGTGCAGCAGCAGGAGGCCCTCGCGACCATCGGCGAGGCCGAGGCGAATCGCGATCTGCAGATCAAGGTTGCGCAGAACCAGGCGACTTCGGTGCAGGGCCAGAAGAAGGCCGAAGCCGAGAAGCGCATCTTCGTCGAAGCGCAGGAAGCCGAGGCCATCGCAGGCGAGAACCGCGCCAAGGCGCTGATCGCGCAGTCCAATGCCGAACTCTCGGTTCAGTCGGCACAAGCTGCGCAGCGCAGCCAGGTTGCGCGGGCGGACGCGGAGGCCGAGATCCAGCGCGCCCAGGCCAAGGCGGAGCTGCAGCGCCTGACCGCGGAGGAGGTGGTGCGCCAGCAGGTCGAGAAACAGAAGATCACCATCGCGGCGGAAGCCGAAGCCGAGAAGACCAGGCGCGAAGCGCAGGGCGTCGCCGACGCCACGCTGCTCAAGTACGAGGCCGAAGCCAAGGGCATCCGCCAGGTCCTGGAGGCAAAGGCGCAGGGTTACCTGGCGCTGGTGAAGAGCACCAACAACGACGCGCGCGCGGCCGCCACCCTGCTGCTGACCGAGAAGCTCGAGCACCTGGTCGCAATGCAGGTCGAGGCCATCAAGGCGATCAAGATCGACAAGGTTGTGGTGTGGGATACGGGCGCAGGCGACAGCGGGGGCGGTGGCTCAGGCACGGCCAATTTCCTGGCGGGCATGGTCAAGAGCCTGCCGCCGCTGCACGACGTGGCGGCGATGGCCGGTCTGGACCTGCCGAAGTTTCTCGGTGACGCCAAGGCGCCGGAGTTGCCGGCTCCCAACGGTCACGAGAAATAATGGGGACATTCCCCATTTGCTAGCAAAGGGGACGCACCTCACGGGTACGTCCCTTTTTCTTTGCCGCCGTGAACCTTTTTCGCGCCGCCACGACTCCCTGTTCGTGAGCACGCCAATACTCAACGACGATTCACGCGCCGACGAGCTGCTGGCGATCCGCTGCCAGCTCGGCGAGCGCGCGGCCTTCGCCGACCTCATTGACCGCTGGCACGAGCCTCTGTGGCGTTATCTGCGCCGGCTCGCGGACAGCAACCAGACCGCCGACGACCTGGTGCAGGACACCTGGGTGCGCGTATTACGCGGCATCGCCGGGCTGCGTGATGCCACGCGCCTACGTCCCTGGCTGTTTGGCATTGCGCGGCGCAATGCGATGGATCGTCTGCGTGCGCAGTACACACGCCCCACCGACGGCGATGCGGCCCTCGAGAACCTGGCTGCGCCGGAGGTCGACGCCTCTCTCGAAGCCGATCTCGCGGCGCTCGAATCCGGGCTCGAAACGCTGCCGGCGCGCGAGCGAGAGACCCTCGCGCTGTTCTACCTGCGCGAGCTCAGCATAGACCAGATCGCGACGCTGCTCGAAGTTCCCCCGGGCACGATCAAGTCACGCCTGTTTCGCGCGCGGCAACTGCTGCGCGACCAACTAGCAACCAAAGGAGCATCCACATGAACCCCGAAGCACTCTCGAAGGTGAAGGCCCGTGCACTCGCCGGCGCGGAGCTCTCGCTTGCGGCACGATTGGGTTACGTAGGTCTGCTGCTGGTGTCCGCCGCCCTCACCACCGTGGTGGTCGCGCTGTGGTTCACCGAGCCGTCGCTGCCATCGCGCACGCAGATCGCCTTCGGGGCCATGAGCGTCATCGGGGTTTCCTGGATGGTGCTCGCCGCCTGGGCGCTCAAGGTGCGCCGGCCGCTGTTTGCCCGCGACCGGGTGATTGCCGGCGGCATGGCGGTGACATTCAGTGGCGTGTTCGTTGTCGGCTGTGTCGCGGCAGCGATCGTCGCAGGAGGCGCGGCCGCGTATGGCGCGCTGGCCACCTCGGTGGTGATGCTGCTCGCCGCGATCGGGGCGCTCGCCGGTGCTCGCCGGCGATTCGCCGAGCTCGTGGCGCGGCGACAGGTGCTCGAAACCAAGGCATAGTGCCCGGATGTTCCGATCGCTGGACGCTGGACACATTGCCGAGACCGCCGAAAGACTGGGCAGGCGTATCGCCGAGCGCTTCCCGGATTCGGGCCTGAGCGGCGTCGCGCAATCGCTGCGCACCGAAGTGCTGGCCGCTGGTGAGACCGCCCGCTGGCTCGCGAAGCCCCAATGGCTGGTGCGCGCCATAGCGTTGAGCACGATCGTCGGCATGCTGGCGCTGGTGATCCTGACGGCATGGCTGCTGCGCGGCGGCGTCGAACTGTTCTCCAGCGTGGCGGATTTTCTCCAGGGTCTCGATTCCGCCGTCAACGAATTCATCCTGATCGGCGCCGCCAGCTACTTCCTGGTCGGCTGGGAGACGCGCCGCAAGCGGCGCCGCGCTCTGCGCGCGCTGCATGCGCTGCGCTCACTGGCGCACATCATCGACATGCACCAGCTCACCAAGGATCCCGAGCGGTTGCTGACGCCCGAGAAGAGCACGCCGTCTTCTCCCGCGCGCACTTTCACCGCCTTCGAGCTTGCGCGCTATCTCGACTACTGCTCGGAGATGTTGTCGGTGATCAGCAAGGCCGCGGCGCTGTACGTGCAGAGCTTCGACGACCCGGTGACGCTCGCCGCGGTGAATGACGTCGAGCAGCTCACCGGCTCGCTGTCGCAGAAACTCTGGCTCAAGATCGACATTCTCGAACGCATGTCGCGCGCCCCGGCCGGGGCACTGGCCTAGTCCGCGGGTACGGTCCGCTCCGCGGCCCACTCGCGCAGCTCGGAAATCTTCTCGGACATCACCACGGACAGCGGGCGCGTGGCCTGTAATTCGTTGGCGATGAGCTGCGTGCTAACGGACTGGTGATTCGAATGCGCCGCGTACAGCGCGGACACCACGGCCTGCTCGATCTCGGCGCCGGAGAATCCGTCGCTGCGCGCCGCGAGCGACTGGATGTCGGCGTCGGACAGCAGGATGCCGCGCCGCTTGCAGTGGATCCCGAAGATCTCGACCCGCGAGGCGGGCGTCGGCAGGTCGACGAAGAAGATCTCGTCGAAACGACCCTTGCGCACCAGCTCTGGCGGCAGGGCGGTGATGTCATTCGCCGTCGCGACGATGAACACCCGCGAACGCTGCTCGGCCAGCCAGGTCAGGAACGCGCCGAGCACGCGGCGTGAGGTGCCGCTGTCGCCGTCACCGGTCGACAATGCCTTCTCGATCTCGTCCAGCCACAACACGCAGGGTGCGAGCGCTTCGGCGGAGCTCAGCGACTCGCGCAGGTTCTTCTCGGATTCGCCATGCCACTTGGAGAACAACGCGCCGAAATCGAGCCGCACCAGCGGCACGCCGAGCACGCCGGCGGCGGCGCGCGCCGCCAGGCTCTTGCCGCAACCCTGCACGCCTAACAACAGCACGCCCTTGGGAGCGTCCAGTTCCGGCGCGCTGCCGTCGAATGCCGCCTTGCGCTGCGCGATCCAGCGTCGCAGATTCTTGAGCCCGCCGATGTCGGCGAATTGCGCGGTATCGGCTTCGAAGGACAACGTGCCGCCGCGGTTGAGCAGCTGGTATTTCGCTGCGAGCAGCGGCTTGATGTCATCCTCACTGAGCGCGCCGTCCGGGAAGATGGCCTGGCGCACCAGTCGCTTTACGTCGTGCAAGGCCAGGCCGGCGAGATTGTCGACCAGCTTGGAAACCGCCTTGACGTCGACACGCGGCATGGCGCCATTCAACTTCGCCCACTCGCGCGCCGTGTTCATGATGATGGCATGCCGCTCGTCCTTGTCCGGCGCCCGCACGGAGAAGTGCGCCGCCAGGTGTTCGATGTCGGCCGGCACCTTGATCTCGGCGCTCAGCAGCACCAGGGTGCGCGCGCAGCGGTCGTATTCCTGCGCGATGTCCTTGAGCGCGCGCACGAACAGCGGGTTTTCGAGGTAGGGATGGAAGTCCAGCAGCACGTAGATACCGGCCATGGTGGTGGCCTTGATGTGCTTCAGCAGTTGCTCCGGCTGGGCCAGGGTCCGCTGCGAGCCGCCCATGTCGACGTCGACGCGCAGCAGCCCCTCGGTCACCGTCCACTGGAAGACGCCCCAGTTGCGGCCGCGCTGGGCGCGCAGGGCGGCGTCGCGGACCAGCTCGATGACGCGGCCTTCCTCGCGGCTCTCGATAATGACCAGTGGGACGCGGGACGCGAGCAGGGTTTGCAGCTCTCCGGCAGGAGAGATTTCGGCGGCCACGGAACTCATGAGCCGCGGACTTTAGCAAAACCCCCGCTCCCGGAAGCGTGAAACGGTCATGACACAGGCATTAGGCTTCCCTACAATTCGCCCCTTTTCCGCGGGTGGAGATAGCGGTGCTGACCAGGACTCGCCAGGCGCGTGCGACGCGGGCGTTCATCGATCCATTCCAGGCGGGCGAGATCCGCCGGCTGGTTGCCGAGTTCGGCTCGCCGCTGCTGATCATCGACTGCCAGCGCGTGCGCGAGCAGTACCGCAAGCTGCACAAGGCATTGCCCGGGGTCGACCTGCACTACGCGCTCAAGCCATTGCCGCACCCGGCCGTGGTCGAGACCATCGTCGAGCTGGGCGGGTGGTTAGACCTCGCGACCACCGGCGAGGCGCAGCTGGCCACCCAGCTCGGCATCGACCCGGCGCGTTGCATCCACACGCACCCGATCAAGCGCGACATCGACATCCGCAACGCGCTGCACCTCGGCGTGAAGATTTTCGTCGCCGACAACCCGGACGAGGTGCGCAAGTTCGAGGCGTATCGCGACCAGGCCGAGCTGCTGTTGCGCGTGTCGTTCAGGTCTCCGGGCGCAGTGGTCGACCTCTCCAGAAAATTCGGCTGCGATCCGGAGGACCTGCTCGAGCTCGCGCGCCTGGCGCGCAAGCTGGCGATCCCGGTGCGCGGCCTCTCGTTCCACGTCGGGTCGCAGGCCGCGGATCCGAGCAAACACGTCGAAGCCATCGAAGTATGCGCGCGGCTCATGGCGCAGGCGCGGCGCGAAAAGCTGGGCGTCTTCGACACGCTGGATATCGGTGGCGGGTATCCGATCGAGTACGGCGAGAAGGTTGCCGACATCGGCCGCTTCTGCGCGCCCATCCGCGCGGCGCTTGCGAAACTGCCCGCGCGCCTGCGCGTGATCGCGGAGCCCGGGCGTTACATCTGTGGCCCCGCCGCCATTGGCGTCGCCTCGGTCATGGGCCGCGCGAAGCGCGAGGGTCACTGGTGGTACTACCTCGACGACGGCCTGTACGGCTCGTACAGCGGCCAGCTGTTCGATCACGCCAAGTATCCGGTCGAATCGTTGAAAGAGAGCGAGGAGAAATTCCCCTCGGTCCTCGCGGGCCCCACCTGCGACAGCATCGACGTCATCGCCGAGAACCTGATGTTGCCGGCGCTGAAGGCGGGGGACCTGATCGTGGGCCGCGCCATGGGGGCCTACACGTGGGCAAGTGCCTCTGAATTCAACTTTTTCCCCAAGGCCACCGTGGTTTCGGTCAACCGACGGCCCGGAGACACCGGCGCTGTGATGCCGCTCCCCCTCTAGCGCCTTGTTGGGAACGCGCTGCCGGGGGCAAGATACCGGTCATGCGGGTCATCATTACCTCGTTGCTCGGAATTCTGCTGGTTTCCTGCGGGGGCGGCGGTTCGGACGAGTCGCCGCCGCCGATGAACTACATCGACTACCCGCCGCTCTGGAATGACTACAAAGTCGGTCTCGGAGAGACCATCAATCTTGCGGAATACGTGGCGATCGAATTCGTGGCGGTCGAGGAAGACACCCGTTGCCTCTACGATGCACGATGTGCCTCGCCGGGCAATGCGCGCATTTTGTTGAAATGCATCACGCCACGCGGCGCGACTCTCGTCAGACTCAATACGAGTAACGCGCTGCCGTTCGCATCTCAGTTCGATTACTACGGAGTCCAGCTGCGCACGCTGGAACCTAATCCGCAAATCGATGCCCAAGGTATGCCGATACCCATACCTCCGAACACCTACGAGGCGACCTTATTCGTCACCAAGGAAGCGGAGCCGCCGCACACACCTTGAGGATTGAAATGACCGATCGCTGGACACGTCGCCGCCTGGTTCACTCCGTAGTCGCAGGCGGCGCCGGGCTCACCCTCGCACGCTTCGCCCTGGCTGAAGGCGAATCCGTAAGCGAAACCCCATTGCCGGAGCGCGCCATCGAGCTGCACAACACGCACACCAGCGAAACGGTGAGCGTGGTGTTCAAGCGTGGTGAGGCGTACAACGCGCGCGCCATCGTCAGCCTGCGCAATGTCATGCGCGACCATCGCAACGGCGAGAGTCACGACATCGATCCGGCGCTCTACGACCAGCTCTATGACCTGGCGCTCGCCGCAAAATGCGATCCGCGTTTCGAGATCATCTCTGGTTATCGTTCGCCCGAGAGCAACGGCAAGATGGCCGCCGCGAGCCACGGTGTCGCCAAACATTCGCTGCACATGGAAGGGCGGGCCATCGACATCCGCATGCACGGCTGCTCGTGCGCGGACGTGCGTGACCTGGCACTCGCCGCGGCGAAGGGTGGCGTCG
>Ga0070689_100001855_pt1 | contig 13616 bp, 8 predicted proteins | sample KBSS23HmetaG_FD_64669 | JGI IMG/M metagenome (GOLD analysis project Ga0070689, IMG submission 64669) | Switchgrass rhizosphere microbial communities from Kellogg Biological Station, Michigan, USA - KBS S2-3H metaG | ecosystem: Host-associated > Plants > Roots > Rhizosphere ...
AAGTTCCGTGTTCCCGCCATGGCGATCCGGTGCAAAACGTGGAGGCGATTGGCGGCTGTGGACTCGTGCCAGATTGATTTGCGGACGAGCATAAGTGCGCCGTTTGATTCGACCAGAGCGCCCCAGCCAACAGGCACTTCCGATTCGCGGAATAATTGCTCGGGCAACACGATAAAAAACAAATTCGCGCAGCGGTAGCGAATTAGCTTCTCGAACTTTGTGCAATCGTAGAGTCGATTTTGCAGCGTCCGCAACTCACGAACAAGGCGCGCGTAACCGCGGTGGCCGATCGCGCTGAAGTTCTCGGAATCAAACTCTGGGAAGAGCGAATCACCATTGTGCAGGTTTGGGTAATGCGTGCGCAGCCGCGTTTCGAGAATCTGACGGCGATTAAAGATCGCTTCCAATCGCCGCCGCGCGGACTCGGTGTGACAGTTGTCTCGTCGCAGATCGCACAGCGCCTGTTTACATTCGAACACTGCCGTCGAGCCAACTTGCTTTGGGACATTCCGATAGCCCGCCACATCGGCGCGATATCGGCACCGAGGCAAAGTCACTTCCATCGCGCAGGCGGAAAATCCGTGCGACTGCGCCCAAATAAAGGCGAGCTGCTTAAGCCGGGCGTGTTGCGTCGTTTCGCCGTGGCGGCTTGTTACTCCTGCAGCCATGTCACGAGTTCGCGCGCCCAGTAGGTGACGATGATGTCTGCGCCAGCGCGCCTAAGTGCCGTCATGATCTCGAGAACGGCAGCACGCTCATCGAAAATCCCTTTCTCGGCCGCAGCTTTGACCATGGCGTACTCGCCGCTGACGTGATAGACGGCGGTTGGCTTTCCGAAGCGTTCACGTACGCGCCACAAGACGTCGAGATAGGGCAGGGCAGGTTTGACCATCACAATGTCCGCCCCTTCCTCAACATCCAGCGCGGCTTCCCGCAGCGCTTCGTTTGCGTTCGCGAAATCCATTTGGTACGAACGGCGGTCGCCGAACTGCGGCGGACTCTCCGCTGCCTCGCGAAACGGCCCGTAAAACACCGACGCAAATTTCGCGGCGTAACTCATGATGCCTGTTTGATCGAATCCACTCGCATCGAGCGCCTCGCGAATCGCCCCGATCCGGCCGTCCATCATGTCGCTTGGCGCCACAACGTCCCCGCCTGCGGCGGCGTGAGAGAGCGCCGTTTTCACCAAAAGTTCGACGCTTGCGTCGTTCAAAACATGAAAATGATCGCCATCAATTCGGGTGACACCGCAATGGCCGTGGCTCATGTATTCGCAAAGGCAAACGTCCGTCATCGCGATCAATTCCGGACATTTCGATTTGATTCCACGGAGCGCTTTTTGAATCACTCCGTCTTCTGCGTAAGCGCCGCTTGCTTGCTCATCTTTACGCGCGGGAATTCCGAAAAGCAGGATAGCTTGCAGCCCGAGATCCTGAGCGCGCCGCGCTTCATCGACAATCTCTTTCACCGGCAACTGAAAAACTCCCGGCATGCTTGCGACAGGCCGGCGTTGATCCAACTTTTCACTGACGAACAGCGGCAAAACAAAATCGTGAATGGTCAAATGCGTCTCACGAACGAGGTTTCGCAAGGCAGCGGAACGCCGCAGCCGACGCGGCCGATGAACCAATCTTCGCATGAACCGGAGAGTACGCGTTGGAAATTCAGTGGCAAGCGCAGGAACGTCCCCCGCTTTTTTTGGCGTTCTTTCCATTTCAATGTTTGATCACATATGTGAGCTAACATTGAAATGAACCTGAACAAGAACATCAAGTAAGGCGATGCCACCGAATTTGTCGTAGGCACATGCGGGGACAGAATGCTTGACGGCGCGGAACGTTGGGTGTCTGCATCTTAGCCGTGGCGCGTCGCTCCGATTATTTGTTGATCGATGTTAGTAACTCGTATGCAAAACTTGCGTTCGCATCGAGAGAGCGAGTCTCTAATCCTACGCGGATCCCTACCTCGGCGCTTTCAGGCAGTGCGGTCGCTGAATTTTTGAGGCGGCGACAGGTAAAAAAACTCGTTGTCTCCTCAGTCGTGCCGGCAAAGAACTCAGTCATCTCGAAGGCCGCGCACAACAGAGCGCAAGTGCTGTGGCTGGACTGGAAACTCAAGCTGGGTGTCACAATTGATTATCCCAAACCCGAATCGATAGGTGGGGATCGCCTGGCGAACGCCGCAGCTGTTGCCGACCTTTACGGATGGCCAGCGATCGTTGTGGACTTCGGCACTGCTGTGACTTTCGATGTGGTTTCCGCGCGGCGCAGGTATATCGGCGGCGTGATTGCGCCGGGACTTGAATCGATGACGAATTTCCTTTATGAACGTGCGGCGCTGCTCCCGAGGTTGTCGCTGAAAGAGCCACACCGCGCCGTCGGTAAATCGACCGTTGAGGCAATGCGCTCCGGCGCCATCTTCGGTTACCGTGGATTAGTTCGGGAGATTCTGACCCAAATCAAAGCGGAGCAGTTTTCGCGTAAAAAAGTTGCCGTCGTTGCGACTGGCGGTTATGCGCGCCTTATCGCCAGCCGGGTGCCAGAGGTCGCGGTGATTCATCCGCACCTGACTCTCGAAGGACTGCGGATCGTGGGGAACTTGAACTAAATCGCCAAGACCCGCGACCGCGCGGCTATGCGCCGGAGCAGGCGTTCGGTGTTTTTGTACGAGGAAAATGTTTTTCCGAACCGAACTGAAAATCTTCGCACTAAACGCAATTTCGACTTGTCAGGGATGCTAATCAGGGCTTGAATCGGTGGTTCATGAGAATCTGGAAGATCGCTGCGATCGCAGCGCTGGGGCTGACTTCATTTGCTGCGGACAATGTTGCTCCGACCAAAGCGGAGTTGGAGGAGATGTACAACACCGCTTACCGCGCGTTCGACGCGGGCAAATTTCCGGAGGCGCTAAAACAACTCGACGCCATTGACGCACGCCAGCCCGATCTTGCCGCGGCTAAAAATCTGCGCGGCGTCATCCTCATGCGCCAGGGCAATTATGATCAGGCTGAAGCCGCATTGACCCAGGCGGCAAAGATCGATCCTAAGTTTTGGAATGCGCGCTTTAACCTGGCGGAGATCCCATTTCTCAAAAAAGACTGGGAAGAGGCCAGGAAACGCTTCGAGCAATTGCTCTCTACCGGGCAGTCAGACCTGGCAAAAGAAGCTTCGCAGCTGATCCAATACAAGATCTTGCTGACTTATTTAATGGAGGGCAAGAGCAACATGGTCGATTCCATTCTGGCCAAGCTCGAGCTTTCGCCCGATACACCCGCTGTTGATTACGTGAAGGCAGCGGTCGCGCTCCAACAGAAGAATGAAGCGGAGGCGAAGGATTGGATCACCGCTGCGGAAAAGAATTACTCACCCCAGCTAAACAAGCTTTTCGTGGAATCGCTGTACGAAGTCGGTTGGATGGAAAAACCATCTGGTCAACGGCGAGCTTCGCTACCGCTCATGACGGCAGCCGAACGCACGGAAAAGACGAAGGCGTTTGCCCGTTCAAAATTCGAGCAATCGCAGCAGGCGTTTCGACAGCGCGATTTTGCTACGGCGCTGAAACTGGTGGACGAAGCGGACAAGGTGAACGCCAATCAGCCCGCGACCCTAAATTTGCGAGGTGAAATTCTGATGCAGCAGGGGCAGTTCGACGGTGCCGAGGCTGCTTTCAAAAAGGCGGCGAAGTTGGATCCGAAGCTTCGCGATGCGCAATACAATCTCGCTCAAATTCCATTCAAAAAGAAAGAGTACGCAAAAGCGCGCGACCGTTTCGAGACCCTGTATAAACGCATACCGGGCGGCGACAAAAACCAGGCGGCCGAGCTGATCAAGTTCAAGATTTACATGACCCTTTTGATGGAGGGCAAAGAAAGCCGGGCGCATTCGATGATGGAGGAATTCCAATTCACGGGCGATACCCCCGCGCTCTATTATGCGCAGGCAGCATGGGAGTACAAGCACAATAATGGGCAAAAGGCTGAGGATTGGACCAACTCTGCCAACAAGATTTACTCGCCGGCGCTCAACGGCGTTTTTGCTGATGCTTTCTATGATGTCGGGTGGTTGCAACGACCTGAAGGCACAACTGCTCCTGCCGTCGCCTTTGATGCGGGCAATGTCGGCGCGACGCAGACGGACGGTGGTCCGGCAGTAGAGCCGAGCCCAATCCCAGATAAGCGGAGTGGAAGCCTTGCTATGGCGCCATCAACAAATGCGCCAGACGGCGGAATGGAACTTGCCAGCGCCGGAGCAACCGCTAACCAGACGAGTTTGAAGGGATCCGCACCCGAAAGCAGTTCGCCGGTGGAGCAGTCAGCGACGCAATCCTCTTCCACCGGCGGCGAATCGACAACTGCGTCGCAGCCCGTCGCGGCTGAGACGGCGAGCGCCGAATCGACGACTGCGTCGTCGCAGCCTGTCGCAGCTGAGACGGCGAGCGCTTCGATTGTTGCCAGCAACCAAAATCAAGCTGAGCAACAGCCTGTCGCGCAAACAAGTCCTGCCCAAGAGGCTCAGCCCCAAGAGGGCGCTGGGACAGCATCGGCCAAAGCCTCGTCGTCAACCGTTGCTGGCGCATCAAGCCGCAGACTATGGATTGTTGGCGGACTACTCCTGGCGGCTGTGGTGCTGATAGCCGTTGCTATCCTGCCTGCACTACGCCGGGGGTACAAGTTCTCGGTCCCGGGTTCCTCGCGACCAGAACCGAGCGCCGACACTGCGGTTCTTAAAGCGAGAACAGCGCCTGCCCACACGACTGGTGTGCAAGGCAACGGCTTCGCCGGGGGACCACGTCAGGTCTCGCTGCAGCTCAAACCGTGGAACTCCTCTCCTGTGCGGAAGACTGCGCTACCATTGCCGGAAGCTGGCGGTGCTTTTAATCGGTTGAAAGGTCCGAAGTCGAAACCTTCACGTCTTCCTACTCCCATCGAGCCGCAACGTCAGGAACCCCCGGTGGACGAGCCATTCTTCGAATCGGTCGGTCCAGTGCTAACAGGTGTTGAACCGCAGCGTGAGACAAAACCGCAGCATGAGAAATCAGCTCCAGTGATCGAGCCGTTCTTTGAGTCGGTCGGCCCAGTGCTCGAACAAGTACCGGAAGTTGTCTCAGCAGTTGCTCCACAGGAACCCGGATTGGACGGTTCCGAACCGGTCACTGAATTTGCCGAGGCCTCCACGACTATGCCGCGATCATTGGATAGCGACATTCTGGAGGTTTCGCAGGAATCAGTGTTCGCCAGCCAGCAAGTCGACGAATTTTCCGAGCCTTCAAGGGAAGAACCTTTGGTCGCTTATGAGCAACCGAACGAAGTCTTCGCCAGCGCGGGCGAGTATGCATGGCCCGGTCCGGAAGCCGCTGCGGAGTTAACAACTGTGCCTATCGAGAACGATCAGGCGCACGAACCGATTTTTGCCGAGCGTGAAGCTTTTGTTGAGCAAGAGGATTTTGCTCCACGTGACGCTTTTTCTGAGTCCCTTACAGAGCGTGAAACGCCAATCAGCGAAGTTGTTGCCGAACACGCATCTGATTTCCAGCCTTCGTCTGCTGTTCCCGTCCAGCCAGTCTTTCCTCAACCAACCATACCTGCAACCATGCCAGAAACTACTCAAACACCACCTGCTCCGATAGCCAAAGCCCCGGCACCGACTGTGCCTAAACCGCAACCGCAAGCGCCGGTTCCTGCAGCCGGGATGCAAACCTCTGTGCAGCTTACTTTCTCGTTCGAGATAGCAGCGATGCAGTTAACGCCGAGCTTCAAGATGGGAGTGTTGAAAGTCCGTCCCATATCGAAGCTCGTCACCATGCGTTTGCCTTCACCTCAGCGCGCGCAATCTCCGTTGAATTTGCAGGTTGCCTTCGAAGTGGTGAAAATCCAGCCCGTCGCGGGTGCGCTCGGCACCATTCGCGTGGTTCCATCCCAGCAACAGCGGCCTGCCATGGGGGGCATGCCGTCGTTTGCCGTGGCCGGATTGCAGGTCGTGCCGAATTCTGAGACGGCACCGGTTCAACTCACCCCCTCGCCGCAGGGACGCGCGTCTGTGTTCGTTACCGTGCCATTCCAGATCAGCACGCTTGAGTTTTCTCCGACGCTCGAAATTGGATCGGTTACGCTGAATTCAAATTCGAAGCAGGTTGTTGTTCAGTTGCCAGGCAGCGGGCCCGGCCCAACCGAAGGCGCGCCAATGTTCGAGATCGCTAATCTCGAGCTGAACGAAGGCGGCGAAATCGTCATGATGCAACTGAACCTGCTCGGCGGACCGAAGCGCGCCTAACAGACGCCAAGTTCGACCAAGTCTGACTGGTCAAAGGTCATCGCCAGTTTAGCGAGCGCAATTGCTTCGGAAGAAACTCGCCATTTTTCCGAATCAATTTGCCGTCGAAATAAATTTCGCCGCCGCCGTAATCTGGCCGCTGAATGCTGACCATATCCCAGTGAACCTGGCTTCGGTTTCCGTTGTCGGCTTCCTCGTAGGCTTGGCCTGGAGTGAAATGGAATGAGCCGGCGATTTTCTCGTCGAACAAGATGTCGCGCATCGGCTGGAACACTCGCGGATTAAAGCCAAGCGAAAATTCGCCGATGTAACGCGCGCCCGTATCAGAATCGAGGATCTTGTTGAGTTTTTTGGTCTCGTTGCTCGCCGCCTCGACAATTTTACCGCGCTTGAAATTAAGCTGGATACCGTCGAAAGCCGTGCCTTGATAAATGCTCGGCGCGTTAAAGGTCAGTTGGCCTTCTACCGAGTCTTTCACCGGAGCCGTGAAAACTTCGCCATCGGGAATGTTGCGATCACCACCGCAAATGACAGCTGGAATTCCCTTGATACTAAAATTCAGATGCGTGCCGGGCCCCTTGATTTGGACGCGATCCGTTCGTTCCATTAGTCCCTTAAGCGCCTTCATACCGGGCTGCAGTTTGCGATAGTCGAGCGTGCAGACATCGAAAAAGAAGTCTTCAAACGCGTCGGTACTCATCCCTGCAAGCTGAGCCATTGAGGGGGTCGGCCACCGTAACACGACCCATTTCGTCCGTTTCACGCGCTGATCCTGCACTGGGCGCATCTTTTTGCCGATCAACTGCATCTTTTCCTGCGGCACATCCGCCAGCTCCGTGACATTGTGGCTGCCGCGCATCGCGATGTATGCGTTCATTTTTTTCATGCGCGCCAGTTCATGGGTTGCCATAATGTTTAGCTGTCGATCCGAGGCCTCTAGAGCGAGCGCGCGGTTCACTCGCGCGTGATATACCTGCGCAAACGGAACGCCTCCTGCGTTCCGTGCCGCTCGTATCAGCGCGGCCGTCATTTCATCGGGAATGTCGAATGCTTCGATCAGGACCGTCTCATTGCGTTTAAGGCGAACGGAGTATTCCACCAGGAGTTTTGCGAGTTTATCGAATCGCTCATCGTGCATAGGCGCTTATCATTCCATTCGGAGCGACGGATGCAAACCGGAGCTGTTGGGAAAACGTCCAACGCCCAACACTCAACGCTCAACTGTCTGAGTTGAACATTAAACGTTGGGCGTTGAGCGTTGGGTGTTGAAATCCCTAAGCACTTCGGCTCAGTCTTGCCGCGTAGGCACCATCAAAACCGTCGCGGAAAGGCAGCGAATCTCTTTCCGCTTCCAAACCCAGGGCCGGCAGCTCGGCAAGGAGTCGGCGAACGACCTGTTCGTTTTCTTCTGGCTCAAGACTGCATGTGCTGTAAACCAGAGTGCCGCCGGGCTTCAGCAAACGGAGTACAGCGCGTGCGATGGTCAACTGTTCGTTGGACATTCGGCTGAAATCTTCAGGTCGCAGTCGCCATCGCACATCGATTCGTCGGCGCATCACTCCGGTGTTTGTGCACGGCGCATCTAAAAGGATCCGATCGAACGGTGCGATTGCCAAAATTTCTTGTGGAAGATGATGGCGCGTCCAATCGTGGCAGACAGCACGAACGATGGTCGCATCCAGCCGGCTGACATTATCCTTCAGAATTTGGAGTCGTTCACGATCGCGGTCGCAGGCGATGATCACACCGCGGTTTTCCATGAGCTGTGCCAGATATGCCGTTTTGCCGCCTGGCGCGGCGCACGCGTCGAGGATCCTTTCTCCTGGCTTCGGATCGAGAAGCTGACACGCGATTGTTGTGCTGGGATCCTGAATGTAGTAATGGCCAGAATCGAGAGCGGCCGTCGGCAAAGAGCTAAATTCTACAAAACCTGCGTTGCCAGGTAGCGGTCGTGAGTCTGGGCGCAGCAAGGTTTCCGGCTCGGTCTTTATTCGATTAATCCGGCCATACACCGGCGCGGGCCGATTGTTCCATTTGCACAGCTCTTCCGTGTGCTCGGCGCCAAAGTGTTGTTGCCAACGCTCGATAAGAAATCGCGGATGAGATGTTCGAACGAACAATGGCTGCGCGTCGGCCTGTGCAAGTAGCTCACTTGCCTGCCTGGTCGCGGCGCGAAGGACCGCATTGATGATCGATCGCTGCTTTTGCGGGGCGATGGCAACGGTCTCGTGTACGGCTGCGTGCGCAGGCGTTTTGAGAAGGAAAACTTGGTACAAACCGAGTCGCAGGATGTCGCGGACGTTGGTCTCGATGTGCGATGCGCGCAGACAATCGACCCAAAAATCGAGCAGCGTTAAATTGCGCAAAACGCCATAGAACAGTTCCAAGGCAAACGCGCGATCGGACGGAGTGAGATCCGCGTTTGCGAGAAATCCTGAGATAATGGAATCCGCGAAGCGCTTTTCTTTTCGCCAAAGCCGCAAGGCCGCCAGCGCAGTTTGACGAGCCCCGTGAGATAGAGCCGCGTTATTCGACTTACGAAATAAAGGCGTCCTTATCTCACGGGGCGCCATAGTTCCTGCGTCAGTGTCTCACCGCAATGCGGACGGACTGACTTTCTTCGCCTCTCCCCTTTGCCAAGGGGAGAGGACTGAGGTGAGGGGTTGGCGTATGGCAGTTTGAGTCTCGTGAATTCTCATGAAGATAATCGCGTGACCGAACCCTCACCTTCCCCTCTCCCTCGCGAAGGGAGAGGCGACCTTAATGCATGCGGCCCCGTATGTCGGCATATCTGCTGTGGTTACTGCAGCGTCACGCCTGCGCGTCCAATAGAGTAATAATTGAATCCGAATTGCCGCATCGTTTCAGGATCCAACAGATTTCGTCCGTCGAAGACGATCGGCGTCCGCATTTTTTCTTTCAACACTGCGAGGTCCACGTTTGCAAATTCATTCCAATCCGTGGCGATGATCAATGCTTCGGCATCAGTGACGGCTTCCAGGGCCGATGAGGCAAATTCCGCATCGGCGATCGCTTTGATGGCCCGCGCCTTGTGCATTCCTTTCGGATCGTAAGCCACCACATGCGCTCCTTCGCGCAGCAGCTGTTCCACCAATTCGATTGCGACCGATGAGCGCACATCGTCGGTATCCGGCTTAAACGTCAGGCCCCAGACCGCGATCCTCTTTTCGCGCAAGACCCAGAGCGTCTCGCGGATGGTCTTGAGGAAACGCGCCTTTTGACTCTCGTTTATCCGTTGCACTTCCTTCAGCAGAGTGAATGGCGTTCCAAGCTGCTCACTGATGGCGATGAACGCGGCAATGTCTTTTGGGAAACAGGAGCCGCCATACCCGATTCCAGCGTTCAGAAAATCGCGCCCGATACGGTGATCCATCCCGATCCCGTCGGCCACTTTTTCCACATCGGCTCCGCTCGCTTCGCAAATCCCCGACACCGCGTTGATGTACGAAATCTTCAAGGCCAAAAATGAGTTCGCACAATGTTTAATAAGCTCGGCACTACTAATGTCGGTCACGAGGATCGGTGCCATGAAGGGCTCATACACTTTTTTCATCAAATCGATCGCGTGTTCGCTTTGCGCACCGATCACGATCCGGTCCGGATGCATGAGATCGGCCACTGCGCAGCCTTCGCGCAAAAACTCCGGATTACTGACCACGTCGAATTTTGCGCCGTGGCGGTTATATCGTTTGATTGATTCCGCCACTTTTTCCCCTGTCTTCACAGGCACCGTGCTCTTGTCGACGATCACTCGATAATCGGTCAACACTCCTGCGATCTCGCGCGCAACTTTCTCCACGAAGCTGAGATCGACATCGCCGTCGGGCAGTGGCGGAGTCGGGACGGCGATGAAAATGATTTGTGAGCGCTCGACGGCTTCCTGAATGTTGCCGGTGAAATGGAGTCGCTGCGCCGAGACGTTGCGGTGAATTATTTCCTCCAGGCCCGGCTCGTAGATCGGTATCTCGCCGGCTTTGAGCTGTTTCACTTTTTCCGCATCATTATCGACGCAAATGACATGATGGCCGACATCAGCGAAACAAGCCCCGGTCACCAGGCCGACGTATCCGGAGCCGATAATTGATATATCCATGAATCAGGAACGGTGTCGGCGAATCAGCCCCAGCACAAGTGGCGGAATTCCGCCAGCGGTTCCGCTGCAATTCACCACTTTTGGATCAATCGCCCGACGAACTAGGATCGAAGTTTAAATCGAAACCAAATTTCGGGAACGCCTTGAGTGTTACGGTGAACAGGAGACCATATTCTTTCACTCCCGAGTTATCGCGTATTACTCCGCCGAACGAGGCCACCCAGCTCGTTAGGTCCCGGTAAATCGCGTAACGCTGTTCCTGGAGAGTATCGGTTGCGCCTTCATACTGCTCCTGCACCGCCAGGCCCCAGTTGTCGTTAACACGAAGGTATCCGCCTACAACAAACAAGCTGCTATCCTGGAAGAATGGGTTGCCATTCAAATACCGGTGCCCGACTCTCACTTGCAAATTCGCCAGCGGTTGGACGCTCGCGTATGTGTCGACTTCCGTGAAGCCTTTCGAGAAAGCCGGCACCTGAGAGTTCACAGAAAAGGCCATCCATGGCAGGGGATTAAACCTGAGATTGTTGAACAGGTTCGAGTACTCCGTGCGATCGTACGGATTCTCAAAGTTTCTATCGACAAACGTATCCAGTTCAAGCCACGTCATCGTTGAATCGTCCCGCCGGGTTTCCAACTTGTTGCGGACGCCCATGCGCCAGACCGTCCAATCGGCAATCGAATCAATCGGGGTGAACTGTGGAAAATCGATTGCCCGAAGCTGTGTTGAAGGTTCAAATCGATCGAATTGCAAAATGGAAAGCGGATTCGGGCCGTCTTCTTTCACGTAGGAGAAATCAGTGAACGGCTGGATCACGTGCATCAGTCCGTCCAGACCAAGGGTCCGACTTTGCACGTCTTCCCATTTGCGAGAAATCTTGAACGAAGCTTCTGCGCCCGTATCGAAGACGCTTCGAAACGTGTCTCCATCAAATTTGATGGGATTAACTGTTGATGGTGGCGGCAGGATTGTGTCGGGCACCAGTGGATTTGTAGGCGGCACAAATATTGTTGATCCGAGATCCCAAGTCTTCCCGTAGTAGGTGCCTCGATATCCAACCCGGGGCACAACCGACAGCCAACCAAAATATGTGTTGGGATAAACCAGTTGATGGAACGTGTCGAAACGCTGCGTGCCGTAATTCTTGATACCTGAGTCCTCAGGAAATTCTAACCGCAAATTGGCAAAGCCGGTTTCGCCTTCGTAAAATATCGGTCCGCCAAAGAGTGCGTGCCGTTTGATGTCGAGCACCACTTCGGGTTGACGTTCCGTGGTGGTAAAGAAAGGGTTTGCCTGAAAACGCTCAATCCCGGTGAGAGTGAAAACCGGGTTGATCTTTGTCAGTGCGACCACATTGTCCGGATTAGGATCGATCCGAAACTCTCCCTGGAAAAAGTCCTGCATCACGTATCGGTCACTCAGCTTTGTGATGTTGGCGATGCCGGAGATGGAGTCGGTAAAGTTCGTCCGGTCTTCGAGGCTGAGCCGGTATCGTGATTCCGGAACACCTGTTCGCGGTATGTTCGTTTGATTCACCTCAGGGTTTTGGTCGTTGATGTAAAAAGTTTTTGCCCGCGCCACACTGCTTTGGTCTTTGCCGTATTCAATTGTCGGCTCGAAGCCGATGGCCGGTCCGCGCCTGCCGAAATAATCCAGCCGGAGCCGGGCTTGAATATTGTCTGTGATCGGGAACGTGACCTGCGTAAGAAGCGATGGTCCCCAGGTGCTGTAATACGCGGGCGAGACGGAAAAACTAAACGCGTTGTCGAGAGATTGGTAGAGATATGGCCACCAGAATATCGGCACCTTCCCGATGTAGGCTGTAACGTTCAGAAAAATTACGCGATCGTCCTCGTAAACACGAATCTTCCCGGCGCGCAGATGAAAATCGGGCTTTGACGAATCGTGCGTTGTGAAGACGCCGCCCTGGATAAGGTAGGCGTTCTCCGACCCCTCGATTGAGGTCACATCGTGTCCGCCCAGAAAGTAAGGTTGTGACTCGGTCCGAGCGGTGATCGCCCTGATCTTTTTGGTTTCAGTATTGTAAATTCCGCTGTCCGCATTGTAGAGGCTTGCATCGCGATAAATTCGGACGTTGCCCCTCAACTCCACGTCGTGCGTGGAGGAATTGTACTGTGCGTAGTCGGCATAAATATCCGTATTCCCGATGTGAATCACGACATTGTCGCGGGCAGTCGCCATGCCGTTTTCGTATGTGGTTTGCCCGGTTGAAGTAATCTCAATTGGGCCATTGTCCGGAGTTTTGATTTCTCCGTGCATCAAACCGGCACTCGCAAGCAGCCCGGCGAGCAAGAAAACCAGCGATCGCATGGCAAACGCCACCGTACCGCACCAAAGGCTCCCTGCAAAGGCAAAACCGCCCCCTGAGAGAAATACTGCTGCGGCGCCTCGTTTGGAGGCTTGCCGTGGGTGCGGGTTTTTAATTCAATTGCGGCGTGGTCCCTGCTGATGATGAGGTGACTTCACAGAGTGAGATTGGCGGAAATGCTTATCACGGCCCGGCGGCGTTTACTACCACGCACTGGAGCGTGGTGCTGGAGGCACAAGGTGAATCGCCAGCGGCGCAAGAGGCGCTGGGAAAGCTTTGCCGGATTTATTGGAGACCACTCTATGGGTTTGTTCGACGACAAGGTGTCAGCCCCGAGGACGCCCAGGATCTCACGCAAGGCTTTTTCGCTCTGTTGTTGGAACGCCGCGATCTGCGCAGTGTGCGCAAAGAGAAGGGGCGATTGCGTTCTTATCTGCTCACGGCGTTTAAGCATTTTCTAGCCGACGAACGGCGGCGCGCGATGGCGATCAAACGTGGGAGAGGGGAGGGGCTTATTCCGTTGGAACAACTTCACGCGGAGGAGTGGGGCGGCATGGAGCCAACCGATCAGCTTACTGCCGAGCGGATTTACGAAAGGCGCTGGGCTTCCACGGTTTTGGAGCGCGTATTGAGCCGACTAGAGGATAACTATCGGACGCGAGGTACCGCCGCGTTGTTCGATTGCTTCAATCAACTCCTGGGAGACGAGCCGGGCGCGCCGTCACACGCGGATATTGCGGCGCAACTTGGAATGACCGAAAACGCCGTCTCGCAGGCCTATCATCGATTTCGGCAAAGCTATCAATCGTTATTGCGCGAGGAAATTGCCCATACCGTTGCGACTCCAGGCGATATCGAAAGCGAGTTGCGTCATTTGATTGCTGTGATTCGCGCATAAGACCC
>Ga0070689_100001857_pt1 | contig 13613 bp, 25 predicted proteins | sample KBSS23HmetaG_FD_64669 | JGI IMG/M metagenome (GOLD analysis project Ga0070689, IMG submission 64669) | Switchgrass rhizosphere microbial communities from Kellogg Biological Station, Michigan, USA - KBS S2-3H metaG | ecosystem: Host-associated > Plants > Roots > Rhizosphere ...
GGTCGTTGTCGGTCTGCTCCCACCAGCGCCACTTGATGAGCCGCATGGTGTTGGTGGGCCAGGTCACGCCCTGGTCGTTCAGGTCGACGATCTCGGCCGCCGTGGGGGTGAGCGCATTGTCCACGACCGCCTCGGCCGTGATGTCCGCCTCGTTGAAGAGCCGGGCCATGAACCCCGCCGAATCGGCCTGGTTGGACTGTGCGCGTGCGAGGGTTTGGCGCGGGTCGCCGTCGACGGCTGCCATGAGGCCGCTGGAGGCGACGGTGTTGGCAGGGACCTGTACGAAGGAGATGGTGGTTGCTTGATTGGCCATGGTTCAGCTCAGGTTCCGCACTGGATTTCGAGAAACGCCTGCAGGGTCGTGCCGTCGGCGGAGTCGCTCACGTCGCCGTCATCGCCCGCCGTCACGATGAGGTTGGCCGTGCCGGCGCTGAGCGAGATATCGCTCCAGGTCACGATGCGACCGCCGGCCACGTCCGGGCTCGAATCGTTGTTGATGATGCTGCCGCCCGAGAGCAGCACCCGGATGCCGCCGACCGTGGGCAGACCCGCCAGGGCATAGAGCCCCGCGCTGGTCCGCGTCGCGGTGGTGAGGCCCGAGGTGCCCGCGGCGGTGACCGTGATGGCCCCGGTCGCGCCGATCGCAGCGTTGAGATAGATCTTGCGGATGAACCCGAACTTGACGTCGGTTTGAACCGCGCCCGGTGTCGTGTCGCCGAGTACCGTGGTTCCTGCCATGGTTCACCCGGTGAGCGGTAGGATGCCGTGCGCGTGGGGCGGGCCGACGACGTGTTGGCCCATCCAGAAGGGACGCGCCTCGAAGTTGTTGCTCGTCTGGTTGGCGACCAGCATGCCGTTGCCCATGCCGAACGAGACCAGGTTCACGAGCTTGCCGGTCATCGACGCGAGCCGAATCACCTTGGGCGAGACCAGCCTGGCCGTGCCCTTCTTTCGGGCGGGCTCGGCGATCACGTCCATCACCCCGAGCGAGGTGCGGATCTGGATCGTCTCGTACCCGTCGATCGCGGTCTTCTCCACGTCGCGGCCGACCCGGGCGCTCTGCTGGTCCTCGAACGTGTCCCAGTCTTCGGGGTTGAGCACCAGCTTCTGGGTCTTGCCGACCGCGTTGCGGGTCTCGCCGAGGCGGTTGACGCACTTGGCCACCAGCTTCTTCGCGCGCCGAGCAAACGTGCCGGTTGCCTCCGAAGAGAGGAGCCGCGCGCCTGAGAGGAAGGCGTCGGCGCCGCGGTTCACGCCGTAGAGGCTGCCCGTGCTCCGGGTGTCGGGCACGTACGCGCTCCAGGGCACGATGATGCCGTCCGGGACGGCCTGCTGCATCTCGCCGAGCATGTAGCAGTAGTAGGTGGTGGCTCCCGTGTCATCCCAGCCGCCGGGGTTCGCAGCGGTGGCGGGCGCGGAGGTCGCGGCCATCTGCAGGTAGCCGTTGTCGGTGTCGCGATCGATCACCACACCGGCGAGGGCGATGGTCGTGTCGGTGGAGGTCGTGCCGTCGGCGGTCGATACCTCGATGTGGTCGCCGACCTGGATGCGCCCCAACACTTCGGGGGTGCTGGAGAAGTTGAGCGAAAACACGGGCCGCGCGCCGCTGGACGCACTGTGGAACGTGGCCGTTCCGAAGCTGCCGCCGAGCTGCCCGTCGAGCTGATAGACCAGCTCCTGAGCGAAGCCGGCGATGCCGCTCTCCATGTTGGTATCGAGGAGATCCGCGCCGTACTCGGGGTCGGCCTCGGCCTTGACCAGCTCCTCGAGCGAGAAGACGATGCTCCCCTCCATGCGCCCGTAAGGCACCGTGAAGCGGAAGTATTCGCTGTTGCGCTTGATCGCGCTCTTCTGCTGGGCCTGAGCCAGGGTGCGCGCGAAGCCTCGCGGACCGCGGAGGGTAAAGCGCACGGTCACGCTCTCCGAGCCGCGCGACTTTTCGATCGCGTACAGGCCGAGCAGCGGTTGGGCCTTCAGCGCGATGTCATTGGCGTCGTCCGGGTCGAGCTCCCAGCGACTGAGGTAGTTGTTGACGAATTCACCCACGGGACGGCTCCAGAGCGCGCGGAAGCGCGGACTAGGGTCATCGCAAGACGCAGGCGAATCGTGGCTGCTGCCGTCGTGGGGTATCCCACCGGTGGAGCACTCGAGGCGCTCCCTGCCTTTCAGCAGAGCGGACTACATCAGAGGTAGTCTCCGGGAACGGCTGTCCCGATACGGTCAAGATGACCGAGACAATCGGGAGATGTCAAGGCCAATCGCACAAGCCCCTTGACGCCTACATGCGCGCAGGCTCTAGCTCGATGAGCGATGCGGCGCACGTCGCGGGTCAGCCACCGAAGCGAGGCGCCTGCCTACGTCTTCAGGATGCGATCCATCCGCTCGAAGAACGAACTCCAGATGCTGAGCCAGATCTCCGGGCTGCCGTCGATGGTGCGCGCCTCGTAGCCGTTGGCGGGCACGTACATCGAGTGCTCGACGCAGTGGTGGTCCGGGTAGCGCGGCTTCTCTCGGCAGCCGACGCAGAACTTGCCGCGCGCCAGACGCCCGCGCTGCTCGATCGGCACGTCTGGAACCTCCAGGTAACGCCGGATGCGCTCGCGCAGCTGCCCGTCGGCCAAGGTCCGCGCGCGCGCGAGTACTTCGTGGAGAGTTTGGCGCGGTTGCTCACACTCCGGGGCATGCTCCCCGACACCGAGGCAGACGGCGCAGGGGGCCTGTGGCTTGGTCAATCCCAGTCCTCCTCGCCCGCAATGGTGTTGGCGTTCTCATACAGCGCGCGCTTCTGCTCGTCGGTGAACGTGTCCCAGATGGCTCGCAGGCCCTCGAGGATGTAGTTCCGCCAGTTGTGAACGAGGTCGTCCTCGTCCCACTGCGGATCGCGCCAGGGCTCGGGTCGGAGGTCCATCAGCGCTCCACGGTCGCCGTCGACGCGATGCCCATGGCCTCCGACGTCGCGACACCGAGCAGCCAGGCGAGGGTGGCGATGGTCGCGAACGGCACCGGTGGCTCGGGTTGGCGCTTCGGCGGTGGCTGCCTCGACTGGCGCTCGCGCTCGGAGCGATCGTACCAGCGCGAGAAGTTCTCCATGAATTGCTTCCAGCCTGCCGTCACGTCCTCGGGTGTCACCTCTCCGGCGCTCCCGGGTCCGGCAAGGTCAGGCCCCCGCGCACCAGCCGCAGCTTCACCACACCCGGCGTCGACCTGCCCGAGGTCAGCTTCGGCAACCACCCCTGGGCCTGCAGCATAGACCACTCGCGCTCGAACCGCGCAAAGCAGCCGTCGCACATGACCCAAGTCGTGCAGCTGCAGCCCTCCTGGCGGGGCTCGGTGTGGTCGAGGGTAGGGGTGTGCATGGTCGGTGGCGTTGACCCGGGAGCACGCACAGCCTCCCGGGTCGTCCCGCTGTGCCGGGGTGGCGGAGCTCGTGGAGCCTTTTTAACCGCCTGTTAGTCCGCGCCCAATCTAACGCGGGGGCTCGGGTGGGTCAACCTCGGGTCAGAGCGGCTCCAGCTCCCGGTTCCGTGCGCGCAAGTCGCGGTTGTCGTCGTAGGACTCCATCAGCTTCCGCTCCAGATCCTCCGTCCGCTTCTGCAGCGCATCGATCTCACCCTCGAGCACCTGGCACCGATGCTGGGCCTCTTGGCGCAGGTCCTTGCTCGCGTGATTGGCCGCGGTCAGCTCCCCCACCCGGGCCTGGAGCGCGTCGTGGATGCGGAGGAGCTTGGCGACCTCGACCGAAGCGCGGTCCTGCTCATCCACGTATTCAACCAACGCTTCGCGCTCTTCGGCGGTGAGGGTCTCGGCAGCGGCTTCCTCGTCCAAGCCATACCCGGGTGTGCGCCGGTACCAATCCACGAACTCGAGCAGGTCGGCGGCATCGATCTCGCCCTCCGATCCGGGGAACCTCTGGCTGGAGAGCACATGCACGCGGCCACTCATGTCACTGTTGAAGTTAAAGAACGTGCCTCTCTTCGCTCGGAAATGGTGGCTCATACGCGCGAGTCCAGTTTTTCAGACATTCACTTCCTCGGTGGCTTCTTCCCGGCCGCCACGAGCCGATCGCGTTTTTCTTCCACTGCGGAGCGGACCAGCTCACTGACGCTCAGCTCCAAGTACCGTGCCAACCCAGCCCACATCGCACGCTCCTCAGGGGTGATACGAATGTGTAATGGGACGCTCGCAACTTCCTTGACTCCGGGCCTGCGCGGGTTGCCCGCCTTCCAACCTATGCCGACCATGTTAACTCAGTGTACACGTATGTTGCTCCTTGTCCAACCAGTGCTAGTCTCGGTTTGCGCACACGCCCGTACCAAAGTTGTCACGTGCGCCACTTTGGCATGGACCGAACCGTTGCAGGAGCGTACATCTTGACGTTCCGGGGAGGTAGCGTTCGAAATGCAATCCAGGCAACTGAGGATTCAGGCCGCAGAAAACCAGGGTGACCAGTGAGTGCCCTGGAACAGTTCCCACTTCTGCTCGCGGCCCTCAAGGAGGAGCTGCGTTGCGAATTGCTGAACGAGTTCGCGCGCGGGGAGTGGCTCGACCAGAACCAGAGCGTGCTCGGACGGAACATCCACGTCCGGGCGTGCCAGCGGCTCATCCGCCGGGATAGTGCTGATGCCTACTACGAGTCCAATACGGGTCGGTGGCTGCTCCGGGTAACGGCCGTGGACAAGGAAATCCGCCGCCGCAACCGGATGCACGCCGAGAAGCTCCCCGCGCAGCCCCCGGTCGAGCCCGTGCCGGTCGAGCCGATGCCGCTCGCCAAGACGGAAGCCGAGCCCGAGGACGAGACGGGTATCTATGCGAAGGGGTGGTACGAGAAGCTGACGGGGGGTGGGCGGTGACCACGCTCGGGCTGCTCTTCGTGGGTATCCTGCTCACCATATGGTTTGTTGGAGCCGTCGTCTTTCTCAATGAGAGCGACGTCCCGGGTACGGGCCCCTTCGAGCGCACACTCCATGCCACCCGTCCATTCGGCGCGATCCTCTGGCCGCTAGTTGCCCTGGCGACGCTGTTTCTGCCCAGGGAGAGCGACGAATGACCCTCGAGCCCAAGCCGAACGGGTTCCTCACCCGCCTGCGCTACGGCAAGGATGCGGCCGGCAAGGAACAGCGCGACCGGTTCCTCATCGTCGTGCCCCGGGATGCCGAGGACGTGGCGCTCGACCGGGAGCGGCGCATGCAGAAGGTGGCCGCCGCCCTGTCCAAGCTGCAAAACCCCCAGGCGCAGGAGTTTCTGGTAGAGATGGGTCGCGTCGCCGCCGATGAGAAGGCGTTTCGCGCGCTCGAAGGGGTCGTCACCAAGCTCGTGGCCGAGGCAGGCTCCGTTCCCCCCGCGGGGCCTGCCTCTGGCCCTTCTACGTTCCGGGACGTGGCCGAGCTCTGGTGCTCGGGGCAGCTCGCCAAGGACTACCCCGACCACAAGCTGCTGCCCGAAAAGAGCAAGGAAGCGCGCGACGAGGACCGATCGATCCTGTCGGTGTTCCTGCCCCTGCTCGGCTACAAGCCCGTCGCGACGATCACCCTCGCCGATATCGACGCCGCGCGGAGACTCATCCCCAAGGGCGCCCACCCCAACACCCGGCGCAAGTATGCGCTGAAGCTCCGGATGGTGCTGCGCCTCGCCGAGAGCCCGCTCCGGCTCATCGCGCGCGCGCCCGCCGTCGACATTCCGCGGCGCAAGGCCAGTAACCTCTTTGGGTTCCTGTACCCCCAGGAGGAAGCGCAGTTACTCGCACAGACCAAGATCCCACTGCTCTACCGGATGATCTACGGCTACCTCGCCCGCAACGGCTGCCGCATCGGCGAGACGCTCCAACTCACCTGGGATCACGTCGACCTCGAGACGGGCGATATCCACATCGACAAGCGGTGGACCAAGACGCAGCGCGCGCGCCGGTGGGTGCTCGACACCGACGTGCTCGAGGCACTCGAGGCCTGGCACCGGGTGAGCGGATCGCCCAAGCCCGGCGCCCTGGTGTTCCCGGGCAGGGCCGGCAAGCGCCTCACGCACGGCGCGGTCCGCAAGCGCTTCACGACCGATCTGAAGCTCGCGGGGGTCACGCGCAAGAGCATCCTCGTCGGCGGTGACGGCATCGACCCCTTGCGTGTGCACGACCTCCGGGCCTCGTTCGTGACGCTATCCTTGCGCGCCGGTCGCGACCTCAAATGGATCATGACCCGCACGGGCCACGAGACACTCGGGGTCTTGCAGGTCTATGACCGGCTCGTCCAGGATGCGAACGAGCACCATCTGCCGCGCTGGTTCGCGCCCATGGCGCAGGCGATCCCCGAGCTGCGACCGCGCCGCCAGGGTGGGCCAAGCCTGGGCCAGACCCCAGAAACGTCGGCATTTATGGGCCCTTTCCTCCGTCCTCAGGGAACGGATGAGCCAAGGGAAACTGGTGCAAAACACCGAGAAAAAGCCCCTTCAGTAACTCCTAAAACCCCACTTCCTGCCACCTCTGGCCCAGCAGGATTTCAGGGGGTGGGCCAACCTGGCCCAGGGCAGGCAGAGGTCCTACCGGACACCACCGAGGCCGCCCTCGTCCGCATCGAGGAGAGCCTGGCCGAGGACCTGCGCACGCTGATTGCCGCCGGTCGGTACGAGCTCGCCGACAAGGTGATGGCCGAGCTGCGCGAGCGTCGGCTGCAGCGGACGGCGCCGGCCATCACGAACCTCGCTGATGCGCGCGCGAAGAAGGGAGAGGGCAAGTGACCTGCTGCACACGACCCAAGCGCTGGCGGCAGAGCCAACTGCAGGCGTGCTGCACCTGGCAGCGCAACATTCGCGCAAACGGATGGCTCGAGATCAGCGCCTCATACAGAGGGCTGTTCGCTCTCATCGAGAGGATGCACCCAAACCTATGTCAGCGGACGGCGGTGACCCAGCTGAGTGATGCGCGGGCCAAGCGCAGGAACGGAGACAAGCCGTGAGGCGCCGCAAGACCGGTGCTACTCGCGGGGCGCAGCGACGGATGGGTGCTCGCGAGCGCCGGTATCTGCGTCGCTACGGCTACGTCCAGGAGTGGCAACTGGAACTGTGGCGGTTCCGTCGTCGACGCGAGCGCGCCGCGGGAGAGGACTTGTGAAAGTGGTCATCGTTACTGGCTCGCGACAGTTCACTGACGTGCGCCGTATCTGGGATGCGCTCGACGACGAGAAACCTGACCTGGTGGTCCACGGCGGTTACGAGGGCGAGCGCTGGAGCCGCGGCGCGGACTCGATTGCCGAGCAATCGTGCAAGCGCAGGCAGGTCGATTCGCACGTGATGCGCGCCAAGTGGCACACGCAACGGCTCGCCGCCGGACCCATTCGCAACCGACGCATGCTCGAGGCCTATCCCAGCGCGTTGGTGCTCGCGTTCCCACTCGATGGCCCGGGGACACGCGATTGCATGAAGCAGGCGAAGGACCGCGGCCATGAGGTGAAGCTGCCATGACCCAACGCATCGACTGGGAATCCCTCGGCAAGGCCGCGGGCGAGGCCGAGAAGAACACGGCACCGGGACTGAGAGCGACCCGACCCCGCGAGTGGAAGCCAGGTCAGCCCGGGGTCAGTGACGCGGGCAATGCCGCCGCACGCATCGCCCGAAGCCACGAGGGCCTGCGCAAGTTCAACACATCGCGCGCGCTCGACCAGCGCCTGGACGCCGTGCTCGGACCGGTCAAGGCCCCGCGCGTTCAGGACGCGGTCCGGTTCTGCAAGTGCGGCTGCAGCGTGCCGGTGTCGGTACGGGCTCGGTACACCGCCGAGTGCAGAAAGCGCGTGCGCCGGGACCGGCACAAGGCCGCGCACAAGACCGTGACCGGGACGCCGCAGAAGGAGCGCTCGAAGCGACTACCCGGGGTGCCGATGCGGGCGGCGGTCAAGCACTGTCCCGAGTGCGCAGGGTTGTCCGAGCGGAGGCCCGAAGACGGCACTCCCTGCTCGGGGTGTGACCAGGTGTGGGCGCCGGAGAGGATTCGATGAGCAAACAACAGATCGTGCCGGTGATCATCGAGAGCCCCTACGCGGGTGACATCGAAGCGAACCTTACCTACCTGCGCGCATGCATGCGCGACTGCCTGTTGCGCGGAGAGGCTCCGTTTGCAAGCCATGGCCTCTACACGCAACCGGGCGTACTCCGGGACGAGGACCCCGACGAGCGCGCCAAGGGGATTGCTGCTGGGTTCGCGTGGCGCCCGTTCGTCCGCAAAACCGTCGTCTACACCGACCGCGGCATCACCGAGGGCATGAAGGCCGGCGTCGCGCACGCCAAGACCATGACGTGGCACGTCGTCGAATACCGAGAGCTGGGGCACCAGTGACCGCCTTCATCCACATCGACCCCATCGTCGCCGACGAGTGGCAGGCCCGGTGGCACGAGCAGTTCCAAGACCGGTGGCGGCGCGCGGACGGGCGGCCCGAGGGCTCGGTCACGCAACTGTACGTGCCGCGCGAGCAGCCTGCCGACGAGAGCGCAGTCACGCCCCGGTCGGCCCTGGCCACCGTGCTCGCGCTCGAGATCCAGATCAACGGCCATGTGCTTTCGACGCCAAAGGAGTAGCTCCGTGAAACAGAAGCAGAAGCCCAAGCCGCGGACCAAGCCCGTCCGCATCGATCTGACCGCCGCCGACCAGCTGGCGGTCAATCAAATCATGCGCGAGCAGCTGCTCGACCCGACCCGCATGGGGGTCGAGAGGGTCAGCCAGAAGAGCGCGATCCTCCATGCGCTGCGCGTGTACGTGGCGGGGGCGACGGCTGGATGAGCTGGAGCCGGGACGACGACGACATGCTCGACCACGAGAAGTGGCGGCGAGCGATCCGGGAAGGCGGCGCCGACGCCCTGCTCATCTGGTTCCGTTTGCGCGCCTGGTGTTCGCGTCGACTGACCGACGGCGAGATCCCCGCCGACATGGTGACGGAGGTCGGCGAGGTCATCGGCAAGACGCGGCTGAGGGCTCTGCGCGCCCTCGTCGATGCCGCGCTGCTCGCTCGCCGAGACGACGGCGGGTTCACGATCGTCGATTACCTCCAGCGCAACCCGAGCCGAGCGCAGGTGTTGCAGGAGCGCGACCGGAGAGCCGAAGCCCAAAGAAAACGCCGCAGTAGCCGCGATGTAACCGGGCACGCGGTGACAAGTGAGCCCCCGCGTAACGAAGTCCCGTCCCGTCCCGTCCCGTCCCGTCCCGTATCACTCTCTAACGAGAGTGAGGACTCGCGCGCTCCTGACGTGCCCGATGTCCCCGGACTCGAGATCGTCCACCCGGGACCGCTGCAGCCATCCAAGCGCGAGTTGGCGCGAGAAGCCGAGGCCGCCCGCGTCACGCCACCGCTGGCGCTCAAACACCGCTTCGATCCCGACTGGGACCCGAATCTCGCCCACAAGGCCCGCGGCCAAGAGCTGGGCCTAACCGAAAACGAGATCCTCACCGAGGCCGAGGATTGCCGGCGCAAACCCTACCCGCATGGGTTCACGACCGAGGACGACCAGTTCCACCGCGAGCTCGCCTGGCTCGCGCGCGACAAGGAAAAGCACCGATTCAAGAACCTGCCCAAATCCGAGCGCGACGCGTTCGAGATGCCGGGGCGGGAGAGGAGGGCGACGTGACCGACAAGAAAAGACTTTGGCACAAGCGGTTGAACGACTTTGAGAGTTTCGATCGCATCGAGTTGCAGGTCGTGCCGCGCTACAAGACCAGTGGCATGTCCGGCGACGAGTGGCGCCAGCACGTCTCGGTGAAGTTCTATTTCAAGGGCGAGGTGGTCCACGAGACTGGCTGGAACTCGATGCAGAACGCCATGATGATGCTGCCCGGCGAGTGGGCCCGCGCACAGGAACCAATCCCCTCTCGCATCATCGAGATGGAACACGAGGGGTTCTGTGACCAGCCATCATGTCCCAACCAAGCCGAGGGTCGCTTCAGGATTAAGCGTGAAACGAGCGAGCGTGGCGCTTGGCTGCACGAGGAGGAGAGCCGCTACCACGATAGCTATCGCCAGTTCTGCAAGTGTCATCTCCGGCGCGGAGATTGTGGGCGCGAAGATGCTGACGACAACTACGAGTCGCTCGACGGAGCGAGCCCCGACCAGTCCACCAATGTCATTGAGTCACCGGCGGGCCGCGTCGTCGTCGAGGTGAACGACCTGGACGAGATACCTGCTGCCATCGAAGCCGCGCGCGCCCATGCGAACAGTCTCAAAAGAGACCCGCCACCGGACGGCGCATCATGACCGCCGACGAAATCGAAGACGCCCTCGCCCGCGGCGCCTGGGTACCGAAACCCTCCGGCCCCAACCCAGCCCGCCCCGTGAGCGAGGTGGTCGGGTGCTCCGATCACGATGCTCTCGTGATGGCCCGGGCCAAGCGCCTCGTCGACCAGGACAACATCCTGCACTGCTGGAACTGCGGCACGGCCTGTGACTGGCACGTGAGCCTCCACTGCGCCCCGTGCCGGGTGACGGAGCGGCGCGAGCGCCCGGAGCGGCAACGGGTGGAGCGAGAGGCCCAGCGGGCGCAACGGCAACGCGAGCAGGAACAGTCACGGCCCCAACAGCGGGTCGCCAACAGGAGCTTTCGGGATGAATACTAGACCCCCGCATCACCCCAACTGCATCGTCGTCTACCGGCGGCGCCTGCGTGAATGGTTCCGGAAAACCTACTGGGCGGCCTGCATCTATTGCGACGATTGCTGGGGCCCGCATCGCACCGATATCGCCGCGTTGGCGGAGGCGAGGTCGCTGAACGACGCCACAGCGCGGGCCATTGAAGCGGGGTTGAGGCCATGAACACCGAGCACGTCACGGCCACCATCGAGGCGTTCTGCAAGCATTGCAGGGGCGAGGACAATGTTATCTCCCTGCCGGCGGCATGCTCCATGGATGTTCTGCGCGCGTTCCTGCTGCGGCACCGGCGCTGCGAGAAACCAGTCGAGCCGAGCAAGCAAGTGGAACTGTTCGACAAGCTGAAGGCGAAGGATGAGGCCTGCAACTGCGACCTCCCCATGGGCACGCCCCACGACTGCAGCAAGGAACGCCAAGCAGATAACCCGATCAGCTTCATCGACGAGGCCGACCTCTCTGCCGACGCCGTCTATGTCGACCCGGCCGCACTCGGCATCGAGCCCGGCACCGATTACGCCGCCTATGCCATCGACGGCAGCACGGACGACCCCGCGCCGGAGATCGATCCGCCGAGTAATCCCTACGAGATGTTCTATGCGCGGTACCCCTTCGCGCAGGACATCCCGCAGCTGCGCGGACAGTTGCATGATTGCCTCGGTGAGGGCCGCTACGAGCCCTTGATTGCGCAACCACTCCCACTGCCCTCCACCCCAGACTTCCAATACATCGCCGCTTGGGCTCGCCATGAATGTGCCCATGTGGATAGCGAGAGGCGTGGCCTCGACAATCCCATCGGCGGCCTGACCATCCCCGCGCGGCTGCCCATGCCCGAGGCGCTGAAGAAGCTGCTCGCGCCACCGAAACGCAAACGGGGCGCGCGACCGCTCGCGAGTCCGAAGGGGAGGAAGACGGCGTGACCCCCTACTACGACCACGGTGGGGTTCAGATCTTCCATGGGGACGCGCGCGAGATCGTCCCTACGCTCGGCGCCTGGGATTCGTACGTCTGCGATCCGCCTTATGGCACCGGCTGGTACGAAAATGATCGCGACGTAATGGCGTTCGTCTCCGGCCTGGCCTCTACGCGCGACGGCTGCATCTTCGGCTACCCGGAGCGCCTCGTTCAACTCTGCATGAATGCCGGGCGCGCTCCGAGCGAGTGGATCGTCTGGTGGCCCACCAACGGTGCGTGCCGCGGCTTCAACCTAGCGGGCGCACGCAACGAGAGCGAGCATATCGCGTTTTTCGGGCGGCACCGCGTTGCGCATCTACGCCAGTCGCGAGGCGAGGCAAGCCGGCGCATGTACGCAAAGGATTATCGCCACACCGATGGCGGCGTCGGACGTGGCCTTGATGTTCATGGCGACACCGAGACGCGCCGAATCTCTGACGTTTGGACCATGGCCGCCCCGGGCCTTGCGTTTCTGAGTAGCCAAAGGCTGCACCCCAACCAAAAGCCGGACGCGCTGTTACAGCGCCTCGTCGAGGCCGTGAGTGAGGTCGGGCAGACCGTGCTCGACCCGACCTGCGGCAGCGGCACGGCCCTGGTCGCTGCGCGATCGCTCAGACGCAAGGCGATCGGTATCGATATCGACGAGGCGTGCTGCGAAATGTCGGCCAAGCGCCTCGCACAGGAGGTTCTGTTCGCATGACCCGCAACCCCGCCGCCCGTGGCAAGGCCGACGCCAACCAGAAGGCCATCGCCGACGCCATTCGCCTGCTCGGGTATCCGGTCATGGATCTCCACACGGCGGGCGCTGGCATGGAGGATCTGCTGGTGGGACTGCACGCCACAACGCCGCTGGAGGTCCCGTATCACACGGAGCGCTGGTGGATCGTCTGTGAGCTAAAGGTGCCCCGTAACAAGCGCGGGGAAGCGACCCCGTCCCAATACACCAAGGCCCAGAAGGAATGGCGCACCAAGACCGCCGGCTGGCCCCGCATCACCGTCACCTCAGCGCAGGACGCCGTCGACCAAATCCGGGAGCTGACCCGATGACGGAGACGCCCTACGAGAAGGCGGTTCGGCAGCACAAGAAACGGCCACCGCCCGCCACTCCACCGATGCGGCACTGCAAGCGCTGCCCGCAGCTCATCCGTCGGCAGCACGGTCGGCAGTTCTGTGGCGGCTGCACCAAGCACACTCACAGCCGCCGCCGCTGGGCCCGCGGGAGCCGAAGCGAGTGGCTCTAGATGGCACACAAATCGACCTCACCCGCTGAAGCCCAGCTAATGCCCATATGCCAACTGCCGTTCATTGGTGTATACTGATTGAGACGAGGGGATGAGAGAATGACCGCCAACCGAGCCAACCGAGACGCCGCTATCCGTGCCCTGAGGCAGTCCGCTGTCATCACCAACAGCGCGGTCGGTTCCATGACCCGTGCCGCCGCTCGGAGCAACCCGGACCGCATGCTCCGTTGCTGGACGGCCCAGCAGATCGTCAAGGGTTGCGTCGAAGCCGTGAAGGGGAAGAGCAAGTGAAGTACCGCATCGACTACTGCCCGACCATCGACCGCCATCGGGGCCGCTGGAGCCATGGGTCGGTCACCGTCACCGGCGAGGAGGCCGCCGCCAAAGAGGTACGCGCCCACGAGCAGGACTACGGCCCTGAACTCTGCTTTCGCGCGACCCCGGTCGAGACGATGCCCGAAGAGGAACAGCACCACTTCTGCGATAGCTGCGGCGGCGACTTCCGTGAGCGCATCGGCCACCCCCATGCCTGCTCCTGCCCCGTGGCCTTGGCGGTACCGGGCTCGGTGCGGTGGGTGCGGCCGGTGGCGAAGGAGAAAGCGTCGTGAACAACGATAGTGATTGGCTCGACGCGACCGACGATGAGCGCATCAAGGTCACCTATGCCGAGTTGGCAGAGGCGGATCGTGGCCCGGTGTGCGAGGATGACTGGTCCGACGACGAGGGTGCCGGACCCGACGATTGGAAGGCCGCTTACGGGCCGTGGCTCCCCATCGCCTATTGCCTGTCCTGTGGATCCCGGCTCACGTTC
>Ga0070689_100001860_pt1 | contig 13602 bp, 13 predicted proteins | sample KBSS23HmetaG_FD_64669 | JGI IMG/M metagenome (GOLD analysis project Ga0070689, IMG submission 64669) | Switchgrass rhizosphere microbial communities from Kellogg Biological Station, Michigan, USA - KBS S2-3H metaG | ecosystem: Host-associated > Plants > Roots > Rhizosphere ...
CAAGATGAAGTGGGTCGATTTCGAGCTGCCGCGGTACGTGCATCTCCTCCGGAGCCGCTCGGTGGTCGAGCGGTACCTCGGGAAGGGGCTCTGGCAGCGCGCCGCGGCGCGCGTCGCCGATCTCGGGCTCCGCGTGCACGCGCGCGCGGTCGCCGCGAAGACCGCGTGGCTCGCGCGCGGTACGGACGACGTCGAGAGCGCGCGTGTATCGGCCGAGCTCGCGCCGCTCCTCGCGCCACCGGCGACCGGCGCGGCGTGCCACAGGTCGAGCGCGTGGGCCGACTGGCTCCTCGGGCACACGTTCCAGGAGGACCCGCGCCTCGTCCGCGAGCTCCACGAGGTGCGCGACCGGAGCGGCGCGATCGTCGGCTATTTCCTCGTGAAGGCGCGCTTCTTCGCGGTCGCGTCGGCGCGCGCGCTCGAGGACATCGTCATCGGATCGGTGATGGACTGGCGGACGTTCGATCCGGCGCGCCTCGACGAGGCGACGCTCGTCCTCCTCGCGGCGCGCGCGCTCGCGCGGCGCGGGGTCGACGCGATCGAAGTGTGCACCGCCGACGGAGAGACCGGCGCGGTCCTCAGGCGCACCGGCTTCGTCCGCGCCGGCGTCCTCCACCTGATGGTCCGCGCCTCCCCGAAGAGCCCGCTGGCCGATCCGCGCTACCGGCAACTTTCTTCGTGGCACCTCCGCCCCGCCGAGGGCGACAATTATTTCTTCTAGGCCTGGGCCCCCATCCCGATGCGAATCATCCTGACCGCCGACGACTTCGGATTCGACGACGACACCGTCGCCGCGACGATCGGGTGCTTCGAGCGCGGCGCGCTCACGAGCGCGACGATCATGCCGAAGATGGCGGCGACGGCGCGCGCGATCGCGTACGCGCGATCGCACCCCGAGCTCAGCTTCGGCGTGCACCTCACGTACGCGGGCGACGGCATCGAGGAGCCGGTGCTGAGGCCGTCGATGGTCCCGTCGCTCGTCGGCGACGACGGCCGCTTCCTGCCGTCGAACAAGACGCGCGTCCTCGCGCTGATGAACCGCCTGTCGGTCGCGGAGATCGAGCGCGAGACCGCGGCGCAGATCGAGGTCCTCGTCGATCACGGCGTCCGCCTCTCGCACGTCGACTCGCACGGCCACCTGCACAAATTCGGGCCGTTCCGGACGGCGCTCGAGCGCGTCCTCCCGAAGTTCGGGATCCGCCGCGTCCGCAACGTCCAGGACGTCTTCGTCGGCCGCCCGCTCAAGAGCTTCACGTACTGGTTCGGCCCGCTGTGGCGCCGGCGCCTCACGTCGCGCTTCGCCACCACGTCGCATTTCTTCATGCCGCTCGGCACGCCGCGCGAACGCTGGACGGAGCCGGTGCTCGCGCGCCTCCCGCGCTCGCCGAAAGAGACGCTCGAGATCGGTGTCCACCCCGGCGGCGCGGAGACGTGGCGCGACGAGCAGCGCGAGAGCATCGAGACATTCGCCACCGAGGCGCGCCAACGAGGCCACCAACTCATCGGCTGGAGCGAGCTTTAGCGGACCTGCACGAGTGACCGGGCGGTCGCTCCCCGCGAGGAACCCAATCCGCCTCTCGTGAGGCGTTTTTCCGCGGGGGCGCGGACGGCGGTGACCGCGCGATCGCGCGGGTGCGCGCCGCCGAAGCGCCATCCGCATGGGTACGTCGATTGCTGGTACGCGGGCGCGGGGACGTCTGCGCTCGTCGCGGGCGGCCCTGCGCACGCGCGGCGCCGTCCAAGCGCGCGCCGGCGCGGCGAGCACACGAGAGCGGGAGCCTCGCTCCCCCGGAACGAACGACGGAGAAGCCATGGCCGAGACACGCAACAGCACCAATCAGAATCAGCCCGGTCAGAACCAGCCGCCGCCTCAGGAGAGCGGCGCGATGCAGAGCCAATCGAAGAGCCAACAGCAGCAACAGCAGCAGGGGCAGGGACGCGGGATCGAGCCGTCTCGTGCACGACCGCTCGAGTGGGCGCGCACGTCGTGGGAAGGCTCGCCGTTTGCGCTCTTCGACCGGTTCGTGAGCGACCTCGATCGGATCTTCGGCGAGTTCGCGACGCGCACGCGCGCGCCGTGGGTGCCGTCGTTCGGCGCGACTGCGGCGGGGCAGACGTCGTGGATGCCGCAGGTCGACGTCTTCGAGCGCGAAGGGAAGCTCGTCGTGCACGCCGAGCTCGCCGGGATCCGGCCCGACGCCGTGCGGGTCAACGTCGACGAGGACGGGATCCTCACGATCGCGGGGGAGAGGCGGCATGAGCACGAGCACGAGCGCGGCGGCGTCTACCGCTGCGAGCGCAGCTACGGGACGTTCATGCAGAGCATCCCGCTCCCCGAGGGGGTCGACACCGAGAACGTCAAAGCGTCGTTCGAGGACGGCGTCCTCGAGGTGACCATCCCGCTCCCGCAGCAAAAGAGCACGAAGGGCCGGACGATCCCGATCGGTCCGAAGCAGGGCACGGGCGGCGGCAGCGTGAAGCACTGACCGCCCGGCGCGGAACGGGAGCAACCGCACATGGGAGATACGAGCGTCACCAAGGTCGAGTCAGCGCGGTCGCCGCGCGGACGGCAGGGAGAGAAATACCTCGCTTCCGGCGTGCGCGCGGCGATGCGCCTCTGGGAAGAAACGGCGGGGACATCGGGCCCCGATGTGGAGCGCCCGTACGAGGCCGTCGGCTACGTCCTCGAAGGCCGCGCCGAGCTCCACCTCGAAGGACAGGTGGTCATCCTCGCGGCGGGCGACTCGTACGTCGTGCCGCGCGGCTCGCGGCATCACTATCGGATCCTCGAGCCGTTCCGGGCGATCGAGGTGACCTCACCGCCGGCCCACGTCCACGGACGCGACCGCGAGCCCACCGACGAAGAAGCGCCGCCCACGTCGCGTCGGTGATCCCGGCGCGGCGAGACGCGATCATCAGTGGCCGCGGAACGCTTCTTCGAGCCACCACGACGCGCCCTTCGCCGTCACCTTCGCGTCGACGACGAGCGGGCGATCGCGCGGGCCTTCCAGCCATGCGGAGAGGCCGCGGAGATCACCTTCGCGGCGCACGGTGAGCCCTTCGCAGCCGAAGCCGCGGCCGATCGCGGCGATGTCCGTCTCGGGGAAGCGGACGATGTCGAGCGGGAAACCGTCCGGGCCGAAGTGGTGGACTTCGGCCCCGTACGCGTCGTCGTCGTACACGACGACCACCATCGGGATCCGGAGGCGCACCACGGTCTCGAGCTCGGCGATGCTCATCAGCGCGCCGCCGTCGCCGAGCGCCGCGACGGGGAGCCGGTCCGGTCGGGCGAGCGCCGCGCCGATCGCCGTCGCGAGGCCGAGGCCGATCGACTGGAACGCCTGCGTGAAGCAGAAGCCCTCGTCGTCGGGAACCGAGAGATACATGCTCGGATAACCCATGAAATTGCCGGAATCGACGGCGACGATCCGCTCGCGCGGGAGCGCGTCGTCGAGGCCGATCGAGAACGCGCGCGGGTCGATCCGGCCGTCGCCGCCGTCGTCGTCGAACGCGACGTCGCGCCACCGCACCTCCGCGGCGATCCTCGCCGCGAGCGCTTCGGTGCGCCACGCGAAGGCGCTCCCGCGCGCGAGCTCCGCGCTCACCGCGCGCGCCGTCTCGGCGACGTCGCCGGCGACGCCGACGTCGATCGCGCGGTGCGCGCCGAGCGCCGCAGCGTCGACGTCGACCTGCGCGACGCGCGCGCCCGGTCCGACGAGGCGGCCGTGGCGCATCGTCCACATGTTGAGCGCGCACCCCCACCCGACGATGAGATCGGCCGACGCGATCAGCTCCGCGGCGAGCGGTGACGCGAAGCCGCCCGACACGTCGAGGCACCACGGGTTCCCGTGGAACATCCCTTTCGCCACCGCGCTCGTCGCGAGGAGCGCGCCCGTCTGGTCCGCGAGCGCCTCGAGCGGCCCGCGCGCTCGGGCGATCTGCGCGCCGCGCCCCGCGATGAACACCGGGCGCGCAGCGCGCGCGAGCGAATCGACGAGCGGCCGGATCGCGTCCGCGGACGGCGCCGCCGGGCGCGGCGGCGGCGGCACCGAAAGATCGGCGAGCGCGCGCGGGTCGCACGGACACTCGGCGGCCTGGACGTCGAGCGGGAGGTTCAGCACGACGGTGCGTCGCTCGTCGCGGGCGCGGACGTACGCGGACAGCGCGTCGTCGATCGCCGTCGCCGCCGATCGCACGCGCAAAGGCTCGGCCTCGACGGCGGCGGCGAGCGCCGACTGATCGACGCGGAAGTTCGATCGCACCGCCGAGGCGGCGGTCTCGGCGGCGAGCACCAGGAGCGGCGTTCGGCTCTTCGCCGCCTCGGCGATCCCGGTCATCGCGTTCGTGAGACCGCACCCCTGGTGGAGCGACACGGCCGAGACCGTCCGGCTGACGCGCGCGTACGCGTCGGCCATCGTGGCCGCGCCCCCCTCGTGGCGCGCGGCGACGAAGCGCGCGCCGCCCGCGACGAGCGCGTTCGTGACGTGGAAGTTCCCGCTCCCGACGACGCCGAACGCCTGACGCACGCCCACGGCGGCGAGCGCGCGGCCGACCGCTTCGGCGACCTTCACGGCGCCCCCTCGCTCAACCCGCGCGCCGCGCGACGAGCGCGAGGACGCGCGCCGGGCTCCCCGACCCGCGCGCGATCGGGAGCGGCGCGGCGATGAGCACGATCCCGGTGGGCGGCAGCGATGCGAGGTTCTGGAGCTGCGTCAGCCCGTATTTCCCCGCGCCGAGGAGGAACGCGTGGCAGGGGAACGGCGGGTCGAACGAATGCGCCTTCCCCGCGTCGGTCCCCACCGTCTCGACCCCCATCCCGAGGATCGGGCTCTCGTCGGCGAGCCAGCGCGCGCACTCGACCGACACGCCCGGCGTGTGCGGGCCGGTCTCGTTGGCGTTCAAGAAGCGCTCTTGATCGGTCGACCGCGCATCCCAGCCGGTGCGATAGAGGAGCCACCCGCCGCGCGGAAGCGCGCCGTGCTCCTTCTCCCACGCGCGCACGTGATCGATCTGGAGGAGGAAGTCCGGGTCCTTCGCGCACTCGGCGGACTTGTCGATGACGACCGCCGGCGCGATCAGATCCTTCACCGGCACCTGTGCGACGTCGGCCTTGTCCTTCCCCGTCACCCAGTGGATCGGCGCGTCGAAGTGCGTGCCGGTGTGCTCGCCGGTGGAGAAGTTGTTCCAGTACCACGCCGGACCGCGCGCGTCGTAATGGCTTATCTCCTCGCGCGAGAACGGAATCGTATTTCCGAATGGAGGCGGTAATTGGATGATCGGCGTCTCCTCGGAGAGCGTCGCCGTCAAATCGACCACGTCGATGGATCCGCGCCCGATTTCCGTCAAGAAGCTGGCCAATGTGGACATCGCGACGGCCTCCTCGTGGGACCTCGCCGGAGCCTCGATCGGCTCTCGTCCGGGCCTCCGTTCGGGCGGCGAGCGTAGGTCGCCGATCGCGCGCGCGTCAACGCGCGCGCGGCGCGCGGCGGAGCTTCGCGTCGAGCGCGGCCCACGCGGCGGCCGCGACCTCACCCGCGAGCCACGCCGGCGCGACGACGTAGAGGACGACGCGCGCGACGAGGAGCGTGGCGACGGCGGCCACGACGAGCGGCGCGGAGCCGCGGATCGCCCACGCGATCGGATCACGCGCCGCGAGAGCCCACGCGAGCGCGACGTCGACGGCGAGCGCCGCCGCGGCGACGCCGCCGACCCGAAGGACGCGCCGCCGGAGAGCGGCGGTCACGGGACCCTCGCCGTGAGCATCGCGAGGAGGAGCGCGTCGCCGAGGAGGCCGCCGGCGGCGAACGCGGTGCCTCCGCCCTCGCTCGCCTCTGCACCGACGAGGTGCGCCGATCGATACAGCTCGACGAATGCGTCGCGATCGCGCGCGATCCGCGCCGCGCCGAGGCCGAAGCCGGTCGCGCCCACCGACAACCCGAAGACGATCGGCCCGGCGTTGAGGTCGCCGCGGCCGCTGTACCCCTCCTCGTACTCGCGGACGGCGCCGAAGCCGGCGATCGATCGCCGCGCGCTCGACACGCCGCCATAGAGGCGGCGCGCGAGATCGGGCGCGGCGAACGCGACGAAGTACGACGCCACCGCCGTCCCCGATCCGCGCGGCGCGTCGCGCGGATCACACGACCCCGATTCGACGCGTTGGACGAGCATGCCGGCGCGATCGATGGCGCACGTCTCGAAGCGCCGCGCCCAGCGCGCGAGGAGCGCGCCGCGGCCTTCGCCGGTGACGCTCGCGTGGAGGCCGATCGATCCCGCCACCGCGGCGACGTCGGGCGGCCACGTCTCCTCCGGGTACGTCTCGATCATCCCGGTGGGCGACGCGTCGAGACGGCGCGCGAGCTCCGCGGTGATCCGATCGTGGAGCGGCGCGAGGCGCGTCTCGGGGTCCGCGCGCCGGAGCATCCCGAGCCCGAAGTTGATGTAGCCGAGGTACGCGTGCCCTTCGCCGGCGCCCATGCGCTCGACGCCGTGGTGCCCGTAGACGTGCCGTGCGTAGACGAGGAGCTCCGGGCTCGCGAGGCGCTCCGCCGCGATGCGCATCGCCGGGAGGTAGTCGTCCTTCTTCTCGGGGTGCTCGATCAGGATCTGCCCGAGCCCGAGGAGCGTCATCTGGTAGATCGCGACGGCCGACTGCCCATCGAAGCGATCGTTCCCCAGGTGGTAGACGATCGGGTCCTTCCGCTCGACGACGGCGCGCGCGACGCGACGCGCGAGCGCGTCCTCGGTGGCGAGGTCGCCGTCGAACCACGCGCGCGCGTCCCGTCCCGCGGCGCACCGCGGGACGGTGAGCGCGGAGAGCGCGACGGCGCCGGCGATCGCGAGCGCCCGCGCCGGCCTCGCCCACCACGGCCCCGTCGCGGCAGTGCCCTCCATGGCGTCGACGATCGCGCGGACGCGCGCCGCGGGCGACGCATTTCGAACGGCCGTGTTCGGGCGACTGACCACTGTGGAAACCGCGCCGACCACGCGCACCGCGGCGCGCCGGGACGCGCCGCGCATGGACCGCGGTGAAGACCGCGCGAACGCGCGGTCGCATGAGGCGCGCAGAGCGTGGACCGGATCGTGCGTCCGGCGCGTGCTCGATCCAGGACGCGCCGGCCTCGTGTGGGCGCGGCGCGTCCCCTCGACCGAAAAGAACCACCGCGAGCGCGTCGCCGCTCCCAGGAGGCAGCCGTCATGAGCGCCAATCGATGGTCCCGATTCGTCACCGCCGTCATCTCGCTCGCCGCGGTCGCGCTCATCGCGTTGGTCGCCGCGTCGTGCGGCGGGAGCAGCAGCAACGGCCAGGCCCCTCCGGGGACGGGCGGCGGCGTCGCGGGCGCGTGCGCGATCGGCGGAGCGAAATGCGATCACGGGTGCGCGGCGAACCTCGGGTGCGTCGACTGCGCGACCGACGCCGACTGCACCGGCGCGGCGAAGCGCTGCGTCGTGGGGCGGTGCGAGGCGTGCGGGACGAACGCCGACTGCAGCACGGGCTTCGCCTGCTTTCCCGGCGATCACCAGTGCCACCCGAAGTGCACCGCGAACGCGAACTGCAATAACCCGACGGCGGTCTGCGACGCCAACGCGGGCGCGTGCGTCCAGTGCCTCGCGAACACCGACTGCCCCGCGGACAACCCGATCTGCTCGGCGTCGATCGGGCGGTGCGGCACGTGCGCGACGAGCGCCGACTGCGGCACCGTCGCGCCGATCTGCGACGCGGCGAGCGGCCAGTGCGAGCAGTGCCTCGTCGACGGCGACTGCAAAGCGCCGTCGCTCTGCGGGCGCGACCACAGGTGCCACTTCGCGTGCGCGACGAGCCCGGACTGCACCGACTCCGCAAAGCCGATCTGCAACACGACGACGCACGACTGCGTCCAGTGCAACGTGAACACCGACTGCGGCACGGCCGCGCCGATCTGCAACAACGAAGGCCGGTGCGCCGTGTGCACCACCGACGCGAACTGCAAGACGGCCGGGCTCCCCGCGTGCAACGGCGAGCAGTGCGTCGAGTGCACGAGCGACCGCTACTGTACGGCCCCCGGGCTCACGAAGTGCCGCGGGCAGAAGTGCACCGCGGGGAAGTGACGCGGCACGGCTTCACGGCGGGACGCCGAGCCCGACCTTCGAGCGATCGAGGACGACGTACGTCGTGAAGCTCCGCACGTTCGGATCGTCGAGCAGCGCCTCGCGCGTGAACGCCTCGTAGTCGGCGGCGCTCCGCGCGAGGACGATCAGCATGAAGTCCACCGCGCCGGTGACGTAGTAGCACTGCTGCACCTCGGGGAATCGAGCCATCCGCCGCTTGAAGCCTTCGATGTCGGCGCGGCGCTCGTTCTCGATGTCGACGCCGACCACGCACGTCACCGCGTAGCCGAGCGCTTCGGGGGCTATCCGGGCGATCTCCGCCTCGATGACCCCCGCCTCGCGGAGGCGCTTCAACCGGCGCTGCACCGCGGCCGCCGAGAGCCCGACCCCGGCGCCGATCGCCTGCGCGGGGACGCGCGTGTCGTGCTGGTACCGCGCGAGGATCTTCCGATCGATGTCGTCGAGGTCTACGTCGCGTTTCCTCATGAGACGGCGCGGCGACGCGGCGAAGCCGCGTCCTCGACCCCGAGAACGCGGCGCCCCGACGCCGGACGCGCCGTACGTTAGTCCCTCGTGAGCCTCGACGTCACCACCCGGGAACCTCCCCTCCGCATCCTCCTCGCCGGCGATCCGCGCCTCGAGCGGCGATGCGACCCCGTCCGCGCGATCGACGACGCCGTCCGCCGCGCGATCGACGGCATGATCGCCACGCTGGCGCGCTTCCGCGCCGAGCACGGCTTCGGCCGCGCGATCGCCGCGCCGCAGGTCGGGCTCACCGAGCGGATCATCGTCGTCGACCTCGGCGCCGGCCCGTTCGCCGTCGTGAACCCGGAGATCACGTGGCGGAGCGAGGAGACGTTCTGTGTATGGGACGACTGCTTCAGCGTCCCGGACCGGCTCGCGCGGGTGCGCCGCCATCGTTCGATCTCGATCGCGTTCCGCGACCACCACTTCCGCGCGCGGCGATGGGAGCGCCTCCCGCCCGACGTCGCCGAGCTCCTCCAGCACGAGATCGACCACCTCGACGGCGTCCTGATGCTCGACCGCGCCGACACGATCGAGCCGGCGTCGCGCCGCGCCGAGCTGATCGACGCGGGGCGCGGCGCGCGCCGCCTCTCGCTCGCGCGGATCGCCGAGGCGGCAGCGCGGATCGATCCGGTCTTCCGGGGCTCACCGCAGTACGTATGCGAGCCGCTCGCCGAAGCGCTCGGCTGCCGCCTCACGCTGAAGATCGAGACGGCGAACCCGATCCGGTCGTTCAAAGGGCGCGGCGCCGACACGTTCGTCCGGAGGGAGATCGAGCGAGGCGCGCGCGGGCCGATCGTCTGCGCGAGCGCCGGGAACTTCGGGCAGGCGATGGCGTACGTCGGACGCGAGCGCGGCGTCCCGGTCACGGTGTGCGCGGCGCGGCGCGCGAGCCCGATGAAGCTCGCCCGCGTCCGCGCGCTCGGCGCGGAGGTGCTCCTCGAGGGCGACGACTTCGACGCCGCGAAGTCGCGCGCGCGACATGTTGCCGCGGCGCGCGGCGCGACGTTCGTCGAGGACGGCCTCGAGGCCGCGGTCTCCGAGGGGGCAGGGTCGATCGGCGTCGAGCTCCTGGCGCGCGGCGAGCCGCTCGACGCGGTGGTCCTCCCGCTCGGCAACGGCGCGCTCGTGAACGGCGTCGCGCGCTGGATCAAGGCGGCGTCGCCGATGACGCGCGTCATCGCCGCGGCGAGCCGCGGCGCGCCGGCGATGGCGGAGGCGTGGCGCGAATACCCCAGCGGCATCGCCCTGAACGCGCGCGTCGACACCATCGCGGACGGGATCGCGGTGCGCATCCCGGTCCCCGAGGCCGTCGCGGATATGCATGGCGTCGTCGACGACGTCGTGCTGGTCGATGACGACGCGCTCGTCGCGGCGATGCGCCTCCTCTACCGGCACGCCGGGATCGTGAGCGAGCCCGCCGGGGCCGCCGGTGTCGCCGCCGTCCTCGCGACGGGGCGCGCGCTCGAAGGCCTGTCCGTCGCGACGGTGATCACCGGGAGCAACATCGCGGCCGAGGAGCTCCACGCGTGGGGTGTCACCCACGAGAACGTCACACGAAACGCGAACCCAGGAGGACCACGATGATCGACCACCTCGAGCTCTCCGTCACCGACGTCGAGCGCTCCACCGAGTTCTACCGGCGCGCGCTCGCTCCGCTCGCGTACTCGGTCCACGCGACCGGGACGCCGCGCGGCTTCGGCACCGCGCCGGACCGCCTCGATTTCTGGCTGCGCGCCGGCGAGGCGTCGACGCCCCGCCCGCACTTCGCGTTCCACTGCTCGACGCGCAGAGAGGTGGTGGAGGCGCACCGCGCCGCGCTCGAAGCGGGCGGCGCCGACAACGGCGCGCCGGCCGTCCTCGCGCGGATCCACCCGACGTACTTCGCGGCGTTCGTCCGCGACCCGGACGGCCACAACGTCGAGTTCGCGTGCCACGCACCTCCGGCGTGACGCCTAGCGGCTGCGCAGCAGCCGCGTCCAGACCAAGTCTAGCGGAAGCCGCTCTGCGGCTTGATGCACGCGAGCATGAGCGTGATCTCGCGCTCGATCGCGTAGCGGCGGAGCGCCTTCGGGTCGCGCGCCGACTCGGGCGGACGCGGGCGGATGTGCTCGACCAGAAAGCCGCGCGAGCGGTGCCACGCGATGACGTCGTGACGCGAGACGACGTGCACCGCATCGGCATCGCGGTACCACCGCACGTGGAAGAGCGCCGGGTCGGCGTTCACCCAGAACCGGGGGACGCCGTCGAAGCGCGCGCGGACGCGCGACCCCGCAAGGAAGAGGATCGCGGCGATCCGCTCGAGCCGCCCGAGGTGCCGCAGTGACGGGCACAGGTAACCGGGGAGCTCGTAGTTCGGACAGAAGATGACGTGCGCGCCGCCCGGGGCGAGGAGGCGCGCCACCTCGTGGAGGAACTCGGACGGGTTCGTCACGTGCTCGAAGACATACGTCGAGAAGACGACGTCGAACGGCCCGTGGAGCTCGCTCACGTCGCCGATGTGGACGTGGTCCGCCTCCTCCTGGAGGTGCGCGCGGTTCTGCGGCGTGACGTCCTGCGCCGTGTACTCGATCGCGCTCCGAGTCCCCTGCCGCGCGCCCATCGCTCGCGACGTCCCACCGGCCGCGTCGCGCGCGTGCTCGCGGTAGTACGTCCCGAAGTGGCTCCGCCCTGCCCCGAGCTCGAGCACCCGCGCGCGGCCGCGCCGGGCGATCGCGCGGTCGATGTAAGGGCGGAGCTTCTCGTAGTAGATCGAGTTGTCCGACGGCTCGACGAACGCGCCGTACTCCTGCGAGCTCGCGTAAAAGTCGTCGAGACGGCGCCGCAGATCCCGGGCCTCCGGGTCGCGCGCGCGAGGGTCGTGGAGGAGGCGCGCGAACATCGCACGGGAACGTAGCACGCGCCGGGTCCGAGGCGAGATCAGCCGGTCGCGCGGCGCGCGCGGACGAAGTCGGCGATCCGCCCGACGCTCCGCAACTTGTCGTAGTCCTCGGGCTCGATCTCCACCCCGAACCGCTCCTCGAGAGCCAGGGTGATGTTCAGGTGTTGCTGCGAGTCCCACGCCTCGTGCCGCTCCGACGACAGCTCGGGCGTGACCTGGTCGAGGCGGAGGCCGAGGACGTCGGCGACGACCTGACGCACCGCTTCGAGCACCGGATCGCTTCCACCGCTCATGCCTTCACCTCCCCAGCGGCGCCGAGGGCGCCCGCGTCGACATCGCTCGCGCCGGGCGATCGGAGCTCGATCCACGGAGGCCACGGCGGGGGTTTCTCGATGTCGAGGCGGAACTCGGCCTCGCGCTCCGCCTCGCCGGCGCCGGCCGGCGCGCCCACCCGGGCGAAGCCGTGGCTCGGAAAGAACGACGCCGCGGGCGCGTTCTTCTTCGTCGGGATGAACCGCCCGACGAGCTCGCGCGCGCCGCGCGCCCGCGCCCGCTCCGCGAGCCACGAGAGGAACGCCGTCTCGACCGTGCGCCCGATGACGCGGCAGCTCATGAGGAATGTGTCGATCTCCGTCGCGCCGGCATCGTGATCGTGGCGGAGGATCGCCACGCCGACGAGGCCGTTGTCGCCGAAACGGTCGCGCACGTGGATCGTGCACACCTCGGCGTCGCCCGATGCGTGGAGCGCGTCGATCTCCTGCTCGGTGTAGCGGCGCGTCGTGACGTTGAACTGGTTCGTCTTCTGGGTGAGCTGCGCCACGCGCGCGCGCGTCGCCGGCGTCACGGGACCGATCGTCACGACCTGCTCGAGCGACCGATAAAAGTCCTCGATCGTCCGCGAGCCCTGCTCGAGCTCGGTGCGGAGGCGCTGCTCCGCGTAGTAGCGCCCGCGCTCGCGGTCCTCCTTCACGAGGGAGAGGCGCTCGAGGAACGGCGAGTCGCGGACGGCGCGCGCGTACCCCATCGGATCGTCCGGCAGATCGATGACCGCGACGTCGGGGAGCTCGGTGCGGATCCGCTCGCGCTCCACCGGGTTGTCGTCGATGAACGCGAGCGCGTCGACGCCGATGTTGAGCTCCTCGGCGATCGCGCGGAGGCTCTCCGCCTTGTCGGACCAGTCGATCCGCATCGACGCGAAGTGCTCCTTCTTGAGGAGCATCGACGGGTGGCGATCGAAGACCTCGAGCGCGTCGGCGCGGTTGTTCTTGCTGGCGATCGCGAGGAGGATCCCGCGCCGCGACACGTCGAGGACCGCGCGCTGGAGGTCCATGTACGCCGCGCCGGGGTGCTCCTGGCCGAGGCGGATCCCGTCGATCCCGTCTTCGCCGATCACGCCGCCCCAGAGCGTGTTGTCGAGATCGCACACGAGCGCCTTCGCGACGCGCCCGACGAGCGGGTGGAGGTAGCGCAGCCACTCGCGCGCGAGGTGGACGAGCTCGCCCGCCGCGATCGGCATCCGCGCGACGAGCCACTTCTTCTCGTCGCGGAAGCGATCGGCGCCGCGCCGCGCGACGACGCGCGCGACGTCGACGACGTGCACACCGCGGTGCGCGCGCGCCGCGGCGCGGAGCGCGTCGTTCACAGCCGCGATCGCGCCCGCCTGGCTCCGCTCCTCCGCCGCGTCGAGGAGACCGAGCGACGGCACGTCGGGCGCCTCGAGGGCGTGCACGAGGATCGACGCGTTCGTGCGCGCGCGGAGCTCGTCGATCCACCCGGCCATCCGCGCGCCCGCGTCGCGCACCTCGGCGTCGACGTCGGCCGGCGACAGATCGGCGAAGCGGTGGAAGAGCGCGGGCGAGACGTCGCGCGTCTGCGCCGCGATCACGACGACGCGCGCGTCGGCTCGGTGGAGCGCGCTCGCGGGGTCGAGGATCTCCTGCGTGATGGCGTTGAACTCGCCGAAGCGCACCGACACGTCGATCCCGGCGACGAACGCCGCGGCGCGGAGGAGCGGCACCATCGGCTCGAGGGTGAACGAGCGGAGGACGTAGATCGGGCACGGGATGAACGCGTGCGCCTCGCGCAGGCGCTCGCACCGGGTGACCACGAAG
>Ga0070689_100001867_pt1 | contig 13581 bp, 13 predicted proteins | sample KBSS23HmetaG_FD_64669 | JGI IMG/M metagenome (GOLD analysis project Ga0070689, IMG submission 64669) | Switchgrass rhizosphere microbial communities from Kellogg Biological Station, Michigan, USA - KBS S2-3H metaG | ecosystem: Host-associated > Plants > Roots > Rhizosphere ...
GGGAATCGAGAGCGCAAACGCATCGAGCTTCATGCCCGCGTGTAGAGCGCGGGGCGTGCCGCGCCAGGTGCGCGTCGTGCCTACCCGGACTGGGGTGCCGATACCCCGATCGCGTACCGCACGTGGTGTATCGTCGATCGCCATGGACGTGATCGACGCGATCGGCAACACCCCGCTCGTCGAGCTCAAGAAAGTCTGCGCGGGCCTGCCGAACCGCGTGTTCATCAAGTGCGAGCACATGAATCCCGGCGGCAGCGTCAAGGACCGCACCGCGCGCGCGATCATCCTCGATGCCGAAGCGCGCGGCGTGCTCGTGCCGCACCAGAACCCGCCGATGACGATCATCGAGGGCACCGCCGGCAACACCGGCGTCGGCCTCGCGCTGCTCGCATCGGCGCGCGGCTACCGCTGCATCTGCGTGCTGCCCGAGAAGGTCGCGACCGACAAGCGCGTCGCACTGCGCCAGCTCGGCGCCGAGGTGTACGTGGCGAAGGCTGCGGGCATCAAGAGCCCCGATAACTTCCGCAACGTCGCCGCGCGCCTCGCCGAGGAAAACGGCTGGTTCCTCACGAACCAGTTCCACAACCCCGCGAACCTCGATGCGCATTACGGCGGCAAAGGCTTCTCCGCGACGGGCCCCGAGATCTTCGAGCAGATGGGCGGCAAGCTCGGCGCTTTCGTGTCCTCCGCGGGCACCGGCGGCACGATCAGCGGGGTCGGCCGCTACCTCAAGGAGAAGCTGCCGGCGGTCAAGATCGTGCTCGCCGACCCGGTCGGCTCGGGCCTGGGCGAGTGGGTCAACACCGGCGAGGTCGGACCCGACGGCCCGTTCGTGATCGAGGGCATCGGCTCGGCGAGCGTGCCCTCGAACCTGCTTCGCGAGCCGCTCGACTACGCCGAGAAGATCACCGATGCGGAAGCGCTCGCCATGGTCGAGCGCCTCGTCAAGGAAGAGGGCCTCACGGTGGGCGGCTCGACGGGAGTCAACGTGGTCGCCGCACTGCGCGTTGCCGCACGTACCGACCTCGGTGGGCCCGTGGTCACGGTCGCCGCCGATCTGTGGGACCGATACCGCTCGACAAAGTGGATGAAAGAGTGGGAAGCGCGTGAGGCTGCCGATCTCGTCTTCATGCAGCCGCATAAGAGCTAGACTTCGAAATGAGCCGGCGCACGGCGATCCTGGCGAGAGTCCTCGCGGTCGTCATCGTCGGCGTCCTGCTCTGGTGGTTCCTCCATCGCATGGACTGGCACGCGCTCGGCAACGCGCTGCGCCGCGCGACGCTGTGGCCGCTCGTGCCCGCCGCGCTGCTCTACTTCATGTGTCTGTTCGGCAAGGCGCTCAGCTGGCGCATCATGCTCGAGCCGCGCAACGTGGTCGGCGTCGGCCACCTGTTCCGCTACACGATCGCCGCGTTCGCGGCGTCGTCGCTGACACCGGCGCGCGCCGGCGAGCTATTGCGCGTGTGGGCGCTCAAGCGCCGCGATGGCGTGCCGGTCATCACGTCCACGGCGGTCGCGCTCGCCGAGAAGCTCCTCGATGCGATCACGCTGCTCTTGTTCTGCGCGCCGATCCCGCTGCTGTTGCCCGAGCTGCCGTCGTGGGTCGCGAACACGATCCTGCTCGCGACCGGCATCGCGCTCGGGCTGTTCATCGCGATCTTCGTCGCCGTCGGCCGCATGAGGGCGCGCGAGGCGCGGTCGTGGTTCGGCCGGCTGATCGTCGGCATGCACGTCGTGCGCAGCCCGGCGCGCCTGCTGCTCGTGATCGCGACGAAGCTGCTCGCGTGGGCTGCCGACCTCGTGATGGTGATGTTCGTGCTCGATGCGGTCGGCCTCCACCTGTCGATCGTCGCGGGCATGTTCATCCTGTTCACGTTCAACCTCGCGATCGCGATTCCCGCCACGCCGGGCGCGGTCGGCGCGCTGCAGGTAGGTGTGCTCGTCGCGACGGACCTGCTCGGCATCCCTCGCGAGCCCGCGCTCGCGTTCGCACTCCTCTATCAAGTCGCGCAGATCGTACCGGTCCTCGTCACCGGTCTCGTGCTCGAGCTCGATCTCGTCCTCGGTCGCGTACCTGAGGTAAGCTTGACGAGATGAAGGCCCTGCTCTGCTACGGTCTATCGATCGGCGGGCTGGGTTTCATCATCGCAGCCGTGCTCGGCGCGTACGCGATCAACGTCTCCTACCCCGCCGGCCGGCTGCGCATGCTGAGCGCGCTGCGCATGAGCGTGAACCAGGCCGAGATGATGTGCAAAGCGGCCGCGCACTCGTGGTACGAGCCGATCGGCACGGCGATCAAGACGGCCGCGATGCTGCCTCCCGGCATGGAGCTCGACATGATCGGCATGACGACGAGGCCGGGCTACGACTCCTCGGTCGGCCTCGTCAAGCTGCACTGGAAGAAGCTGTTCGGGCGCGGCAGGAAGGGCATCACGCTGGTCCTGCTCGGCCTCACCGCCGCGATCGCGACGAAGACGACACCGACCTTTCACATCCTCGTCGCGATCGCCGCGCTCGGCGCCGGGATCTGGTTTTCCATCACGCGCGCCGACAACGAGCGCTCGCTCCTGCGCGCACGCGCCGACGTGCTCCCCGAGCTCGATCGCGCGTTCTACGAGGGCCGCTACACCCAGACGTTGCGATGACCGAGGCGGATGAGTACCCTCACGCCCGTGAGTGACGACCATAAAGCCCCGCAGTCCTACATCCTGCATGCCGTCGTGATCGCCGTTCTGATCGCGATCGCACTGGTCGCGTTCTTGATCCATCAGTGGCCGAGCGCGCACCGGTTCGGCTAGTGAGCCCGCTGCCGGTCGGTTTCACGCACTCCATCCCGATCGGAACATCAACTTCCAGCGCAACCGCGCGCTGTTCGAGGGCCGGCTCGAGGACTTGCAGCGCGTCGCCCCGCGCATCCACGATTTCGCCGACTGGAAGCGCGAGCTGCTCGCGCTCGGCGAAGCGGCGCAGCGCAAGCGCGAGACGATCGTCGCGTGGATCAAGGAAACGTCCAGCGCCGCGCCTTCGCGAGATCGATGAACGCCCGCAAGGTCGCCGACGGCAACCGCGCGGCCGGATACACGAGGTGGATCGGCAGTGCGGGCGGCTCCGCGCGCTCGAGCACGCGCACGAGCGTGCCGGCGGCGAGCGCATCGCGCACCTGATACGAGAGCACCATCGCCAGCCCGTTGCCGGCGAGCGCATACGCGATCGCGGCCTCGGCGCTGTTCGTCACGAGGGTCGGCTTCACGCCGACGCGCACGTCGCGCGCGAACGTCCACTCCGTGCTCGCCTGCTGCAACGCCGTGAACTGCACGACCGCATGCAGCGCGAGATCGGCCGGGCCTCGGATCGGGTGCCGGGCGAGGTACGCCGGGCTCGCGACCACGATCCGCCGTGTCGAGCCCACCGCGCGCGCGTGGAGCGTCGAATCCGCGAGCACGCCGATGCGCACGGCAAGATCGACGCCCTCGGCCACGAGATCGACGACGCGGTCGGCGAGCACGAGCTCGGCACGGACGTCGGGAAATCGCTTCAGCAGCTCGCACACGACAGGCGCGACCTCGAGCCGGCCAAATGCCGTGGGCGCGGTCACGACGAAGCGCCCCGCCGGCGTGACTCGCTTCGCGCGCGCCTCGCGCTCGGCTTCGTCGACGTCGGCCAGGATGCGACGTGCCCGCTCGAGGTAGCGCGCACCCGCTTCGGTGACAGACACCGAGCGCGTCGTGCGCTGGAGCAGACGGATCGTGAGGTGCTCCTCGAGTGCCGCGATCATGCGCGTCACCGCCGGTGCGGAGACCCGCAGCTCGCGCGCCGCCACCGCAAAGCCACGCCGCTCGGCGACGGTCACGAACGCGCGAATCGCGGCGAGTCGGTCCACGACGCGATTATTTCACATGTTGCAATACTCTACTGCCGACGGCGAAGATTGTTTCAACAGCTCCGCACGCCCATGTTGGTCGTCATGCGGATCAACGACATCGCGTTCACACCCGCGGTCCAGGCCATCCAGGCCGAGCGCGGCTCGCGCGCGGCCTACGCGAAGGCGCACGACTGGCAGCAGGAGATCGACGAAGAGCTCGCCGCGTTCCTCGCCGCCCAGACGAGCTGCTTTCTGGCCACGACGAATGCCAGGGGTCAGCCGTACGTGCAGCACCGCGGTGGGCCGCCGGGATTCTTGCGCGTGCTCGACGCGCACACGCTCGCGTTCGCGGATTACCGCGGCAACCGCCAGTACATCACGCTCGGCAACCTCGCCGAGAATCCGAAGGTCCACCTGCTGCTGATCGATCACGCGCGAGGCACCCGCATCAAGATCTGGGGCGAGGCGCAGGTGGTGGCGCCGCCTGCCGATGACAAACGCGCGGAGCAGACGATCGTGATCCGCGTCGTCGCCTGGGATGTCAACTGCCCGCGCTACATCCCCCGTCTCGTCGATGCCGGCATGGTCGCCCGCGTGCTCGCGGAGCGCGATGCCACGATCGCCGAGCGCGACGCCCAGCTCGCCGAGCGCGACGCCCGCATCGCGGCCCAACACGCGCGCATCGCAGCGCTCGAAGCCGAGCTCGCTCACCTACGCGACGCTACTTCGCCGCGCGCAAGGACTGGCACAGCTTGAGTGCCTTCGCGCGCTCGTCCTTCGACTCGGTGTTCGTGCTGCAGTCGAACGGCTTGCCGTCGATCGTGCGCCGCACGGAGATCGCGAACAGCGAGCCACCGGTCATCGACTCGCGGTCGCCCTCGAGCACCCAGCCATCAGCCGTCTTGTCTTCCTTCGTCCAGCCCTTGAGCTTGTTCGGGTCCTTCTCGAGCTGCTTCTTCGTCTCCTCGATCGTCGGCTTCACATCGGACATCTCGCCCGCGCCCGACACGAACGTGGTCGGTGATGCGTAGATCGTCACCGAAGGAAAGCCAGCGCCCTTCGTGGTGTCGTCGATGTTGGCGTCGTCGGGCACTTCTGCCTCGAGTCCCATCGAGCCAAGCTTCTTGAACGAAAGCTTGGCGGGTGCGGCCGCCGCCGCCGCGGCAGGTTTCTCGGCCGTCGTTCCACCGGCCCCTGTTCCTCCCTCTTCCTTCTTCTTGCCGCAAGCGGCGGTGACAACCATCAAGGTGACAAACAATACGGTCGCGAGCTGTGTGCGCATGCGGCGCAGCATCATCAAGCCGCGTGCCGCACGCAATCACGCGAAACGTCGATCAAGTCTCGCCGCGCGGACCCAGTCGCGTGGGGCCGTGCAGACCCACAGCCTCCTCGCCGACGATGAACTTGAGGTTGAAGAAGTTGATGGTGAAGTGCGCGGCAATCGGCCCGCCGAGGTTGCCGGTCCACTTCGCGAGCAAGCCAAACGCGATCCCCATCGCGAGTGCCGACGCGGTCCACGGCAAGAATCGCCGGCCCGGCCCGATATGCAGCACCGCAAACACCAACCCCTGGATCCACACGCCAAACCACGGCAACAGCGCGCCGCGAAACAACAGCTCCTCGCCGACCGAGCTCGCAAGCGCGAGGATCAAGATCTCGCGCCCGGTCAACGGCCCGAGCAGGTCGCGAAAGCTCGCGTGAAGGTCGCGCGCCCACTGGAGGTTCCGTGTCGCGAGTCGCGTGAGCCCGACAACCGCGAGCCCGAGCACCACGCCAAGGCCCGGCCCGACCGCCAGCTGCCACCCCGCCGGCTGCCCGCCGAGCCGATACAGATCCGGATCGCCGCGCCCGGCCGCGATCAAGAACGCCACGATCCCCATGGCCGCATAAAGACCCATCACCAGGCTCGCCCGCGACAGGGGTGGCGGTGGGCTCGGTTGCGAGGACATCCTGGGCCGATACTATGCGGGAAAGGCCAAGCCTTGACAGGGCCGGCGTCGAGCGGTACCTAACGACCCCGTTGTTTCACAACTGATCGCGCGGGTGGCGGAATTGGTAGACGCGCTAGCTTGAGGTGCTAGTGGGTAACACCGTGGGGGTTCGAGTCCCCCCTCGCGCACGAAACGATCGCCAGAAAACGACGGGTTCGAGTCCCGACTGGCGGCGCGCACACATCGTTAGCAAACGTCGGGTGGAGACACTTCCCGCCAGCAGGCGGGAAGTGCGAATCGACCTTCGCATCGGCCACGACGTTGCGGTCGCGGTAACTGCGATCGGTCACTCGCGGTGACGTCTGGCCGAGGTGCCGGCTTCACGACGCTGGAGCGCGCGATGGTCGACATCAACGACGATCACTCGGCACGTGGGCGAAGCGCCTGCGCGAGATGCCATGGCCACTCGAGTCGCCGCGTCTTCGACTTAACCTCGCTGGCTTCCGCTCTCCCGGTTGGTCAACGCAGGTTGAGCCCGAGGGTCTTGGCCCGGCCCCGGATGTCGTGATCTGGAAGCTCCGTCGCGAGGTCCTGTGCCTCGCGCATCAGGAGCGCCTCGTCCAGCCGACCCTGCTGGTGATCGAGCACGCTGCGAGCGTCCTCGAGATCACGATCGCGAGTCGCGAGGATCTTGAGTAGCACGTAGTCCTCCGCAGACACGACACGAATCGCTTCTCCGCGCAGCGTGCCCTCGACGCCGCGCACGAGCACTTGTGCCGCAAACCGCGCGGATCGCGGCCGCACGAGGTCGACTGTATTGAGCTCGCCACCGCCGAGCAACGTGAGCCGACTGACCGTACAACCACCAAACCTCATGTCGGCGAAGGCGAGCGTCACGTTGAGTCCTGCATCGACCAGCGCGGCGTGCGCCGCGTCGACCGTGGCGGTCGCGATCGCGAGATCCGCATCCTGGGTCTCTCGCGGTCGCCCGTACATCGCAACGACCAGCCCTCCGTAGGCCAACGCCTCCAGACCGGCCGCACGAAACGCCCCACTTGCCACCAACATGACGGCGATCGGATCAGCGAGGTCCACGGTCATTCGGCTTTGCGCTCGACTCTCGCTTGCTCATGATCTGCTGACCACACGCCATCAGCTCGAGGGTCGCGCGCCGCAACTTCGTGCGCGCTTCGTCAGCGCGTCGCAGCATCTCGTCGACTTCGGGCCGCGTCACACGCATCTCGTCCGAGTGTACCGCCTCGAAGACCAACTGCGTACCGATCTTGAAGGTGTGACTGGCCAACCGAATTTGGGCCGAAGCTCAGCTCGCGAAGAGACGCTGCGTGACGTGTTCGAATCGATGACTCGCCTGACCCCAGGGTCAATGCGGGTGGCCATGGAACGCCCGTTCGCGACGAACTCGCATCAGTCCGTGCTCGCGAATGGATCCGTGATCCGCGAGAGCCCACCGGTTGCGGGATTCGCGAGCCATACGCGCCCTCGGCGATCCGCGACGGCTGCATGGCCGCCCGGATCGGGCAGCGGCACCTTTGCGAGCTCGCCGAGCTCGCCGTTCGGGCACACCGCGAGGATCGAGAGCGTGTCGCTCGGGTCGCCGTGCACGTACAGATGGTGACGAGCCTGATCGTACGCCAGCACTGCTGCGCCACCACCTGCTTCGTAGCCAGCGCGCAGCTCGCCCGTGACCGTGGTGACGCCGATGCCACCGCCTGCGCGACAACCGCCGAACGCGACTCCATACGCGAGATCGATCTGCGGAAAGCCATGCGAGATTCCACAACCCGTGGCCCAGTCGCCGACGACGGTCCGGCGCGAAACATCGACCGCGAGCACGTGACCATTCGCGTGTGTGTACGCACGGCCGGCATCGTCGAACGTGAGTCCCTCGGGTGACGCGGGAAGCGTGACGCTGCCGGTCGCCGTCAGCGCCATCGGTTCGAGGATCTCGAGCCGGTCGTGTCCCGGCATCGTGACCCAGACCTCGCCGGTCGTCGGTGCAACGCGCAGGTAGTCGGGTGAACCGGATAACGCGTGCTCGGCGACCTGCTGTGTGCCGGCGAGGTCGTACGCGAGGATCTTGTCGTACGCGCGATCGGCGACGTAGATCGTGGTGGCCGAGGCATCTGCCGAGCCGACGCCGCGTGCCACCGCGAGCGATGTCACGGTCATGCTCTCTGGATCGACGAGGTACACGCGCCCCGTGCCCTCCGGCGCTGCCACGATCTTGCCGAGCAGCGGTGCGAAGCTCAGATCATCGAAGAACGCCGGCCCGCCGCCCGGCAGGGTGACCGCCAGCAACTCGGCCTGCGGGCCGTCGGTGCCGACCTCGCACGAGCCGGGTGGCGGCAGCGAGTTGCCGCAGCCGGCGAGCACGAGCAACGCAAGGAGGGGGAGGCGCATCCGTGCTGCTTTGAGGGCGCTCGCGCGAAAAGTCGCACGCGATCTGTTCACGACGCCCGCTCACTACTTCGCTTGCGTGTCGAGCGCGGCCTTGATGCCCTGCGCGAGCTCCTCGGTCTTGCCGGTGCCCCAGTAGTGCAAGAACAAGATTCGGGGCTGCTCGTTCGCCATGTGGCTGTGGATCGCGACGATGTTGATGTTCGCCTTGCGCAGCGTTTTGAGCACGTTCTGGAGCTCGGACTCGAGCACCGCGAAGTCGCCATCGACGATGGCGCTGTCGTCGGTGCCGGCGAACGCGGCCCACGTGTTCACGCCCATCGCGCCGCCCACCTCGGTGTCGCCCATCTTCGTGGTGCGCCCGAACGTCGCCTTGTAGACGCCGTCCTTGTAGTCGCCCTTGCTGCCGAACACGGCATCGATCTTCGCCGCATCGAGCTTGCTCTTCGCCGGATCGATCGTGACCTTCGCCGGGGCCTCGCCCTTGCCGCCTTCGGTCGCGTGCAGCTTCGCAAACACCTTGCCGACGGCGGCCGCGAGCGTGGTCTCGTCGCCCATGCCACCGATGTGCATGAACATCACCTTGGGGCTGTCCCAGAAGAAGTGGTTGTGCAGCGCGGTGACCTCGAGGCCGTTATCGAGCGCGACACTCATCACCGGGTTGACCTGATCCTCGGTCAGCACGATGTCGCCCATCACCATCTCGTGATCGGCCATTTGCTGGAACGCGGCCCACGCGGTGAGGCCCATCGGCGGGGTCATCTTGACGGTACCGGCGATCGTGACCGCGAGGTCCTTGCGCGGAACCGAGACCTTGAACACGCCCGACTTGTCGTCGAGCTTGCCCTTCGCACCGGTCAGCTTCTCGATGTTGGCGGCATTCGGACCGCTTGGAGCTGGCGGTGGTGCTTTGCCCGAGCCTTGAGGAACGCTCGGCGTCTCCGGTGACCGCTTGGCCGGCTCGTCCGTCTTCTTCGTGCAGCCAACGAGCATCGTGATCGCGAACGCAACGCTTGGACGCATGTGCGGCTTCTAACACGTTCGCATGCTGTCACGCGCTGACAGCGGCGCGACGTTTCACCGCGCGCGTACTCTTCACGCGTCGATGCAGGATGTCGCTTCGTGAACCCGTTGCTGCTCGTCGTCGCGATCGCCCCGCTGCGCGTGACGAGCGCGCCGGTGATCGATGGCCGGCTCGATGATGCGGCGTGGACACAGCTGCCGGCGAGCGACGCCTTCACGCAGCGCTTTCCCGACGACGGCCGCCCTCCGAGCGCACCGACGCACCTCAAGGTCGCGTACGACGATGACAGCGTGTACTTCGCGATCGAATGCGAGCAAAGCGCACAGATCGTCGCGCGCCTGACGCGACGCGATCGCGACGTCGCCGACGATCGCGTGAGCATCGATATCGATACCGGCCACGATCGGCGCAGCGCGTTTCACTTCCAGGTCAGCGCGGCTGGCGTGCTCGTCGATGGTTTGCGCTACGAGGACACCGAGCTCTCGGTCGACTGGGACGACATCTGGGAAGCCGAGGTCACGCGCACGAGCACGGGCTGGGCCGCGGAGATCCGGATCCCGCTCCGCATCCTGCGCCTCCGTGCAGGTGTCGACACGTGGGGATTTCAGGTGCGGCGCTGGACCGGCAGGACCGGCGAGATCGACGAATGGGCGTACGCGCCGCGCGATGCCGGCGGTGAGGTCTCGCGCTACGGCGAGCTCGGTCCGTTTCGCGGCCTCGATCCGCGCGGCAGCATCGAGCTCGTTCCATTCGCACTGACGCGCTTCGTGCGCACCGATCAAGCGGTGCCTTCGCCGTATGGCGATGGCTTGTCGGCCGCGGCCGGGCTCGATGCGACGTGGCGGCCGACGCCGAACATCGCGATCGCTGGCGCCGTGCTTCCCGATTTCGCGCAGGTCGAAGCCGATCAAGTGGTCGTGAACCTGACGACGACCGAGATCGAGTATCCGGAAAAACGCCCGTTCTTCCTGCACGGGCTCGATCTGTTTCAGACGCCGATCCAGATGCTGTACACGCGCCGCATCGGCGCGACGGTGCCCGAGCCGGCGTTGCCCGAAGGCACGACACTGACGCGGCCGGTCGGCTCGGCGCCGATCCTCGGTGCCGCCAAGCTCGTCGCAAACGTGGGCGCGCTCGGCATCGCGGCGCTGTCGGCAGTCACCGATCGCGTCGACGCGATGACAGATCAAGGCGCGCAGCCTGCCGCGCCGCTCGCGAGCGATCATGTCGCGCGCGTCCTCTACACGCACGATCGTCTCGCGATCGGTGCGCTCGGTACGGCGCGCGTCGTCGGCGATGCGGATTATCCGCCGGTCACGGATGGCACGTTGTGCCCGACCGGCGACGTCGTGACGGCCGACACGCACTGTTCGCACGACGCGTACGCCGGCAGCATCGATGGCGCGTGGCGCTCCGACGGTGGCGACTGGAAAGCGGGCGCGCAGCTCGCCGGTACGCGGATCCAGGGCGGTCCGCCGCGGATGCGACCGGACGGCACGATCATCAAGAGCGGCGACTCCGGCGCGGGTGCGCTCCTCGATCTCGCGAAGGAGGGCGGCACGTTGCGCGGCGAGCTCGTCTACGAGTTTTATTCGCGCCGTTTCGACATCGATGATCTCGGATACCTGCCGCGCGCGAACCTTCACCATGGCTCGCTCGATCTCGAGGCGTACTCCGCGAAGCCGTTCGGGCCCTTCATCGAGAGTCGCACGCGACTCGAGCTGTTCTGGCGACGCACGCTCGATGGCCTGCCGGGCTCGTCCGGTTATCAGTGGAACGTGTCGGGCACGACCGAGGACATGTGGCACGGCTTCCTCGAGCTCCACTGGCGCCCGAACCTGTACGACGATCGCGAATTCGGCGACGGTCGTGCGCTGCAGCGCTCCGGCATCCTCGGGCTCGAGCTGTCGCTCAGCACCGACTCGCGCCGTGCCGTCGTCGCGAGCGCTTCGATGTATGGCGCGGCGACCCATGTCGGCGGCACGCTCGAAGGCAGCGCCGAGCTGGACATCCGGCCGCGCGACAACCTCGAAGTCTCGCTGTCACCCGAATGGATGATCACGACCGGCGAGGCGCGCTTCGTCGGCGACGAGGACATGGGGCCACGGTTCGCACGCCAGGAGGCACGCTCGTTCGGCGTCACCGCGCGCGGCACGTGGACGCTGACGCGCAAGCTCACGCTGCAGGCGTACGTGCAGGCGCTGCTCGCGACGATTCGCTACCACGATGCGCTCACCGCGGATCCCGGCCTTCGCACGATCGGCATCGACGATCTACAGCCGGCCATGTTCGATCCCGCGATGTACGACGGACGCGAAGGCGTGCTCAACGCGACCGCGGTCGCGCGCTGGGAGTATCGACCGGGCTCGACTGCATTTCTGGTCTACTCGCACGCGCAGGCACCGGCCGTCGACGCGGCAACGTACGAGCCGGGTGCGCTCGTGCGCGGCCCCGCGTCGGACGCGATCCTGCTCAAGCTCTCGTGGGCCTGGCTTCACTGATCGTCGGCTGTGTGAACGAGAGAGATTCGTGCGAGCGCGCGCTCGGATGCTGACCGGCGGACTGGCTCGCCGCGCATCCTTCCCGTCGTCGGGAACCAGTCCACGTGGCTACACGGCCTGCCACTCATCGCGTGATATCCCGGGTGGTTGTTGATGGCACAACCACTGCACCATCCCGATGGATGGCCCCCCATTCGAGCGCCGTTCGCAAGGTGGTCATTGCGATCATCGGCGCCCTCACGCTGGGTCTGGGCACCGCGCACGCCGATCGAGGCTCCGCGAAAGCGAGGGTCTTCGCGAAGGTCGTACCGTCGCATCCCGAAGAATCGAAGTATCAGCTACGCGGCAACAGCAACTTTCAGTTCAAGTCGCACGAGGCCCCCCAATGGCCAGCTTACGTTCAAACGTACGTTGCCGATCAGTTCAAGGTGAGGCCGGATCGCATCAAGGTCCAGCGGTTTGGCAGCGGCAAGTCTGGTGACCTCGTATTTGGTGTCACCCTGGACGGGAAGAACCTCGGGGTGCTCAAGGTCTACCGCGATCCCGCAGGTGCCAGCGGGGATGCACGCATCCTGAAGGTCGTCAATCAAGCGCGGTTGTCGCGTTACAAGCCTCCGCGCGAAAAAGGCGGCATTCCGAACGTCTCGATCGATAACAACCTGGCCTCTGCACTGTTCACAGAGCAGGTGCCCGGCAGGTCAATCGAATCGCTGATCCAGCACACGCCCAAGGGATCAGAACGCGAATCGCACATGGCGCTGCTGGACGAAACGATGAGGAGCTCGGCGACGATGTACTGGGAGCTCCACCAATCGATGGCGTCGGGCGGCAAGATGGATCACCAGCGTAAGCAGAACGAAGTGAACATGATCCTGGCCAAGCTCGATGCTGTACGTGCGTTGAACAACGAGAAACGCTTCATGAGCCCCGAACAGCTGTCGAAGATCGAGGCCAAGCTACGCAACGAGATCGCTCCCAGGTTCATCGCTTCCAACGTACCGGCGACAGCGTTCCACGGGGATGCGCACGTGGGAAATGTCGTCGTCGACGACAACCTCAACGCACGTCCGATCGATGTGACCGCGATGAAGTGGTCGCTTGATAGCAACGGCAAGGGCACAGGTGCAGCCGCCGTGGATGTCGGCCAGTTCATCGCCCGCCTGTATGAAAAGAGCGAAGGCGCGTTATCGATGGACGAGGTGCGTCGCCTCAAGAGCTCGTTCTTGAGCGAGTACTACAAGCATTCGAAGACACCCCAATCGATGATGGAGCCCGCGGTGCTGCTATACGCCGTCGAGTCCCAGCTCGCTCGTCTGCAGTTCGGCATTGGCGACTCCAGGGGTGCAGTCGCGACAATCTCAGATCTGCTCGGCCTCGGGACATGAAGCGGGCCGATGACACTGCGCCGTCGGACGGCAACATCGCAGGGTATCGCTGCCCTCGCTGCGCGTCCAAAGATGTCGTCGGGCGGCGACGCACCTACGGCGAGAGGACGATCGAAGAGCTGTTCTGCCCGCGCTGCGAATTGAACGACGTCGCCGACTCTGATCGGCCAGACTACGTTGCCAGGTTGGAGCGCTGGCGCCGGATCGATTGAGCGTTCTTGGCAGAGATGCGTCAGATCGGTGCCAGCTTCGCCAGACAACCGTGATGAAACTGGCTGGCGAACCGGTGAAGCGCCTTGTCGGCCGCAGCCGCTTCGCGCACGCCGAGCGCTGCACCTTCGCGCTTGTTCTTGGCCGACTCGCGCAGCTTTGCTCGCTCGGCACTGGTGCGCCAGATCTGCTCGGAGGCCTCCTCGTCCTTGGCGGCGTAGTGCGAGGAGCTGCGGTTGGCCATGCGGCC
>Ga0070689_100001868_pt1 | contig 13581 bp, 10 predicted proteins | sample KBSS23HmetaG_FD_64669 | JGI IMG/M metagenome (GOLD analysis project Ga0070689, IMG submission 64669) | Switchgrass rhizosphere microbial communities from Kellogg Biological Station, Michigan, USA - KBS S2-3H metaG | ecosystem: Host-associated > Plants > Roots > Rhizosphere ...
GAGACGCCGGGGTGGCCGTGGCCGGTCGAGCGCTGCAGTTCGACCGGCATGCCGACGTCGAGCTCGACGTAGTCGTCGTTCATCTTGTGCCCGACGATGCCGAGCCAGCCGCCGCTGCGGCCCTGCCGCGCGGCCAACCACGCGAGGCCGCGGTCGGCGGCCGCGACGCACTCGCGCCAGCGCTCGGCGTCGAACGGCGCCGCCGGCTCGCGCGCCTCGGCGTTGCTGCCGGCATCCGCGGCAGCGCGGTCGACCGCTGCCGGTCGCTGTGGGCACAGCGCGGCCGTCAGAGCGAGAGCGGTCAGCAGCATGGGCGCGGATTGTAGCGGCCGGCGAGCGGCTCAGCCCGCGCGGAACGCGTCCATGCGATGTCCCAGGTCGGTCAACCACGCGGCGATGTTCCATCGGGTGGCCTTCGGCGGGAACGCGGCGCACGATAGGCTCCGCACTTCCCCGCGGCGAAGCAACCAGCCGCGCAGCAAAGAGCGCCGAACATGACCGACCAGAGCCGCACGCGCCGTTCGTTCCTCGTCTCCGCCGCGTCGTCCGCCGCCGCGCTGTCCGCGTCCGCCTCGCTGTCGGCGCTGCGCGCGGCCGCGCCGGTGCACGGCGGCGTCGGCCAGCCGCTGAAGATCGGCCTCGTCGGCTGCGGCGGCCGCGGCACCGGCGCCGCGCAGCAGGCGTTGCTCGCCGACCGCGACAACGTGCTGTGGGCCGTCGGCGACGCGTTCGCCGACCGCCTCGACGACAGCATGAAGGCGCTCGACGAGGCGCTGGCGGAGTCGGCGCGGCAGGCCCAGATCCAGGTCGCCAAGGAGCGCCGCTTCACCGGCCTCGACTGCATCGACAAGGTGCTCGGCAGCGGCATCGACGTGATCCTGCTGGCGTCGCCGCCGGGCTTCCGGCCGATGCAGATCGAGAAGGCGGTCGCCGCCAACGTGCACATCTTCGCCGAGAAGCCGGTCGCCACCGACGTGCCGGGGCTGCGCCGCGTGCAGGCCGCGTGCGCGAAGGCGAAGCAGCAGAAGCTCAGCTTCGTGTCGGGCCTCTGCTACCGCTACCACGACGGCCGCCGCGCGATCGTCGAACGCCTGCAGAACGGCGCCGTCGGCGAGATCCTCGCGATGCAGGGCAACTACATCACCGGCGAGCTGTGGCTGCACCCGCGCCAGCCGCAGTGGGGCGAGCTCGAGAACCAGCTGCGCAACTGGCTCTACTACACGTGGCTGTCGGGCGACCTGATCGCCGAGCAGCACATCCACTCGCTCGACGTGATGGCGTGGATCAAGCGCGACGTCTACCCATCGCGCTGCTATTCGCTCGGCGGCCGGCAGAAGCGCACCGATGCGAAGTTCGGTTACGTGTTCGACCACTTCGCGACCGTCTACGAATGGGCCGACGGCACGCGCGGCTTCAGCTACTGCCGCCAACAGAACGGCTGCTTCACCGACGTCGACGAGTACATCCTCGGCACCGAGGGCAAGGCCGACGTGTTTCACCACGCCATCACCGGCAAGCGACCCTGGAGCGCCGAGATGAAGATGCGCGACATGTACCAGACCGAGCACGACGAGATGTTCGCTGCGATCCGCGCGGGCAAGCCGATCGACAACTCGGAGTACATGGTCAACAGCACGATGATGGCGCTGATGGGCCGCATGGCCGCGTACACGGGCAAGGACGTGAAGTGGGAGGAGGCCTGGAAGTCGCAGGAGCTGCTGATGCCCAACGACGTCACCAAGGACACGGTGCCGCCCACTGCTTCGGTCGCGGTGCCCGGCATCACGAAGTTCGGTTGATCGGGCCGTCGCCCGCGCGCGCACAGCGCGGTAGCGTTCCGGCTCGATGATGCAGGGTCAGCTGCAGCGACGTCTCGGCGCGATCAGCGCCATCTCGATCACGGTCGGCGCGGTGATCGGCTCGGGCGTGTTCATGAAACCGCTCAAGGTCGCGCAGAGCATGCCGAGCGAGTGGTGGATCTACGTGCTGTGGATCGGCCTCGGCCTCGTCTGCCTGTTCGGCGCGTTCGCGTATGCGGAGCTCGGCGCGATGTTTCCCGAGGCCGGCGGCCAGTACGCGTTCCTGCGCGAGGGCTGGGGCCGCGGCATCGCGTTCCTCTACGGCTGGACGTTCTTCTGGATCATCAACAGCGGCACCATCGCGGCCTTGTCGATCGCGTTCGCGCAGAACCTGCTGCCGCTGTGCGGCGTCGATCCCGGCGCGTCACCGTGGGCGACGACCGGACTCGCGGTCGTGATGATCCTGCTGCTCGCGTTCGTCAACCACTTCGGCGTCTGGGTCGGCGCGGTCTTGCAGAACGTGTCGACGTTCGCGAAGGTCGGCGCGCTCGCGCTGATCGGCATCGGCGGCGTCCTGGTCGCGACCGGTGGCGGCGGCGACGCGGTCGCGCCGGCCGCGGTCGGCGAGGCGCGCACGGAGCTGACGCTGGCCGGGTTCGTGGTCGCGTTCACGGGCATCTTCTGGGCCTACGAGGGCTGGTACCAGCTGCCGTTCAACGCCGCCGAGCTGAAGCGGCCCGCGCGCGATCTGCCGCTCGGCCTGATCGGCGGCATGGTCGTGTTGATCCTCGTCTACGTGACGATCAACGCGATCTACCTGCACGTCGTGCCGTTCGCCGAGATGCGGTCGATCGCGCCCGACGGCAACGACCTCGAAGTCGCGCGCCGCACCGTGTCGCGCGCGTTCTCGCCCGACCTCGCGCACTACCTCACGGCGCTCGTCGCGATCTCGGTCATGGGCTCCGCGAACCCGAACCTGCTGTCGTCGCCGCGCGCGTTCTATGCGATGGCCAACGACGGCCTGGTGCCGCGCGCGCTGATGGCTGTGCACCCGCGCTGGGGCACGCCGACCGTGGCGATCTGGACGCAGGCGGTCTGCGCGCTGGCGATCGTGATCGCGTTCTCCGGTGCGAGCGGCTTCCACGACGTCACCGCCTACGTCGTGTTCGCCGGCTTCCTGTTCTACGCGCTGACGGTCGCGGCCGTCTACCGGCTGCGGCGGCGGCGGCCCGACGCCGTGCGCACGTACCGCTGCAGCGGCTATCCGTGGACGCCGGCGCTGTTCATCGCGGTCGCGATCGCGTTCGTCGCCGCGCTGCTACTGGACGAAGGCGAGCGCAAGAACGCGCTCTATGGCCTCGCCATCATCGCGGTGGGAGTGCCGTGCTACTTCGTCGCCGGCCGCCGGCGCGCGCCGGCAGCGGTGTGACGCGACGCTTCCGCCGTGCGGGCGCGCCGGCTAGACTGCGCGCGCCCATGGAAGCGTGGCAATTCAGTCTGTTCTTCGCCGCCCTCGTGCTCGGCTACGTCGTGCTGCACGTGCGCATTGCGCGCTTCGAGGAGCACCTGCGCAGCCTGGCCCTGCTGCGCTCGATCGACGACCGCCTCGCTGCGCTGCCGGCGCAGCTGCCCGGCGGCGACCGCGAACAGCTGCACCGCATCGAGGTGCAGCTGCAGCGGCTGCACGACGACTTCGAGGACGTGCGCGAGGCGATGACGCGCACCGGCGACCAGATCGGCGAAGCGATCGTGCGCATCCCGCAGCCGCCGGCGCCGCTGGGCGCCGAAGGGGCCGTGGCGGGCGGCGCGCCGGCGACCGCCGGCGAACGGCTGCGCGCGGTGGTGGAGACGCGTCTGCTGCAGCTCGGCTACTCGCAGCTGCGCCTGCTGACGGACCTGCAGGGCGCCAGCCTCGAGGGCGACTTCGAGGTCCAGGTCGAGGCCGAGCGCAAGCACATGCCGGTCAAGGGGCGCGTGCTCGTGCGCAACGGCGCGATCCGCGACGTCGCGATGCAGACGGTCGCGCCGACGTTCCCGTAGCGGCGATCAGCGCGCGAGTACGGCCGTCAGCCGGTCCGGCATCACGTCGCGCGCCAGCAGCGTGCCGTTGCCGTCGATGACGAACACGGTCGGCACCGCCGCAACGCGCAGCCGCAGCCAGTCCGGTTGCAGGTAGCCGCGGCCGCCGGCCGGCAGCACGGGGAACTTCCAGCCGCGCTGGTCGACGAACCGGCGCAGCGCCAGGTCGTCGTCCTCGAGCGCGAACGCGACGAGGTTCTCGTTCGGCAGGCCGAGCCGCTGCCAGGCCTGCGCCAGCGCGTCGAGGCGGCGATGCGCGGGTGCGTGCGCGAGCGAGAAGAACACCAGCATGCGCGGGCCGGGCCGGAACGTCGCGGCGCCGACCTCGTGGCCGGCCGTGTCGCGGCCGTAGCCAAGCTCCGGCAGCGGCTTGCCGACCTCGATCAGCGACTTGTTGTCGAGGTGCTCGAGCGCGACGCGGACTGCCACGCGCGTCTCGGGTGCGACCGTCGCGAGTTCGATCTGCAGCAGTTCATGCCGGGCCGCCTCGACTTCGCCCTGCAGCAGCAGCACCTGGTGCAGGCCGAAGTGCGCGGACGCGCCGAGTTCGGCGCCCGCCGTGCTGGCGTGCTCGACGACCACGGCGAACGCGGCGCGGGCGCGCTCGAGGTCGAGCCGCTGCAGGAACACGCCGCCCAGCAGTACGTGCGCGCGCAGCAGCTCGGGCGCCGCGGCCTGCGCAAGGTGCGCGTCGAGGAACGCCTGCAGCAGCCGTTCGCGTTCGGCGATCGACGGCCGCGGCGGCGTCTGCAGCCGCTCCTCGAGCTGCTTGAGTTCGCGCGCCAGCCCGTTCTGATCCTGCGGCCCGCCGCGCGGTTCCTGTGCGGCCGGCCCTGGTCCGGCGGGCCGCGCCATGCATGCGGCCTGCAGTTCGTACTCGTGCCCAGGCCGAGTGCCTGCCCGGTCATCGGACCAGCCGCCCGCTGCCGCGCTGCAGGCAGCAAGGCACGCGATGAGGCGTTTCGAGGGCATGGTCACGACCGGATGCTAGCTCCGGCGGTCGCGCTGCGTAACGCGAGGCCGCCGGTGCGCGCCGGTCGTTCGCATTCGGCGAACGCCGCGCTGGATCCTGCGCCCGACCAGCGCGGTGCGCGCGGTCAGGCCTCGGTCTTGAGCGCAGCAGCCTGGCGGCGGCGCCGCATCAGCGCCGCGCCGGCGAGGCCGGTGCCGACCAGCAACATCGTGCCGGGCTCCGGGACGGGCGAGCCAGCGGGGCCACCGCCGCCGCCGCCGCCACCCGGGTCCTTGCCACCACCGCCGCCGCCGCCGCTGCCGCCGCCGTCGCCGGGGGGCGAGCCGCCGCCGTTGAAGCCGCCGCCGCCGCCGGGCAGCGCGTTCGACAGGTCGTCACCCGGTTGCGGGTTGACGTTGTTGCCATCCGAAGGACCGATCGGCGGGTTGTTGGGCGGATTGACCGAAGCGATTGCTCCGGTGTGGTCCGCGCAGGCCGCGAGACCGAGCGAGAAGAGCAGCGAGGCAGTGAGCAGGATCTGGCGCATAGAGTTGGGCAGGTGAGTGCGAGCCAAAGAGCAACCGATGTGCCAACGGATCGACGCGACTGACCGAGCAAGAGGACGCTGCCCCACCGAATGGATCCGACGAGCCCAAACCATCGCGCGGTTCCTCTAGATTCGTGCTGGCTCATTGTTTCCCTGACGCGCGCGACTCGCTGCGGCGCGATCCGTGTGCGCCCGTCCGGACCTTCGGACCCTGCAACTGTCGGCTGGCCGCACGCATGCCCACGGTCGTCCGTCTGAGCTGCAAGTCGTGGCCATGACAAGGCACGCACGCTGCGCGCGCGTTCCGCGCGCGACCACTGTGCCGGAATCCAGACGGCGTCGCGTCGGAAAGACGACGCGCGGCAGCGCAGAACCCGATCAGGGCAGCTTGCGGAAGATCGCGAGCGTGCGGCCGCCGGTGACGATCGCGAGCTCGCGCGATTCGCTGGACACGGACGGCATCCGTTCGGCGGCGATGCGGTAGCGCGGCGCCGGCGAATCGCTGCCGAACACGAGCACCGCGCCGCTGCGCGTGGGCGCCGCGATCAGGTCGCCGACGAAGCGCGCGGCGTCCTGCCAGCCGCCGTCGGGCCGCGGCGCCGACCAGCGCTCGGCGCCGTCGGCGAGCTGCAGCATGACCACGCGGTCGTCGAGCGTGATGACGACGTGGCTGCCCGACGTCGACATGCGGCCGGTCGCGGTGCCCGGCAGTTGGCGTTGCCATCGGCTCTTGCCGGTCTCCGCGGCGACGAGTTCGAGCTCGCCGTCGTCGCGCAGCGCGAGCAGGCCGGCCGGCGTCAACCGCTGCGTCTGGCCGAGCTGGCCGGCGGCGCTGTGCCACACCACCCGCTGCTCCTTGAGGTCGACGCACAGCGTGGTCGAGTCGGCGAGCGGGACCAGCAGCAGTCCGGACGCACCCAGCGGTTCGCCGCGCGGCGGGGCCGGCAGCGGCACGGTGCCGAGCGGCTCGCCGCTCTGCGGGTCGAACAGTGCGATCACGGCCTTGCTGGTCGCCACGGCGATGCGGCCGTCGACGAGCGCGGGCATCCACTCGGTGGCAACGTCGTCACGCTGCCACGCGATCTTGCCCGTGGCCTGGTTGAACGCGCGCAGCGGTCCGTCGAGCGAGCCGACGACGATCGTGTCGCGGTAGATCAGCGGCGGGCTCAGGTAGCCGGCGGTGTCGTTGGTCGGCACGCGCCACGCGATGTGGCCCTGCGTGGTGTCGATCGCCAGCACCGCCGCAGCACGGTCGACCGCGAACGCGCGGCCGTCGCGGCCGATCGCGACCTGCTGGTCGGTGTTGGCCGGCAGTTCGAGCGTGCGGTCCGCGCGCAGCGTCAGCAGCACGTCGAAGCGGCCGCCGTTGTCGGGCGGCAGGTCGACCTTCGTCGGCACGAACTGCGCGAGCTCGAATTCGAGCCGCGTCGGCATCGCCGGCAGGAAGCTGCCGAGCAGTGGCGTCTGGCCGGCGTCGGCGCCGTTCCAGCGCACGCGCGCGCCCGGCATCGACGTCGACACCAGCACCGGCAGGTGCACGACGTGCTGGAACGGGATCTGCGGGTTCTTCTGGCACAGCGCCTGGTAGGCGCGGTTCGCCGCGACATAGTCGCCGGCCGTGGTCGCCTTCGCGATCGCGGTGCAGGCGTCGACGATGCCCTCGAGCTGTTGCACCTTCTGCGTGAAGTGCTGGCGCAGGGTCGCCGAACCGGCGTCGGCCGCCGCGAGCTTGCGGTAGGCGGCCAGCGCCTGCGCGAAGTCGAGCACGCGCTCGCTGTCGAGCGCCTGCTTGAACAGCGGGTCGAGCTGCCGCTGCTGGTCGTTGCGCGCCGCGGCGGCCTCGTACAGCCGCGTCAGTTCGGCGCCGCGGTCGAGCAGTTCGACGCACGTCTTCGCGGCCTGCATCAGCGCCTTGCGCTTCTCGGCCGGGATCTCGGCCGGCAGGCCGGCACCCTCGGACTGGTGCCCGATCTCGTGCGCCGCCGTGCGCAGCCGCGCCGAGACGCGGCGGCGCAGCATCGTCAGCGTCTCCACGATGACTTGCTGCTCGGTGAGGTCGTTCGGCGGGTCGGGCAGCAGGCCGGGCAGGTGCTTCTGTGCGTCGTCGAGATCGTGCAGCAGTGCGTCGACGCGCGCGACGGCCGACTCGTCGACGGACTTCTCGAGCGCGGGGGTGCTGCGCAGTTCGCGGTACGTCTCGAATGCCTGCCGCAGCTGGCCGTTGGCGACGCAGTCGGCGGCCTGCTGCAGCCGTTCAGCGGCGGCCTTCATGACCGCCTTCTGCTTGCGCTGCGCCTGGGCCGTCTGCGCGAAGCCGACCTGCGCGCGCAGGTCCTGCGACTCGGCGCAGTCGCCCAGCACCTCCTCCCAGCGCGCGAGCGCCGACTGCGCGCCCGGCAGGTCGCCCGCCTGCAGCAGCGCCGTGATCTCGGTGCCGGCCGCCAGCGCGCGGTCGGCGTGCAGGCGCTCGTTGAGCCAGACTGCGCCGAGCCCGACCAGCAGCAGCGCGACGACGCCCAACGTGGCGTAGCGGATCGCGCGCTTCTTCGGCGTGAAGCGCAGCGCCTTCAGCTGCTTGCCGATGTCCTTGCGCTCGCGATCCATCCGGTACGCCATCTCGAGCAGCTCGATCTGGCGCGCGGTGTCGCCCTTGCTGGCGACATCCGCGGCGATCTGCGTCAGCACGGTGATCGCTGCGTCCTTGTCCTTGCGCTTGGCCAGCGCGCGCGCGTAGCGGACCTGCACGGCCGGCGTGCAGCAGTCGAGCTGGCGCGTCTCCTCGACCAGTTCGAACAGCCGGTCGAGCTGGTTCTCCTGCAGCAGACCGTCGAGCAGCGCCAGCGTGACGGCTTCGACCTCGGGCGCATCGGGCGGCTTGTGCGCGAGCATCGTCGTGCGCAGGAAGCCCTGTGCCACGAGGTCGCGCGGGTTCATCGCCAGCGCCTCGCTGGCCAGCTCGAGCGCGACCTTGGGCTCGCCCTGCAGCTGCGCTGCCTCCAGCAGCACCTCGCCGGCGAGCCGCGACTCGTTGGCCTGGCGCATGATCGCGGCGATGTCGCGCACGAGCGCCACGCTGCGCGCCTCGCCGCGGTCGCACAGCGTCTGCGCGAGCATCACGGCCATCTTGCCGTGCCCCTGTTCGAGGTGCGTGCGCGCGACCTCGAGCAGATGTTCGTCGCTGGCGACGCCGATCAGGCGCTGCTGCATCAGGTCGCGCGAGGCGCGCGCGCAGTCGAACACCGACAGCACCGTGAGGTCGCCGAGTTCGCGGTAGGTGTGGCGGCCGTCGATCGCGAGCAGCACGGTGCGGTGCAGCTCGTCGAGGCCCTCGACCTGACCGGCTTCGGCGGCGGGGACCGGCACTTCGTCGAGGCTGCGCAGCGCCGACAGGATGCTGCCCCATTCGTCGGATCGGCGCGCGACCTCGAGCAGCAGGCTGTCGACATCGAACTCGGGGCAGCCGTCGAGCCGCTCCAGTACCGCGGGATCCTCGACCGGGCCCTTGAAGAACTCGAACTCGCCGTGCTCCCAGGTGAACAGGCCGAACAGTTCCTCGGTCACCTGCAGCGTGATGATGTCCTCGATCTGTTCCGGCGTGACGTAGCCGCTGCCGACCAGCAGCTCGCCGAGCGGCTTGTGCTCCTTGCGCTGCTCGAGCAGTGCCAGCCGCAGCTGGTCCTGGTCGAGCACGCCGGCCTGCACCAGGCGTTGGCCCAGGCGGCGCGTGGCCGAGCGCGGCGGCACGACGATCTTGACGATTCCGTCGCGGAAGTGGACCAGGCGCTGCTCGACGGGGTTGCAGACGCGCAGCAGACCCTCCATCTTGGCGTGGCCGATGGTCTGGAAGATGTCCGTCAGCGGCATCTTCTCGAGGTCACCGCGCATCGTCGCGGCCTGCGCGCCGGCCGCTGCCGCGCCGTCCCGCTGGGCCCCGCCGACCGAAGACTCGAGCAGGAACTCGACTTCCTCGTTGTTCAGGATCTCATTCTGGTTGGTCATGAGCCAGCACGCCGTCCCGCCGCGGTTGCCCCTGCGGGCCACGTCGTGGTCCGCAGCCTTCGTTATCGGCACCACGCTGCTGCTGGCTCAACGCACAACGGGCCAGATCGGCGTCGACGGTGTCGGCGTCGTGGCCGACGACAACGCGCAGTTCCGCCGCCAATTCGCGCAGCTGCTGCTGGAGTCGCGAACGCGCGATCTCACGGGCGGCTTCGAACTCGCGCGCAGCCTCGGGCCGCCCGTCGCCCAGCTGCTGTGGAGCATGCACGCTGCCGAGAAATCCGACGCCCGGCGGCGGATCACGATGCTGGCGGCCGCGATCCTCGCCGAGGGCGCCGTCGGCGACGAGCACGTGTTCGCCGCGCTCGACCGCGAGCGCACGCAGCCGGGCGACCGGCTGCTGACGTGCCTGCTGCTCGCGCTCGGGCCGACGCGCACGCGCGAGCAGGCAGGGTTCTGGGAGAAGGTGTACGGCCGCAACCGGCAGGAGCCGATCCAGCTGCTGCAGGTCGTGGCGCTGCTCGCGAGCGCGCGTTTCCCCGGCGCGGCGTCGGCGGCGCCGGTCACCTCGCTGCGCGATCCGGACCCCGGCGTCGTCGCGGCCGGCGTGTTCGCCGGCGCACCGGTCGCCGACGCGAGCGTGCAGTCGTTCTGGCGCAAGGATCCGCCGCAGCACGCGCAGCTGGTCTGGCGCGCGACGTTCCTCGCCGCGCTGTTGCGCGGCGATCCGAGTGCCGAGGTCGACGCGAACCTGCTGCAGCGCGCGCACACGGTCGTGGCGATGGGGGGCGAGGTGTTCGCGCCGGCGCGCGCGACCGCGGCGCTGCTGCTCGGCCGCGCGCGCGCGTTCGACCGCGACGTGCGGCCGGACTGGCGCCTGCTGCAGCTGATCGCGGCCGACAGCCGCGCCGCCGGCGCGGTGCAGCAGTGGCTGACCGCGGCACCGCAGCTGCTCGCCGAGGACACGGCGCAGTCGCGCCTGGCGGTCGAGTACGTGCTCAGCCGCACGACCGAGACCGTGCTCGCCGACGGCACTGCGTGGAGCGGCGAGCGGTCGATCAAGCGCGACGTCGCGGTCGCGCTGGCGTGGCGGCTGTGCGGCGAGTCCGCGCCGAAGCCGGTCGAATGGCCCTGCAGCGGCCTGCCGGAGTGGTTCTTCGTGCGCTGGGCCAGCGGCGCGCACGTGACGAAGGAGGCGCCGATCGAGGATCCGGTACTGGACCAGGCCGCGCGGCTGTGCGCCGAGAACCGCATGCCGCGCGACGCGATGCAGCGCCTGCTCGAGGAGGCGCTGTGGCGGTGGGGCAGCCACCCGGGGCTCGGCCTGTGGCAGGCCGAACGCGAGTTCGTGCGCGACCTCGTGCTGTCCGGCAGCGTGCCGGGCAATCGCTACCAGATCGGGTTGCCCGACCACCTGCGCTACGTGCCGGGCGGCCTGCGGCACGAGGACGACTTCTTCGAGATCGGCGTCGAGCTGTACGAGTTCCTCAGCCGTCGAGTGCCGCCGGTACCCGCAGAATGTCGGCTGCGCTGACGTCGGCGCCGGGGCTGATGCGCACGGTGCCCGCGGCTTCGGTGCCGAGGTGGCGGTGCAGCCACGGCGCGCAGTGGTGGCCGGTGCGCACGTGGATGTCGTGCTGGTCGAGCACGGCGCCGACGTCGGCCGGCTCGAGCTCGCGGTGCACGAACGACAGCACGGGTGTGCGTTCGCCCGGCGCGTCGAGCACGCGGTAGCGCGCGTCGCCGCGCAGGCGTTCCGCGAGGGCCGCTATGGCGGCGCGCGCGGCACGCAGCGCCGCGCCCGGGGGCTTGCCAGCCGACACCAAGAGCGCGGCGTCGAGGCCGACGATCGCGGGCGTGTTCGGCGTGCCGGCCTCGAACGCCTCGGGCCAGCGCGTCGGGTGTTCGTCCAGCGCCCGGCTGCTGCCGGTGCCGCCCTGCTTCTGCGGCGGCAGCTCCAGGTCGCCGCGCACGCCGAGCCAGCCGAGCCCCGGCGGCCCCTGCAGCGCCTTGTGCGCGCTGCCGGCGACCGCGTCGGCGCCCACGTCGATCGGCACGTGGCCGGCGGTCTGGCTCGTGTCGAGCAGCGTCGCGGTGTGGCCTTCGCGCGCCAGTGCACAGAACGCGGCGGCGTCGAACAGCGCGCCGGTGACGTTGCTCGCGTGCGTGAACACGAACAGCCGCGGCCGCAGCGCCGCCAGCGCACTGCGCACCGCGGCGGCGTCGAGGCCCGCGTGCGCGTCCGGCGGCAGCACCTCGATGCGCAGCCCGTGCAGCCGCTGCAGCGCGCGCAGCGGACGCACCACGGAGCTGTGTTCGAACGCCGTCGTCAGCACGGTGTCGCCGGGCCGCAGCAGCGCGCGCAGGAACAGGTTGATCGACTCGGTCGCGCCCGACGTGAACGCGACGCGGTCGGCCGGCACGCCGCAGAGCCGGCCGACGCCGGCGCGCGCGCGCTGCACGATCGCGGCGACCTCGGTGCAGCGGCGGCCGCTGCCGCGGCTGCCCGACACGCCGAGCTCGGCGTACCAGTGGGCCATCGCCGACAGTACTTCCGGTGGCTTCGGCCAGCTGGTCGCCGCGTGATCGAGGTAGAGCATTCAGTTCGCTCCGATCCAGCGATCGTAGAGCGCGCGGGCGCGCAGCGGGTCCTGCACGCCGAACAACAGCGCGCGGCCCGACGCGAACACGCGGATCTGCGCGCCGTCGGCGCAAAAGCGCAGGTAGTGCGGCGTGCGGTCGAGTTCCTGCACGACCGGCCGCAGCCGTGCGGCGAGCGCGTCGAGGTCGACGGCGGCGCGGCGCGGCAGGTCGATCTGCACCGCGTCGCGGCCGCACAGGGTCGCCGCGACGGGGTCGTGCTGCTCCAGCGCCGGGAAGCGTTCGCCGCGGCAGACCGGGCACTGCGCAGAGCATTCGTCGAGGCGGCCGAGCGTGCCGTAGCTGCCGCGCCAGACGTCGCACGTGAAGATGCCGCGCGCGACCGCGTCGCGGCGGCCGGCGAGCCACTTCAGCGCCTCGGCCGACTGGAACGCGGTGACCGCGGCGATCGCGGGCGCCAGCACGCCGACGGTCTCGCAGGTGTCGCCGCCGCCGCCCGGCGGCGGCTCGGGCCACAGGCAGCGCAGGCACGGTCCGTCGGGGCGCACGACCAGGGCGGCGCCCTCGGTGCCGACCGCGCCGGCGTAGATCCACGCGATGCCGCGCTGCTTGCACCAGTCGTTGAGCAGGTAGCGCGTCGGGAAGTTGTCGGTGCCGTCGAGCACGAGGTCGGGCCGGGCCGGCAGCGCGTCGAGGAAGTCGCGCGAACAGTGCGCGACGAACGGTTCGATCGCGATCGTCGAGTTGCCGCGCTGCAGCGCCGCGGCCGCGGCGACGGCCTTCGGCGTGCCCTGCGCCGCGTCGCGTTCGTCGAACAGCACCTGCCGCTGCAGGTTCGACAGCTCGACGATGTCGCGGTCGCACAGCCACAGCCGGCCGACGCCGGCGCGTGCCAGCGTCGCGGCCGTGTGCGTGCCGAGCGCGCCGAGTCCGACGATCAGCACCGTGCTGCCGGCGATCGCGCGCTGGCCGTCCGGGCCGATGCCGGCGACGCGTTCCTGGCGGCTGTAGCGGGAGTCCGTCACATGCGGCAGGCTACTCCCGGCGGTGCGCCGGTGCCTGCCCCGGGACTCGCGCGCCGAGGCCTTCTGGGGCTCAGGCCTTCTGGTAGTAGTCGCGGTTGGTCGCCGCGAAGCCCTTCCACTCGGCCGGCAGATCCTCTTCCGCGAAGATCGCGCTGACCGGGCAGGCGTCGACGCACAGCGTGCAGTCGATGCAGTCGTTCGGGTTGATGAACAGCTGCGGGTCGTCGTCCTTGCCGTGGATGCAGTCCACGGGGCAGACGTCGACACAGGCCTTGTCCTTCACGTTGATGCAGGGCTGCGCGATGACGTGCGTCATGAGTGGGTTGCCGTCGGGGTCTTTCGAGCCGGACGTTCTAGAGGGGCGGGCAACGGCAGGCAAGCACGGAGACACGGCGGGCCGACTGCCGGCGGGACCGGCGGTCACCGGCGGAACGCGTGCCGCGCGTACCAGCCCTTGATCGGCGCCGGCGCACGCAAGATCAGCCGCCGGGCCCTGCCGGTCGCGTGCACGCCGCGGCGCGTTGCGCGAGCAGCGCGCGTTCGCTGGCGTTGCGCGTGAGTGCCGCGGCGCGCTCGAAC
>Ga0070689_100001869_pt1 | contig 13573 bp, 7 predicted proteins | sample KBSS23HmetaG_FD_64669 | JGI IMG/M metagenome (GOLD analysis project Ga0070689, IMG submission 64669) | Switchgrass rhizosphere microbial communities from Kellogg Biological Station, Michigan, USA - KBS S2-3H metaG | ecosystem: Host-associated > Plants > Roots > Rhizosphere ...
GGCGTTGGATCTGATGATTCGGTCGAGTGATTTCCACTGGGCTGGGCGATTAGAAAGTACGCCGGTCTCGGGATTGAAAGCTTTGAAGACGTGGCGTTGCTTGAAACCCACTGCGGCGCGTCGATATTCCTCGATCTCAAAATCGTGAATCACGATCCACGGGCGTTGCGGTTGTTTGCCGGCGACCGCGCGAATCGTAGCGGATCGTTGTGCGCTGGTTTTTGAGTCGTCGATCAGGACCAGATCAAACGCTTCGAGATCAGGGACGGCTTCAGCTATCTCACGTCTTACGAGTTTGAGCGTCCAACGCTCGTCGCTCTTAGCGGCCTCGTGAATCGTCTCCGCCCACGACGCATCGTTCTCGACTGATTGCAGCCGTTCGAGATGAGGAAACGCAGCGCGGTTTAGAAACGTGAGCGTGCTGTAGTAGCCGCAGCCAAACTCGAGCACGCTCTTGATTTCACGAAGCCGAGCGAGCCCGATCAAGATAGGAACGTGCGTAGCGTAGTCGTTGAGCGCCCGCGGCGCTGAAAAAAGTTTCACGCGAAGGCGCAAAGGGGCAAAGCGGTTCTTAATCTTCGCGATCATCTTTGTGACTTTGCGTCTTTGCGTGAAATATTCCCGAGTGGTTGCGCTCTCAGACCGACGTTGCCGAACCACCGGTCGAGCTTTCGCCCGCCATAAACTTCAGTCTCAGCAACTTCAAACTGAAAAGTCTGTGGCACAAACTCGATCAGGTGCTTCGCCATGTCTTTCAAATGAACCTCGATCTGGTACGTGCCCGGCATCAGCGGTAGCGACTCAATTGTGAACCCCAGCTCCGCTGTCTGTCCGGCGGGGAGGGGTGCGCTCGTTACGAAGTCTTTAAGATCGAGGCCGGTCAGCCGACGCGAATCCATCGTGAGAAACGAAACGTAAAGTCCCGGATCCTGAATCTCCGCCTTCGGCACAAACTGCACTCTCACCTGTACCGGATCGAAAGTCTTCACCACCGCGCCCGAAACCGAAGTGACTTCTACCGAAGTTACCGAGAATGTGTTTGTCTCAATCGCTTGCTCAAAACTCTGTGACGAATTGATCCCTGATAAATATTGATCCACCGTCTGATCGATCTCGCCCTGCGCTACCACCCTTCCCCGCTCGAGGATCAACGCCTCCTTGCAGATGCTCCTGACCGCGGACATGTTGTGACTGACAAAGAGAATCGTTCGCCCATGACTTCCGATCTCGCGCATCTTCTCAAAGCACTTCTTTTGAAACTGTGCATCACCAACCGCAAGCACCTCGTCGACCAGCAACACCTCCGTCTCCATATGTGCCGCGACACCAAACGCGAGCCGCACGTACATCCCGCTCGAATACCGTTTGACCGGCGTGTCGATAAACTTCTCCACTTCCGCGAACGCAACAATCTCATCGAACTTGCGCTCGATCTCCGACTTCCGCATGCCGAGTATTGCGCCGTTCAGAAAAATATTTTCACGACCACTGAGCTCGGGATGAAACCCAGTGCCCACTTCCAACAGAGATCCGACGCGCCCATGTATTTCGGCGTGTCCGCGAGTCGGCTTCGTTATGCGTGAGAGAAGTTTGAGCAGCGTCGTCTTTCCCGATCCGTTGCGGCCGATGATGCCGACGACTTCACCGGCCGTGATCTCGAGCGAGACATCGTCGAGCGCCCAGATGTAGTCGTTTCGAGAGCCATTACCGTTGCGAGCAACACTCTTCAGTCGCCGAAACGTAGCCGAGGCTGCATCGCTGATCACATCGCGCAGCACCTTGTAGTGATCTGTGTATCCGCCGATGCGATATCGCTTGCTCAGGCCTTCGCAGCGAATGGCGAGGTTAGACATCAGACAATGTCCGCAAACTGTTGCTCCATGCGACGGAAGTAGTAGAGGCCGCCGGCGAGAAGCGCGAAGACAACAATCACTGAGATTAAAAGCGGCGCGCCCGGTGATTCGGGTTTGCCGAGCAGCGCCCAACGAAAACCATCGACGACGCCCACCATCGGGTTGAGCCCATAAAGCACGCGCCACTTTTCCGGCACGATCGAGCTCGGATAAGCGACCGGCGTCGCAAACATCCAGAATTGGACCAGGAAACTGATCGTGTAGCGCACGTCTCTGTACTGCACGTTCAGCGCGGAGAGCCAAAGACCAACGCCGAGAGCAGCCAGTACTGCCAACAGAACAAGAGCAGGCAACGCCAACATCTGCCATCCCGGGACGATGCCGTAGTAAAACATCATCCCCAGCAGCAGGACGAACGCGATCGCGAAGTCGACGACGCTTCCCAGTACCGCTGAAATCGGCACTACGAGTCGCGGAAAATAAACTTTCGTGATCAGGTTCTGACTACCGACCAGACTATTACCCGCTTGTGTGAGTGAGTGCGCAAAGAGTTGCCACGGCAGCAGCCCGCAAAAGCTGAACACGGGATAAGGAATTCCATCGGAAGGCACACCGGCCAGCTTGCCGAAAAACAAACTGAACACCAGCATCATGAACAGCGGTTGAATAACCGCCCAGGCCGCGCCGAGCACGGTCTGCTTGTAACGTACCTTGATGTCGCGCCAGGTGAGGAAATAGAGAAGCTCGCGATAGTCCCAGAGCTCGCGGAAGCCGATGGATGGCCATGAAGTCGGCGGCTCAATCCGGGCCACGGATAAGACGGATGAAAAAACCGGATTTGACACGGATCGATCAGTGTTCATCCTGCTTTGCTATCCGTTTTTATCCGTGCTACCCGTGTTCGTAATACTTCTGGCCGTAATAGCTCTGGTAGTAATAATAGTCGTGAGATTGCAGGTTCACGTTGTTCAGCACCACGCCGAAGATCTTCGCGCCGACGTCGTTCAACAACTGCTTCGAGCGGCGCACAATATGGCGCGAGCTCTTGCCGCCATGGACCACGAGCAACACACCGTCAACCATCGTCGAGATCAGCACGCCGTCTGTGAACGAACTGACGGGCGGCGAATCGACGACCACGTGCGTGTAGTTCGCTTGTAAGGCTGCCAGCAACCGGCGCATCTGATCGGAGCCGAGCAGCTCCGCAGGGTTCGGTGGTATCGGGCCTGACGTCAACACATTCAAGCCGCTCTCTTCGTCGTTCGTAACCATCGCCAGCATGTCGGCTTCGGAAACGTCACTCGAGAGAATCGAACTGAGTCCTAACTGTCCGTGCATGTTGAAAATGTTCTGCAAGCGAGGCCGCCGCATGTCTGCATCGATGATCACAACGCTGGCGCCGGTTTGGGCCAAACTGATCGCGGTGTTGACCGCGGTCGTAGTTTTTCCTTCACCGGGAAGACTGGACGTGACCAGCAATGACTTCGGGGCGCGTCCGGCGGTTGAGAGCAAAACGGACGTGCGCAGGTGTCGATAAGCTTCAGCAAGCGGTGAACGGCCGTCGACGTTCATCAACAGTTCCGAATTGCCGTTGCCGTTTCCGTTCTGTTTCTGAAGCGCTGTGCTGCCTGGAAGTACACGCCGTCGCGCGGCGCTGCCAACCGAAGGAATCACCGCGAGCGCAGGCAGGTGCAGCACGCGTTCGACCTCTTCCGTCGAGTGCACCGTGTCGTCGAGATATTCGAAGAACAGCGCGAGACCGAGTCCTAACCCGATCGAAAGGAAGAACGCAGCGATAACTGTGCGCGCACGGTTTGGACCAACGGCACTGTCCGGAGTGAGCGCGTAGTCGACGATCGAGATGTTGTTTGGCTTGCCCGCCATCACCACGTCGTTTTCTTTCGCGCCCTGGAGCAGTCCGTTCAGCAGTGACTTGTTGGTTTCGATCTCCTGTTGAATGATGCGGTAGTTGATTGCCGCTTCGTTCTGAGAAAGAGTTTCCGCGCGCTGTTGCTCGAAGGCTTTGCGCAACGACTGTTCGCGTTCGAGTGTTTGTTGATAGCGGGTGTGCAGGTTTGTCAGCAGTGTCGCCGATTTCCGGCTGCGCAATTCTTTAAACTGTCGATCGAGCTCGGTTATCTGCTCGTCCACTTCTTTGACTTCCGGCGCTTCTTCGGTCGCCTCTACCAACAGCAGAGCGCGCTTTTGCCGCAGCTCTACTAGCTTCGCTTCGATCTCGTTTGTTTGTTTGGCGCCGTCGTCGGCGAGGGCGTTAGCGGCGTCGGGGTTTTTAGCGGCGTTGTAAGCGGCTTCGGCAGTCTTGCGATCGTTTTCGGCTTGGAGTAGTTGCTGGTTCAGGCCGGCTAAACGCTCGACGACCGTGTTCTGGTTTGGATCGAGTGAGATGATCTGGTTGTTTTTGGCGTAGTTGACGAGACGTTCTTCAGAGGTGCGGATTTGTTGTTGTAGCTCTGCGATGCGCTTCTGGAGAAAATCGCCGGTGGTGCTGTTTGCTTCGGTCCGTTTCTCGAGGTTTGAAAAAGTGTAAGTCTCCGCGATTGCGTTAACGATCTTCGAGGTCACTTCGGGGACATTGTGAGTGAACTTGATGTCGATCAGACGTGTTTCCTTGTAATAACCACGGGCCTCTTTGACCGGCTCGACTTTGAGTCCGCTGAGGATCGTGTTGACGTACGGCGCGAGACGTTTCGCTTCGTTGAGATCTTCGCGAGCGGTAGCCTGGGCGACAGTGGTTGTGAGAGGGAGTTGGTCCGGAGGTTTCGCAGTGTTATCGGGCGACTTCTTGTTCAACCCGACCATGCGCAGCAGTGTTTGCCAGGTTGATTGTCTTTGCGCGGGATCGCCTTTGAAGAAGTCAGGATTGTGTTCGAGATCGAGAGTGCGAACGACGCGCCGCATCAGTCCGGGACTGACGAGGATTTGTAGTTGCGTGTTGAAGTAAATCGGATCGTCAGTTGGGCCGTAGAGCGGTCGCGAATTGTTGACGAGATTGCCGGTCTCTTCGAGGTCAACCTGGACACGCGCCTGGGCTTCGTAAAAATCGGGTTTGCGCGCGACGTAGACTACCGAGAGCATCGTGACGAGCGCGACGATGCCTAAGACCAGCCAGAGACGCTTGCGGATCGCGCGCCAGTAGTCGAGCAGGTGGACTTCGTTATCGGCGTTGGGATCGACGCCATAGTTATAGGATTGCGGCGTCTCGATCGGCTTGTCTAAGGGGATGAGCTCGTTGGATTTCATAGTTTAATAGGTCCAAATAGGACCTATAGGACCTATTTTTACGGCACGACGCGCACGGGCAGTTGCGCGACGCCTGGCACAACACCCTGGAACAGGCTACGCAGGAAGCTCTTGCCCGCTGATGTCGGGACATCGATGATGTCGTTGGGCGCCAACGCTAAATCTTCAGAGCGCTTCTTCTCGATCGCATTCAGATCGACCGTGATCTCTTTCCTGATCGTCGTTCCCGGCTCCTGGCGTAGAATGCGAATCTTGTCTTTGCTGGTGTCTTGCTTGAGACCGCCGGCCATGGCGATCGCCCGTGTCAACGTGATCGGTTCTTTCAGTGAGATCGTGAGCGGCATGAAGACGTTTCCGACCACGTAAACCTGATCCGCTTCGGGCAGTGTCACGATGTCGCCCGTCTCGAGGTACGGATTCGACTTCGGATCGCCTTGCAGGACGTCGCTCAGTCTGTAGCTGGAAAATGCTGTGGACTCGTCAGTATCGTCAGTCGGTTTGCACGGTGAGGCGGTGGTCGAGTGTACGATGTTGATTGTCTGGCCCGCCCTGGCTGACGGTCCCTTTGCGTACGTGAGTAATTCCAGCAGACGCACACGTCGCTGCAATTCAAAACGGCTTTGCTCGTTAACGGCGCCGATGATCGCAACCTGCCGCGAGTGATACTCCTTGATAAAAACGTCGACCTGAAGATTCTTGTAATACCTTGCGTAACGCGTCGAGATCTCCTTCGCCAGCTCACCTTCAGTCAAACAAACCGCTTTGATCTCCGTTTCGATGAGCGGCATGCGAATCATCCCGCTGCCCTCCACGCGCACCGCCTCGCGCGATAGTTGCGGCCGGTTGTAAACCCGTATATCGAGCACATCACCCGGACCGATGCGATATCGATCATCCTGCGCGCACACCGCTAGCGCCATCAGAATCAACAACCCAAATCCGCTCAAAATCCGCGTTAATCTGCGTTTCATTTGCCAGACATTCCAATGCGCCTCGATAACAGCGCTTCCCTCATGTGGTTCGGATGTGCCAGATTCAGAACAGTGTTACTCAACAACACCATCAACTCTTCATGCTCACGATTGAATAACCCGGTCAACGGTTGTTCACCTGTCTTGGTGACTACGCCTTCCCGCACCCATTGCCAGAACTGAGCTTGTGTGGTCCAGAACTGTTTCCGGTCTTTGCAGATCACGAGCGCTGTTTTCTTCTTGCGTTTCTTCTTCTTGTTCGCGTTAGTGCTCAATTCGATACACCTCGACCCTTTGCGCGTCAGTGTAAAACGGTCACACACAGATACCCCGTAGGGAAACCTCTCTTGCGAGGCGGCAACGAGTTGTCAAAAACTGCGGACAGAATTCCTGTACCATCGAATTACGAGCAGGGTGCGTATTCGACGGGGGTGTGACTCAGCGCTACCTAATGGAAGTGAGTGGGCGGAGTTGGATTCTGTCGTGACGTTAGGAAATTCTTTAACAAACATCAATGGCTCGTTGAATCAACAGCGGCGACGCCTGTCGGGGAAGCTCCGCGCAATCCAAAGGACCCAATTTGAAGTGCATCGAGAGACTAAATAGATCGATTGCAAGTGTCAAGTTTATTCAGTTTTATTAATGACAAACTTCTCACGCAAAGACGCAAAGGATGCAAAGAAAACCTGGCAGCGCTTTACATCCTTTGCGGCTTTGCGTGAAATCTTGTTGGTATTCACGAGATCTGATCAACCATCTCACACCAGAGATGACCGATGGTGATGTGCGCTTCCTGCACGCGCGAGGTGCGGTTGGAAGGCACTGCCACTGCAATGTTGCAAAGAGATCCAAGAGGTTCGGCAGTGGCGCCGGTCAACGCGATCGTTTTGCAGCCTATCTCTCGTGCCGCTTCCGCCGCACGCAAAACGTTTTGCGACTTTCCACTCGTGCTGATCGCGATCAGCACGTCGCCCGCTTGTGCGAGACCTGCGACTTGTCGAGCAAACACTTGTTCGTAACCCAGATCGTTGCTCACGGCTGTTAATGCAGACGTGTCGGTGGTGAGCGCGATGGCTGGCCAGGAGCGTCGCTGCTTTTCGTAACAGCCGACCAGCTCGGCGGCGATGTGTTGCGCATCCGCGGCGCTGCCGCCGTTACCACAAAGCAGGACTTTGCGACCGCCGGAGAGCGCTTCGCAGATCATCTGACCCGATTGTTCAATCTTCGGAAGCGATGAATCGATTAGTTGTTGAATTGTTTTCAGGTGCTCTTGTAGAGAGTTGCTAAGAAATTCCACGCCGGGAAATTACCACATATCTGCATCTGTGTTAATCTGTGCCCGCCTCTTCACAACCTATGAATCCTGCAAATTCAACGCCGATGCTGCGGCAGTACCAGGAACTGAAGCAGCAACATCCCGGAACGCTGCTGTTTTTTCGTCTCGGCGACTTTTACGAGCTGTTTTTTGACGATGCGCTTACCGGTTCGCGCGAGCTGCAAATAACACTCACGGCGCGTCACAAAGAAAGTGGGAATCCGGTGCCGATGTGCGGTGTGCCGCATCACTCCGCCGCGAATTACATCGCACGACTCGTGCGCAAAGGTTATCGAGTCGCGATCTGCGAACAGACTGAAGAGGCTGGCAAGACAAAGAAGCTCGTGCGACGCGAAGTGGTGCGCATCGTCACGCCGGGCACGCCGATCGATCCGCAACTGCTCGAAGCGCGCGAGCCGGTGTTTTTAGCTGCGATTTGCAGTGCAGGTGAGTCGATTGGCGCGGCGTTTCTCGATATCTCGACGGGCGAGTTTCGTGTGACACAGGAAGGCGGGCGTGATTCGTGGACCAGGATACGTGCCGCGCTCGAATCGTATGCGCCGCGAGAGTTGCTCTTCCCCGCGTCTCTTGGCGCGCTGATCAAGAGCAGTCTGACAGGAAAAGTCCAGACAGCGCCGCTGCCGCTTCAGAATGGTGACCAACCAGGCATTTCCACGAACGAATATGGTTTTGCTGCAACATTGACGCCTGTCGACGACTGGCAGTGGCAAAAAGACGACTGCACGACGTTGCTGCTCGATCACTTCAAAGTGCGCACGCTCGATGGCTACGGTTTGAGCCGTAAAGAGGAAGCGATTCGCGCGGCAGGGGCGTGTTTGCGCTATGCGCGTGAAACTCAGCGCGCGGCTGCCGATCACGTCACCGATCTTGTTTACTTCGAGCCACAGGATCATCTCGTGCTCGACAGCGTCACGGTTCGCAATCTCGAGTTAGTCGAATCGCTTGCGGGTGGTAGTGGGCGATCGTTGTTGCAAGTGATTGACGAGACGGTTACTGGGATGGGTGCGCGACTGCTGCGTGCGTGGTTGTTGCGGCCGTGCGTCAAGCGCGGTGAAGTCGAGGCAAGGCTCGCGGCTGTTCAAGATCTATTTGCGTCGCAGGTACGGAGAGACAAGCTGCGCGCATTGTTGAAAGAGGTTTCGGATCTGGAAAGAGTGGTGGGCCGCATCAGTCTCGGCTCCGCGACGCCGCGCGATCTTTGCGCGATGTTGCGATCGCTCAACCAGGTGCCCGCAATTCGCGAAGTGCTACGCGCATTTGACGCTTCGTTGTTGGAAGTGCTGCTTGAAAACACAGACGAGCTGCCAGACGTACGCGATCTTATCGCGCGCGCGATCAACGACGACCCGCCAGTCAAACTCAGCGACGGCGACACGATTCGCACCGGCTACTCAGCCGAGCTCGACGAACTGCGCTCGACCAGCCGCAACGCCAAACAGATCATAGCCACTCTCGAAGCCACCGAACGCAGTCGCAGTGGCATAAACAACCTGCGCATTCGCTTCAATGGCGTGTTTGGATATTTCATCGAAGTCTCCAAAGCAAACGCAGCGCGAGTGCCGGCCGAATACGAGCGCCGCCAGACACTCGCTAACGCCGAACGCTTTACGACGCCCGAGTTGCGCGACTGGGAAAAGAAAGTGCTCGGCGCTGAAGAGCGCATCGTGCAGTTGGAAACTGAGCTGTTCACGGACGTCTGCCGCCAGATCGCCGCCGAAACTAAGCGCATTCAAATGACGGCGCGCGCGCTGGCTGCGCTCGACGTGCTCGCTTCGTTTGCGGAAACATCGGCGCGTCGACGTTACGCCAGACCGGTGTTGCACGACGGCGACGAACTCGAGATCGTTCAGGGACGCCATCCGGTGATCGAAGCGTTCATCGACGAACCTTTCGTGCCGAACAGCATCTATCTCAACAACTCAACCGATCGGCTCCTCATCATCACCGGTCCAAACATGGGTGGTAAGAGCACGATCCTTCGGCAGACAGCAATCATCTGCATCCTCGCGCAAACCGGTTGCTTCGTTCCCGCGGAACGCGCGCGCCTTTCGTTGCTCGATCGCATCTGGACGCGGGTTGGCGCGTCAGACGATCTCACGCGTGGGCGTTCGACATTCATGGTCGAGATGACTGAGACAGCGGCGATCCTGCACAGCGCCACGCCGCGCTCGCTCGTACTGCTCGACGAGATCGGGCGCGGCACGGCGACGTTCGACGGCCTCTCGATCGCGTGGGCCGTAGCTGAGTACTTGCACAACTCCGCAGATCACGCGGCGAAGACCCTCTTCGCCACGCACTATCACGAGCTAACCGAACTCGCCGAGCGCCTGCCGGGCGCGCAGAATTATCAGATCACTGCAACGGAGCGTGAAGGCGAAGTCGTGTTTCTACATCGACTCGAACGCGGGCGCGCGTCGAAGTCGTACGGCATTGAAGTGGCACGTCTCGCAGGACTTCCGCCGGTGGTTATTTCAAGCGCACGTGAAGTGCTGGCCCGACTCGAGCGCTACGAACTGGAAGTGTTTGAAGATGGCCCCGACGCTTTCAAGAAAGCTGGACGTCGGAGAGCTGCCGCACAGGTCTCATTATTTGATCTATCAACCGCAGATGACGCAGATTAAAATCCGGATTTTATCTGCGTCATCTGCGGTTTATCATTCACTCGAAACCAGTCGCCTTGACCATTGTTCGTGCGCAGCATTCGCAAGATCTCGTCGTACGTGAACGGTCTTGCTCCCCTTCTCCCGAATACTGAAACCTGATTCCCACTCTCGTCAACGGCGCGATCGCGATCCAATGGCTTCGAAATCGCCAACGCTTCGCCTTTGGTTTTGAACGTTGCAATCAGCACCGGTCGCGGTCGTGGGCTGAAGCCGGCGTATTCAGGCATCGTTTCCGGCGACGTCAGTTGCAGAATACGCATCCCGTTCCTGCCGTCAGCGACGTACGCAAACAAACTCGCATTCGTCATCGCTACCTTTACCTGGTGCACGTCGTTCAGCTTGCCCTCAGCGTTGTACATCTGATCGAGGCGCGGAGACTCGGGTCGTTCGACGTCGATGATCGCGATTCCTTCTTTGCCGTTAGCTACGTACGCATAAGTTCTCGCCACGTAAACATCATGCGCATCGGCCAGCGAAACAAAGGCACCGCTGACAACTCGCGCCTGCTCAGGCTGTGTAACATCGATGACTTTCAAACCGTCTTCATCAACCACAAACCCATAGCGAAACTGAATCGCCACAGCGCGCGGATGCTTGAGAGCGATCCGATTAACGATCTGCGGCTTCAACGGATCGTTGATACTCACGATCGCGAGCCCCTGCGCTGTCGTGATGTACGCGTAGTTTCCAGCGATCGTGATGCTGTTCGCATCGTTGAGCGCGCCATCTGGATTGAACGTGACCGCACGCTTCAAATAGTTGTTCAGCGGATCGCCATCGAGTAGTGTCGCCGCATTAACGACTATCAACCCCTCATATTTGTCGACGAAATAAAGATAGCCGTAAAGCGGATGAATGTTCCGCTCTTCATTCACCGGTAACTTCATACGCGCCGGATCGACTGCCAGGGTTGTCGGCGCCGCAACTGCCGTCGCATACTTCGACTTCACCCAGAACTTCTGCCCAAAGCGCGAAACCGGCGCCGTCACGATCCGCTCCGAAAACCCTTTCTGATCGATCTGTGCGACGTCGTAAACACGCAAGCCGCCCTCGCCCGCTGCAACGTACGCATATTCGCCACGCAACTGCACCTGCAACACGCGCGGATTGCCAACGTGCTCGTAAAACGTCTTCAACTCACTGCCACCACGCACAAACTTCTCGTAATTCGACGGGTACGCGATCTTCTGCAGCGTGCTGCCCATCACCGCCTGCGGCTCATCACGTTCCGTAGCGACGACAACTTCCAACGTATGATCCGCGGCGACGTAAACATAGCGGCCCATGAAGTTGACGAAGTTTGTCCCCTGCAACAACAACTGCGCCAGCCACGCGTTGTTGTCGTTCTTCTCCGAAACGTGACAGTCGCTGCACGTCTTCGTTTCCTTCGAGCGCACGGTGTGTGGCACGTGTGTATTGAAAGTCTGACCCGCAAAGCCTCCGGCGGAAGTTGTTTGCTGCTGCGAATAGATCCATTCGCGATTCTGGTTCTGCGAGCTCACCAGCACCGCTGACGAAGAGCGTACGGGCGCGACGCGATTTCCGGTGACCGTGCCATCACGACCAATCATGAAAATATCGTCGCGTAAGACCTGGTAGTTGTACTGCGTAAAGTTGCGCGTGTTTCCGCCTTCGTTGTGACGGTTCGGCATCTTCCGGTTCGCCTGCATCGACAAGTGACAGCCAAAACAACTCGTCACCCACGACGAATGACAGGACACGCACGTCATGTCCGTGTCGCGATGTGCGAGTTGATTGTTGTCGGCCGGGACCTCGCCCCAGGTGACGTTGTCTTTGCGGATGGTCTTCGCGTAGCGAGACTGTTCGTTGTAATCACGACTTCCCGGAGTCACGGTGTCGAGCGTCTGTGGCACACGCCACCAGCGTCCCGGCACGACCATCGAATTCTGCATGATGTCGCCGGCCTTCAGATCGAGGTCGACACCTTTCTCGTCTTTTCGTTTGCGATCGCGCGTGACGCGCTGGAACAGCGGAATGCGCGAGCCTTCAGCGTCACGCACGCGAATGCGCGTCAAGTCCTGGCCTGCTAGCGGTTGGTTAGCCGTTTTGCGACGCTCAGCCACGGAACCCGTGACCGCAGCGGCAGCCGGGCCGGAGGTAAACAAGGACGCCTTCTGCCGGATCGTTCCGTGACAGTCCTCACACGAGATCTCGATGGCCGCGCGCGGTTCGTTATAAAGATTCCCATCGCCGTGCGAGTCCTGGCGGAAATGACAATCAACGCAGTGCATCCCGCGTTCAGCATGAATGTCGTTGAGATGCACCGCCTTACTGAACTTCGCCGGATCGTCAGGCGAGACGATGTTGCCCTCGGCGTCAAGGAGATTTCCCTTGCGATCCCGTTTGAAGACTTTGCGAAACAGCCAGCCGTGGCCATGAAAATCCGCGAACTGTGTATTACGCAGCAGCGCGTTGAAAGTAGGCCTGCCGGTGTCTTTCAAAAAATCGAAGTCGGACCACAAGCCGCGTAGACTGGCACCTTCCGGATTGCGATCGAGCTTCTCCTGCTCTTCATCCTGGCTCGGAGTGTGTTGCTTCACCGGATACATCTTCGCGCCGTCGCTTTCGTTGTCCCACCACGTGAGGCCGAGATAGGTCGCTACCATGTTCGTTCCCGGATGCATGTGACAGACCATGCACTGCGATGTCGGAATCTGGCTGGTGAACTGGTGCTTGATCGGATGACCTGATTCGTCTTTCTTGATGGTGGTGTCGGCGGTTTGCGAGCGCCCGAGATTTCCCGCCTGGTTGTAGAAGGCCGAGTGCAGCGGATCGCGATCGTTTGCGTAGATGACGTGACACGCGGAACAACCGGAGGAGCGATAGTCACCGGGATGATCGTTCGTGCCGAGAAAGTTCAACGTCGGATCGAGCAGACGTGTCTTCTGTAGACCGAGAAAGACCGGGTCGGTGCGGTTGGCGGTGCCAAAGCCACGGGCGCTGAGTCCTTTGTCAGGCTTGCCCGGATCTTCTTCTTTGTCAGGCAAACCGACCTCGAGTCGTCGCTTACCGCCGCGCTCAAACACGCGTAGCACGTTTCCGGGTTGCGAGATCTCCCAACGCGGAATCGGATCGAGCAGGCTCAGAAAACCCTTCAAGCGTCGCTGTTCTTCCGTGCTCTCCTGCAGCAGTGTTTGCGGCGCGCCTGACTCGCTATAGCTTTCGCCGAAGCGCGGATCCTTCAAGTGAAAACTACCGTTGTTGTAGAGCGCGGCGCCCCAGAGCATCGCACCATGCGTCATCATGCTGCGCGCAACGTTCTTCGACTCGATCTCGTGACACGCAGACCCCGCACACGTCTTCGAAACCACGCGCAGATCACCCGGATTGATAAACCGCACAAACTCCCAACTCTCGCGCGCCAACAGCGTATTCGACCGTTCCGGATTTGCACCCGTGTACTTCCCATCACGACGCCACTCGTTTGGAAACTTCGGCTTGACATGCGCTTCCTCTTTCACCTTCGCA
>Ga0070689_100001870_pt1 | contig 13570 bp, 14 predicted proteins | sample KBSS23HmetaG_FD_64669 | JGI IMG/M metagenome (GOLD analysis project Ga0070689, IMG submission 64669) | Switchgrass rhizosphere microbial communities from Kellogg Biological Station, Michigan, USA - KBS S2-3H metaG | ecosystem: Host-associated > Plants > Roots > Rhizosphere ...
GTGGTTCTGTAAGTGAAAGGGCGGAGCTGTGCTCAGGCCCGGTTTATTTGGTTGAAGAGGTTTGTTTAGTTTGTTTGGTTAGAAGAATCGGCGCAATCGATCATCCAAAACCAACCAAACAAACCAGATAAACCAAATGAACCAAACAAACGAGACAGTGCATGAAGATAACTCGTTTTGAAGATCTTGATTGTTGGAAAGAAGCGAGGCAACTTACCCGGCAAGTTTATGAAGTCATCGAACAGAGTTCCGCATGGAAAAGAGATGCACGTCTATGTGCTCAAATTCAGAGCGCTGCTGGTTCAGTAATGGGCAACATCGCCGAAGGGTTTGTCCGTCGCTCGAATAAAGAGTTTGTGCAGTATCTGTTCATTGCGATGTCCTCGTCCGCAGAAGTTCGAAGTCATCTATACATTGCGGCTGATCAAGGATATCTGTCGAAGGGTTCATTCGAGTTGCTTTACGGACAGGCCGACAAAACCGGTCGCATCATTTCCGGGCTCATTAAATACCTCCGCACCAAACAAACCAAACAAACGAAATGAACCAAACAAACGATCTTCGTTGGTTTGCATTGCGTACCCGGTCGCGTCACGAGAAGATCGTGCGCGATCAATTGGCCAATCAGGGCCTTGAGCCGTTATTGCCGACGGTGAAGCGTCTCAGTCAATGGAAGGATCGAAAGAAAGAAATTGAAGTTCCTCTATTTTCGGGCTATTGCTTTGTCCGCTTTCTATCGGAGCACAAACTACCGGTGCTCAGGACCGTTGGAGTCGTCGACATCGTCGGCAGCGGCCATTGTCCGGAGGCGATACCAGACGAGGAAATCGCGGCGATCAAGACCCTGATGAGTACGGTGTTGCCCTACGATCCGCATCCCTATCTTCACGAAGGCATGCAGGTGGAAGTGGTACGGGGACCTCTCCAAGGCGTGCGGGGAATTCTCTTGCGCAAAGACAGGCGCCACCGGCTGGTGTTGGGAGTGAGACTCATTCAACAAGCCGCAGCAGTGGAGATTGATGTGAAGGATGTGGCGCCGACGTGAAAGCGATTAAAGGAATTCGCTGGCTCAGTTTGTGAGGGTGGCGCCAATCCTGTGTTGAATACCGAAATCACAAAACCTCTTCAGGATCTTCCCGCAGCAACTTCTGCCCGTGTCACTTCTCGGTCAGGAAGAGTACTTTGGAAACTTCAAGCCTATGGATTGATGGCGATCACGTTTACAAGTTTCTTTCCCAAGCTCATTCACTACCAAGAGTATGTTTTTTTTGTCTTGCTAGCTGTTGCCCTGTCCCTTGCCTGGGTTGAGAAAATCAATCCATGGATTAGAACCCCGGTTGATCTACCCCTGCTCGGGTTTGTCGCTTGGGTGTTGTGTACCATCCCATTTGCGACCGACGTTGCATACTCGTTCTCAGAGTGGAGAAAACTTGCGGCGCAGGTGCTCGTCTTCTACTGGGCCGTGTTTGTGCTACAGCATCACAGGCAGGGCGATCTTTCTAGGCAGATTGTTTGGGCAGTGGTGGTAGGCAGCCTTACTTTGTCAGGTTTCTCTCTGGTGGATTTTGTTCTGCGTGGAGGAACGTGGAAGGATCGTGTTGTCCGTGCCGAGGCCCCCTATTCGGACTTCCAATGGTTGACGACCTACTTGGTGCTCGTCATTCCGATTCTCATCGGGTGGGTTGTAATCCATCGGACGGTTTGGGTGCGAGCACTCGGGATTCTCTCGCTCGTAATGACTGGCGTAACACAAGTTGTCGCCTACACCAGGGCCGGCTGGGTGGCACATTTCGTTCAGGCGATCGGTTTTGGGCTCATGGCTGGACGACGTCGATTCGTCATATGGATCATTGCGGGCGTGATTGCGATAGGGGGTGGGTTGCTTCTCGCTTCCCAACTCGGGTACCAACGCAGCACTACTGATCCCTGGACCCTCAGTGCCCGGGTGAAAGCATGGGAGCTTGGGCTTCATCAAGTGGCTCAATCACCCCTCGTCGGGGTCGGGTATGGGAATAACACCTTTTTGAAAATCTACAAGGCAGAGATAGAGGCGGACAAAGACAAAGACGAAAAGGACAGACTGCTCCCTGCGTTACACAATACATTTGCGATGGTGCTCATGGGAAGTGGTGTGCCGGCTATCATTTTATACTTCTGGATTTTCGTGAGTATTGTCGCAACGTTGGCGAGACAGTGGTGGTTATTTAGGATAGGCGAAACACAATGGTTGCTTATGGCAGTGGCAATTGTCACGGTAGGTTTTGCCACGCGGAACCTGTTCGACTATATGTTTGCAGGAAGTCTTGCGCATCTCTTCTGGATTCTGGTGGCCGCAGGATTGTGTTCGGTAAGGCCTCAGTTTCTAACTGCGCCAGGTGTAGACGATGTCGCTTTGAAGGAGGTTATACGAAGTGAGCACTGATACTGGAACTAGAGTCCGGTCGATTTGGCCTGGGATCATGACATGAGTCCACAGCCACCAGCCTCAACCAACGTTGTCTGGCATCACGCCACCGTTACCCGCGCGCGTCGTGAAGCTCAAAACGGACACCGCGGTGCTATCGTATGGTTCACCGGATTATCCGGCTCGGGTAAATCCACGCTGGCGCATGCTGTTGAAGAGTATTTGCACCAGCGTGGTTGTCGTACCTTCGTTCTGGATGGCGACAATGTGCGCCATGGACTTTGTGGCGATTTAGGTTTCTCAACCCACGACCGTCAAGAAAACATACGGCGAATTGGTGAAGTGGCCAAACTCTTCATGGAAGCAGGGGTGATCGTGCTCACCGCTTTTATCTCACCTTATTATACCGATCGCGAACGGGTGCGCGGTATGGTTGAAGGTGGGAGTTTTATCGAAATCTATTGTGACGCACCAATTGAAATTTGTGAGGCGCGTGATGTTAAGGGCATCTACAAGAAAGCTCGTGCAGGACTAATCCCAGAATTCACCGGCATTTCATCGCCATACGAAATTCCAAAAAATCCTGAACTTATCGTGATGACTGGTGGGACAGAGTTGGAAGCGTGTGTCCACCAGGTCATAGGTGAAATGGTGCTTCGAGGATTGATCAAAAGTCGCTGATTTTGGTGTTGTTCTTAATGAGGCGGGCACCGTATCGGAATCCAATCCAGGCATGTTGAGTTTCCAATCCCAACTTGTGGTCCATTCCTAGAGAAGAGTTTATGGACAATCAGAGTGAGTTGATTATTGAGGCAGGCAGGACAGAGCGCCATTACTGGGAAGACCTGTGGCGGTATCGAGAGTTGTTCTATTTCCTGGCTTGGCGAGATATTCTCGTTCGCTATAAACAGACTGTCATAGGTTTGGCATGGGCATTGATCAGGCCGCTGCTTACCATGATTGTCTTCGTGTTCGTGTTCGGAAAATTGGCCAAGCTGCCTTCGGAAGGCGTCCCTTATCCAATCCTAGTTTTTGCGGCACTCCTACCCTGGCAATTTTTTTCACATGCATTTACCGAAGCGGGTAACAGCCTGATCGGCAATGCCCACATGATCTCGAAGGTTTACTTCCCTCGCCTGGTAGTGCCCACCAGTGCGGTCATCGTGAGCTTTGTGGATTTTATGATTTCGGGAATCATTCTGGTTGGGCTAATGCTCTGGTATGGCTTCACGCCTGATTGGCGAATTATCGCCCTGCCATTGTTTACTGGTATTGCCTTTGCCGCAGCGATGGGTGCAGGACTCTGGATTGCAGCCCTTAACGTCAAATATCGCGATTTCCGCTATATCATTCCGTTTGTGGCACAGATCGGGCTCTATGTTTCGCCGATTGGCTTTAGCAGTTCAATTGTTCCTGAGAATTGGCGGTTACTGTATTCCTTCAACCCAATGGTGGGAGTGATCGATGGCTTTCGCTGGGCTATCCTGGGAGGAAACATCCAACTGTACTGGCCAGGGTTTTCCCTCTCTCTTGTGCTTGTTGTGGTGATGCTGGTCACCGGAATTATGTATTTCCGTAAAACGGAAAAAAGCTTTGCGGATGTGATCTGATGTCATTAGCGATAGAAATTGAGAATCTCTCGAAGAAATACATAATCAGTCATCAAAAACGGGAGCGCTATACTGCGTTACGAGATGTCCTGGCAAATGGTGCCAAGCGTATTGCTAATAACCTGCTCCATCCATTTGCTGCGTCAGAACATTACCCAACTTGTGAAGAGTTTTGGGCTCTTAAAGACATCAACTGTGCTATCAAACAAGGTGACCGTATAGGGATCATCGGTCGCAATGGAGCAGGTAAGTCAACCCTGCTGAAAATCCTGAGCCGCATTACAGAGCCGACTTCCGGCCGAATAAAAATTCGCGGCCGCGTGTCCAGTCTGCTTGAAGTAGGCACTGGCTTTCACCCCGAACTCACCGGGAGGGAAAATATCTTCCTGAACGGCGCGATACTTGGCATGAGCAAGGCCGAGATTCAGAGAAAGTTCGATGAGATTGTTTGCTTTGCTGAAGTAGAGAAATTTCTTGATACGCCTGTGAAACGGTATTCCAGCGGCATGTATGTCCGTCTCGCATTTTCAGTGGCCGCTCATCTTGAACCGGAGATCCTCATCGTGGATGAAGTGCTGGCGGTTGGAGATGCACAGTTCCAAAAAAAGTGTCTAGGCAAGATGGAAGACGTGGGCAAAGAGGGAAGGACCGTATTATTTGTGAGTCACAACATGGGGGCGATAAAATTGCTCTGTTCACGGGCAGTCATATTGAAGCAAGGACGATTATTGCTAGATACGGATGTTGGCGCAGCAGTGGAAAGGTACTTGTCGTCTGGCCATGATGTCGGTGAAACAGGTGAAGTTGCATGGAAAAAAGAGGAGGCACCTCGATGTGATGAGATATGTCTAAAGGGTATCAGGCTCCTCGATCCGGATGGGGAGATACATTCAATCTATGATGCCACAAAGCACATCGACGTCGAAATCCAACTCGAGGTGATGAAATCCATCAGGGGCATGAGGGCCATTCTGACTCTGCTGACAAGTGATGGCACCCCGGCCTTTGCCTCGACAAATCATGCGGCTCTCGGAGATTATGAATTTGTGCCGGGCGTTTACAAAATTGCATGTCGCATTCCTGCTGACCTCCTCAACGCTGGGCGATACTTGGTAAACGTCCATCTCGGAATTACGGGAGTAAAAGTGCTGATTCCGGGCCAGGAATATCTTGCGTTTTGTGTGGAGGGTTCCGGCAGCCACGGTTCGCTGGCTACAGAAAAGTGGCCCGGTGTGGTTGCGCCGCGGCTTGAATGGCGGTTGGAGAATGTGGGGGTTGCATGCTGAAGAAGTTAAGGGGGCTGGCAAGAAAGTTTGGCGGATTGCGCGTGCCTTCAGCGAATCATGCTGCGCCGACGCTTTTTGATAACGACGTGTTTCTGGTCTCATATCCCAAATCAGGAAATACGTGGATGCGTTTTTTGCTGGCTAACTATATATCCGGTGGCAGGGTTGATTTATCGCAGACAGACCGACTTGTCCCGGATATCGAATACAATCCCCAGGACATCATTGAAACGTTGAAGCCGAGGATCATCAAGACGCATTACCCATTCACAGAGAAATATAAGCGGGTTGTTTACATCGTGAGGGATGGTCGAGATGTTGCGGTATCCTATTTCCATCATCTCAAGAAATTCCGTCAGCTGGAAGCGGACACGAGCTTCAGCGATTATCTCGGCAATTTCATCGAAGGGAAGGTGGGCCCTTTCGGGGACTGGGGGGCGCATGTCGATGGCTGGCTCGATGGGGCCAAAGATATGTTGCTGATCCGTTACGAAGATATGCTTGCTGAGGCCCCCAAGGTACTGGAAAGCGTGGTTCGATATTGTGAACTCAAAGTTGATGAAAAACAAATCATTGACTCGGTGTCTGCGTGCTCATTGATCGAGTTAAGGGAGATAGAGAAGAGACAGTTCAATGACATCAAGGTCCTCTCTAATTCTGATCCTTCTGCCTATTTCTTCAGGAAGGGAATTTCGGGTGACTGGAAGAATTATTTTAGCGTAATTGACGAAAGGAAATTCCTCGCAGCATTTTCAGGGGCAATGAGCCGCGTCGGCTATGGCGGTAATAAACGATGAATTTAGCGAGAAAGCTTGCTGCATATGCAGACCAAACTCTGCGTTTACTCTCATTCACAAAAAGGGAGTGGAAGGATATCGAGTATTTTGAAGATAACTGGATTAATCGTACACGTATGATGGCGGGTTTCCTGCCGAAGAACGTAAGCGTGATGGATCTTGGCTGTGGGAAAAGGTGGCTTCAGGATATTCATCCAATTTCGGAATACATTCCTGTTGATTATTGTGATCGCGGGCCCGGAACGTTGCTGTGCGATTTTAACAAGAAAGAATTCCCGGATAAATCTGTCGATTATTCATTCGCAAGCGGGTGTCTCGAATATGTTGAGAACCCTGAATGGTTCATTGCAGAAATTGCCAGGACCAGCAAAGCCTGCATTCTTTCGTATTGCACTGTCGACAACATTGTCGACATTAAAGCGCGGAGACAATTGTGCTGGGTAAATGACTTGTCCAGGGCCGATATTATCACGTTATTCAACGACGTTGGTATGTCCCTGAAGGACGAAGCGGTGTATCTCCCTTCAAACAGCATATTTGTGTTCAGCAAAGAGTAAGTAAGCAGGTCATGAACATTTTTAATAGAGTGTTCAAATTAAGGTCTGACGCGGAAATGCTAGTTGAGCGAGTCATTTCAGAACGGCTCTCCTATCTCGGCAAAGAGGCGCTGATAGAACTTGCCAATGCCGTGACGGCAGTAGAGGCGATGAATGTTAAGGGCGCTATCATTGAAGCTGGTTGTGCACTGGGGGGGTCCTCAATTGTAATTGGCCGGACCAAACAACCCGGGCGCCAATTTTATATTTATGACGTTTTTGGAACAATTCCAAGCCCTGGCGAGCGGGACCCGGAAGTGGCTCATCAAAGGTACAGGGAAATAATTGAAGGACGGTCCAGCGGTATAGGTGGCGACGTATATTACGGCTATCAGGTATCCCTGCTCGATAAGGTCAAACAACAATTCAGAGATTTTGATGTCGATCCAGAAATCAATAATGTGACCTTCGTGCAAGGGCTCTATGAACAAACCATGCGGGTAGACTTTCCTGTTGCTCTCGCGCATATTGATTGTGACTGGTATGAATCAGTAATGGTCTGCCTTTATCAAATAGTGCCTAATATGGTTTCAGGATCACTCTTAATTCTCGACGACTATTATTATTGGCCTGGCTGTAGAAAAGCCGTCGATGAATGGTTTTCTAATGAGAAGGAGCAGTTCGAGTTTATTGAGAAGTCGCGGCTTCATATTCGTCGGAGATGATGGTCAAAAAGAAAGTGACATTGTTTGATCCCTCGCTATGGACCAACGAAGGTGAACTCTCGATAAATTTAGGGGATGTGATAATTCATGAGGCTGTCGAGAAATATCTGAATGATATTTTCTCAGGGGGAGAGTTTGTCCGTATATCATCTCATCGGATACCGTCGGACGCCTTATTAAATGAAGCACGAAGTTCGGCATTCGTTTTTTTGGGCGGGACAAATGCATTGTCCTCTGATGTGGGAAAATATAATCAATGGAAGTTGCCAGTCCAGAGCAGGCTGGCTTGGCCCTTTATGTTTCCAGTGAATGAGGTGATTCTTATGGGTGTCGGTTGGTGGCAATACCAGAATTCACCCACGCAGTATACGCGTGCCTTCTATAACAGGGCACTATCTCATAAATATTTGCATTCGGTAAGAGATAGTTATACGGAGCAGAAGATGAGGCAGCTGGGCTTTGACAATGTCATTAACACGGGCTGTCCTACCATGTGGGAGCTGAACGGTCTAAATGTGGCGGCACGACGAGGGAAAGTCGAAAATTGCCTGTTTACATTGACCGACTATAAAAAAGCTCCCGCTATCGACGACAAGGTAATCGGAGAAATTCTTGCGGGTTATACGGGCAAGATCTTCTTCTTCCCCCAGGGAAGTATGGACCGGGAATACATAGCTGGCTTGGGCAATTATCAAAAATATGGCAACCGGATCACTATCGTTAACAGGTCGTTTGAAGATTACGTGGCGACCTTGGTGGATAACCATGTCGATTACATTGGTACCCGGTTGCATGCCGGTATAATGGCACTCCAACTGAAAAAAAATACCCTCATTCTATCAGTTGATAACAGGGCTACAGAAATTTCCAATGATACGGGGTTGCCTGTGATATCGCGCGACGAAGTTGAAAGACTTTCTCGGTGGATTGATGGGCAGAAAATGTTCGATGAAATCAAAATGCCAGTAAGCGAGATTGAACGGTGGAAAAAACAGTTCCTTCAATGCTGAACTTGGGTTGTGGAAGCCGTTACCGTGCTGACTGGGTAAACGTCAACTTTACTTCTTCAGGGCCGGGAGTCATTGCGGCCAATTTGAGAGAGGGTATTCCATTTCCTGATGCGTCCTTCGACGTGGTTTACCATTCGCATTTTCTGGAGCATATCCCAAAACCTATTGCTGGAGATTTTCTCAAGGAATGTCGTCGAGTGCTGAAGCCGGGTGGGATTATCCGGGTGGTCGTGCCAGATCTCGAAGGTCTGATCAGGAGTTACCTGTTGGCGTTGGAAAATGCTAGGGCAGGCATGGAGGGGTGGGATCATAACTACGATTGGATGATGTTGGAAATGTATGACCAAGTCGTTCGCAATGAATCGGGTGGAGAAATGGCGCGCTATCTTTCTGAAGCATCCGTTCCAAATGAAGAGTATGCGGTTGGCCGTTGCGGAGCGGAAGTCCGAAACATTATTGCGGCTGGAAGGAGAATCAGGTGCAGTGCCTCCGTTTCAGCGCAGTCAGCAGTTTTTGGAGCAAGGAAATTGTTTGATGTGGTTCCGGTGCCTGACTTTATAAAGTTGGCTTTCAGGATGTTGCGTAAAACAGCAGGTTGGAAGGAGATGGTGGTGCGGCTGTTTCTGGGAAGGGAATATGAGGTATTGCGGACAGGCCGCTTTCGCCACAGTGGTGAGATCCATCAGTGGATGTATGACAGTTATTCGATGGACAAGTTGTTGCGTGTATCCGGATTTAGGTCAGTGGCAGTTCGCAGTGCGACGGAAAGCTACATTCCAGATTGGTCTCGCCAAAATCTCGATACTGAGCCTGACGGTTCGGTATATAAACCTGACTCTCTTTTCATAGAAGCTATCAAGTAAATGAAAATTACGATTGTGAACACCTTCGCTAATGCAGGTGGGGCGGCGAGGGCAGCTCACCGGCTTCATAGCGGGCTTAGGTCTATCGGGCATGAGTCCACGATGTACGTTAGCGAAGGGTGGGGAGACAGCGTCGTGAAACACAAACCGCGCAAGAGATCGGAAGCCCTCCACACGCCACGCCTCCGCCGGGTTTTAGCTAGAATTTGGAAACGAGGTTTGCTTGAGCTGAAATTGATTCCATTGACCTTCGATGACTACGCGGAGAGTAGGCCGCCAGGGTTAGATAAATACTCCGAGGCTAGTTCAAAGTTCGGCGCTGATATTCTGGGGGGGATTCCCCCCTGTGACGTGATTAACTTGCATTGGGTCGCTGATTTCGTTGACTGCAGCCTGTTACCCTTGTTGGGAGAGAAGCCGCTTGTGTGGACACTGCATGATATGAATCCATTCACTGGTGGCTGCCATTATGACGATGGTTGTCCTAAATATCTGGAATCGTGTGGCGCATGCCCGCAACTTGGTTCGGGAAGAGCTTGTGACCTTTCAAAAAAAGTATTTCTCCAAAAGCAAACTGCGTTCCGCAAGCTAGATCCCGGGAGGTTCCATGTGGTTGCCCCTTCGAGGTGGCTGGCAGAAGAAGCTTCGCGTAGCACATTAATGAAACCCTTTTCATGCAGTGTTATTCCTAATGGATTGAATACAAATGTGTTTGCCCCCCGCAACACTGAGTGGTTGCGGGAAACTTTTGGCATACCTGAGGACGGCAAGGTCATCCTATTTGTTGCCGACTCGGTTGGAAATAGAAGAAAAGGCATTCAATACTTGCTTGATGCGCTTGGGGCTTTTCGGGATTCAAGCAAGGTGACGCTGCTGTCGGTGGGCAGCGGGGAGATCGAGGTCCCCGGTTCGTTCAGATATATCCGGATTGGCCGAATTGAAGATGATCGGCTGCTTTCGATTATATACAGTTCAGTGGACGTTTTCGTGATTCCATCTGTACAGGATAATCTCCCTAATACGGTACTGGAGTCGATCTCATGTGGTACTCCCATTGTTGGTTTTGATGTGGGTGGCATTCCCGACGTGGTAAGGAATGGTGAAACAGGCATCCTTGTAAGGCAAGGTGATGTGTTCGGGATGAAATCGGCAATCGAAGGAATTCTGTCGAATGACAAACTGAGAGAATCTATGTCGCGCAATTGCCGCGCGCTGGCTTTGCGGGAATATTCCGAGGATGTGCAGGCTAAAAGATACATATCGGTCTACGAATCCGTCAGCCAAGTTCAGCCAGCATGTCGTGAAGTTTAGCTTCCTTCAATCCAGTCTTTGCTGGGCATTATGTGATGGTGGGATAGTTGTGAGTGCATTCATGCCTAATTGTTCTGACCGATCCAATTGGAACTCAGCATTAAGCCAGATTCGGGGTGTTGTTTGGAGCATTTGGTAAATATAGTCCTGCGCATACTCCTGCGTGTCATGCGCATTTTTGGGTTAGAAATATTATTGGGGAGATTGCATCAGCATCAGCCGCTTCGGTTGCATCTTGAGCGTCTGCCGCCTACCAACCCGCCCGAAAAATATCCCCACATTTCCATCGTGACGCCGTCATTCAACCAGGTTCAATTTATCGGCCATACCTTACAAAGCGTACTCAATCAGCAATATCCGAATCTCGAGTACATCGTAATCGATGGCGCGTCAAGCGATGGGTCGCAGCTGATAATTGCTCAGGCTGAGAAACACTTGACTCATTGGATTTCCGAGGCGGATAAGGGGCAAACCGAAGCCATCAACAAGGGGTTCCGCCTAACAACGGGTGAAATTATGGGGTACTTGAATTCAGATGACCTGCTCTTGCCCGGTGCACTAAATACTGTCGCCGACTATTTTGTTCAGCGTCCGGATATCGATGTCATTTACGGGCATCGCATTCTCGTTGATGAACAAGGGATGGCTATTGGGCGATGGATTCTGCCACCGCACACCAGTCTGGCTTATGCCTGGGCAGATTTTGTCCCGCAGGAAACGATGTTTTGGCGACGTAGTATTTGGGATCGAGCTGGTGGGCAATTGGATGAATCATTCCGTTTCGCAATGGATTGGGATCTTATTTCACGATTTAGTTCGATTGGGGCACGGTTTTCTCGTTTGCCATGTTATTTGGCTGCTTTCAGAGTTCATGCAAAACAAAAAACATCTTTGGAGATGACAACTGCCGGGGCAGATGAGAGTGAACGTGTGATAGAGAAAATGCATGGTCGGAAAGTTGGTCACTTAGAGCGACGTCTGCGTATAATGCCTTATTTATGGAGGCACATGCTGGAAGATGTACAAAGCCGAAAGGCCTATCTGAAATTAATTAATTGAGATGTTTTGATTACTCGGCACTCCGGTTAATCATCTGAGTATGCGATGTCCATCGTTAGCTGAACTTCCCTCTGGGGAGCCCGTGCACCCAGGGTGGCCATGGACGGGTGAAAGCCAAGCGCTTCCACCGGTCATGCTTGACGGAACTCCATGGCCTTGTGTCAGCATCGTCACGCCTTCCTTTAATCAAGGACAGTATATTGAGGAGACAATCAGGTCAGTGCTATTGCAAGGGTATCCCAATATGGAATACATCGTGATTGATGGGGGCTCAACCGATCATTCTGTGGACGTCATTAAAAAATACGAACAGTTCATTTCGTTTTGGGTGTCGGAACCTGATAAGGGGCAAGCCCACGCCATTAACAAAGGATGGAAACATGCCCAGGGAGAAATATTCGCATGGCTCAATTCTGATGATCTGTATCTCCCCGGATCTGTCGTGAAGGCCGTATCCTATTTGACTAAAAATCAAGAATTCGGATTAGTCTATGGCGAGGGTTACCATATTGCAGACGACGGGCGAATCATCGAACGATATCCAACTGAACCATATAATTCTAAACGCCTGGGTGACACCTGTTACATCTGTCAACCGACGACGTTCATACGTCGATCGGTTGTCGAGGAGATTGGTTCTATAGATGAATCACTCCGTTTCTGTATGGACTACGACTTTTGGATTCGAATTTCGAAACGATACCGGTTGGGGTACCTCTCAGAATATTTGGCCAACAGTCGGCTTCACGAACAATGCAAGACTGTGAAGGAGGGAGTCGCCAGAAGTCGCGAGGCTCTCGACATGCTCTACCGACATTATCGGTCTGTGCCTCCTCTCAAGGTCGGTGGGTATGCGTGTGCGATTCTAGAGCCACGATTGAATCGTAGTGGAATTTGGAACAAGATTGTCAGCATTATAGGAATGGTGGTGATCTGTTCGCGAGAATTTGTGAGGTATAACATCAGAATGCCTCTGTCAGAGATGCGCAGGTGGAGCTCGGGCATAGTTGAGGGGATTTCAAGGTTCAATAAGAGGCCGAGATAGTCAGTGATCATGAAGATTTGCCAGCATGCCCCGCCCAGAAGCGCGGGTTTCTCTATTCAGCCAGATCATCAGTGAAGCCGCGAATCGCCCTCGTTCATGACTGGCTCGTCAGTATGCGAGGGGGGGAGCGATGTTTTGAAGTTCTCTGTGAATTATTCCCAGATGCGGACGTTTTCACACTTGTGCATCGGGAAGGGCATGTTTCACCCGTCATTGAGAAACACACAATTCGCACCAGTTTCATTCAAGACTTCCCTTTGTCAAACACGCACTATCAACACTATTTGCCTTTCTTCCCCCGCGCGATCAGGTCTTTCGCTTTTCATGATTATGACTTGATCATCAGTTCCAGCCACTGTGTTGCGAAGGGGTTGCGTGTGCCTGATAGGGCATGCCATATCGCCTATATCTACACGCCGATGCGTTATATCTGGGACCAATTTGACGCCTATTTTTCTGAGGGGCGGGCGGGGAGGCTTACACGAACAGCCATGGGCTTGCTGCGCCGACCACTTCAACAGTGGGACGTGTCGTCAAATGATGGAGTGTATCGGTTTGTCGCGATCTCTGAACATGTGGTACGCCGCATACGATCCTATTGGGGACGTGAAGCAACCGTCCTGTACCCACCAGTGGACTGGCAGTCGTTCACGGCGTCCAGCCAAGACGAAGGATTCTATTTGCTGGTTTCCGCGCTGGTTCCCTACAAGAGGGTGGATCTGGCTATCGAGGCCGCCAATCGTATGAAATTTCCTTTGAAGATTATAGGAGCAGGTCAGGACGAAAAACGCCTGAGCCGACTTGCAGGCCCCGGCGTCGAACTGCTCGGCTGGCGGTCCGATTCGGAGATTCGTCAGCACTACGGTCATTGCAAGGCTCTTCTCTTTCCGGGCGAAGAGGATTTTGGTATCGTGCCACTTGAGG
>Ga0070689_100001871_pt1 | contig 13567 bp, 16 predicted proteins | sample KBSS23HmetaG_FD_64669 | JGI IMG/M metagenome (GOLD analysis project Ga0070689, IMG submission 64669) | Switchgrass rhizosphere microbial communities from Kellogg Biological Station, Michigan, USA - KBS S2-3H metaG | ecosystem: Host-associated > Plants > Roots > Rhizosphere ...
TGGCAGACGTGCGTCGGCGGGCCGCCGGCGAGGCGCGAGAGCGCCGGGAGCATGCTGGCGCACGCGAGCGGGGCGAGGAGCACGCCGACGAGCGCGCGGAGCGCGAGCCACGCGGCGGCCCGGCGGGACACCCCGCGGACGATGCGCATCGCTCTCCTGCGCCGGCGGGCGAGCATGCGCCTCACGCTAGCACGGTCCGCTGCCGAAGCACCTCATAGAGCGCGATCGCCGCCGACACCGACGCGTTGAGCGACCCGATCGGCCCCGGCATCGGGAGGCGCGCCAGGCGATCGCAGCACTGCTTCACGCCGCGCCGGAGGCCTTTCCCCTCCGCGCCGACGACGAGCGCCACCGGGCCCGCGAGTGGGATCGTGGCGATCGGTTCGGAGGCGGCTGCGTCGAGGCCGATCACCGAGACGCCGCGCGCGCGGAGCGCCTGGAGCGCGCTCGCGAGGTTCGTCACGCGGCAGAGCGTCGCACGCTCGACGGCCCCCGCCGACGCGCGAAACGTCGCCGGCGTGAGCGGCGCCGAGTGGTGCTCCGGCCACACGACGGCGGTCGCGCCGAGCGCCACCGCCGACCGCAGGATCGCGCCGAAGTTCTGCGGGTCTTCGAGCTCGTCGAGCGCGACGATGCACGCGCCTTCGCCCGCGTCGATGTCGTCGAGCGCGACGAGCTCGAGCTCCGGAGCGAGCGCGAGGACCCCCTGGTGCCTCCCGCCGCGCGCGATCCGATCGAGCTCCGCCCGATCGACGCGCGCGACCGCCGCCCCCTGGTCTTCGGCGAAGCGCGCCACGGCGTCGAGCTCGCGCCCCGCGCCGCGCTCGACCATGACCTTCGTGAGTCGCGCGCCGTGGGCGCGGATCGCTTCGCGGACCGGCTGGATCCCGATGACGAGGCGCGGGTTCAAGGCAAACGGCTCACGAGAGCTCGCGCGCGAGCGCCTCCGCGGCCGCGACCGGGTCGGCGGCGTCGCGGAGCGGGCGGCCGACGACGACGTAGTCGGCGCCGTGGTCGACGGCCGCGCGCGCCGAGCTGACGCGCTTTTGATCGGCCTTGTCGGCGCTCGCCTCGCCCCCCGCGCGGACGCCCGGCGTGATCAGGATCGCGTCGGCGCCGAGGTCGCGTCGCATCGCCTTCGCTTCGTGCGGCGAGCAGACGAAGCCGCGGACGCCCGCGTCGTACGCGAGGCGCGCGAGCCTTCGCGCGTGCGCGTCGGTCGTCCCCCCGACGCCTTGCGCCGCGAGATCGTCGTCGTCGAGCGACGTGAGGACGGTCACGGCGGTGACGAGGAGCCGCCCGTCGGCGCGTACGACCGCGCGGCGCAGCATTTCGGCGCCCCCTGCGGCGTGGACGGTGAGGATGCGCACGCCGAGCGCCGCCGCGCGATCGACGGCGCGCTCCACGGTGGCCGGGATGTCGTGCATCTTCAGGTCGAGGAAGATCGGGAGGCCGAGGCCCGCGAGCTCGGCGACGACGCGCGGCCCCTCGGCGACGAAGAGCTCGAGCCCCACCTTCAGCATTCCGACGTGCCCCGCGAGGCGGCGCGCGAGGTCGCGCGCGCCGCCGCGGCCGTCCTTCCCGCCGTCGAGGTTCGGGACGTCGAGCGCGAAGACGATCCGCGATTTCCCCGTCGGGCGGGCGCTCGGCGGGCCGGACAAGAGGCTCACGAGGCTCGAGAGTCGGTGGTCAGAGGCAAGAGCACAGCGGATCGCCGGGGGTGCAGTTGCACGGCTTGTCGGGCTTCGGCGATTTCGGCGCGGCGGGGCCGGTGCGGACCGGGGCGCGCGGCGTGTTGGATACCGTGTTCGGGTGATCCTTGAGGTCCTTGATCGCCTGCTCCTTCGCGTCGAGCTCTGCCTGCAGGCGCGCGCGCTCCTCGGGTGACGTCGCGCTGCCGAGCTTGGACTTCAGCGCCGCCGACTCGCTGTTGAGCGAGTTGAGCTGCTCCTCGAGCATCTGCTGCTTGTCGAGCGAGCTCTTGATCGCGACGCCGCCGCCGATGAGCGCGATGAGCAGGAAGACCGCCGAGCCCGCGGCGATCCACTGGAGCTTCTTCTTGCTCTTGTCCTGCGACATCGCGTGGATCTGCCGCTCGTGCTCCTGCTGGTGGCGGAGCTGCTCGAGGCGCGCGGCGTTCTCGGCGTCGAGGCGGGCCTTCTCCATCTCGGCGTGGCGGATCGCGTCGAGGCGCGCCCCTTCTTCGCGCGCGCGCTGCTCGTGCGCGCGGCGCTCCTCCTCGGCGGCGCGGATCCGGGCCTCCTCCTGCTCGCGCACCCGACGCTCGGCGTCGAGTCGCGCCTGCAATGCGGCCTCCTCCTGGCGCTTCTTCTCGTTCTCCTCTTGCCGGATGCGATCCTCCTCCAGGCTCATGAGCTCCTTGAGGGAGAAGAGGACCGAGCTCTCTTTCTGTTCCGCCATTACGTGACCTCGTCGTGACCCCGGACCGTGATTCTCGCGCCCGCGCGCCCTGGCGGCCACGCAGTGACCGTGTCCAGGAAGCTGGGCTCGCGAAGGCCACGCCCGCCTTCGTTTATGAAAAAAAGTTACCGGTTTCGACCGGCGTTCGCAAACCTTGTGGGCCCCGTGGCGAAATTGAGTACGGTGCCCGCTGAGGCGTCCGCCGGGGGGTGGCAGCGCCTCGCACCAACCAGACGCCAAACGGCGGCGAGGACCGTCACGCGGGTGACGTCGCCCCGGACGCTCGCCAGACCAGACGGCCCGATCCCACGAGAGAGATGATCGAAGATGGCCACGAACGTCGTCGCACACATCACCGGAACCGTGTGGAAGATCGAAGTCAAGGCGGGTGATCGCGTCACCGAGGGGCAGACGTGCGTGATCCTCGAGTCGATGAAAATGGAAATGCCCGTCGAAGCGCCGGCGGACGGTACGGTCGAGACGATCGCGTGCGCGGAGGGACAAGCGGTCTCCGAAGGAGATGTGCTCCTCACGTTGAGCTGAGGTAGCCTAGCGGCGATCGTGAGGAATCGCTTTTTCTTCGGTGTCGCGGCCGCCGCGATCGTCGCGGCGCTCTCGGTCGGCCTCGTCGTGGGCCTCGCGTCCGGCTGCTCGTCGGCGAAGACCGTGGGCGCTGGCAGCGAGTGCTTCCAGGCGATCGACTGCGACCCCGGGCTCGTCTGCGCGCCGACGGCGAAGGGGAGCGACAAGCGCGTCTGCACGAACGACCTCACGAACCTGGTCTCGACGGAGGACGCTGCCGCCGACGCCGGCGCGCGTCCGGGTGACGCGGCGGCCGACGGATCGCGCCCGCGGGACGGGGGTCAGGACGCGGCGCCGCCCGTCGACGGCGCGCCGCCCGACGACTCCGGATCACCGCCCGCCGACTCGGGAGGAGATTGACGATGAGCGCGAGAGCGGCCTTGGCGGTGGTCTTCGGTGTGTGCGGCGCCGTCGCGGCCGCATGCGGCGGCGCGTCGACGTCTCCGAGCGCGGACGCGCGCGACGCCGGCGGTCCGGGGGCCTCGAACGACGGCAGCGCGCCGTCCGGCCCCGCGGCGGGCGACCTCACGATGACGTTCGGACCGGTGGACGTCGCGCCGGGTGAAGAGCGGACGCAGTGCATCACGAAGCGCCTCGGCAACGCCGGCGCCGTGCACGTAGGATCGATCCACAACGTCCTCGGCGCGGCGTCGCACCACATGATCGTGTACCGCGTGAACGACACCGTGGAGCAGCCGGTCCCCACCGACTGCAAACCGTTCGTCGATACGCTCGATCCGACGCGCGGCTCGCCCCTCGTGGTCACGCAGAAGAAGGACGACGTCCTCGCGCTCCCGCCCGGCGTCGCGTACACGCTCGACCCGAACCAGATGATGCGCCTCGAGGTGCACTACATCAACCCGGGCGCGAACAAGGTGTCGATGACGGCGACCGCGTCGCTGCGGCCGATCTCCGACGCCGAGTTCAAGGACGAAGCCGGCTTCCTCTTCATCGGCGATCCGGACATCAATGTCCCGGCGAACGCGAGCTTCACCCTCGGGCCGATCTTCTTCCGCGTCCCGGACGACTACGCCGGGGCGAAGTTCTTCGCGATCACCGGCCACGAGCACCAGTTCGGGACGAACGTCACCGTGAGCACCGCGGCGAGCGCGGCCGATCCCGGGCACCCGGTCTACGACGTCCCCGGCTGGCTCTGGAGCGAGCCGAAGACCGTGACGGCCGATCCGCCGTTTTCGATCCCGCAGGGGGGCGGCTTCAAATTCACGTGCACGTGGACGAACACGTCGAGCGAGCCGCGCGCGTTCGGTGAGAGCGCCGACGACGAGATGTGCTTCTTCTGGGCGTACTACTACCCGAACAACGGGTCGCACGTGTGCTTCCACACGACGGAGTTCGGCGCGATCGACGCGTGCTGCCCCGGGTCGCCCGTGTGCCCCTACTTGCAAAAGTTCTTGTGAGGCGTCACTCCCGCCACAAGAACTTCCACGGGTTGTGTTTGAGGTCGCGGACCATCTCCTGGACGTCGTCGTAGACCTCTTCGTCCATCAGGAGCGCGCCCACCGTCCCGTCGCCCTTCTTCACGTGCGCGACGATCGCTTGCGCGTCCGCGGCGGCCGCGTTCGCGCGCGTCGCGAGCTCGGCGAGGTCCTCGATCGCCTTCTTCACCTTCGCCTGCTGCGCGGGCTCGCCCACCGTCGCCGACGCGCGGTTGATGTTCGCGAGCGCCTCCCTCGCGTCCTTCAACATCGGCCCCGAGTCGCGCTGGAGGTCGGCGGCGAGGTGGTCGATGTTGTCGATCGTGCGCGCGACCTTCGGGTCGTTCACTTTGCCGCGCACGTCGTGCGTGAGCTGGTTCGCCTCGACGGAGAGCTTCTCGAGGTTCTCCATCGTCCGGTTCATCCGCTCGCGGTTGTCGGTCACGACGCTGTTCAACCCCTTGAGGAGGCCGGCGGTGTTGACCGCGATGTCGCTGATGAGCTCGCGGTTGTTGTTGATCCCCTTCACCGTCGTGTCGAGGAGCTCGTACGCCTTGGCCAGGAAGAGGTCGAGGCGCGGCGGGTCGATCCCTTTCACGACCGAGTCGGGCGCGAGCGTCGGGTGGGTCGGCGTGCCGGGCTCGACAGCGAGGAACTGCTCCCCGAGGACGCCCTGCGTCGTGACGTAGAACTCCGCGTCGTCGTGGATCGTGTCCTTGACCTTCGTCTGGATCGCGAGCTTCGCGCGGACGAGCGATCGCCGGCCGGTCTTCGGATCGAGGTTCCCGCCCATGAAGCGGAGCTCGCGCACGTCGCCGACGCGGACGCCGGCGATCCGCACCGGCGCGCCGCTCTGGAGGCCGCCCGGGTTGTCGAAGTCGACGTAGATCGCGTACGTCGGCTCGAACGACAATCCGCCCATGACGAGGATGAAGACGCCGAGGATTCCGAGGGATACGAGGATGAGGATCCCGACTTTGACTTCAATCGACCGCTCGTCACGCTCCGCCATCGGTGGCCATCCTAGCTCCTTGGACCGCGCCGCGCTGTGCGTGGGGTCGTTGCGTACTTCTGGTTAGTTGTCGGCACAGTGCCGCACTGGTCCGTTGTTCCATCGGACGGGGATGCGCCGCCGTCGATCCGCGTCGCGCGATCGTCGCCATGCGCGGCGATTTGTCGCGGAGCGCGCGCCAACGGCAGTGGCATGTGCCGTGCTGAGTCGTCCGTTTCGAGGGTGCCATGGAACGAAAGCTCGAACGACGGGAGTTCTTCACGAAGGCAGCGGCGGGCGCTGCGCTGAGCGTCCTCGGCTTCGCCGGGTTCGAGGTCGCGTGCTCGAGCAACAAGAGCGACAGCCTCCCCGATCTGGGATCGGGCAGCCCCGGCACCGGGAGGCCGGTCACGCCTCCGACGGACGGCGACGAGTACGTCCCCGGCACCCCCGACAGCGGCGCCACCGTCGACGCGCCGCCGACGCTCCCCGACAAGAGCTGGGAAGCGCGGGCGAAGCAGCTCGAGGCGATCGGCCCGGTGTACACCGAGGCCGCTCCCGGCAAGTGGGCCGGGAAAGAGCGCAGCCATGTTCCGAACCTGACCGTGGTCGACCCGCTCCACGTCACGGTCCTCGTGAACCACGTCATGCAGACCGGGACCGCGCCCGCCGATCCGGGCGACGCGGGCACCGACGCCGCCGCGGATGGTGGTGATGGTGGCGGCGGAGGTGGCGGCGGTGGCGGTGGCGGCGGTGATGGAGGTGGCGACGGCGGGCGCGACGGCGCCGCGGACGCGGGTGATGGCGGACCGCTCGTCACCCACTTCGTCACGACGATCTACGTCAAGACGGACACCGGCGTCGTGGCCGGGTTGATCGAGTTCGCGTCGACCGATCCCGCGCCGCCGCAGGTCACGTTCCGCCTCCCCGAAGGGGCGACGACGGTGACGGCGTACGAGTTCTGCAACCTTCACGGCCTCTGGTCGTCGGAACCGATCTCCCTCGCCGGGTGAGATCGCAGCGCGTAGACGATCGGCCCGGCGGCGACCACCGCCGCGCCGATCGCGAGCGCGCTCACCGAGCCTGCTTTTTCGTGGCGCCCGTCCACCACGGCGACCGCGAGGAGCGCCATCGGCGGCAGCGCGATCGCGATCGCGCCGATCGTACCGCCCGGTATGCGGAACGGGCGCGGGAGATCCGGCTCGCGGACGCGGAGCGCGACGAGCGCGACGAACTCGAGGAGGAGCGAGATGCCGTAGAGGAGGACGTCGATCTCGACGAGGCGCTGGAAGCCGAGGCCGAGGCACGACGCGTACGCCAGAGCGCACGCGGCGATCGCCGGGATGGGGACGCGCTGATCCCCGTAACGCCGCGCGAGCGCGGCCGGCAGATAACCGTCTTCGGCGAGGACGACCGGGAGGCGCGAGTACGAGAGGACGAGGACGTTGAACATCCCGGCGCCGCACACGACGCCGCCGACGACGACGCCGGTTGCGAGCGGCTCGCCGGCGATCCGCGCCGCGACGTCGACCCAGCCGCCGGTCGTCCACGCGCTCGGATCGATCCCGGTGCGCGACACCGCGTAGACCGGCACGACGTAGCCGGCGGTGACGAGGAGGACCGCGCCGATCATCGCGAGCGGGTAGTTGCGCTGCGGCCGCTCCACTTCGCCGGCGACGGTCGACGCGTTGTCCCACCCCATGGTGTTCCACATCGCGACGAGGATCCCGGCGAGGAGCGATCCGCCGTCGCCGCCGGGCGCCGCGGTCGCATCGGCGGCCGGGCGGACGAGCGCGAGCCCCGACATCGTGACGAACGGCGCGAGGAGGACCGCGGTCATGACCAGCGCCGCGCCGCCGACCGCGCGCGCGCCGCGCGCGTTCCACGCCGCGCACGCGAAGATCATCGCCGCGCCGACGGCGATCGGCATCCGCCCCTCGCCGGCGGCCGGGACGAGGCGCGCGAGGTAGAGCGTGAAGAGCGTCGGGTAGATCGCCATGTCGAAGACGCTCGCGGCGAGCGAGAGCCACGCCTCCTGGAAGCCCCAGAACGGCCCCATCGCGCGGCGCACCCACGCGTAGTAGCCCCCCTCTTCCGGGAGGGCGCTCCCGAGCTCGCCCACCATGAGCGCCGTCGGCAGGCTCCACACGATCGGCGTGATCGCGAGGACGGCGAGCGCGCGCCCGTAGCCCGACGCCGCCACGAGCTCCTCGAGCCCGTACGGCCCGCCCGACACCATGAAATACGTGGCGGCGATGAGCGGGAAGAGCCCGAGGCGGCGCGGCGCCGTGCTCACAGGTCCATCGGACCTTCGGCCCGGCCCGTTATGAACTGCTGGACGATGCCGTCGCGCGACGTCCGGAAATCCTCGGGGGATCCGATGAGGCGCACCTTCCCCTTGTAGAGCATCACGATCCGGTCGGCGATCGCGAAGATGCTGACGAGGTCGTGGCTCACGACGATGCTCGTGACGCCGAGCGAGTCGGAGAGCTCGCGGATCAACTTGTCGACGCGGCGCGCGCTCACCGGGTCGAGCGACGTCGTCGGCTCGTCGAAGAGGACGTACTCGGGGTCGAGCGTGAGCGCGCGCGCGATCGCGACGCGCTTCCGCATCCCGTCGCCGAGCTCGGCGGGGTACCGATCGCCGAACTCGCGCATCTGGACGACCGCGAGGCGGCGGTGCGCCTCGGCGAGCGCCTCCTTCGCGCGGAGGCCTTTGTGCTTCCGGAGCGGGAGCGCGACGTTCTCGGCGCACGTCATCGAGTCGAAGAGCGTCGAGTGCTGGAACACCATCGCGCATTTCATCCGCACCGGGGCGAAGCCGTCCTCGGTCAGCCGGCTGATCTCGACGCCGTCGAGGAAGATCTCGCCGGCGTCGGGGTAGAGGAGGCCGATGAGGTGCTTGATGAGGACGCTCTTCCCGACGCCCGACGCGCCGATGATGAAGAAGACCTCGCCCTTCTTCACGTCGAAGCTGACGTCGTCGAGGACGGCCTTCGGGCCGAACGATTTGAAGATCCGTTTGAACTGAATCACGCCGTCACTTGGGGAAGATGATGAAGCCGGTGCCGGAGATGAAGAAGTTCAGGATGATGATCGCGAGCGACGAGTTGACGACGGCGCGCGTCGTCGCCCAGCCGACCCCCTCGGACCCGCCGAACGTCGAGAGCCCGCAGTAGCCGCTCACGATCGGGATCGCGGCGCCGTACGCGAAGCACTTCGTGATCCCGATCGAGAGGTCGCCGATGTCGACGAGGCGCATGTTGAAGAACGTCTGGAGCGGGACGTCGAACGCGACGCGCGCGGTGAACGCGCCGGCGAGGAACGCGACCGTCCCCGCCCACACGATGAGCACCGTCGTCATGACGAGGCTCGCGAGGAAGCGCGGGACGATGAGGAAGTCGATCGGATCGGCGGCGCACATCCGGAGGGCGTCGACCTGCTCGGTGACGACCATCGAGCCGATCTCGGCGGCGATCCCGGCGCCGACGCGCGTCGCGAGCATCAGCGCGCCGATCGACGCGGCGAAGTCGCGGACGAGGAGCTCGAGGTACGTCGCGCCGAGCATCGTGTAGTCGGGGACGACGCGCCGCGCCTGGAGCCCCGCCTGATAGACGAGGATCATCCCGATGAAGCCCATCGTGATCGAGACGAAGAAGAGGCTCTTGTTCCCCATCTCGTACATCTGCCGGACGAGCGCGCCGCGATCGCGCTTGCCGCGCACGGCGTAGTAGAGCGTCCGGACGTAGACCGAGTAGAGGCCGCGCGCGCCGGCGGCGAGATCGAGCGCCGCGCGGCCGAGATCGGCGACGGCGCTGGGCCGCGCGCCGTGCTCGCCTCCCTCTTCGGGCGAGCGGGCGCTGTCGGGGCCGGGCGGCGTTCGTGCGGCGTCGCGGGCGGTCATCAGCCGAGGAGGAAGCTCACGACGTAGTCCAGCACGAAGACGCCCGCCGCGCTCGCCACGACCGTCGCGTTCACCGATCGGCCCACGCCGGGGGCGCCGCCGGTCGTCGCGAGGCCGAAGTGACAGCTCGCGAGCGCGATCACGAGGCCGAAGACGAGGCTCTTCACGAGGCCGTTCGCGACGTCGCCGAGGCCGAGGAGGCCGCTCGTGACGCCGTGGTAGAAGCTCGTCGGCGTGACGCCGAGGAGCCCCTGTCCGGTGTACGCGGCGCCGAGGAGCGCGAGCGCGTCGGCGTAGAGCGTCATCATGAAGAGCGTCGCCACGATCGACAGGAAGCGCGGCAGGATGAGGAACGTGATCGGGTCGATCGCGAGCGCGCGGAGCGCGTCGACCTGCTCCGTCACCACCATCGTCCCGAGCTCGGCGGTGTTGTTCGCGCCGACGCGCCCGCTGATCATGAGCGCCGTGAGGAGCGGCGCGATCTCGCGGAGCGTGCCGAAGCCGGCGCCCCACCCGAGGAGCCCCTCGGCGCCGTAGCGTTTCACGATCGGCGCCGCCTGGATCACCATGATCGCGCCGGTGAAGAGCGCGGTCACGACGACGATCGGCAGCGACTTCACCGCCATCTTGTAGAGGTTCCGCGTGAGCTCGGCGCCGTCGATCCGCGGCGGGAGGAGGCGCTTCACGATCCGTCCGAAGAGGACCCCCATCCCCCCGGCGGTGCGCGCGATCTTCAGGAACGCCGCGCCGGCGGCGAACGCGGCGCCGTGGAGGCGCGGATGATCTTTCCCCTCGACCATGGCGTCGCGCGGAGGAGCATACACGCGCACGGCGCGCCGAAGTCTCCAGAAGCTAGCCGAACGCGGCGTCGAGCAGCGCCGTGACCCCCACGTTCGCGGCGACGACGAGCGCCGCCCACCCGAGCCCCCAGAGGACGCCGGCGAGGCTCCGGCGCGTCCGCCAGAAATGCACGGGCAGGCACAGCGGGCCGAACGCGACGATCGCCGACGCGCGCGACGTCGGCGGCCACGCGCGATCGAGCTCGGCCGGCCGGAGCCACCGCTCGTCGAGGAGGACGATCGCGAACGCGGCCGCGGTGCTCACGATGAGCGACGCGACGTAATCGAGCACGTCCAGCACGGCGCGGCGCTCAGGTGAGCTCGGACGTGCACGCCTTGCAGCGGGTCGCCGCGAACGGGACCGTCTCGAGGCAGAACTTGCACTCTTTCGTCGCGGGGAGCGAGCCCTTCCCGAGGCGCTCCTCCGCGCCGCGGATGATCTTCGAGACGAAGACGAAGAGGAACGCGGCGACGATCAGGAAATCGAGCACCGAGCCGAGGAAATCGCCGTACTTGAGGACGACGTTGTCCTTCGGGTCGGCGGCGTGGCGGAGGACGATGCCGTGGTTTCGCCAGTCGCCCGACGGGAGCACGAGCGCGACGATCGGCATGATCATGTCGGCCACCGCGGCGGTGACGATCTTCCCGAACGACGCCCCGATCACGACGCCCACGGCGAGATCGACGACGTTCCCCTTGAACGCGAACTTCTTGAAGTCTTCGAGCACGGGCATGGTGACCCCTCCGATACGACTCTAGAGCGGCCCCTCGGTGAGGCCGTGGACGAACTGCTTCACGTACGGTTCGTCGCTCGCCTGGGCCTCGCGCGTCGTCCCGTCGAAGACGAGGCGGCCGCGGTACATCATGCCGACCCGGTCGGTGACCGTGAGGAGACGGTCGAGATCGCTCGACACCATGATGACGGTCGCGCTGGAGGCGCGCTGCTCGGCGCGGAGGAGATCGAAGATCTTCTGCGACGTCACCGGATCGAGCCCGGCCGCCGGCTCGTCGTAGAGGACGATCGGCGCGCGCGTGATCGTGGCGCGCGCCACGCCGACGCGCTTCTTCTGCCCGCCGGAGAGCCCCGCCGGCATCCGCTCCTCGAAGCCGGGGAGGGCGACGCACGCGAGCCGCTCGGCGACGCGGCGGCGCACCTCGTCCTCGGGCACCGTCCCGAGGCGGCGGAGCGGAAACGCGATGTTGTCCGCGACGGTCAGGTGATCGAACAGCGCGTTGTTCTGGAAGAGCATCCCGAACTTGAGGCGGAGCGCCTGAAGGTGGAGATCGCTGAGGCGCGTGACGTCTTCGCCGTCCACGACGATCTCGCCGCGATCGGGGCGGAGGAGCCCGGTGATGAGCTTCAAGAGGACGCTCTTCCCCGCGGCGCCCGGACCGATGAGGCCATAAAGAGATCCATCGGGTACGTCGAACGACACGTCCTCGACGATCGGCTGCGCCCTCCCGCTCCGCCGCGCGACCATCGTGAGTCCGCGGACGCGGATCACGCGGCGCGTCCACCGCCGCCGCGCGGCGGCGACCCCGGCATCTCGGCCGCGGCGGCGTCGTCGCGCAGGCGCACCATCCGTGTGTAAAATACAAGCGTTAGCGCCGCGAGCGCGGCCGCGAGGAGGATGAGCCCCGCGAGCGCCGCCTGGAGGACGCGGACCGAGCCGCGCGCCACCGCGATCGGCCCGACGTGGGCGAGCTCGCGGTCGTGCGACGCGGCCGGCGCGGCCCGCGACACGGTCACGACCGCGACGTCCGGCGGCGCGAGCCCACCGACACCTCCGGCGACCAGGCGCTGCACCGCGTCGACGGTGAGGGGCGGGGTCGAGCCGCGGTACGCGACGAGGACGCTCGCGGTCGCCTTCGCCGGCGGCGCGTCACGGAGCGGATCGGGCGCGGGCAGATTCAGGTGGACGCGCGCCGACAGGATCCCGTCGATCCCTTCGAGGCTCCGTTCGAGGTCGCCGGCGAGGCCCGCGACGAGCTGCGCATGCTCTTGCGCGGCGCTCGGGACGAGCGCGCCCTTGTCGATCGCGTCGAGGACGCCGCGCGGGCGCGGGCGGGGGAGCTCCTCGTCGCGGAGCGCCGCGAGCGCGGGCGACGCGTCATCGCGCGCGACGGTGACCCGGAACTTCCCTTCGCCCCCCGGGTCGGCCTCTTTGGTCGCGTCGATCCCGGTGCGCGCCAGCGCCACGACGACGCGATTGGCGTCGTCTTCGTCGAGCCCCGCCGCCACGGGGGTGGCGCACCCCACGAGGAATGCCGCGACGAAAACAATCGGCGAAATGACGGGCAATACGCGCCGAGGCACCGAGTCCCGTGACTACCCGAAGCCGGGGGAAACGTCCACCGCGGCCCATCGAAACATCCCGCTTCCGGCGCTTCCACGGCGTCTGCGTGACGGAACTTCGAAAAGGCCAGGCGCGACTTGGTATGAGCCTGGGCCGCCCGATACTCATCACGCGGCCTGATTTCGAGGTGCGTGAATACGATTTAGAGCGTTGCCACGGACATAGAGCGGTGCTACCCCGTCATCTCGCGTTGAGGCTGCGCGCGTTTGCGCGCGCCCCCGCGATGGACCTGAGCTGAGAGCGAGAACGGCCGGTCGATAAAAGGACCGGGCGTGCCCCATGCACCATGCACCGCGGGCCCCCCAATGCATGGGGCGCGCGACGGAGTCGGACCGAGCGACGTGCCCACACCTTTTACGGAAGCGATTGCAACGCTCAATGATCGAGCGCTCCGGCGCTTGCTTGGCGCCCGTGCATTCTTGCGCGGCTACGACTACGTGCGCCGTCAGGCCGTCGACGGGATCGCCATCGCCGAGGCGTCGGCCAAGGGGCGCGTGCGCGGCACCGAACCGTTGCCATACGAAGTCGAGGTCCAGCTTACGCCGGCGAGCGGGATATCATCGACCTGCAGCTGTCCCGCTTTCTCGAAGATCAACGGGCATTGCAAGCACGTGGCGGCTTTGCTCATCGCCCTCCGCGACCAGGCGCGGGGGGGCGTGCGGTCGCGCAGCACCGGGAACGGTGAGCTGCGCGACGCGTCCGCGCCGCACCGGCGCGAAGGGGAGACGAATGGGCTCGGTCAGCACGCGGTCGCGCCGGGGGGTGCCGCCGGCTGGGAGATGGAGGGGACGATGAGCGGAGGGAGGCGTGGTCGGCGCGGGCGCGCCGCTCGCGCGCTGAAGATGGCCGGGCTCGGCGGCGGCGGCGGTGGTGGCGCGGTGCAGGGCGTGGGCGCGCCGCAGCGTCCCGGGAGCTCTGGGAGTCCGATCGGCCCGCGGCCGAACGGCACCGTCTCGACCGGGATCGACGCGTGGCTCCCCGAGCCGATGCCGCCGGTGCCGAAGGCGATCGAATACCGCCTCCAGGTACGGCCCGGG
>Ga0070689_100001872_pt1 | contig 13565 bp, 13 predicted proteins | sample KBSS23HmetaG_FD_64669 | JGI IMG/M metagenome (GOLD analysis project Ga0070689, IMG submission 64669) | Switchgrass rhizosphere microbial communities from Kellogg Biological Station, Michigan, USA - KBS S2-3H metaG | ecosystem: Host-associated > Plants > Roots > Rhizosphere ...
TTAGCGTCCCTGGAACATCTGCGACGGGTATCCGCTCTCCCAACCGCGCGGCTGGTTCCACGGCCGGGCGGAGGTGTTTTCCGGTTCTTCAGTGGCGCAACCGGACAGCGCGAGGCAGGCGGCCGCAAGCAGGAGAGGCAACATCCGCCGGAGGAATTGGATCGAAATGCTTCGCATACGACCTAGAGGCCGACGATGGCCACGTCGCCTTCCATCGGTTCACCTTGTTTCCAATCGGGGAGAATGTTGGCGACGCAACGGTTAGGTTCTACGCTTAGAATTCGGACCTTGGCAACCAAACGGCCGGAACGATTGATCAACATTTCGCCCCGCTTCAAGACGCCCTGGGACTCGCCGATGTTGAGCACCACAAACTCATATTTGGGGTCCACCGCAATGATCTTGCCTTTCAATCCGGGCGGCAACGGAACTTTATCGATTGTTCCCGTCAACAGACCCAACTCGGCCTTCGTCTGCGTGAGCTGCCGGCCCAACACCTTGTTTTCTTCTTTCAACCCGTTATTTTCGCCCAGGAGTTTTTTGTTCTCCACAATCATGGCCGCGATCTGTTCGAGCGTCAGCCCGGAAGCCTTCCATTTGGCCAAGTCGGACTGAGCGTCATTTCGCTCCTGGGTCAGCTTATCAACCCGCCCCGCGAGTTCGTTGGCGCGCTTTTCCTGCTGATCGGCCTTCTCGCTGGCGCTAGCCAGTTCGGTTTTCGTGCTTTCCAACGTCTTCTTCGCCTGGTCGGCGGCGGCGATGGCGTCCTTTGCGTCTTTTTTTGCTTTCCCCTCGGCCACCTGAGAGGTGGTCAAAGCCTGTTTGGTCGAATCCAATTCGGTTGTGAGGCCGTTGATTTTTTGCGCCACCTTTGTTTGGCTGATGACCAATGCAGCGATGCTTGCCACCAGTGCGATGATTAAAGAAATCCTGAGCATTTTTCGTTTAGTGGTTAAGTTGCGGTAAAGTTAATCATCCGTCGTTAGAGTGTCAACGTCTTGATAGCAAAACGCGTTCCTGATTCGGATCCGGTTTCTTAGTAAATTCACGATTTGGACACTTCGATGTCAACGACGTGCTTGCGGATTTCCTCCACGAGCTGAGTGGGACTAAACGGTTTGGTCAGGAAAATCGTTGCACCGGACGACTCCGCCTCTTCGCGACTGTATTTGTGTGGATTGGCGGTCAGCATGATGACAGGAATTGAGCGCGTGGCCGGATTCTGCTTGAGCTGCCTCAAGGCAGTGAAACCATCCATATTCGGCATCATCGCGTCCATGATTACCAATCGGGGAATTTCGCGCGCCGCAATCTCGATGGCTTCACGACCATTCCGGGCCTTGATCAATTCATAGCCCGCCTGTTCCAGGTGGTGCTGGATCAGGCGCAACATGAACGGTTCATCGTCCACGATCAGTATCTTGTGCGGCATAGAGACCTTACCTGGATTTCACTCTGCCATAATGAGAAAAGTCTGGTCGTCCTTCAAGCTTGTATTCACCTGAAATCGGGTCAGCTCCTGCACGAGGTTCTCCTTCAATTCCTCGGCGCTCCGCTGCCACAGCGCGGTATGCCGGAGCCACTCGATCAGCCGTTCCTGACCAAACAGGTCCCCCTGCCGGTTGCGCGCTTCCGTCAAGCCGTCGGTGTAGAGCAGGACGCGACAGTTTTTGGCTAACACCGCGGATTCATCGGTAAACGTTGTGTCGGGCAGGATACCCAGAGGCATCCCTTCCGGAGAAAGGGTTTTGACGGCCGCGTCGTCCGCCACGGCGAGCAACAGCGGGCAGTGCCCGGCGCTGGCGGTGATGAGGCGCCGCTCACGGACATCGACATAGACCAGTTGGGCGGTGATGAACATGTCCACGTCGGACAGTTCGTCGAACAAGAGCCGATTCACCCGCGAGAGCAATGCGGACGGCCGACTGGTCAATTCCGGCAAGGCCCGCAACAAACTGCGCAGGATCGCCGCAAACATGGCGGCGGGAATCCCTTTGCCCATCACGTCGGCGATGATCAACAGCAATGAATTGTCTGACAATTTGATCACGTCGTAAAAATCGCCGCCCACCTGTCGCGCGCTTTCACAATAGCCCGCCAGCCCGAAGCCGGGCAGTTGCGGCAGGGTCTTGAGCAAGAGGGAGCGTTGGATGTTTTTGGCGATCTGCAAGTCGCGGGCAACCAGAAGGCTGTTGACTTGCTCCTCTTGAAATCTCGCGTTGACGATTTGAATCGCCAAAAAATCCGCGAAAGTGTGGATCACGTTGGTCTGGGCCGCGGTAAACGGCGTGCGCGACACAGTCTTGCCCAGAGTCAGGGTGCCGATCAGCGTGTCACCAAAATAAAAGGGATGAACCAGGCCGAGCGAATCGGGCTTCGCTCGAGCCAGCGGATCGGTGGCCGCCAGTGGTTTTTGGTGGTCAAACCAAATGTCCACCCGGTTCGTACCGGCACGGACTTCTGCCGAATCCATCGCTTGCGCTGGATTGGGAAGATCCAGCGGTTCCAGATCCAACACCGCTTCGGAACCGGTGAACACCACAAGCCGGGCCTGTTCTTTGGGCACCAGGCGCAGGACAAACCAGTCGGCCGCGGCGATTCGGAGCAGATCGCTGAGGAGGCGCCGCGAAAAATCCTGCAAGCTGATCGTCTTCCCCTGCTCCGCGCTGTAACGAAAGATGGCGGACAAGCTCTCGTAGCAGGAGCTGAGTTCCTCCGCCATGTCGCTGATGATCTGTTCGCTCTCGGCGAGCTTGCGGCTCACTTCCTCCGAACTGAGGGCCGCCGTGGCGGTGCGGCCGGCCACCGTCAACCGGTCCTTGCGCAGCCGCAGCAGATTCTCCTGGCAACCCCGAAAGTATTCCGAGCTGTCCATGAGGGATTGTATGAGAAACAAGCCACGACCGCGTTCGCTTTCGACTTCTGGCAGCTCGACCCGTTTGGGCCAATCGAAACCCGGCGTGTGATCCTGGACCCATAGTTCGACCCCGGTGGTGTTACAGATGGCCTCGACTTCGACGGGTTTGACTTTGGCAGCGTCACTGGCGTAATTGATGGCGTTGTTGCAGGCCTCGGCCAACGCCAGTTCGCAGGCGGCCAAGTCTTTCTCGCCCAGTCCCTGCTCGGCCAGAAAACCGCGGACGGCCCGGATCGCCGGCAGCACTTCAGCAAGATCGCAGGCCAGGGAAAGCCGCAACGCGACGCCACGCCACGATCTGCCAGGAGAGTCGGACATGCGACCTACTTTTTGACTATTTCGAAGACGCGATGCAGACGGGTGAGCTCGAGAATTTGTTGCACGGGCGGAGTCGGGTTCAACAACCGGACTGCCCCGCTCCGAGTGCAGGCGGTCTTGTGAAGCGAAATCAGCGCACCCAACCCGCAACTGTCCAAAAACATGGTTTGCGACAGATCGATTTCGATGTTTTTCAACCGGTCAGCCAAGGACCCGCGCACTTGATCGCGAAAGGCATTCGCGTTGGCTGCACTCAGCTCTTTAACGCCCGCGACATTCAATGTTTCTCCATGGATTTGGACTTTTATGTTCATAAGTTGCCTTCTCGGGCCATTCCCGGGCTTCGCCGGCTTAGGCCGGGCTTCGCCTCTGCACTCTTTTGCGTGTCTGGTTACTTTACAGAATGCCGCTGGGGTTGCAAGTTCGCAACTTTTTCCACAGCGCCAGCCGTTCGTCCAGCGAGAATGGCTCAGTCTTCCGTCTCCGAGTTGGCCCCGGTGGAGTCCGGATGCAGCCCGAGCTGCTTGAGCTTCTCGCGTAGGGTGAACCGGGATAGCCCCAACCATCGCGCGGCTCTCGCTTGATTGCCTTCCGCCAATGTGATGGCTTGAGTCAGGATTTCACGCTCGGCCTCAGCGAGCATGCGGGCATGCGCGTCCTGCAAGCCGCATTTCTGGGCGCGCGTCAGCAGTTCACCCGCGAACGCAGCGAAGGAGCGGCCAGTCGGCCCGGTCTCGGCATTGCGGGCGGCGAGCGTGTGGCGAACGGCGTCGGCGTTGATGGAAAGTCCACGCGCGCCGAGCAGGAGTCGGCGGCTGATGTTTTCCAGCTCGCGAACATTGCCCGGCCACGAGTCGGCTTGCAGCACAGCCAGGGCGTCGGAGGAAATGGTCGGACTTTCCACGCCAAAGTCGCCGGCATATTTGCGAAGGAAGTGCTGCACCAACACCGGAATGTCCTCGCGGCGTTCGCGCAAGGGCGGGAGCTGGAGACACACGACGTTGAGCCGATGAAACAGGTCGTCGCGGAACTTTCCATCACGAATCATTGCTTCGAGGTTGCGGTGGGTGGCGGCGATGACGCGCACGTCCACGGTAATCGATTCCGTTCCGCCGACACGCTGAAAGGTTTGATGCTGGAGCACGCGCAGGAGTTTCACCTGCGTGTTGGGCGGCAGGTCGCCGATTTCATCAAGGAAAAGCGTGCCGTGATTCGCCTGCTCGAAGCGGCCAATGCGCCGCTGCTCCGCGCCTGTGAACGCGCCGCGCTCGTGGCCGAACAACTCGCTTTCGAGCAAATTCTCCGGTATGGCCGCGCAATTGATCGCAATGAAGGGCGCTTTGGCGCGCGGACTGTGCTGGTAAACGGCGCGAGCAATCAGTTCCTTGCCCGTCCCGGTTTCGCCCCGGATGAGAATGGTGACGGGCTTGCCGGCGACGCGTCCGATTTCCTTGCACACGTCCTGCATCGCGCGCCCCGTGCCGACGAGCGCCGTGCGGCTCCCGGCCGGCGCGTCGGGCAAAGTCACTGGCTCGCGCATGAGGCGGCTGGCTTCCACGGCGCGATGCAGAAGGCCGATCAACTCCGGCATCTCGAACGGCTTTTGCAGATAATCATAAGCGCCCAGCTTGGTGGCCTCGATGGCGGTCTCAATCGTGCCGTGAGCGGTCATCAGAACGACCGGCAGGCGCGGTTGGGTGTCGTGAAGTTGTCGCACCAGTTCCAGGCCGCCGAGGCCGGGCAGGCGCAGGTCGGTCAGCACCACATCGCACTCATCGGTGTTGGCGCGGCGCAGCCCCTCGTCGCCGCGATTGCAGACGGTGACTTCGAAGCCGTCCTCCTTGAGCACGTCGCAGAGGTTTGTCGCCAGACTGACGTCGTCTTCGATGAGCAGAATGTGAGCATCGCGAGACATGCGGTGGCGGTTATCGCGGGAAACTAAACTCGAGGAAACCCGGGTCTGGGGTTTGCTCGGCTCGAACGAAATCAAGGTTTGGCGGCCTGACTGTTTGTGTCGCGATTCGCATTCCTGGCAGTGTCATTGATTGCACGTGGCAACACAACGCCGAAGGTCGTGCCGTGGCCTGGCCGGGTTTGATACTGAAGCGTGCCGCCGTGCCGTTCAACGATGCGAGCGGCAATCGGAAGGCCGAGGCCGGTGCCGGTCTCCTTCGTGCTGAAGAACGGATCGAACAGGCGCTTCTCGACCTCGGGCGGAATGCCTTTGCCAGTATCGCTCACTTCAAGAATCACGGCGTCGGTTTCGCCCCCGGCCACCGGAGCGCGTGCCGCGCGCGAGCGAAGCGTGACCGTGCCCCTGCCATCAATCGCTTCGGCGCCGTTGCGAACGAGATTGATCAGCACTTGCTTCAAGTGCCCGCTATCAACCCGGAGGTGCAACTGCGTATCGGATTCAACAACCAGGAGCACTCCACGGCGCTCCAGATCGGGCGACATCAAACCCTGAACATCGCGCAGCAGCGTTTCCGCGGCGATGGTTTCCAGCTTGGGATCAGAGGGCCGGGCAAAACTCAGCACGTCCTGCACGATGCGTTCGAGGCGGGAAATTTCGGCGCCGATGATGTCGGTGTCCTTTCGGGCGGCGGGAACGGTCTGCAGATGTTTCTCCAGAGTGTAGAGGCGCGCCTTGAGCGACGTGAGCGGGTTTCGAATTTCGTGGGCGATGCCAGCGGCCAGCGTGCCGAGGGTGACGAGTTTCTCCTGTCGTTCGAGCAGGTTCTGGCTATGCACCAGTTTGGTTTGCAGCGGCGCGATTGTGTCACGATAGATCACCCACCCCATGGCCGCGACCAGAGCCAGCAACACCACGATCCCCGCGGTGAGGATGCCCCTGAGACCGGCGAGCGAAGCGCTGGCATCGGCAAGAAACTCCGCCTCCGCGGTGCGGTGGGCGTCGGTCAATTGCCGCACAAGGTCACGCATGCGATCGGCCTGGGCATCAAAGGAATCGAGTTGCGCCAGCTGCCCCGAACTGACGAGCGCCGGTTGTGCGTTGGAATGAACCGCACCCGCGGCGGCGAGGTAGTCGTCATAAATACGATTCAGTTCCTGAAACAATTGCCGCTCTGGATCGGTGGCAAGGGGTGACTTGGGATTCATGCTCGGATCGTTGCTATCAATCCAATGATTCAGGTCGCCGCTGGCTTGCTCGAACAACGCCCACTGCTGGGGATTGCGCGCCAGGACGTAGCGCAGCATGGAATTGTTCAGGCTCTGCAATTCACGTCGGACCTGGCTCGCGAGCTGGAACCTCTCGATCTGGGAAGTGGTGAGCTTGGCTTCCACATCCTGGACACGATGCCACGCGGAAAAAAGCCCGTGAATCGTGCCGCCAGCCACCAGCAGCAACGCGGCAATCAAAATCCAGAGGCGAATGCCAAAAGGCGTTCTCATGTTCACGTGAGCACACTGCGTCGTCGCGCGGCAGATGCCGCGGCGGGGCGCTTCGTCAGGAGCGGTGTGCAATCATCATGCCGTGAATAGTGGCAGGATCGCACCAGCGCAGCACCTTGAAAATCAGCCCTGTGAGCGCCGCAGGCTTGGGTTGCTGTTCCGAACAGGTCAACCGCTTACCGCCAGGGTGGTAAACGATTTTCCAATTGCTGCCCCGGCCTCCCGCCGTTCGCTTTCAAACCCCCTGTGCATCAACACGGGAATGGCTGGCACGGCGGGTGCAAAGGTCACTTCCAGACGCCCGCGAATCGTGGTAGGCGACTAAGACCAAAACGGTAAACGAAAGAAACTCATTCTTGTCATGAATCCTGTAACATTCGCACCCACTCCTCCGCGTGCTGGTTCCTGCGTCACGGGGCCTTCAGCGCCATCCGTCGCGATCCGGAAGTGGAGGATTCTCGTCGCGGATGACGAAGAAGGCATCCGGTTCCTCTCATCCCTTATTCTCGCCGGAGGCGGCTTCGACGTGAAAGTCTCTGCCGATGGTGAACAGGCCTGGGACGCACTGTCGCACGCACACTACGATCTGCTCATTACCGACAACGATATGCCGCGCCTGACGGGCATGAAACTCATTGAGCGGATTCGCCGGACGGGCATGCAACTGCCGGTCATCCTGGCTTCCGGCACTCTTCCAACCGCGAGCGCGCGCGAATACCTCCAGCTCCAGAGCTCAGAGGTTCTCTTGAAACCATTCACCTCCCCCGAACTCCTGACCGCAGTAAGATTTGTTTTGTTGTCGTCCTATGAAGAGGCCCGCACAAACTGCATGAGTTCTCCCCAACCCCAACCAAGAATGCGCTCGATCCGCTAATGCAACCTACCGAGTGCAACATTATGCCAAGTCCGACGTTCTCAAGCGAAGCTTGCGCGAGTTCAAATCCATTTCTCGATCGATTCCCGCTGCCCGGCCACCCGTCAGACGGAACGTCGGGCAATTCAAACTCATCCTCGCTATGAAACCCACCGGGCACGACCGGACACGCTGGAACGAAAGCGAGATCGTCGCTTCATTGCCTGGAGCCGAGCTCATTCGCCATGACCACGGCTGCGAGGAAATTCGGAGTGACCCCCCCGCTGCCCACGCGGCGGCCCGCGAATGGAGTTTTGAAGCCACGTCCCCCGACGCACCGTTGCCGGCAGCGGTTCCCCATCAGCCAAACGCTTTGAAGGTCGTTCACAACCGCATCCTGGTTGCCGACGACGACGCCCTGGTGCGCGGCAGCCTCGCTGCCGTTCTGGAGTATGAAAATTTCGCGGTGGACGAAGCGCAGAATGGCATCGAAGCCGTCACCCGTGTCATTGCCCACACGCCGGATCTGGTCCTACTCGATCTCAACATGCCGCATTGGGACGGTTGGACGGCTTTCAGCAAACTCGACCGGGTTAGCCCATTGTTGCCTGTGATTGTCATCACCGCTCGCCCCAATCAATACCCGAGGGCCGTGGAGTTGGGAGTGGATGCCTTCATGGAGAAACCGCTGAACATCCCCATCCTGGTGCGCGCCATCAAACGCCTGATCAGCGAAGATGAAAATCGCCACGTGCGCCGCATCACCGACCGCGAATTCGTGACCGAGTTGCTCGGCTACAGAGGATCCTGACTCCTGGCATCCCAATGCGACCATTTTCGGAAACAACAGGTGAACGCTCCCCTCCGACCCGGCATACCTCCGTTTCCTGAACGATAATCGAATACCCCATGCCTAAGAACCATCAAGCGCATCGAACAAACCCTGATAACCACCGTGCAACCACCCCGCCACGCCGTCTCTTTTCACCTGTGAAACCCGACACGTCCAACCGCGGGCGTTCAACGAATTGCCCCGGCAAATGCATCCTGGTGGTGGACGACGACCCCACAGTGCGCGATTCCCTGAACGACCTACTCGTGTCCGAAGGCTACCATATTTTACCGGCTGAGAATGGACAGCAGGCGTTGGATCTGGCCAGAAAGTCGTCGGTTGACCTTGTGCTGCTCGACCTCAACATGCCAGTCAAGAATGGCTGGGACACGTTTGAGCAACTGACCCGCGATTATCCTCTCATCCCCATCATCATCGCCACGGCGCGCCCGAATCAACTCTTTATGGCGATCAGCGCTGGGGTGGGTGCGCTCATGGAAAAGCCGATGGACATCCCGATGCTGTTGCGAACGATAGAAAAGCTCCTCGCTGAATCTACCGAGCAACGCCTGGCGCGGCTGGCAGGCAAGCAGACGAAATTCCATTACCAGCCGTCGAAGCCGAGGCGTGATTGACTGCCGAAGCCGCCATACCAGCGATTCGTATATGTTTAGCGTAGCCCAGAGTTGCGCTCTATCAGTATCTCTCGAAATCGTCGCGCGCCGCGACGATTTTTCTCCCAAAAAACATCGAACGCCGAACCGCTAAAGACCGGTGCAAAAACATCGTCGGATTTTGAGCCGCACCCACCCTCACCCCAGCCCTCTCCCATCGGATGGGAGAGGGAGAATGGTCCGCTGTCGGTCGGCCTATCCAAGGCGCTCTAGAACGTGCGAGAGACGCGGCTCGCTGTTCCCTCTCCCGTCGGACGGGAGAGGGTCAGGGTGAGGGTCATTTTGTTCGAATTACGCCTCCAGTCCGGCACTTGTTTTTGCACAAACCCTTACGGACCACATCGGCCTTCCGGTCAGTCACTTTCCACCCAAGTGATAAATCGCTTCCCGAACCTGGCGCTTCAGGACGCGCCAGACACCTAACCGCGCCAGCCCAATCGCCTGCTCACTTTGGCACTGGCGAAGCTTGATGCCTCTTGGTGACTCGAACGAAATATCGGGTCATTCGAAAAAACAAACTATGAATGGCACTCACGCTTCTCGTGGCGGCGTCGGTTTGCGCGGGCCGGGTCCGAGCGATGCGACTGCCGTTCCTGCCTTAATAATGAGGTGCAACATGAAACGCTCGCACAATCAGCTACTTGTTCAGAGCTTCGGTACGTTACTCATGCTGGCGGCCGTGGGCTGCTCGCGTAGCGCACAGATACACCGTTCAGCCAATTCAAACAACCCGATCCAAATCGGTATCGCCGTTGTCAAAGATGTTCCGATTCAGGTTCGAGGGTCGGGGCACGTCACGCCGTCTTCCACCGTCGCCGTCAAGAGCCAGGTGGATGGCGCATTGGAGCGCGCGCTGTTCAATGAGGGTGATGAGTTGAAACGCGGCGAAACGATTTTGGTCATTGACTCCCAACTCTCCGAATCAGCCTTGCGTCAGGCGGAGGCAAACCTCCTGCGGGACGAGGCGCTCGCCGCAAGCGCGGAGGCGGAAGCGCATCAAAATAAAGTCCTCTCCCAGGAAGGCATCGTGGCTGCCGAGCTGGCGGAACAAACACGAGCTGCGGCAGAAGCGTCCAAAGCCACGGTGGCCGCCGACAAGGTTGCCGTCGAGAACGCGCAGCTTCAGCTCTCGTTCTGCCGCATCGCATCGCCCATCCCGGGGCGTGTCGGCAAGCTGCTCGTGGATGTCGGCAACGCGGTCAGGAGCAACGAAACGATCCTCGCCGTGGTCAATCAAATGCGCCCCGTCTATGTTGACTTCGCCGTTCCGGAAGGGCAATTGCCTGCCATCCAGGAGCGGATGAGGAACGGTGAATTGAACGTCAACGCGATGCTGCCGGGCAACCCCACCCAATCGGCTACCGGCAAGCTGCTGTTCATTGACAATGCCGCGAACACCGACACCGCAATGGTTGGACTGCGCGCGAGTTTCGCGAACGAAAACGAAACGCTTTGGCCCGGCGAAACCGTTGATGTAACACTCACACTCGATACGCTGACCAACGTCGTCGTCGTGCCGTCTTCGGCGGTGCAGTTGGGGCTGGCTGGACCGTTTGTCCTCGTTGTCGGACCGGATCACAAGGTCGAACGGCGGCTCGTCACCCCTGGCAACCAGCTTGGCGAATTCACCATCATAGCTTTCGGCATTCAGGCCGGAGAAAGACTGATCATCAGTGGTCAGAAAGACATCGCACCAGGGAAGCCAATCAAAATTCAAGCCGCCAACGGCCGCTTCCTCGCCAAGACGCCGTGATTACGGAAAAGCCAGGTCAGCCACTTATCACCTGCGCGATAAAGCGATTCTCCGCCTTTCCAGGCACTCCCTTCCAACCTGCTGGGAATCAACCTCACCAATCCGTGGCATGGCTGGTGCAATAGTCTGCATAGGCGGCACCCGAATAAGCCGCACGTTAAAAACTGACGCATGCCTTTAGAAAGGGCTGAATATGAATATTCCAAAATGTTTCACTCTGCTGACGGTCGCGATGACGCCGATGGTTGCGGGCTTCGCTCAAACCGTTAACCCGTCCACGACCTCAGCTGCAAAGGCTCCCGCCATTTTGCCTTCGAGCGCGGACGAAGTGGTCAAACTGGCTCAATCAGGCGTGGGTGATCCAGTGGTCCTCGCGTTCATTGGTCAGTCGCATAACTACTACAATCTTTCCGGCGCAGACGTCACGGCACTAAAAAATGCCGGGGTTTCGTCGCAAATATTGACGGCGATGCTGAATCACGACAGCGCGCTGCATGCGGAGGAGCAGTCCCCGGCTCCTGCGGCGGCAGTGGCAATTGCCCCGCAACCAACGGTCACGCAACCTGGCGCGGTCTCGGCGACTGCCTTGGGCAATCAGACACCCACCACCACTGTGATCACGCAATCAGAGCCGCCGCCACCGCTGGTGGAGTTCGTTCCCGTTTCGCCGGGACCGGACTACCTCTGGACTCCGGGCAGTTGGTCGTGGAACGCCGGTGCGTGGATTTGGATTGGTGGACGGTGGCACTATCCCGTGCGTCCGGGCCACGCCTGGATTGGAGGCTATTGGGGTGGCCATGGCCGGGGCCGAGTCTGGGTCGGGGGACACTGGCGCTAACGACTGGCGCTTTGCGTTGGTCGTTAGCGCTCAAGTCTCAAAGGACTTATGAGCACAAAACAATTCCTCACCCGATTGGTGGTGCTCTGCTCCATCACCCTCATGGCGGGTTGCGCCGGCACAGGTCCTCGGGTGTCGGAATCCTTGTTTGATAAAGGGAACCTACAATCGGCTGAGTCACCATCCTCCGCAGGACTTTCCCAGCCCCTGATTTTGGATGAACGCGCTTTCCCAAAGCTGGACCTTAACGCCGACGGAACAGTGAATTTGGACGAATGGCTGCATTTCGATACGAGTGCCGGGGCAAGAGAAAACTTCGGGGCGCTGGATGAAAGCGGTGATGGTTGGATCAACTGGACCGAGCTTCTGAAGCAATCAACCAGGCACTCCGAATTCTGCCACTTCTTTGGAAACACGGACGAAATCAACGGTGGCGCCGTGTCATGGGATAAGGAGTTATTTCGGCAACCCGGTTGGCAGCTCTTCTCGATTCGATTTTAAGAGGCGACCCGGGCCCCGCATCAGAAAACAGCAACCATTATGGCACTTGATCAGGAGAAAACCATCGAACGCATTTCCGGCAACGGCCAGAGCGCGGAAGCCAATTCGCGTCAACCCGGCGTCCGCGACGCAGCACCAAGCCCGTCCGGTCATCGAAAACTCCTGTTCCTCACTGCCGTGTTGGCCGTCGCCGCGCTGGTGGGTTGGGCTGTCAAACAACTCTCGACCTCCAACACCACCACGCCGGTCGGGGTCGGGACGGCTCGCGGTCAAACTTTGCCTGTTCCCGTAGTGGATGGGGTCGTCGGAACCAGCGATGTGCCAATCTATCTCGACGGCCTCGGTACGGTGCAGGCGTTCAACACGGTCGCAGTCCACACTCGCGTGGACGGGCAGTTGGTCGAAGTCGCCTTCAACGAAGGCCAGAACGTCAGGATTGGCGACGTCCTCGCGCAGATCGACCCCGCCCCGTATCGAGCCGCGCTCGACCAGGCGGTCGCGAAGAAGGCGCAGGACGAAGCGCAACTGACCAATGCGCGGCTGGATCTGCAGCGCTACGCCGATCTTTTGCAAACCGACAGCATAACCCGGCAAATTTATGACACGGGAAAGGCGCTGGTGAGCCAGCTCGAAGCCACGGTGAATGCTGATCAGGCCGCGGCGGAAAGCGCGAAAGTGAATCTGGATTACGCCACCATTCGTTCGCCGATCGATGGGCGCGTCGGCATCCGCCAGGTGGACGCCGGCAACATCGTGCACGCCTCCGACGCGAATGGTCTCGTGGTGCTCACCCAGCTTCGCCCCATCTCGGTCGTGTTCACTCTGCCCGAACAAGCGTTGGCGAAACTCCAACAGTTTCAAAACCCGGAAGCTGATTTTACCGTGCTCGCCGTCTCGCGCGACAACACCAATGGGCTCGGCCAAGGCAAGCTGGCTGTGATCGACAATCAGATCGATGCCACAACGGGCACCATCAAACTCAAAGCCACTTTCGCGAACGAGAATCTCCACCTCTGGCCCGGTCAGTTCGTCAACACCCGCCTCCTGCTCACCACCCGCAAGGACAGCCCGGTGGTCCCGGCGTCGGTGGTTCAACGCGGGCCGGAGGGCGCGTTCGCGTTTGTCATCCAGGAGGACCAGATCGTCAGGATCCGTCCCTTAAAGGTCGCGCAAATTGACGGCGGAATGGCATTGATTGACGCGGGACTGGCACCTGGCGAACGCGTCGTGGTGGATGGTCAATACAAGCTTCAGCCCGGCTCACGTGTGAACCCCGTCGAGCCGGCGCGCCGCGCGCAGAAGGAGGATCAGAAAAATTCGGGCGGAAGAACGAACCAGAGTGAAGCCAGGCCACGCGCGTCACTCGGGCCGTTACAGCCGATTGACACCGGTGACTTCCTCACGTGAACATCTCCGAGCCATTCATCAAGCGACCGGTTGCCACGTCTCTGCTCATGGTCGGGGT
>Ga0070689_100001873_pt1 | contig 13563 bp, 12 predicted proteins | sample KBSS23HmetaG_FD_64669 | JGI IMG/M metagenome (GOLD analysis project Ga0070689, IMG submission 64669) | Switchgrass rhizosphere microbial communities from Kellogg Biological Station, Michigan, USA - KBS S2-3H metaG | ecosystem: Host-associated > Plants > Roots > Rhizosphere ...
GCACGATGAAAGGGGATACAAAAGAAAATATTATCAACAGGGCCATCAATGATACATTGAGCCGTACGATCATGACGTCATTAACTGTGTTCCTCACAATTCTTATTCTCTTTATTTTCGGTGGAGAGGTAACAAGAGGTTTTGCCTTCGCGATGTTGATAGGTGTTATTACCGGTACCTATTCCTCGATCTTTGTTGCGGCACCATTACTAGTTGACCTTGGAAGAGGTAAAGCATTAGGTAAAACCGAAGCCGTTACGACAGTAAATCAAAAATCCACAGCAAAACCAGCGACAATAAAAAGCTAAAAACTTTTTGGAATTATATAAGAAAACCCCTGCAAGCAGGGGTTTTTATTTTTGCTAAAAAAATAATTTAGAATTGTTCAGACTCCAAAGCTGGTCCCACAGCCACAAGTGGTGGCTGCATTAGGGTTTTTGAAAGTAAAGCCACGATTGTTCAATCCATCCTGCCAATCGATCTCCATACCATATACATACATTTCATGTGCCGCATTCATGATACAACTGATACCTTCTATTTCAAATGTTTTATCTTTTTCTGTAGGATGATCGAATCCGAGAATATAAGACATGCCTGAACAGCCACCACCCTTTACTCCTACTCTGAGCTTTTGAGTTGCATCAAAGTTTTCTTGTTCCATCAGTTTTTTTATTTGCCTGATAGCCCCTTCTGTCATCGTCACTGGCTTGCTCTCTGTTATTACCATTGTTAAACTTATTTATAAGCAAAAATAAAAAACAAAATCGAGTGCCATTTTCTAATTCCGAAAAGAAAGGCTTTTGCCTGTATTTTTGCTAAGTTTAAACAAATATTATGGATACCCAAACACTAACCCTGATCCTTTCCACTTTCGCTGTGCTGCTTTCCATGCTGACTTTTTACTTATTGTACTCAAAACAGGACACAAGAAAAAAAACCGATCCTGCTTTTACTACAAGACCATTGCAGCTACAGGCTTATGAAAGGCTGGTCATTCTTACTGAAAGAGTAGCCTTGCCAAATATTGTGAGTCGGGCTAATCAACCCGGAATCACAGCAAGAGAAATGCAACTGCTTATGCTGGAAAGCATCAAACAGGAATTTGAATATAACAGTTCGCAGCAGATATATGTTAGCCCTGTAGCATGGCAGGCTGTAAATAATTTAAAAGAGCAAAACATGCTTATTATAAATCAAATTGCGCAAACATTGCCTGCTGATGCAAGAGGTTTAGATCTTGGCAAAAGAATAATGGAGGTGATCATTGCGCAGGATAAAAAAGTATTGCACAATATAGTATTGGAAGCATTGAATTATGAAGCGAGAAAGTTGATGAAGTAAAGTCCATTGTCCATCGATCATCGTCCATTGTTTTAAACTTTTGCTATGGCATTTAAATTTGAAGGCTTAAAAATCTGGCAAAAAGCATTTGATCTAAGTGATGAAATTCATTTGATGGCATTAAAATTCCCAAAGATTGAATTATTCGGTCTTACTTCACAGGTTAAGAGAGCTGCTGATTCTGTTGTTTTGAATATTTGCGAGGGAAGCACTGGTTTATCAAATGCCGAATTTGCAAGATTCCTGAATATCTCTCTCCGATCGGCAATTGAAGTAGTTGGATGCTTGATGCTCGCAAAGAAGAGAAACTATATTAATGAAAACGAGTATACCAAATTATACAACGAATATGACCATCTTTGTAGGATGATCACTAAATTCAGAGATTCATTAAAATAAAAATCGTCATTCCTGCTATGGACGATGGTCTATCGACTATGGACAAAAAAAAACTAACCGACTCAGGTATCGAAATAAATGAAGTTTACTCAACCCTTCAACCTTCAACTTTCAACCTTGAACAGCCCGGTGAATTTCCATTCACCCGCGGCATACAAGCCGACATGTATCGTGGCAAATTATGGACAATGCGCCAATATGCCGGGTTCAGCACTGCAGAAGAAAGTAATAATCGATACCATTACTTATTATCACAAGGTGTAAACGGATTAAGTGTTGCTTTTGATCTTCCCACACAAATCGGTTATGACAGCGATCATCCGCTTGCGGAAGGTGAAGTAGGTAAAGTCGGTGTCGCTATTGATTCAATAGAAGACATGAAAGCTTTATTTGATAAGATAAAGCTGGAAGATGTTTCTACTTCAATGACAATTAATGCTACAGGATTTATACTTCTTTCACTTTATGTAGCATTAGCAAAACAACAAGGCGCTGATCTGAAAAAAATTACTGGCACAATACAAAATGATATTCTGAAAGAATACGCTGCAAGGGGAACTTACATCTATCCGCCAAAACCTTCTATGCGGATCGTTACTGATATATTTGAATGGTGCAGTCATGAGTTACCAAAATGGAATACGATCTCGATCAGCGGTTATCATATTCGTGAAGCAGGAAGTACAGCAGTGCAGGAAATTGCTTTTACATTGGGCAATGGAAAAGCCTATGTAAAAGCAGCATTGGAAAAAGGACTTGATATAAATGTCTTTGGTAAAAGACTTTCTTTCTTTTTCAATGCACATAATAATTTATTTGAGGAAGTGGCGAAGTTCCGTGCCGCAAGAAGAATGTGGGCAAAGATGATGAAGGGACTTGGCGCTACTGATCCAAAAGCAATGATGCTTCGTTTTCATTCTCAAACAGGCGGAAGTACGTTGACGGCGCAACAACCTTTGAATAATATTTCGAGAGTTACTATTCAAACATTGGCAGCTGTCTTAGGAGGAACACAATCGTTGCATACAAACGGATATGATGAAGCATTGAGTTTACCGACAGAAGAAGCAGCAAGAATTGCATTGCGCACACAACAGGTTGTTGCATTTGAAAGCGGTGCCCCGGATACTGTTGATCCGCTTGGCGGTAGCTATTTTATCGAATCACTCACTGACGAAGTAGAATCAGCAGCATGGAAGCTAATTGAAAAAATTGATGCCATGGGCGGCAGTGTAAATGCGATTGAAGAGGGTTTTATACAAAATGAAATTGCACGGAGTGCATACGAGCATCAACGAAAAGTGGAAACGAATGAAAAAATTATTGTTGGCGTAAATAAATTCCAGGTACAAGACGAAATCCCGATCCCTGGTTTTAAGATCGATGACAGCATTCGAACTTTACAAGCTGAAAAATTAAAAAGATTAAGAGATAACAGGGACAGAGCAAAGGTTGATCAGCTTCTGCAGCAACTCAATGATAAGGCTATGAGTGGGGAAAATCTAATGCCTATTGTAATTGAGGCGGTAGAAAATAAAATTACCTTGGGAGAGATCGCTGATGAATTAAGAAGTGTGTTTGGCGAATACAAATAGATCATGATCTATTCAACACTTGTAAATAATATAGAGGAGCTTCAACAGATCCTTGATCTCCAGCAACAAAACCTTCCAAAAAATATTTCTGCCGAAGAACTGGGGTCACAAGGGTTTGTCACTTTTCAACATGATCTTGAAACACTTCAGCAATTTCATCAACTGGCACCAAGTGTAATTGTAAAGAATGATGAAAAAGTTATCGCTTATGCACTTACAGTTGTAAACGAAGCAAGACATATCTTTCCTCCCATGGAGTCTATGTTTGTTTTATTGGAAACCCTGCAATGGAAAGGAAAATCTTTTCACGACTTTCGCTATTATGAAATGGGACAGATCTGTGTGGCCAAAGATCACCGTGGCAAAGGAGTTTTTGAAATGCTTTATCAACAGCATAAAAAATCATATAGCCATAAATTTGATCTCCTTGTCACCCAGATCTCTACTAAAAATCATCGTTCATTAAGAGCTCATAAGAAAGTAGGCTTTGAAACCGCCGTTGTGGAAAAAGACGAATTGGATGAATGGGTCACAGTAGTATGGGATTGGAGATGACCACTACATCCACTTGCTTAGAAAGTCATTGAATTCATGCCGCAGGCTGTTCATGATCTGTTCCAATTGCTCATAGCGTTCTCTTAAGCCCTCACCCTGTGTTATAAAGATCGCATCTACATGACCGCCATGATCCTTTGCGTCATTGCTCAGCCCTGTTACATAGTTTTTTACCGAATGCCTCAGATCGCTTATATTTTTTTGTTGTATGATGAACTGATTTTGAAAATGCTCAACTCCTTTACTTGCTTCTTCCGAGGTATTTTTTGCAGAAATTTCCAGCAGTCGCCTGGTCATTAACTCCAGTTCATCCTTGTAGAATTCAAGGCCCTTTGCCCAAATGGTATGATCTGTACCGGCTCTTAGTATATTGACGTAACTCATATAAACTTTTACCAAATATATCCTTAGAATAAAATGATATTCATGATAAAAGTCAAACGATCATATGATAATCAATATTGAGACAGGGGAACTTAAAAAAAAACTAAGGTTATTTCTTCCAACCGTCTTTCAAGGTAACCGTCCTGTTGAAGATCATTCCCTCTTCCGAAGAATCCTTATCAAGGCAATAGTATCCTTTTCGTAAAAACTGGAATCGGTCGCTGAACTTTGCATTTTTAATTGCAGGCTCAGCGTATCCCTTCACCACTTTCAATGAATCGGGGTTCATATAATCTTTAAAGTTCCCTTCTTCGCTTGATGGATCTTCCACTCTGAATAAACGATCATACTCTCTTACTTCAACCACCAAAGCTTCTGCAGCATTTACCCAATGCAAAGTCCCTTTTACATTAATACCAGAGGTGTCACTGCCGCTTTTGCTTTCAGGAATATAAGTACAGTGAAGTTCCGTAACACTTCCTGTAGCATCTTTGATCACTTCCTCACATTTAATAATGTAAGCACTTTTCAATCTCACCATCTGTCCCGGCGCCAGGCGGAAATATTTTTTTGGGGGATTCTCCATAAAATCATCCCGTTCTATATAGATCTCCTTGCTAAATGGCATTTGACGAACACCGGCATTTGTGTCTTCAGGGTTATTATCTGTCTCCAGCAATTCGTGATCCTTCGTATAATTCGTGATCACAACTTTTACCGGGTCAAAAACCACCATTCTCCTGAATGCTATTTTATTCAAATGCTCACGAAGACAAAATTCAAGCAGGCCAACATCTACAATGTTTTCTCTTTTTGCAATGCCGATACGATCACAGAACTCACGAATGCTTTCGGGTGTATATCCACGGCGACGAAGACCACTGATCGTTGGCATTCTCGGATCATCCCAACCGGTAACATATTTTTCATTTACCAGTTGCAGAAGCTTTCTTTTACTTGTAACTGTATAATTAATATTACGTCTTGCAAATTCATACTGATGCGATGGATAGATCTCCAGCTTTTCGATCAGCCAATCATAGAACTCACGATGCGGAACAAATTCCAGCGTACAAATTGAGTGAGTAATATTCTCAATTGAATCACTTTGTCCATGCGCCATATCGTACATGGGATAGATGCACCATTTATCACCCGTACGATGATGATGTGCATGTTTAATGCGATAGATCACCGGGTCACGCATCAGCATATTGATATGCCCCATATCGATCTTTGCCCGCAATGTCCTGGCGCCATCTTCAAACTCACCAGCTTTCATTCTTGCAAACAGATCAAGATTTTCTTCAACACTCCTATCACGATACTTACTATTCTTACCCGGTTCAGTCGGTGTACCTTTCATTGCCGCCATTTCCTCACTGGTACTATCATCCACATAAGCCAATCCTTTTTTGATCAGCGTTACTGCAAATTCATACAACTTATCAAAATAATCACTCGCATACAATTCATTCTTCCATTCAAAGCCCAGCCAGCGAATATCATCTTTAATGCTATCCACATATTCCACATCTTCTGTCACAGGATTTGTATCATCAAAACGAAGATTGGTATAGCCGGGATATTTTTTTGTCAACCCAAAATTCAAACAAATGCTGGAGGCATGACCGATATGCAAATAACCATTTGGCTCCGGCGGAAAACGGGTAACGATCTGCTTATACTTTCCAGATTTCAGATCCTCTTCAATAATCTCTTCCAGGAAATTTAAACTCCGTTCTTCTTTTTTTATTTCTTCTGTCATAGGTCGGCAAAGATAATAATTATGAGGTGAGCTTTAGTACCCTGATTGAACGTCCCTTGCGACGCTCCATTCATCGTTCTGTAACTCTATTCATCTTTCCTTACTTTTAGAACTTAAATTATAATCAAAGAATGAATTCCGAAGTAGATGTTATCAGAGATGTTCTTGAGAAAGCGGAGATCGCATTTCCGGCATCGGCGTTTGTTAAAAGTTTACACCAACAGTATTTGAACCGCGGAGGGCTTAGTAAAAAACAACTGGAGGGTTTGTATCAAATAGCACAAAAAGTAAATACAATTCCTGTTGGCAAACTATCGACATTAGAAGCGATCATACTAAAAAAGCCTAACCGGTATAAATCTGAAAAGCCAGCCGTAACACCACTTTATAAAAAAGACGAGGAACTGGGGAAAAAGATAGATACTATTTTGGAAAAATATCCTCAACACAAAAGAGTGTTGTTCCTGAAAGCGAAATATGAGAACAATGAAATTTTTTCTTCATCAGAAATCGCAGACCTGGAAAAATTTTATAAGCTGCTCCGCTAATCGTTCATAGGAGATCGCCGAATAGCTCTGCAGCATTTTCAAGATTCATATAAGTGTTTTTCATTGCCACCTCAAGGTCACCTTCATTTTCATTTATTGAAATAATACGATCGAAATATTGTTGAGATGATTGGTCAGGAGCAATTGCCACACGACCGGCAAATGCAATAACAGGTAATGAAAATTCTTTAGCTTTTTTTGCCACTCCAAACGGTCCCTTACCCTGTAGTGTTTGTTCATCGATTGATCCTTCACCTGTAATAACCAAATCTGCTTTCTTTAATTCTTTTTCAAATCCGGTAGCTTCTAAAAAATAATCTATCCCATTTACAAGACGTGCATTTAAAAAAGTATGCAAAGACGCTGCCACTCCTCCTGCTGCACCTCCATGTTTTATAACAGCCATATCTTTTCCTGTTTTATTCAAAACCACATCACGAAATTTAGTAAGGCCTGCTTCCAGTAACTGAACATCTTTAGTTGATGCGCCTTTTTGTGGACCAAAAACTACAGCAGATCCATTCGGTCCAAGCAAAGGATTTTCTACATCGCATAAAATGATTATTTCTGTGTTTACGATTCTTTTATCTAAGCCTCTGATATCAATTTCTGCAAGCGATGATAAAGAAGCAGGCAGCTCATCAAGTTCATTTCCTTCTGCATCAAAGAATTTTATTCCTAATGCATTCAAAATTCCTGTTCCTCCATCAACTGTTGCGCTGCCCCCGATACACAAAATGATCTTAGTCACATTTTTGTTTAAAGCTTCAATAATTAATTCGCCAGTGCCTTGTGTTGTTGCAATTAAAGGATCGTATTCATCAGCTTTCAATAATCGCAAGCCTGATGCAGCTGCTAATTCAATGATAGCTGTTTTATCTTTTTCGATCCATCCATAAGGTGAGGATATTTTTCTTTTTAAAGGATCATTTACGATCGCATGGATCAATTGACCACCTAAGTGATCAATTAATAAACCCGCTGTGCCATCACCGCCATCAGCTACAGGGAAGCATGTTGTTGTGCAGGACAATTTACTTTTAAGCAAACCTTTGTTGATCGCTTCAGCAACTTTTGCCGCATCAAGACTATTTTTAAAAGCATTGGGAGCTATCAGTATATGCATATCCTGTTATAAAATAATAAGAGATAAAACATAAACTACTATCATCGTTATCAACCCCATCAAAACAGAAGCTACTGAATGTACACGCAACATAGTTCTCACATCAATATCTGAAAATTTTGAGATAACCCAGAAATAAGCATCATTAGAATGTGATATCATCATCGAGCCGGCGCCCATAGCAAGAACTGTTAGCAACTTTGCATTTTCAGATTCAAGACCTAACACCGGCAACAATGGCAACACAATTGAAGATGCGGTAATAATTGCTACTGTAGAAGATCCTTGTGCTGTTTTAATGAGACAGGTTAATAAAAAAGGAAACCATATACCCAGCATTTTCAGATCAAGATTTTTTTCAAATTGGCTTCCGATATTAGTGGCAGCTAATACGGCGCCAAAAGCACCGCCTGCTCCAATGATCACTAATATGCCTCCCGCCTTTTCCACCGCAGATGATAGTTGAAATGATAAAGAATGCTTCGAGTTTTTTCCCGTTAGAATCGCTAACAATACACCAATAGCAAGAGCAATGGCCGGATCACCAACGATAGAAAAAGCATCGGCCAGAAAACCGATCTTATTTTTATCAAACACAAGAATTGATCTTAACGCCATCAACAAAATGGGAATTACTACTGGTAGAAAAGCAAGGATTGGTTTTGGTCCTGCAAAGACTTCTTCATTAGCTTCATCAGCAGTTTCAACTTTTGTTTCTGTTTTTTTACCAGCATACACTGCCCACCAATGTCCGATCAGCATGGCAGGGATAGCAATTAAAATTCCAGACAAGATCAGTTTTCCAAAATCAACTTCAAGAGTGGCAGCCGCAGCAGTTGCACCAGGATGTGGCGGCAATAAGCAATGAACAGCGTACAAGCCCGATGCTAATGAAATACTCATTGTGGCTACTGCCACACCCGTTCTTTTTATCAGCGATCGATTAATGCCGCTTAAAACAATATAACCTGAATCACAAAAAATAGGCAACCCGACTATAAAACCTGTAACAGACAAAGCAAGCGAAGATCTTTTTTGACTTACTAGTTTTAATATTGAAGCTGCCATTACATTGGTGCTCCCATTTTTTTCCAGTAGCACACCGATCGTAGTACCCAGTACAATAATAATGGCCAGTTTGGACATCACATCTCCAAACCCATTTTTGATGAGGGATAAAATTTCAGCAAATGGCAGCTGCACGCCAAGGCCTGTAATAAAGCAGGCGATGATCAATGCAAAAAATGGATGAACTTTAAATTTTACAGTAAGCAGAATGATAAAAATGATCCCGGCTAAGAGAGAAACGATCACCTGCAAAAAAGATACATTCATCAGATCCTGGTTTCGGGTATAATATACCTGGTTAAATAAATCCTAACGGCCTTGCCTCCTCTCAAACCTCAAAAAAATAAACTCGTATATTTACAAAAAAACAAGTGTATGTCATTATTAAATCAGCAAAAAGGTAAAAAGAAAAACGATAAGAAGAAAAATCAGAATAATCCTGCACCGGGTTCAAAATTCATTCAAAAACCACAGGCTAATACTTTTGTAAGCAAACAGGCTAACACAGGGTCGCAAAGAGGAAGTTAATTTTCGCTTCGCTTAATCATCTGCTTTTACGATCTCTTTTTTTACGTTCAGTTTATAACGCAACGCTAACTCTTCATTGCAAAAAACATAGAGCCATTCTCCCGTTGCGGTAGTTATGTTATATTTAAGTACAAGTTTTTCGCCGCTTGTATTAACAGAAGAGAATTTCGAAAGCTGTACACTGTCCAGGACTGGTGATTCCGAAACAAAAAAATTATTGATCTCTTTCCTTGATTTTAATTCAATAAGAACAGTATCGCCAACTGATACATCAATTACACCTTTTGCCGGAAAATAACTGCTGACACCTGCCTTAACATAACCCGAATATCGAAACGGGCTTTGGGCAAACTCACGATAAACAGGAGGATCTTTCAGCAACGTCCACTGCGGATCTTCCGGGTAATGTTCACGAATGAAATCGGAAGGTGGTGTAAGAAAATAAAGATCATTATACTGGCGGATGTATTCATTTCCATAACTAACGACACCGCTTGCCCATGTTACATCAAGCAAATACCATGAACTGTCAATAAAAACCGAATTCCATGTATGATTGACAGCAAATCTTCGGTTACTATTTGTTCTTGCATAGCCATAGATCACCTCTGCTTTTATTCCGGCATGATCACATAAAGTTTTAAATAGCCGGGAATATCCATCGCAAAAAGCAACCCCGGTATTCAAAACTTTTGCAGCTATTCTTTCATTCAATGGCGGTAATGCAATGCCGCTGTCATCGGGTTCATTATAAAATGAATGAGGCCTTTTCTTACCCCGTCCAAAAGCCATCACATTGTAATCGATATGCTCAGTTATCCAACGAAAGATAGCTCTCACTTTTTCACGATCCGTTTTACCAAGCAAAGCAAGTTGCTTTGCCAATGTATCTGCTTTTGCAACATGGATCGACTCAACTTTACTATCAATTGCATAAAAATTGGTTGGCCCGACCTGGGAGTAAAACCTGAGTGGCAGAAAAAATAATATGGCTAAAATGAATTTCATTCCAAAACTCTTCTTAAAGTTAAGAAGAGTTTTGGAGTTGGGTTATTGTCAGCAGTTTTAATGATAAAGAGTCGGATCCCTGATCGCTGGAAATTTTATTGAACTCCTATTTCCCAAATTATCGCCGGCAGGTTCTTATTTTTAAATAAAGCATTATAATTATCGATCGCTTTTCTCAGGTCTTTATCATAAACACTTTTATATTTTACCCATTCTTTATCAAGGTCGGCATTCCTGCTCTTTAACCCCTCTGTTACTCTTGGATCATGAGCATCAGCAAGGTTTTTCAAATAGAGAAACTCTACATTTAATTTACTGGAAAAATTAATTACATCCTGGAAATTCTTTTGTCTTGTTTCGATCAGGCTTGCTTCCCATTCATCGATCTTCTTTATCAAATCTTTTCCTTTTTCAACTAATTCTTTGCTATCCTTGACATCTTTTAGTAAGTCATTAAATGTTTCTACTTGTTTCTTTACTTTTCGCATTGCTATTATGGACTTGTGAATTTCACTAACCTCGCTGGTAATATTGTTCAGGAATTTTTGTTGTTCGTTCCAGTCAGCAGCAGTCACTTTCAAACTAGGATCCTGGATCACATTCATTTCGGTTTCAGAAGAAGCATCTTTGTAAGTGATCTTTGCTTTATATTTTCCCGGAGACAAACGATAACCAGTGTAATCACCATAAACATAGGCGCCCTGTATATCCGGAGAAATATTTTCACCTTTAAAATTCCACGCAAAACGATTGAGCCCCTTCATAGCGGGAATCACCTGTGACGGTGGCGGACCCCCGGGATATGGTTTGAACAAGCTATCTTTTTTGTTGGTGTATGTTCTTACTACTTTATTATTTGCATCCATTATCTCAAGCTTCACCAGATTAGTATCAGCATTCTCTGGAAAATAATAATCAAGCATCACTCCTTCCACTGGATTTGCACCATTTGAATTACCCGGATCAAGACCCGGAATATTTGCTGCACCGCTATAACGATAAGTTGTTTTAGGAGTAAACAATTTCACTTTTGCAGCGGCCATCACACCTGCAAATTGTTGTAAGGCTCCAAGATCATCTAATATCCAGAAAGCTCTTCCTGCAGTGGCTGCAACAAGATCATTGTCTTTAATGATCAGGTCAGTGACAGGAACAACCGGGAAATTCAATTGCATTTTGCTCCAGTTTGTTCCCCCATTATAAGAAATATAAAATCCTCTTTCACCACCGGCATAAAGCAGATCCTTTATTTTTTTATCTTCTCTTATTACACGAATAAAATCATCGGCATCAACACCCGTGGTGATCTTTGTCCATGTTTTGCCATAGTCGGTCGTTTTGTATGTGTACGATGCATAATCATTGAACTTATACCGGGTGGCGCTAACGTATGCAGTGGCCTTATCATTTGGAGAAAGTTCAATTGAGTTTATCATACACTCCTGTAAACCGGCAGGCGTTACATTTTTCCAGTTCTTTCCTCCATCAGTAGTCATATAGACCAAACCACAATCACTCCCGGTCCATATCACTCCTTTCTCTAATGATGATTCAGTTACATAATATATGGTATTGTAGTTCTCACCACCGGCGCCTTCATTTGTAATTGGGCCGCCACCTAATCCTTGTTTGGTTGAATCATTTCTTGTAAGGTCAGGACTGATCACTTCCCAATTGATACCACCATTCGTTGTTTTCAATAAAACATTTCCTGCATGATAAATAATTGACGGATCATGTGGTGAAGCAATGATCGGCGCATTCCAGTTGAATCGGTATTTCATTTTCTTTGGTTCAATGGCGAGGTTCACGGAAGGATAAGCCTGAATATCTTTTACCTCTTTTGTTTTTGCATCCAGCACTTCAATATAGCCCTGGTAACAGCCACCATAAAATTGTGTTGGATTGTTTGGATCAAAAGCGATCCATGCACTTTCACAACCCGGGCCTACTACCCAATCTTTTTCTGTTATTCCAAATGAATTGTTACGACTCTGTATCATTACAGATGTATTATCCTGCTGACCACCATATACCCAATAAGGAAAACGATTATCAACGTTAACTCTGTAAAACTGCGCAGTTGGTTGATTGTCTAATGAACTCCAGCTTTTACAATTATTAAAAGTTATTTCGCCACCACCATCGTCAGCTAACCCGATTATTGAAGGATCTTTTGGATTGATCCAAAGATCATGTGTATCTCCATGTCCAACTCTTACTTGTGCAAATGTTTTTCCCCCATCAATTGATCTTGTCATCGGAGCATTTAATACATAAACTGTGTTTTCATTTTTCGGATCGGCAAACACTTCCATATAATACCATGAGCGGGATGTTATCAATTGATCATTTGACATCAAAGACCAACTCATACCGCCATCATCAGAACGATACAAACCAGCTTTTGATTTTTCTGCTTCTACGATTGCAAACACACGATCAGGATTTGCTCTTGAAACCGACACACCGATCTTTCCCATTTGTGCAGGCAATCCACTATTAATTTTATTCCATGTTTCTCCGCCATCATTACTTTTCCAAATGGAGCAACCATTGCCACCACTTTCTACTTTCCATGGGTAACGCCGATGCTGCCATGTAGCTGCATAAAGTATGCGTGGATTTTTCATGTCCATGCTTAAGCTGCTTGCTCCGCTGCTATCATTTACAAATAAAACTTTGCGCCATGTTTGTCCCCCATCGGTTGATTTAAAAATTCCACGATCAGGATTTGGTCCATGTGCCGTTCCCTGCGCAGCAACATAAACTATATCGGGATTATTGGGATGAATAACCACATCAGAAATATGACGAGTGTTCTGCAAACCAATATTCTTCCATGTTTTTCCTCCATCAACTGATTTGTAAACGCCATCACCGTAAGAGGTCATTACACCACGAATAGCATGCTCACCTGTACCTACATACACAACATTGGGATCGGATTCGGAAACAGCAATATCGCCAATAGAACCAACTTTAAAAAAGCCATCAGAAACATTGCGCCATGTTAAGCCACCATCATCAGTTTTTGAAACACCGCCACCTGTGTAACCAACAAAGAATGCCTGGTCATTTCCCGGTACACCACAAATTGCATTGGCACGGCCGCCGCGGAAAGGGCCAATACATCTCCATTTCAATGCTTGGAAAACAGAATCGTAATTGACAGCTGTTTTTGTTTCTTCTGTCTTCTTTTGTTTCTGTGCTGTGAGTGAAAGGGTAATCGATCCAAGC
>Ga0070689_100001878_pt1 | contig 13552 bp, 17 predicted proteins | sample KBSS23HmetaG_FD_64669 | JGI IMG/M metagenome (GOLD analysis project Ga0070689, IMG submission 64669) | Switchgrass rhizosphere microbial communities from Kellogg Biological Station, Michigan, USA - KBS S2-3H metaG | ecosystem: Host-associated > Plants > Roots > Rhizosphere ...
GCCGAAGCCAGTGCGGCACGCGGCGCGCCGCACTTGAGGCGCGCGAATGCGCGCCGCGTGACGCCGTGAAGTCCGGACCGAACGAGCCGGCTCGGCCGGCGGGCCGAAGCCGGGCCGTGCCAGCTTCTGCGGCGAGTTAGGCCGCCGCGATGTCTTGTAGACCAGTTTCGCCTCAATTGTCCTGGGCCATCACGGACGCTTTCCGTGCGGCCGTTTTCAGACGCGCTTGGAGGAACCTTTCAATATTCGTCGATACATTCTGTCGCTCGCCTATACACGCCTCTATCCATAATGAAGACGTTTCCTTAGTGCCACGCAACCAGAACAGGCGATACGCACAGTCAGCATATTCGCTGACACTATCTTGAAGGCTCTTCCAACGCGCGGCTATCTCTGGGTCAGCATCGTGATAGTACTGAATCATGAGTGCTTGCTGATCTTTGTCCTTCATCCAATGGGCGTATGCTCGTGTGAACGCACCCACGATTTCGTCTCGGTGCGCAACAACTTCCGCCCTCTCGGATTTTGGGTACCGCTCTGGATTCCATCCCGGATGGGCTAAGGTCATCAGGTTTTCCGATGCAGACATGACCTCACCAATCAAACTGAAGGCCGTGGTAATGCTGGCATCAGAGCGTCTCAGATAGCTTTCGTACGAGGTCGTCGCAATCTCCCGACTCCGCAACAATTGCTGATATCGATAGGTCAGATACTGCCCAACGCTTGCGGCGACTACGCCACCTAACATGACAGATATGAGCGCCGTACCACCAGCCGACTCAAGAAATACTTGCCAATAGGGCCGCGACGGTTGCTTCGGGCGCGAGGCGGCAAGCACGTGGCGCACTAATTCTGTGATCAACTGCTGATGCTCGAGGCGCTCGGTCGCAGTACCGTCAGTCTTGCCATCTGTCATCGGTCACTTGCTTTCAGTAAACAGAGGGTTCGCTATCCAAGGAGTGACCGAATCATGCTCTTCCCTACCTACGGTCGCCCATAAACTGCGCCGAAACGGTCGGCTTTGTCTGACCTCGGTTGCCAGTGTCGCGAAAAGATGACCGCTCCCTCTGGTGTGGCGGCCGACAGTGCCGTGCGGCGGCACGAGCGCGCGATCGTCGAAACGAGAGCGACCTAAAACGGGCCCGCGGTCCGCGTGCCGACGTCGTTCGAAGCGTACCGAACCACTTGCCGGCCGGGGAGGGGGAAACGTGCAGTGGTAGGGATCTGGCCGGCCTAACGGATCAGACGCTAAGCTGCACGGCCAGGGCCCACGTGCCGAAGCCAGCGCGGCACGCGGCGCGCCTGCATGTGAGGCGCGCGAATGCGCGCCGCGTGACGCCGTGAGATTTTGACTCTCACGAGCCGGCTCGGCCGGCGGGCCGAAGCCGGGCCGTGCCAGCTTCTGCGGCGAGTTAGGCCGCGACTTTTCAGGAGCCCGTAAGCGGCTTCTCAGCCTCTTTGGCTTGCAAGCGGTTAACACGTGGAATGAACTTGAACTCAAAACCATGACCAGGTAGAAATGTATGCCGAAACAACGCGTATCTCGTCGCGCCGAGGTTGACCTCAGGAAGCGGCGGCCACAGAGAAAGGTACACTTCAACGCTCTCTGGACACTCTTCAAGGTGAATACGCAAACCTGTCGTTACCTCGGTCATAACGAAAAAGTAGGAGCCCGGGACCGCTCGGACCTCGCGGCGGCGCACAGCAAAGGGTGTCTCCGGAAGCATGCTATCGGGAGGGCGAAGCTTGATCGTGAGACAACCCTTGTCGTCTAGCCAAGCAGAATCCTGTGGTGTCCCCCAAGGTCCCGAGGAATTGATGGCGAAGGCTTCAGCTCCAAGGCTTGCGGTTAGGAAACACGGAAGGCCAAGCTGCTTGTCGCAAATATGTGCATCCAGGTAATGCGTAATTTCGTACTGTCTGTCTCCACCGAGTCTGACAAGTGTGTATTCGAGTTGCACATCTAAAACCACCGTGTCTTTTTGGTTCGGATGTGACTCGACCCTCAAATGAAATATGGCATCTTGACGCAGCACGGGGCGACTGAGAAGAGTATCTTTAATACTGTTCCAAACTTCGAGCGGGATACTGCTTCCGTAGACGGTATGAAGAAGGGTGTCAATCTTCTCAATGTCAAAGCGATAGCGCACGTAAGCCTCGTAAGCCACCGTCACGAGAGCCGAGATAAGGCAGGCTATACCAAAGTCTCTGAAAAGGTGATGCGTCAGCTCATCTTCGGTATAGTTTTGCGCCACAGCTAATGTAGTAACGCCAACCCCGCCAAGTATGATTACCACAACGATGAGCGCCGTTAGTCCAGCCCGTTTCCCTTTTCTGCGCTTCGCCATAGGTAATGCCGTAAACTGATCTTACGCTCATTCGGCCAAGTCTGCCTAACGGAAGTTTCGGGGCATTCGATCATAACCACACATACGATCGGGCGCTCCCCTGCCAAACGGGATCGCACGTGAGGGCCGGGGCGGGCGGGGGAAACGTGAAGCGGCGGGAATCGATGTCGGCCTAACGGATCAGACGCTAAGCTGCACGGCCAGGGCCCACGTGCCGAAGCCAGAGCGGCACGCGGCGCGCCGCATGTGAGGCGCGCGAATGCGCGCCGCGTGACGCCGTGAGGTTTTGACGTTTCGAGCCGGCTCGGCCGGCGGGTCGAAGCCGGGCCGTGCCAGCTTCTGCGGCGAGTTAGCCCGCTCGTCGTTCGACGGGGACATGAATACGCTCATACAAAAATTCGGGCGCAACGTCTGCACCATTTGGCCAGGCAATCGTTCCGTATTCAGCGACGGCAACACCGCGGAAATACTCAAGCTCTTTAAGCGGCTCGAACATCGGGCCACATAGCTCCGACGAGAGGTCGATTTCGCCTTCCGTACCGTCTTCGAACTTCACCCAAATGACATAGTCGTGGACGTGCCTGACGGCGATAACGTTGTAGTACATGTCTACTCCAAAGGTTCAATTTGCAGAAGTTGTTCCCCTAAACGCGCACGACGCCAGTTGTCCTCAAGCTCGGCCCGATGCAACTGCAACCACTCGAGCAAAAGTGCCACGACACGTCGTGGTAGGTCACCTTGCACCGTGCCGTCACGGAGGCTGACGGTGCCTTCCCGACCTGAATACCATGCATGGAAGTGAGGCGGATCATGCTCGCGGTAGTTCATCGTGACAAGAATACCGAGAAACCTGCTGATGATTGGCACACCGAGATTCTACCCAAAGATCGATGGGCAACGCCTCGCCAGTTGGAGTTGATCGTCGGATCGAGACGATACATCTGCATGCTTTCGGTTGAAGGCACACGATCTAACCCCTCCCCTACGGATAGCCGCCTAACGCCCAAGTGGGACCGGCGGACGAGCCTTTCACCACTCCACGGGTGAGTGCTTGCCGGTAAGCCCACCGGCCGTAGTAGGTGCTCCATCGCGGATGAACGAGCATCGGCGAGAACGGACCTATCACGCCTCCGTCTTCGGACGCTAAGCATCGCAACCCTTGGTCGGGCTAACGGATCAGACGTTAAGCTGCACGGCCAGGGCCCACGTGACTACGGTAGCGCGGCACGCCGAATGCTCGCATATGAGTCGCGCGATGCAGGCGGCGTGACGCCGTGCAAGTTGCGCTGAAGAAGCCGGCTCGGCCGGCGGTGCGGAGCCGGGCCGTGCCAGCTTCTACGGCGAGTTAGGTGGCGTTTCGACTTGCTGGCTTGGGCAGTCCTACGTGCTGACAGGCGTGACCTCAACGCGAGCGCCGCCATCGACGATTGCTATTCGCGCGCCTGCAAAGTGATGCGTCGACGGGACCACCGGGCGATCTGAGCGTACAACGAGAGAAATGCGGGTGTCGAAATTAAACGTACTCTCAATGTCCTGCTGCGTAGTTGCCGTCGACACGAGGGCGCCGTCGGTTATGCGTAACACTTCAATCGCGTCGCGCGTGAACAGTAAACCATCGGTTCTTCTCAGCACGAGAAAGCGATTCGTAACACCAGCTATAGTGCGCGTCGAGTGAGCATCTATCTTAAACTTTACAGCGCCGTTCCAATCGTAGACAAATATTTGGGGCCAGTTATAGACCTTGATTATCCAACCACCGCCATATTCCGTACCGGGATGCGGCCTCCAAAGAATGACGATTCCCGACAGCGTGCAGCGAACCTCAGCGGCGTAGTAGGCACGGCTATCCATGTCAAGCTTGAACGGCGCTATAGAGCGCAACGGCTGCACGTCGGTGATGTACTCGGCAAAAATATCCCTGATCTCGGCCGGTATCAAAGCCGGGTGCGGCCCAAACTTGTGCACAAGTTCTTCCAGATAGAAAAGACCCAACTCAGCATTACCCGTCCAGCACAAAATTAAAGAATACAAAAATTGCGCGCTAAGATCGAATTCATCATGCGAAATCGCTTCGATCAGCTTATTCTTTGCACTAGCGAAATCTCGTTCTCTAAGATAAAACTGTGCCTGCCGGAATGGGGCGCGAATGAGTGTGTCGAGCTTTTGTTCAATCGTTGCCAGCCGCTCCCGCGCTACCCCATCAAACGTGGGAATACCCAAAACGCTACCTAGCGCCTCTTGGCTCAGATCTAAGCCCTTTCCTGCGATCCAAGCTGTTAAAATCGCCATAGTTGACTGTGCTAGCGTTCATCATTGTACCGCCTTCGTCGTCCACCTAACGGATCAGACGCTAAGCTGCACGGCCAGGGCCCACGTGTCGAAGCCAGAGCGGCACGCGGCGCGCCGCATGTGAGGCGCGCGAATGCGCGCCGCGTGACGCCGCGCGATTTTGACGTTCCGAGCCGGCTCGGCCGGCGGGCCGAAGCCGGGCCGTGCCAGCTTCTGCGGCGAGTTAGGCGCCCGTTTTGTGGAACGCTTGTGTTTCGTAGGTGCGGGCTGAGATGGCGGTGGACAGATGCCATATGTCTTGCAGTCAGCCTGCACGATCTCTGCTTCAGTGAAGTAATAGTCAATGTGCAGAATGAACTTCTGATCGTCACTGAGGAGTGCGGTAACGCCCCGCTTCCAAAAGCGATAGGGAGACATATCTTCGTCCCGAAAGCCCTGATCATCAGGCTTACCAAATTTGGCGATGAGGCGTTGCACCGGTATCTGGCTTGCAGGCACCCAACGAACCCATGCCACTGTCTTTGCTTGATCCGGCTTATCGATGAGGTCCTGCCAAAGTTTCTTTTTGTCTTCGTCCGTAGCCGCGTCTCTCATCTGGCGGTAGTAAGGAACGCTATCGTCTAGCTTTACGACTATTTCCCCCGCGATACCCAGACCCGACATCTTGTAAAGCAATTCCGATTCATTTGCCCAAGCGGGATGAAGTTCCTCAAAATTGGCGTTCGGGAAACGTCGCTTCAGATCAGCAAGTGTGTCCGTCGGGCCTATGCCGCTATAAATTTCGCCTTCCGCCATCGGCGCGACCCCCATGACGAGAAGTAACGACACGATCGGCAACCAACAACTCTTATTAATCATGCTAATTTGCACTGACCGCCGCAGATCTTGCATGGGATACCGCCCCGGTGGACGGCATCTGACAGCGTGATGGTTACACAATTGCGAGTACACATGCGAACGTACCGGCAGCTCGTGCAATGATACTTGTGTGTGCGTACGTTGAATACGACGACTTCGTCGGATGCCAATGCGGGGACTACCAACAGTACGAATACCGCTAGTAGCGCGACAAATCGTATGGAGTATCTCATCGACCTATCAGCAAGAAAGGCATCGTACTCCTCCGCTGGATGGAGAGCAAACGGACATTTACGTCTTGCGCCAATTCGCGAGCGACGTCATTGGAACTGGCGCGGGTGAATGGAGCTCTCTTAATCCAGAACCAGTTCGACGGGCAAGCCGACGGGTGGGGGAAGTAGCAACCGCGGCAGCCTGTGGTGCGCCTAACGGATTAGACGTTAAGCTGCACGGCCAGGGCCCACGTGCCGAAGCCGGAGCGGCGCGCGGCGCGCTGCATGTGAGGCGCGCGAATGCGCGCCGCGTGACGCCGTGAAATTTTGACGTTTCGAGGCGGCTCGGCCGCCGGGCCGAAGCCGGGCCGTGCCAGCTTCTACGTCGAGTTAGGCGCCGGCCAACCTACGAGATCTTGCGCACTGTCGCCGGGGCTTTCGGTGGATGCTGCACGACGCGGTCGCCGAGTTCCTCTTGCACGGACTGAATGTGTAGCCACAACGCCTCTAGATCGCCGCCAAACTTTTCGACGAGGCGTTCACGTGCGGCGCGGGTTTCAGCAACGATCGGATCTTCGATGGTCATTTACGGTTCCACCATTAGTTCTTCCGGTGTGCACATAACCGGCGGCTCGTAGCCGTTTGCGCGACACACCGCTTCAACTGATCTAAAGATTACTGCATTTGCAATATGCGTGCAGTTCCACGTGAGGAGATAGTCCATGCCATGCACCGCGGCGGTCGCGATGTGTAGGGCATCCGCCGCCGCCTTCACGGGCAGGCGTGTGTCGCGAAGTAGAATTGCGGCAAGGTCACGTGCCGCCTTCGTCACGTCGAGGAGCATTAGTTGAGAGATGACTGCCAAACGCGCCGCGGCCGCTTCTGGGTCGCCGTCCTGAGCCTCCTCAATCACCACCGCTGAGGCATACAGTGCAAAGAGGTGGCGTCGACTCTCCCACCACTCACGCGTGAGATCCTGATGCGCTGCCACTCGGACGTTCGCCCTCGCCCGCCACGCCGTGAGATAACTGACCACGCTATTTTCGACGTAAACGGTCGGCTTCACGTCGCTACCGTACCCGATCTTCTCCGCGATGCAAAGACTCGAACGCGTTGTCGCCGTGATTCAAGGGTGGGATTGTTGCGGTTCGGCGCGTTCCTCTCCTCGAATGTCGGCCAGCCGAATGACTAACAGCGAAATCGGCCTCGTGGAGGGAGCGAGACGACGGCGATGCGTATTGTTCTCGTGCGCCTAACGGATCAGACGTTAAGCTGCGCGGCCAAGGCCCACGTGGCTACGGCTGCGCGGCACGCCGCCTGCCCGCATGTGAAGGGCGCGATGCAGGCGGCGTGACGCCGTTCGAGTACCGCTGAACGAGCCGGCTCGGCCGGCGGGCCGACGCCGGGCCGCGCCAGCTTCTACGGCGAGTTAGGCCGTTTCACACTTGGCGGTTGGTGCGCCTTTGCGGAGTCGCTTCGCGTTTCCGCAATGAGCAGCGCCATTGCCATATCGGCGTACGTGTTGTCGAGGGCCTTGTTATTTGACCAAACTGCTACCAGAAATGAGCCAATGCCAAGCGCAAGCCCAATAGCGATCGCGGCATAAGTGACCAGCCATTCGCTTGCCAAGCGCCCGGCCGTAAACGCGATAATAAGTGCTACAGGCAGGGCGGCGTAGGCCTTAAAATCAATCTCCTGGCGCGTTGCGCGTAAATTAAGCGCAATGCTAGGCTGGAGTGTTTCCAGATAGAGGAGCGTTAGGCTAGGTGATACGTACGATTCGGTACCGGCCGCGCGTTGAATAGTTTGCATTGCGAGGTCTCGCAGGCGGACTATATCCTTTGCCTCCTCGCTGTCATCATTTCGCCGCTGAAGGTTCAGAAGTAGACTCAATAAGATGAGAGATGGCATCTTTAGAATCACGTTCACGCAATAGGGCAGGATTACTCCCGCGACGATCAAGAAAAACCCGGTGACGAAGCTGGGTACGGTAGCATGAGGTACCTGCACCGCAATGCTCTCGACACTTGCTGCCAACCGTTGAAGGTGTTCCTCTTGCACGAACGCGGCGAGGACCGCAACCAACCACAACACTCCGCTGACATAGTCGAAGACGTATGGTCGGATAGTCTGGATTCTTGAGGCGTCGAGATCCATGATTACTGAATTACTGCTGTCATCGAATTCGCCGCCGAACTCTGGCAGCCACTACGCACTACCCTTAGGAGTGACGGGCACGGGCAAATCCCTACCCGTCGGTCTTTCCCCAACTGGGAAGTTCAATCAGCCTAGCAAGCGCTTCGGCCGCGCCGGTACCGGTATGTGTTCGGTAACAGGGCCTCCCCCCCCTGCCGACACAGATCGCCTGTGCCGTGCCACGGGTGGGTGGGGGAAAGTGCGACTACGAGATTCGTGGTTGGCCTAACGGACGTTTCGGCGCATAACCATGCGTACCATCGGGCGCTCCCCGCTTCAAACGTATTGCACGTGAGGGCCGGGGGGGCGGGGGAACCGTGAGGCCGCGGGAATCGATGTCGGCCTAACGGTCCAGAGGTTAACCCGCGCGGCCAGGGCCCTCGTGGCTACGGCAGCGCGGCGCACGGCCTGCCTGCATGTGATTCGCGCGATGCAGGCCGCGCGCCGCCGTGCAGATTTTGACTTTCGCAGCCGGCTCGGCCGGCGGGCCGAAGCCGGGCCGCGCCGGGTTCTACCTCGAGTTAGGCCGCCGAGTGGTCACCGCCAAACGTTTTCCAATTTGCTCGCCCAATAGGGCAGTGTCATCGAGCAGTTCCGAGTCGTTCTCTCCGCGGCTCAAGGTTCGTATGGCGATCGCCAGAAAAATGGCGGCCATCTTTAGATCACGGCATTGATTCACAACTGTTGTGATGTGAGCTTCCGAAATTGCGTGAAGCGTCTTCTGACCATCTTTGATCGCGCGAAGCTTGATCTCAGCCTTACCAAGATCCGCCCCAATTCCTTTCATGGGGATGTCAAGTTTCAGGTGAGCAAATTGATTGCGTAATTCGCGTAATTTGTCCAGTCGATTGGGCAAGAATGCATAGGCGGTTGCCAACTTCGGATAACAAAGCTTCAGTACCTTCTTCAGCATGCGGATCTTTCGACTGAAAGTAACTTCGCCGTCGCCGAAGAGCACTGAAACGAAAAGATCGTGCTTGCTGTCATCAGGACAGAAATGACAGGCAAGGAGGCGGTCGACGGCGCCCTCAAGTGCGATGGACTCGTAGATGATCTGTGACCGCATCAGCCGATCTCGTTCGAATTGCAACGAGATGTAAGCGCCATCGACGTCTTCATGATCACTCACGACAGGTCTCCTATTTCGATCCAATCGCCGCGCTGTCTCGGGTCCCCATTTGTTCGCCCCGAGCGCCACTCTGGCGATCTTGCATTCGTCCCTACCTTTTCGAGAGATTCTACATTGATGGATCGTACATGCTCGTTTTCAGCCATTTGGATAGCGCGGCGCTCACGCCCGGTATCGCCGCTTCGTAGGCCGGAATGTCTTTCATCGTGATCGGAGCGACCAACGACCACTCGACCACGTCGCTTACGTCTACCAAGTCATCAGTTACACCCTCGTTGGCTTCAGCGACGCGAAGTTCCAGCACTCGGATGACCCACTCGGGCAGTTCGACCTGAATCGGCCGCCGCGTGTTCAGTTGCTCCGCACGCTTCCGACTGATGCTTGTGATCTGCTTCATACGTCACCTCGGATCGCTTATAACCATGGGCTGTCTACAATATAGGCGCTCCATGGTTACTATGCAAGAGGTGACGCGAAGAGATTACCGCTCGGCTGATGCGGAATGGTTTGGAGCGACGATTCGACGCATGCGTGAGAGGCGAAGCCTGACGCAAGCCCAGTTGGCGGAATCCGCCTCCTTGAGCCCGACCTATCTCGGGATATTGGAGAGAGGCGAGAATGTGCCGACGCTGTCCGTAGTCTTGCAACTCGCTGCCGCGCTCGAAGTGCACCCGATGGAGCTCTTCCGCGACTACACTCCCTGATCATCTCCACCAGGACACGGATTCGTTCAACCAGCCTTTGAGCAATTCACGACGACAGGGGCTACGTGCGGTCGGACCTGAGCCTTCGCGAACAATTGATACGGAGCGCGGAGTGGGTGGTGGAAACGTGCGGTCGTAGGGATGTGGCCGGCCTAACGGTCAAGAGGTTAACCCGCGCGGCCAGGGCCCTCGTGGCTACGGCAGCGCGGCGCGCCGCCTGCCTGCATTTGAAGTGCGCGGTGCGGGGCGGCGTGCCGCCCCTCAGGTACCGCTGAACGAGCCGGCTCGGCCGGCGGGCCGAAGCCGGGCCGCGCCGGGTTCTACCTCGAGTTAGCCGGCGGTTCGCTCGTTCGCAAGACTCGCCCAACGAGCCCGATGATGCCACAGAGATAAACGCCGAGAATGCCATCTACGATAGTCAAGGATGGCAGGTCTGATGGAACCAGGATCGATCTTAATGGTAAAGCTGCTAGAGCAATAGCCGCTAGGCCAGTCACTACCGACCACCTTTCTCCTATCGTCAGGGCTGCTCGCCAAAGCTGAGTAGTGATAAGTAGTAATAAGGCCAGTAATGATGCAATCACTGCAGTAACACTCAGGCGGTTACGCAAGGCTCGGCGCAGTTGCAATTCAACGTACATCAATGCAAATCCGCCAACCTTTCGCGTAGCGGCTCCGGCCATCTCACATGATGGAGTGATCGCGAATCTGATTTGCAGCGGTAATAGGCCACTGGGCAAAGACTGTCCCCCGCGGGAGCGCCACGAGATGCCGTCCGGCGGCGCGATTGTCGCCATCATATCGACACCGTACTCATCAAGCGGAAATCGACTTGGAGTCCCAATAATTGGCAAAGTTATTAATGTTACGCCTGATGCAAGCGTGTCGTCCGCGTTGCCACGTAAGCTTCCCAGCGGGATAGATATAACTTGAGTGCTGCTTGCCGGCGTTCGTGCCAACACCGTAGAAATGTCGAGCTTCAACACCGCAGAAGCGAACTTATCTTGCGCCGCCGATTCCTCATAGCGCCATGTCAAAATCGAACGATTTGTCTGTGAATCGATCACGGAGGCAATTTCCTCTTTCGGAATCTCTATCCACACCAAAATGTCGATTGTACGTCGCTGAACATCGACGCGATCAATGAGCATCGTAAGAAGTACTGACCCTATCGGTGATTGACCGGTCAGCACCTTGAAAGTCGGTCTGAAGCCGTCGCTGGCCGCCAGCTGAACTGAGTCTACCGAGTTTCGGATGTAATTCGCCGATCGCCAAAGCCCTACAACGTTAAAAAGCAACGAGATGGCGGCACAAAAGAGAGTGACACGGAAGATCCAGGATGCTACCCAGTCACCGTGCCTTAAGCTGCGCATCGTCACGGCACAGTAGCGCGGTTCGGACGGCATGTCGACCCTTATCGTGCGGCGGTTGACTCAGGCTCACGGCGACGCGGTTCAAATGCGCGCCTGCCAGGCTTCGCGCCGACGATAGCAATGGCTGATAGCCCGCAAACGGAATTCGTGCGCGGTAGTGTGGGGGAATCGTGCGACCGCCTCAATGTATGTCCGGCTAACGGGTCAGACGCTAAGCTGCACGGCCAGGGCCCACGTGCCGAAGCCAGAGCGGCGCGCGGCGCGCTGCATGTGAGGCGCGCGAATGCGCGCCGCGTGACGCCGAGAGGTTTTGACGTTCCGAGCCGGCTCGGCCGGCGGACCGAAGCCGGGCCGTGCCAGCTTCTGCGCCGAGTTAGCCGGCAGCGATGTACTTACATCGTGTGGTCGTGGCCACAATTCTTGCAGCGATATTCGTCTGTCTCATAAGGCCCAAGTTGGACGACTCCTCCGGTGAGGAACGAAATAAAGCCGCCCGAATTGCGATACAGTCGACGATGAACCGAGTAGATGCCGCAACGCGGACAAGTAGCCATCTGGTAGTCAGGCGTGTCCTGCGGCGACATTTGCTTGTACGATTGATCTAGCTCGTACATCTCCTGCGCATCACGATCAGCCTGCGCGAGACACGACGAACACTCGTCGCCGTCGTCAGATGAATAAAGGGTACTCCCACACCACGTGCAGTGCCGGTATCTGATTTCATCTGGTCGATTGCTATAGTCGGCGTGTTTAGAGCAATAAGTGCTGTCGTCGTCCGCCACATCGTAGCCGCAGATATAGCATTTGCGATTATGGCTGTGCCCCATCGCAGCCTCCTGCCAGGCATTGTACCGCTCGTCCGAGGCGCCCGCTCGATGATCGTGACGGCACTTTCCATTACTGCCACGTGTCGAGGAGACCTGCTCACACGTGTAGGCGTTCTGATTCTCCTTCTCGGCGTCGGCCCCACTTTTCGGTCCGGATCGTGTCCGTTTATCTGTTGTCGAAAGGTGGTGACCGAGATGGCCGAATACCGCAAGAAGCGCGGCGGTGACACGTGGCATTGGTGCCGCAACTGTTCAAAGGATCCGAAGTCCGACTACGATACGAAATCCGATCGTCCGTCCTGGGATCTCTGTGAGGAGTGCAAGTCAAAGGAGAAGAACGGGACTTGCCAGACGTAGCTAGCGCTCGGCGAGGCGGGACGTGGCGAGGCCTCCTCCCGCCTCCACCGGATTCTTCGATCGAGCCTGCTGCCAGATGCTGTGCGTTGCCGATGTTTAGGCGTCGGAATACCGGACGACGAGGTCGCGCAGGCTGGGCGGGGACTGAGCGACCGCCGAAATGTCGGTCCGGCTAACGGATCAGACGCTAAGCTGCACGGCCGGGGCCCACGTGCCGAAGCCAGAGCGGCACGCGGCGCGCTGCATGTGAGGCGCGCGAATGCGCGCCGCGTGACGCCGCGAGATTTTGACTTTCACGAGCCGGCTCGGCCGGCGGGCCGAAGCCGGGCCGTGCCAGCTTCTGCGCCGAGTTAGCCGGCTACTTGCGGCCGCGAGGCCCGCGCACTTCCAAGGCAGATCGCTTCGATTTGGTGCGCGACACCGTCTCCGATGATTGATCTTCGCGCTTGCCCGAACGAATTTTTTTCGGCAATGCAATGTCTGGTCGGTGCCAGAGAATGCGGGAAGGCGGTAACGGAACCTCGCCGAAGAATTCGACGAGAACTTGCGTTCCGTCGACACCTGTTTCAGGTACCTCCAGGAGCAGTTGTTGGGACGTTTCGCCGTACCACACGACCACGTACGCACCACTTCCCAACTGAATCAACGCGGCCTGCGACGGTTCGCGCACTGCCCAAGGATCATCGACCCGCTCGAATGGAACTGGCATCCACTTATGCAGTTCGGATTCACTGATCTGCGCAGTCATGATCGGCACTGCCCGTATCTGCAATTCTTCCGGTTTGGCTCGCCGCATGATCAACTCGCGTCGTGTCGCTTTGTAACGATAACAGAGATTGAAACCAGCTCGTTCCTTTCCAGAACTGTCACGCCCGGGCGCCCCTCACTCCACTGCGGAGAACCAGGCGCAGCGCCAGGATCTGGTTCGACATCCGTGAAGAACTCGTACCCGATGACACCGTCGGGTAGTGATCCCGCCCACGCCTTCACTGCTGGCCAGAGAGAGGCGTACACATTTCGCGCCCTTCTTCCCCAGATCGCACCCGAACCAGACACTTTTTCGTTCTCCGAGGGATCGAAAGCTGTCCTTCGGTGGAACGGTCCGAATTTCGCCGGTAACGAAGGACTCATCCGTTGGATCGTATCGCGATGTTACTTGAACGTGGTCAACACGAGAGCATTGTTGCCACTCGGCAAGTCGTTGGTTCAGCCGTCGTGCCTGAAAGAGCGGTCCGGCTAACGGATTAGACGTTAAGCTG
>Ga0070689_100001879_pt1 | contig 13551 bp, 9 predicted proteins | sample KBSS23HmetaG_FD_64669 | JGI IMG/M metagenome (GOLD analysis project Ga0070689, IMG submission 64669) | Switchgrass rhizosphere microbial communities from Kellogg Biological Station, Michigan, USA - KBS S2-3H metaG | ecosystem: Host-associated > Plants > Roots > Rhizosphere ...
AATGAATTCAATTTGAGATAGATACCCGATTCATTTTTATTACTATCGTTCTTTAACCCAATTACAAAATGCATATCAGCACCGGTTTTGTTGCTTTTTACAAGAAGAGTATTGGAAGAAAGCAAATACCTTTCTACTTTCTCCTCTTGCTTTTCACTACTTTCAAAAAAATAATCAGTGCCTTCAGACAAATAATTAGCTAACGCCTTTTGAACTACCTCTGGCGAATAGGGCAAATAAATTAAGGCGGCGGGATGCGATGTAGCTATTTTTTGAAGTTCCTCCGTTCCATCTTTTGCCTGCCCAATAACAAAACCGCATAGAAATAAAAAGCCAGTTGCTATCAATAATCTTTTCATAAAATGTTTATTAGTGATTTTTTACAGAAGCAAAAACACAATCATGGATTGAGACGTGAATCTTTACGAATGTTTTACTAATTGTGTAAAGCTAGACCCAACGTCTTTGTTGCTTATTACACAATTACCAGATTGTGTTGTATCATTTACTGGTAGGGTGTTATTTAACCTATATACTCTGTCTTTGCCGGTTAATAGAACTACATTACAACAGGAGCAATGCCATAAAGAGATGTCGAAGAACCAGTAAATTATGCAAGCATTTTCTCTAATGATGTAATGACGGAGACGCGGGAAATCTTGATCTTCGATGCTGGTTTTTCATAGGATATAGGAATTTAGTCTTTGCTCTACTGACAACATTAAAGTCTGCAGGTGTTAACAACCGGCAGGCTTTATCATTTAGATAAGGTGCTAATCAGCATAATCAGACAAATAGCAAAATAATTCGAATAGAGCGGTTATTCCTGTTTATTCAGTATTGTATGATTGTGTCAGAAAGTCAAGCCTTTGCCTTTTCAATTCCCCAATTGACCCAGACCACCTCAAAATTATACCCCCGTTCAAAAAAATTGCCCTTAGCTTGTAACATTCAACATCCTCTAATAGTTTTAAATTCGATTCCCGTTCTAACAGCTGGTAATGTAGAATTATTGCGTAACTTTTCACAGCTGGCATCGCTTTTAAACCGGAACAGCGACCAGGCTACTAACTCTTTCAAAACATGAAACTTCTTATCAAAAATATGGTTAGTCTTCGCTGCAAGATGATTGTAAAGTCTGAGCTGGAAAAAATGCATTTGCAATTTACGGTTGTAGAATTGGGAGAAGTAGAAATCATGGAAGAGCTTTCTTCAAAGCAACAACAGGAGCTTAAAACTTCTTTGTTGAGATCAGGGCTTGAGTTGCTTGAGGATAAAAAAAGCATGCTCATAGAAAGAATAAAGAATATAGTGGTTGAAATGATCCATTACAGTGACGAGGCTCCCTTGTTAAACTTCTCCTCTTACCTGAGTGAAAAACTAAATTATGATTATAATTATCTCTCCAATCTTTTTTCTGAAGTAAAAGGCACTACCATTGAACATTTTATTATTGCGCACAAAATTGAAAGGGCTAAAGAGCTGCTGATTTATAATGAACTGACACTTACGGAGATCGCTGAAAAACTTCACTACAGCAATGTGGCGCATCTATCCAACCAGTTTAAAAAGGTTACCGGTTTAACTCCTACTTTTTTTAAGAAAATGAAACATAAAAGGCTGATCGCCCTTGAGAATTTGTAATACCTTCTCACCTGGCCTGTTCGTCGGCGAACATTAAATCTTGCAACACTTTTCTACAATGTTGTAATGTTTTCTCTCCGCAATAGAATGATCTTTACACAAACAGACTATTCTAAAAATGACCATTAGCAAACAATTTGACAATGTAGAACTGGAAAAATCAAAGTCGCACATTCTAGTCGAGATACTGGAGTATATACCCAAGTCCATTTTGATTAGGACCATTATTAAAAAAACAACAGGCAACATCACAGTTACTGCGGTTGGTGCTGGTGAGGAGTTAGCTGAAAAAACATCACCATTTGATACGTTCATTCAAATAATTGATGGCGCAGCACAGGTTGAAATCAGGGACAAGAAATATAAGCTTAGGTTGGGCGAAGGAATCATCATTCCTGCCCATTCTTCTCATCGCTTTAACGCTAATGAACAGTTTAAAATGATCTCCACGATTATAAAAAGTGGATATGAAGATTAATCCCCAAAAGGGAAGGATTCTACATTTACCTTTATATTACGGTTTGAAAACAGAGTGGTGGTTCATTCAACATTCGAGTTGAGAAATCCGGTTTCATACAGTAAACACCGTCGTTTCTCTGCCGAGTTTTTTAAGCATCTTCGTATGCTCGAGGACTGCACGAAAAAATGTCGGCTGCACATGATAGGGCAATCCAAAATCAGTCATCGTCGAATGCACGATTGGCGCCAGGTTTTTATAATGAACATGGCAAACATGTGGAAACAAGTGATGCTCTATCTGGAAATTGAGACCTCCTGCAAACCATGAGAGCACGCGATTATCCGGGGCGAAATCCGTTGTATTGACAATTTCATGAATGGCCCAGCTATTTTCCATTCTACGTTTACCTTCACTTTCCAACGGCAATTCAAAAGGTGACTCTTCCATGATATGAGCGGGCTGAAAAATGCAGGAAAGAAAAAGCCCAGCTGTGAAGTGCATTAATAAAAATCCGGCCATTACAAAATACCAGGGCATTCCTGAAAACAGAATTGGCAATACAAGTATGTACCCATAATAAAAGAGTTTATACATCGTGATGCGGAAGATGGCTTGTTTTAATAACACATTCTGCCCTGCCAGCAGATCATGTTGTCTGTAACGAACCACGGCAAGGAAATCCTTCGCCGTCATCCAGAACAGGGTAAACCCCATATAAAAAACCCACGCATAAATATATTGGTACCGGTGATACCAGCGGAGGGGTTGCCGGGGCGAGAGCCGCAATAATCCCATGGTATCAATATCTTCATCAAGACCCATTACATTCGTGTAAGTGTGATGGAGTACGTTGTGCTGAATGCGCCAGTTAACTGTATACCCACCTATTATTTCAAGAATGTAACTGATAAGATGATTGACCTTTTTCTTGGGAGAATAAGTACCGTGATTAGCGTCGTGCATTACCGCAGTGCCAAGTCCGCTCATCCCCCATCCGATCAAAAACCAAAGACCAAAGAATATCCAGGCATTGTTCGCAGAAAACCCTGTGACCAGTAAAACATAGGGAATAAAATACAGCGACATCATTGCTCCTGTCTTTACCCACATCTCAGTATTCGCATAGGGTGAAACATTGAGAGTTTCAAAATAAGTGTTCACTTTTGAAATGATAGCGTCATAAAAACTATCCTTTCCTTTGGATGCAAAACGAACGATATCCAGTTTTTGGATTTTCATAACGCTATTATATCAACAGGGAATGCTTTATAATTGCAAAGACAAAAATCCTGCAACAGTCGAGCCTGAAGAAAAGTTTAATTAAACAAACATTTCAAATTGAAATTGAATAAAATACAGGGCTCCTTGTTATTGCTGAGCCCAGTACGCTATGACATTTGGGGAAATGATTTCCTATCCATCTGCATTTTTCTGCTCATTCAATTTTATAAATTCTATGACTTTAATGATGAATCAATCACGAAGATCATTCAGACTCATCAAACACTGTTTGTCTCGCCGCCCGAGCAAACAGACTGATCAACCAGGATCACGCAGGATGTTATCCAATTCACTCAATGCAACTTGCTCGATCACTGGCTCCTTATTTTGTGGAATTATGTTTCATACAAACAACTACATAGATTAAAATGCATGGCATCGACCTCTGCATTTCTAAAAGGGAAAAAACATGGGAAGTATCCATAATTGGATGGTTGGTTGGCTTTTCGCGTTTTACGCAGGAGGCGTCATTCATATTCTGCTTGTCATTGCAGTTATTGCCTAGTAATAAGGCTTGTACAGGAAAGAAGCGCATGAAGGGTCATTGACGTTTATGATCCTTCGGTTACGCGCACATTAATTTTTATTTTTCATCACGATCTGCAAAAGGCAGTGTAACTGTGAATGTTGAGCCTTTGGTTTTTTCGCTTTCAACGGAAATTCTTCCATTATGCCGCTGAATAATTTCGCTGGCGAGGTAAAGACCGACCCCAAAGCCTGGGTAAGTTTGCTCTGACTTTCCTTCTGCCCGGTAAAAACGTTCAAAAATTTTTCCCTGTTCTACTTTTTCAATGCCGATGCCATAATCTTTTATAATAACTGCCACTTCATCTTTTCCTTGTTGATGAATTTTCATGTCAATCCTGTCGGCACGAGGAGAATATTTGATAGCGTTGTTCAATATATTTGTCAAAACCTGCCCCATGCGATCCCTGTCTGCATACACACTACATTCAAAATCGTGCGATACATTGATAGTGTAGCGGTTATTGGTATAAATTACATCCTGGGCTATTTCAATCACCAGTTCATTCAGGCTGAACGATTCTTTATTTAACTGTAATTGCCCGGCTTCAATTCTTGAGATGTCAAGCAGCTCGCTCATCAGTCTTGTGAGCCTGTTTACTTGTTTCTCCATAGTGAGCAATGAAGATTTTACAAGTAACGGAGATATTTGTTCCTCATTGCTGATCCCACTCAACACTAATTGTATGTATCCCTTGATGGTTGTAATTGGCGTTTTGAGTTCATGGCTTGCCATTTTGATAAAATCTTCTCTGCGTTGCGTACCCTGTTCTAACTCCTCCTGTACCCTTTTTGCATCGTCAATATCAGTGCAGGTGCCAAACCATTTTGCAATTTTTCCCTGTTCGTCTCTTACAGCGTTTGCGCGGACAATAAACCATCTGTATGTGCCAGAGTTTTTGCGTTCTTTAAACCGGCATTCGATCTGCAAGGGCTCTCCTGTTTTTATGGAGTGATAGTACCTGTCAATGCACCGCAACACATCATCGGGATGAAGAATGGGTATCCAGCTTTCGTCGCCATATCTTTCTCCAAAACCGGTAAACTCATACCATTGCCTGTTATAATAATCGATGTAGCCGTCAGGCCGGGCCGTCCAAACTATCTGCGGCATGGCATCAGCCAATTCACGGAATTGTTTTTCACTTTCTCTAAGAGCTTTTTCTATTTTTTTGGCCTGGGAAATATCACGGGCAATTTTTGATGCCCCGGTAATGATTCCTTTCCCGTCTTTAATGGGGGACAGGGTAAGCGAAACTTCAATTAGCCTGCCCTCCTTACAAAGCCGCTTTGTTGCAAAATGGCTGACGCCTTCTCCCTGTTGTATTTTTTCCAGTATGTCGGATTCTTCGCTGAGGCGGTCTTTGGGAATTATTTTCGCTATGAGCTGTCCAATCATTTCTTCCGAGGAGTATCCAAATATTTTTTCGGCACCAGGGTTCCAACTGGTAACAATACCGTCAAGTGTTGTACTAATTATGGCATCTTCAGAATGTTGAACAATGGCAGCGAGCTTTGCAAGAGATTTTTCGCTCGCTTCAATTTTTTTCATTGCCATTACCTGCGGAGTAATATCTATGACAGTGTTAATTGCCCCAATGAGCTTTCCATTTAAGTCATAAACCGGCTGCGGATAGGGAATTACTGAATGCCTGGTTCCATCAAGTTGTTCAATAATAATTTCCTGGCTAACGCTGCGTCCCTCTTTTATTGCGACCGCCATTGGGCATTTACCATGTGGCAGGAAAGTGCCGTCGGCATTATACATTTTCCATGAACCGCACCATTTGTCTTTTCCTGCTTCCGGTTTGCGCCCCCACAACTTTACAGCCGTTTCATTATATAATTCAATGTCCCCCTCGGCATTACAGGTGTATATTCCGACGGGCGAGCCCTGGATAAGATCCCTGTATCGTTTTTCACTTTCTTCAATTTTTTTCCTCGCCGTTACTTCCTGTGTTACCTCGGTACCAATGGCAGTAAGTCCTCCAACCGTTCCCTTTAAATCATGAACGGGATGGATAGCAAAATTGAAATACCCGTCATGTTCTTTTCCGTCCCGGATATATTGCAATGAAATCTCATCGCCGATGAATGGCTCGCCTTTCGTATAAACATCTGTGAGTATCTTTTCCATTTGTTGTTCACGAAGCTCAGGCGATATTTCAAATAATGGCTTGTTGATTACCTTTTCGTAAGTAGTGCCCCACATTTCCAGCGCCTTTTCATTTATCATGTCCACGATAAATGAAGGACCCTTATACACCACAATGCTTACAGGCGCCTGCATGAACACATTGCGTATGTAAGCATCCGCTATTTTATATGTGTCGATAATTTCTTTCTCGGCTTCAATTTGTTCTTCCAATTCCTCTTTCTCTTTCCGCTGAAGCTCCAATGTTAATCTTCTTAACTCGGTAATGTCGGCAATGGCCAGGAGAATTAACTCCTCGCGATGGGCATGCTGAATAATACGCTTTGCATTGAGTAGCATTACCTTTTGTCCAATGCCAGGAAAGTTGTGATCAACCTCAAAATCGCGGAAGGTGGAATTTTTTGGAATGATGTTCTCAAGCAGTTCACGCAGCCCTGGAATATTCCACTGCCCGTTTCCCAGCTCATATAGCAGCATCCCTTCCGTTTGTTCTTCGCTAACGCGAAATTTTTTGTAGAATGAATTATTGGCTGTTTTCACCCTCAGCTCTTTATCAAGAATGATCATCGGGTCATGTATGGTTGCAATAATGCTTTCAGAATAATTGTACAATTCATTGATCAGTTCATTTCTCGTTCGAAGCTCCTGGTTAGACGTGGCAAGTTCTTCATTGGCACTCTGAATTTCTTCTTTTGAAGTTTCCAATTCCTCGTTCAGGCTGCGCAATTCTTCATTGCTGCTCACCACTTCCTCATTGGAACTTTGTAATTCTTCTATGACCGCTTCATGATCATGCATGACATTGCGCAGCTCCTCCCGGTAAGCGGACATCTCCTCTTCCATCTTTTTTATCCTGCGATCTTTTGCTGCTGTCGCCGTTTTTGACCTTTTTCCCTTGCTTTGCGTGGCGATCTCTTCCTGCTGTTGTTCAGTGAAAACAATAAGCAGCAGCGGTTCAATAAAGTCATTATGAAGCGGCAAGACTTCCAGCGAAACGATGTTGCGGCCACCATTCATTTCAATACTCTTTTTATCAACACGCTTTTTTGTTTTAAATGCCTTAGCAATGGCATTACGCAGTTCAAAAGAAATTTCAGGACGCGCCATTTTTAAAATATCCAGTGTGGCGATTCCGGGGGCATGCGTGAGATATAAATTCGTCTCACCCCGGAACTGCAATATTTCCATTCGTTGATTGATGACGACGCTGGCGGGCGCGAAGCGGGAAAGCAGGATGGAGTCAATGGCGTGTTCAAAATCATTTCCGTTGCCTGCAAAGCCTTTAATTTTGTTGTTACTGCCATTAGGAATGGCAATAGAATTGGGGACGTCAACCTGCATAGTGTGCCGCTGAGATAACCGGGTACCAGCCGCAGACAATATACCCTGGCCTGAATTCATTTTGCGCTGGTATATCCTAAGTTTTTTATTGCTGGATATAAACAGTTGTCCGGATTGCCCGATGCTTTCCGATTTACCAAGCATCAAAAATCCATTTTCATTTAAAGCGTAATGAAAGGTAGCGATGGTTTTTTTCTGTGCCGCTAGATCAAAATAAATAAGCAGGTTGCAGCAACTGATAAAGTCGATATGAGAAAACGGCGGATCAATTAACACGTTATGCGGCGCAAATACACAAACGTCGCGCACTGATTGGGCAATGCGAAAGTTACCGTTTGATTTGGTAAAGAAACGTTGCAATCTCTTAGGTGAAACATTTTCAACCTCCCCCCTTGTGTAAATGCCGATGCGCGCCTTGCTCACAGCCGATGCGCTGAGGTCGGTTGCAAAGACCTGGATAGGTATATCGCGGTATTTTGTGTCCTGGATCTCGCGAAGCAACATGGCGATGGTATAGGCCTCTTCGCCTGTACTGCATGCGGGTATCCATACCCTCAATACCTTACCCGCTCGCTTGTTCTTAAGAAGTTTGGGAAACAATGTTGTTTTTAAATATCTGCAAGCTTCAGGATCCCTGAAAAAATCAGTTACCGTAATAAGCAGGTCGTGATAGAGTAGATCGGCTTCGTTCCCTTGCTGCTCTCCTTGTTTCCCGTTCTTCAGTGGTTTCCTTTCTGTAACCAGGCTACTATATTCTTTCAGCGATTTAATTTTATGCAGTAGCATTCTCCGCTGAATGCGACGTTTGATGGTGTTCATCTTATACAGAGTAAAATCAACACCGGTTTGTCTATGCAAATGGCGGAGCATATTTTCCAGTTCAGCGGGGTTGTGATCAATTTCAATGTCTTTTTCGGTCTCGCTGCCGTTTGATCTTATGAGCGGATGTTTACTGATCTTCTTTAACTCAAATGCAATTTCCCTTGGCGATAACACAAAATCAACGGCCCCGGCTGCAATAGCACTCTTAGGCATACTGCTGAATTTTGCACTGTCGTCCTGGGCAAAGGTTAAACCACCTTCAAGCTTGATGGCTTGCAAACCCCGTGTACCATCGGTGGCGCTTCCGCTCAAAATAATACCAATAACATTTTGCTTATGCGTTTCTGCGAGTGAAGAAAATAAGATATCAATAGGCAAATTCACTTTAGGAGAGTCCGGGCGAGGCGATAATATTATGTGCCCATCCTGAATGTTCATCTCTTTATCTGGTGGAATAACATAGATATTATCGGGCTCCATCTTCTCCTTATTTTCAGCCTGTTGCACTCTCATCTTCGTATTTTTTGCAAGCAGCGAAGCAAGAATGCTTTCGTGCTGCGGGCTTAGGTGCTGAACATAAATAAAGGCCATGCCCGTGTCCCCCGGAAGGTGCTTAAGCAGCTCCGTCACCGCTTCAAGTCCGCCTGCTGATGCGCCAATGGCAACGATCGGAAAAGAATCTGGAGATTTTATAATTCGATGGTTCGATCTTGAGGAATCAGAATCGTTCTTATTTAAAGGTTTTTTTTATTAGAAATTGTTTGCATTTGTTAGCCTAGTTCTCTGCAAGATCCTTGAGCCTTATTTGCACATCCACAGTGAAGAGGGATTGGGAAGTTACGGAGTTTTATTGATCCGTGATGAAGATTCAATCCATAAGACTAAATGGATAGCTTTGCATTTTTAATCATTCATTCAATTTCAACCCCTTTTACTAGGTTGACGAAATGAGATTCCCCTCCGTTCAGGAGATGGTGAGTAACTTTTAACTCCCAACCAAAATCTTAGATAATCAACCAACCTGTGCTATTTGATTTCCAGCTAAAGCGCACTATTCAAATTTTTAATGAATACAATTCAATAGAACTATTTTTTCCTTTTAATTCAAATTCTCCGAGCGATTCGGTTTGCCAATCCGTGAGGTTTGATTTTTCAATAAACTCCTTTGAAACGATAAATTTTTGATTCAATTGACTACAGGCATCCCTGATCCTCGCAGTTGTATTCATTGCATCCCCACTCATTGCAAGGTCTTTTTTTATTACGCCAATTTCGCCGATCGTAACTTCGCCATAATGTATGCCTACTTTAAATTCGGGCAAAAATCCATATTCTCTCCTGAACCGGTTCCCGTTCTTTTCAATATTTTTTCTTGCGGCAATCAATGAGCGGATGCAATTTTCATAATTTTTTTGTTTCGCCGGCCATGATACAACGATCTCATCCCCTACGTACTGATATATTCTACCGCCGTATTCAAGCAATGCTGTTGAAATGTGGTAAATGAATTCGCGTATGAACCGAAAGTAGCGGGTGTTATCCATTTTTTCTGCAATGGGAGTTGAATTTTTCAAATCGATAAACATAAGGATAAGATTTTCGTTTTTTGGAATGATATACTTCCCAAAGAAGATAGCGAAAAATATTCCCGGTGAATATTTTTCTACGAATTCAATAATGAGCTGAGTAAGAACAAAAAGAATGAGCCACTCGGGCATTTTTTCGAGGAGCCAGGTACCTTGAAAAGTGTGTTGGTAAAAACTATTAAGGGCTCCGACAAAAGATTTATTGTCAATCAACACAACATAAGTTATGTGAATTAGGAAATTTACTGCAAGCGCAGCTATTATCAGAATAAGCGTCTTCAGGAGAATATTCATAAAAACTGAAGAGTTCAGCAGCACATTTCTCAACAGAAACACAAGGGCGTATCCTATACACAGGCTAATAAAAAAAACATTTACTTCCCGTAATAGAATAGTAAGGATAGTTCTGTTTGGAAATAAGGCAGTTTTGCTGGGCGCACCTGTAAATATCCGGAAAATGAAGAAACATATATCAATAATCGTCCATGATATTGCAATGGAAAAAATCATTCTTATTCTGTATTGCCTGATTACGGAAAAACCACCTCCTATGGACCTGGGGAATTTCATAAATCTGATCGAATATTGCGCCTGATTATATCAGCGAGTCTTTCTTCTAATGGTTTCACCCAAAGTGGCGCTGGCTGATTTATCAACCATTTGCCAGAATCCTTTTCCATCATATCAAAAACATATGCTTGCCAGGACCGGGTTACGGTAACAAAGAATTTTGCTCCTTCGATAGTAGGTGTATAATAGAATGTAAATTCTAAAGTTTCGCCGTCCAAATCAGTACTTCCATTGAATGGTTTCATTGGGGTCAATGTCTCAATTATCTAGCCATACTGTGACAAATGCAATGCCTGCACGTGTCAGGATTCGTCCATCTTGATTTATCGGCTGTTCACCATGGAAAAGTGCCGATAAGAAGTCTCCTTAATTCGAAGATTTTTCATCCAATGTTTTTGCAACCTGGTTCACATCGGTCTCCTGGGATAATTGTTCCATCGCTTCGTCTATATCTTCTTCTAATCCCAAATGCTTCCCGATCCTTTGGACCATCTTTAAGATCTTTGTTCCTTCCTGTTCTGCAAGCATGTTTATCTGCAAATCAATATGTGCCCGCTTGTCGGCTTCCTTGGTCATTCGATTTTGGCTCTTCAGGACCAAAAGTGCAAGAAAAATAGCCTCCAGCGAAACGACCAGCGTAAGAAAACCGAATGGCAAAGGATCAAATGGACGTATGCCAGGAATCAAACGGAGGTTTACTAAAATCCATGCTGCGAACCAGGCAATGTGAAAGATAATAAAGGGGCTACTGCCTGCGAAAGTGGTTATTTTGTCGGCTACGTGTTCGGCAGTTGAACGCTGCCGGGAGGTCTGTTTATCCAACCTCATGATGGACTCGATATTTTTTTGAACCTGTGCGTCCGTCCTTCCGGGCAGTCTTTTCGACGACTTTTTTTTTCTTATTTCATTATCAGCAGGGTTTGACTTGCGTCCTCCAACTCTGCCAGTTTTTTTGTTAATCATTTTTGTTAAATTTAAACAACTGAGCCTCACGCAATGAATAAATGAAAACAGGTCCTCCTCATACTTGCATGAGAAAAACCTGTTATTGATTGAAGTTTTAAATTATTACTTTGAAGATTTTTTTGTCTTTGTGTCTTCTTCTTCTTCGCTCGCCTCAACATTTACTGCACTCAAAGCAACTTCTGTCAGCTTTTCATCAGCAATCTTTTCCTCATTAAGAGTTTCTTCCAGCAATGAAACTGCTTCTGTTAATCCCAGTGTTTCTGCAAACTGGCGCAATGTGCCATAAGATGCAATTTCATAATGTTCTACTTTCTGTCCTGCGGAAATGATACCTGCGTCACGCATAGCGCCCTCTTCACATTCTTCCATAATTTCCTCTGCTTCTTTTATTAACCCTTCCATTGCCTCGCATTTTTTTGCAACTGCTTTTTTGCCCGTTGACTCAAATACCTGCTCTACACGTTTAACCTGTTCTTCCGTTTCCATCAAATGATTGTCCAATGCTTCAATCAATTCTGCTGATGTGGCTTTTTTGATCATTTTAGGAATTGCTTTTGTCAATGCCTTTTCTGCCCAATATATATCCTTTAATTCTTCTTCAAATAATTTCATGAGTTGAGAAGACTGCATCTCGGTCCTGGGAGCCTCTTTTGTTTGTGCCCCTTTAGAAGAGCCACCTCGAGTACTTACGCGCTGGCTGCCGTTTGATTTAGATCTATCCATGTTATTTTGTTTTTATTTTAAAAAATGATTTTATTAAGAGTGGAATTCAGAATATGTGTTTGTATTTCTAATACAGTTTCCGTGGCCTATACTACTCGACTAATAACATGCCACCTTTTCCTGAACTAGCAAAATAGAGTTTGATGATTTAATTGATTAGAATTTGGGAGTTACTTCCACATGCGAGAATTATCTTCAACAAGAAAAGGCGCGCCATTACAAGGATTCAAAAAAATCATGATCAAAGGATTGCTATATGAGTTAAGGAGCATAATTGTTTACAGAAATAATAAGGCTGAAAGCTCATTGACACGCTTGATTTCGCTTCGGGAGAATTGTTGGGTCTGTTCGCCTCTCCTATGTGCTCTTTGAGAAGGTCAAGCAATTTTTGAAAGACCATGTCAATTTCATTTACCTGCTTTTCTGTATTTGCGGAAACAGGCCCACTCTCGTCCATGCCCTCCACCAATTTTTGGGACGATATTATGCTCGTTTTTCCTCCCCGCTCCACCTGTTTTATCTGAACACTATCAATACGGTATTTATATTTCCCATCACCAATTGACAATTCCAGAATGTATTCGACCTTTTTAATTATGGGGTATGGGGAAGAAAGCTTTATACTTCCTTTTGCTGTAATCATAGTGTTGCTGCTGTCTTCATAAATAATCGTTTGTTTTTCACCCTTCATAGTACTCGCGATCGCATTTCTTGCCCTGGTATATATTTCATCCTTACTTAGGTGATCGATGTTTACCGTTCCTTTATAAACGATCCTGTTTGAATCAAGATGCACGGTCTGCCCCTTTGAAAACAATGGTGACAATGAAAGAAATAATATATACGTTGTGAGTCTCATTGATCTAAAATTGAAATCCTAAATTTAGCAACAGTAAATTTTTCTCCTCCTTTGAGTACATTAAATAAGCAGTGATGACAAACCGATTTAAAGGCGCAACTAAAATACCCCATCCATAGCCATCATGCCACACATTTGATTTCTCATTATCTGCCCACACTCTGCCAACATCATTGAATGCCAGAAGACCGATTGATCCACGAAACAAACCGAGATCAGCATTATTCTTTATCAAGCGCAATTCAGAATTATTATACATTTTGCTGCGCCCCGCAAATCGTTGTATGCGAAATCCACGCAGATTTTGCCTGTATCCAAGATATTGGGCCTGTTCGAACTCGTAATTTCCAGCTATGTGGCTTGCACCGAAGCTTGTAGCAATCACAAAATGCTTTCTTGATATAAAGTCGGTATATAGTGAAAAATCGCCGCCTGTTTGAGTAACATGATTGCTGGTATTATTTAATCCAACCATTGAACGCCCGTAGATATTCAAATCAACGCCTCTTGTGGGAATCAGTTGATTGTTTTTTGTATTTAATTCAATGGCGATTTCGCCGCCACCGAAGATTTTTTCCCCATAGTGTATTTTGGAACCTTCCTCGGGATATAGTGTCGA